>RCUO01000180.1_pt1 | contig 39725 bp, 34 predicted proteins | sample 2166161 | NCBI WGS metagenome assembly RCUO01 (sample SAMN09932617, study PRJNA488358) | compost metagenome | feature: garden; material: soil; isolation source: compost soil in cyclohexanecarbonitrile-enriched culture | place: Germany: Experimental Botanical Garden Goettingen | collected 2016-01-27
CAATTGACAAAGACTGAACCGTCTGACACACTCAAGATAATTTCGAATGAAGAGGTGAAGAGGGTGGAAATACGTCAACTGCGGGCGGAAGAATTCGACGCAAGTGTTAGTCTTTCAGAGTATGCCTTCCAATATAAAATGTCCTCCGAGGCAAGGGAGAAGGCGCAAGCCGGATTTAAGCCGGAACGGGTTTGGGGGATTTTCGAGGATGGGGAGTTGGCGGCGAAATTTACGCTGCTTCCTTTGGAGACATACATACAGGGCAGCTCCGTCCCGATGGGAGGGATTGCAGGCGTAGCCACTTGGCCGGAGAACCGGAGAAAAGGGCTGGTCGCCCGTCTGTTGAAGTACGCGCTGGAGCAAATGAATGAAGACGGCCGCCCGTTGTCGTTCCTGCATCCGTTCTCGGTGCCTTTTTACCGGAAATTCGGCTGGGAACTGTACTGTGACTATAAGAAATATACGATTCCAACCGGCAAGTTCCCCGCGAAGGTACAGACGGAAGGATCTGTGGTAAGGGATAAAGGCGGGGTTGAGCTTCTGGATGGTTTGTACCGGCGCTTTGCCAGCTCTTATAATGGTACGCTTGTCCGCGACAAGGAGTGGTGGGAGCATTCCGTCCTGGATGAGAGCACACATTATGTCGTTTACTATACCGAAGCGGGAGAACCGGAAGGCTATGCGCTGTATAAGATCTCCAATAAAGTGCTGACGATTGATGAATTCGTATGGCTTAGCCTGGAGGCGCGCAAAGGGCTGTGGACGTATTTTGGGAATCACGACTCGATGGTCACGGAGGCTAACCTCAAGCTGGTTCCTTCAGATGATGACCTCCCTTATCTGCTTCCGGACCCTCGCATACCGCAGGAGAGCTATCCTTATTTCATGGCCCGCATCGTGAATGCCAAGTCTTTTGTCGAGAAACTGGGTTTCCGTGCTGATGGGGCGGAATCGTCGATTGTGCTGTCGCTGAGCGATCCGCTTGCTTCCTGGAATAACGGTACATGGAGATTGAGCGTCTCCGAAACCGGACAGGCGTCGCTTGAGCTTGCGGAAGCTGAGGACGTCCAGCATATGGCCGCCTGCGGAGTCGGGACGCTGACCGCCATGCTGCTGGGATATAAAAGGCCGATTGACCTGTACCGGGCAGGACTGCTCGAAGGTACGGAAGGAGCCGCGGTATGGCTTGAGAGCAAGGTACTGCCGGCACGGACGGCGCTGTTTGATTTCTTCTGATCACCAAAACGCGGTTTGGAGAGCGGTCTCCCGGCCGCGTTTCATTATAGAAAAAAGAATCGGAAGCCGATGCTTTTTGTTCTGAAAACAAGGAATTGAAATTTTCTGCTTAGGGACTTGGCATTTTGTGAGAATGTGCTATAATATTAAATAAGTCAAAGAAAGTCAAAGTCAACAGAGCGTGCAGCAGGTGTTTACTCAATCGTTCCCTCCCGGCTTGTTAAGAAGTATGCGGCGCACAGTTTGGGCCACACTAGTAAGGCTTGAGCGTAAGCGACTAACCCGGGCTTGCGGCCGGTTTGTAACGGGATTCGGCTCTTTGCACTTTGGTTAAAGTTCCTGTAAGGGTTAAGGCCGGTATTGGAACGGTGCCACCATTCTGCATTTGCAGGCTCTTAATCTGGAGGATGAGTGATGCGCAATATCTCCGATATCATCGAACAATATCTGAAGAATATTTTGCATGAAAGTCCCGAAGGCACAGTGGAAATTCAACGCAATGATCTGGCGGACCACTTCTCCTGCGTTCCCTCCCAGATCAATTATGTGATCAGCACACGCTTTACGCTTGAAAAAGGTTATCTGGTGGAGAGCAAGCGCGGCGGCGGAGGCTATATCCGCATTCAGCGCATTGAACTGCCGCAGCATTCGGCGCTTCATGCTCATCTGAACCAGACCATAGGTTCTGGCATTGACCAGAGTACTGCTGAAGGACTGATTTATCAGCTTGAGGAAGCCGGCTTTTTGACCAGACGTGAAGCCTGCCTGATGCGTGCCGCCGTTTCGCGTGAATGCCTTGCGGTCAAGCTTCCCCTTCGGGACGAGATTCGTTCCAAGATGATGAAGGCGATGCTGGTCTCATTGCTTAACAAATAAGGCGGAGTGAAAGGAAGGATTTCGTGATGGTGTGCCAAGAATGCGGCGCTAGACCTGCAACACTTCATTTCACCAAAATCGTGAACGGAGAGAAGACGGAGTTCCACATCTGTGAACACTGTGCCAGGGAAAAGGGAGAGCTTATTCCCGGAACCTCTGGCGGCTTCTCCATTCACAGCCTGCTGTCCGGCCTCCTGGATCTGGAGGGGGCAAGCAAAGGCAAAACCGCTGCTGCGTCAACGGTTCAGGACGTACGCTGCGAGGAATGCGGCATGACCTACGGACAGTTCAGCAAGCTGGGCCGGTTCGGGTGCAGCTCCTGCTATAAATATTTTGACAAAGGTCTGGACCCGCTCTTCAAAAGAGTGCACGGAAGCACCGCCCACGTCGGCAAAGTGCCGAGACGGGCTGGAGTACAGATTCAGGTTCGCCGTCAAATTGACGAGCTTAAGGAGAACATGCAGCAGGCCATCGCCCAGGAAGAATTCGAAACGGCGGCCGAGCTGAGAGACCAGATCCGGAAACTTGAAAAAGAAATAGCACAAGAGTAAAGTCTTAAGATATATAGGGGGAATGCCCGATGCCTAATCTCCGTTTTACCGAGCAAGCGCTCAGCGAATGGATGCGCAGCGGCGGCAGCCACTCCGAGATTGTAATCAGCAGCCGAGTGCGGATCGCCCGTAATATCGTGCATCATCCTTTTCCGCTCCTTGCTAATGAAGAGCAGGCCGAGAAGGTCATGGATGTTCTGGCTCCTGTAATTGATGAGAATCAGGCGACCGGTTACGGAACCTTTCAACTGGTGAAGCTCGACGAACTGGGAGAGCTGGACAAAACGGTGCTGGTCGAGAAGCATCTGATCAGTCCCAGCCTGGCCAATGACTCCCGCGGCGGTGCGGTGCTGCTGAATGAAGACGAATCGGTCAGCATTATGATCAATGAAGAAGACCATCTGCGGATTCAATGCCTGTTCCCCGGATTTCAGGTCAAAGAGGCCTGGGACAGGGCAACGTCCATTGATGACATTTTTGAAGCGGCGGTCGATTACGCTTTTGACGATAGAAGAGGATATTTAACAAGCTGTCCGACGAATGTCGGCACAGGACTTCGCGCCTCGGTCATGATGCATCTTCCGGCGCTTGTAATGACTCAACAGATCGGGCGCATACTCTCCGCCGTCAATCAGGTGGGACTCACGGTCAGAGGCATTTACGGCGAGGGCTCCGAGGCAGCGGGCAATATTTTTCAAATCTCCAACCAGATTACGCTCGGCCAGAGCGAGACGGAGATTATCGACAATCTGCACAGCGTCGTTATTCAGATTATCGAGCATGAACGGAATGCGCGACAGCGTCTGCTGAACGATTCCGCTCTGCGGATTACCGACCGGGTTATGCGGTCCTATGGTATTCTGAAATATGCGGCGGTTATGGATCTTAAAGAAGCCTCCCAGCGTCTGTCGGATGTGCGGCTAGGCGTTGATGTGGGAATTCTCCAAGAGCCTTCCATTTCGGTTCTCAACGAACTGAATGTGAAGACACAGCCGGGCTTTCTGCAAAAGACTTTTGGCGACAAGCTGAACGCAGCCGAACGCGACATGTACCGGGCGAAGCTGCTCCGGGAGACATTGGGGACCACACATTAATTATAGATATTTATCATTTATGGAGGTGCAGGGTTATGATGTTTGGCAGATTTACGGAACGCGCACAAAAAGTGCTTGCGCTGGCACAGGAAGAAGCCGTCCGGCTGGGACACAATAATATCGGCACAGAACATATTCTGCTGGGACTGATCCGCGAAGGCGACGGCATCGCCGCCAAAGCGTTGATCGGCCTTGGCCTCGGCCTCGAAAAAATTCAGGACGAAGTGGAGACGCTGATCGGCAGAGGACAGGAACAGCCGACGAACATCGCGTACACGCCTCGCGCCAAGAAAGTGATCGAGCTGTCGATGGACGAAGCCCGCAAGCTGGGACACACTTACGTCGGCACAGAGCATATCCTGCTCGGTCTGATCCGCGAGGGAGAAGGCGTTGCGGCACGTGTGCTGAACAACCTCGGCATCAGCCTGAACAAGGCCCGCCAGCAGGTTCTCCAACTGCTCGGCAGCAGCGAGTCGGCTTCGAGCCACAGCGGCGGCCCAAGCAATGTCAGCACGCCTACGCTTGACGGCTTGGCCCGTGATTTGACGGCTTACGCCAAAGACGGCAACCTGGACCCGGTCATCGGACGCAGCAAGGAAATCGAGCGCGTTATTCAGGTGCTCAGCCGCCGGACCAAGAACAATCCGGTGCTGATTGGCGAACCTGGGGTAGGTAAAACGGCGATTGCCGAGGGCCTGGCCCAGAAGATCATCAACAATGAAATTCCCGAGACGCTGCGCGACAAGCGGGTTATGACGCTCGATATGGGTTCCGTTGTCGCCGGCACCAAATACCGCGGCGAATTCGAAGACCGCCTGAAGAAGATCATGGATGAAATCCGCCAAGCGGGCAACATCGTTCTCTTCATTGACGAGCTGCATACGCTGATCGGCGCAGGTGGCGCAGAAGGCGCTATCGACGCTTCCAACATTCTGAAACCGGCGCTGGCACGCGGCGAGCTGCAATGCATTGGCGCAACAACGCTGGATGAATACCGCAAATACATCGAGAAAGACGCCGCTCTGGAACGCCGCTTCCAACCGATCACGGTGGATCAGCCGTCTCCGGAAGAAGCCGTACAGATTCTGTACGGACTGCGCGACCGGTACGAAGCCCATCACCGTGTGAAGATTACGGATGAGGCGATCGTGCAGGCAGTCAAATTGTCCGACCGCTACATCACCGACCGCTTCCTGCCGGATAAGGCGATCGACCTGATCGACGAGGCGGGCTCCAAGGTAAGGCTGAACTCTTACACGATTCCGCCGAATCTGAAGGAACTGGAGACACGGCTGGACGATATCCGCAAGGAGAAGGATGCCGCCGTGCAGAGCCAGGAATTCGAGAAGGCCGCTGCCCTTCGCGACACGGAGCAGAAGATCCGCGAAGAGCTCGACACGACGAGAAACCAATGGAAAGAGAAGCAGGGCCGCACCGATTCCGAGGTTACACCGGAGGATATCGCTCAGGTGGTAGCGAGCTGGACCGGCATTCCGGTCAGCAAGCTGAAGGAAGAGGAGACGGAACGCCTGCTCAATATGGAAGCTCTGCTGCATGACCGGGTTATCGGTCAAGATGAAGCCGTCAAGGCTGTCAGCCGGGCGATCCGCCGGGCACGCGCCGGTCTGAAAGATCCGAAGCGCCCAATGGGCTCCTTCATCTTCCTCGGCCCGACCGGTGTCGGTAAAACCGAGCTGGCCCGCGCACTTGCCGAAGCGATGTTCGGCGACGAGAATGCGGTTATCCGGATCGACATGTCCGAGTACATGGAGAAACACTCGACCTCGCGTCTCGTGGGGGCTCCTCCGGGATATGTCGGATACGAAGAAGGCGGACAGCTTACCGAGAAAGTACGCCGCAAACCGTATTCGGTCGTCCTGCTGGACGAAATCGAGAAGGCACATCCGGAAGTGTTCAACATTCTGCTGCAGGTGCTGGAAGATGGCCGACTGACGGACTCCAAGGGCCGCGTAGTCGACTTCCGTAACACGCTGATTATCCTGACGTCCAACGTTGGGGCTCAAGCGATCAAGCGGAACTCCACACTCGGATTTACAGCGGTGCAGGATGCCGGAGCCGAATACTCCAACATGAAGGGCAAGGTTATGGACGAACTGAAGAAGAGCTTCCGTCCAGAGTTCCTGAACCGGATCGACGAAATCATCGTCTTCCACTCGCTGGAAGAGAAGCATATCGCTGAGATCGTTACCCTGATGGCCGACGAGCTTCGCAAGCGGCTGCGTGAATACGACGTTGACTTCGAGCTTACGGACAGCGCGAAAGCGTTCCTCGCCAAAGAAGGCTACGATCCGGCCTTTGGCGCCCGTCCACTGCGCCGCGCGATCCAGAAGCATATCGAGGACCGTCTGTCCGAAGAAATGCTGAAGGGCAACATCGCGAAGGGCGATTCGCTCAAGATCGACGAGGAGAACGGCGAGCTGACGGTTCGCAAGGCGGAGCCGGTCGCGCTGGAGAAAGACGGCGAATAAACAGCTGCTTGGCCTGCAATAAGGCCACAGCATCAGAGCAAGAGAGCCAGCTTCCTGTACGGAAGCGGCTCTCTTTTTTTGCATGCATTTCGCTCATTCCAAGAGGCTCTTGCTCTTTCGCTCCACTTCTTTAAATGGTAAACTTTTATTGGAAGCTAAATATCCTCGTTTTTTAATAAATGGCATTCAGGGTACATTTGTCCGAAGGAGAAGTTATGGCTAAGACCAAAACGAAGTTTTACTGCACCGAATGCGGTTATGAGTCGCCGAAGTGGCTCGGCAAATGCCCGGGCTGCCAGGCTTGGAACAGCATGGTTGAAGAAACGGAAAGCGTAGTCAAGACTCAAGGGATGAACGGCGGCCCTGTTTTTCATAGTAAAGAAAAACCCCAGTCCATCATAAATATAGAAAGTGATCAGGAGCCGCGTATTTTGACGGGAATCGGCGAGCTCAACCGCGTTCTCGGCGGCGGAATCGTGCCGGGTTCGCTGGTATTGGTAGGCGGGGACCCTGGTATCGGCAAATCGACACTGCTGCTGCAGACCTCGCATGCACTGACCACGCAGGGACTAAGAGTGCTGTATATCTCGGGAGAGGAATCGGTGCGTCAGACCCGGCTTCGTGCCGATCGTCTTGGGGCGCTGTCCTCCGAGCTGTATGTGCTGTGCGAGACCAATATGGAGTCCATTGAAGAAGCGATTGAGGCCATTCAGCCGCAGTTTCTGGTCATCGACTCCATACAGACGGTATTTCTGCCGGAAGTGACAAGCGCACCGGGCAGCGTATCGCAGGTTCGCGAATGTACGACAAGATTTATGCGGATCGCCAAAATCCGCGGAATCGCGACAGTTCTCGTGGGCCACGTCACGAAGGAAGGCGCCATCGCCGGTCCCCGGATGCTGGAGCATATGGTGGATTGCGTGCTGTATTTTGAGGGAGAACGGCATCATACGTACCGCCTGCTGCGGGCCGTCAAGAACCGCTTCGGCTCCACCAATGAAATTGGAATCTTCGAGATGGGCGAGATCGGGCTCTCCGAGGTGGAGAATCCGTCCGAGCTCTTCTTGTCCGAGCGTCCGCTCGGCGTGGCCGGCTCCACGGTGGTAGCGAGCATGGAAGGCACCCGGCCGGTGCTGGTTGAGCTTCAGGCACTGGTCGCCGCCACGCATTTTCCTTCTCCGCGCCGCATGTCGACGGGGCTCGACAACCAGCGAATGGCGCTTATTATCGCGGTTCTGGAGAAGCGGATGGGCATGTTCCTGCAGAATCAGGATGCCTATCTCAATGTGGCAGGTGGAGTCAAGCTGGACGAACCGGCCATCGACCTGGCGGTAGCCGTCAGCATTGCTTCCAGCTTCCGGGATATCCCGACGAAGCCGTATGACGTGTTCTTCGGCGAGGTTGGGCTGACCGGCGAGGTGAGAGGTGTCTCGCGTTCCGAGACGCGGGTCAAGGAGGCGGCGAAGCTGGGCTTCCGCCGAGTAATCATGCCTGAGAAGAGTCTGAAGGGCTGGAAGCAGCCGAAGGACATCGAGATTATCGGGGTTAATTCTGTAGCAGACGCATTAGCGGTCGCGTTAGATTAGGGGGCAGAGAGATGAAGGACCAACAACCGGAAAATATGAATGACCTGCTCAGGCTTGCGGCTCCGGGCACATCGTTCCGTGATGGATTGGAAAATGTGCTGCGGGCCAAGACGGGCGCGCTGATTGTCGTAGGCTACAGCCCCGAGGTGATGGAAGTGGTGGATGGAGGGTTCTCCATCAACTGCGATTTCTCGCCGAACTATCTGTATGAGCTGGCTAAAATGGATGGAGCCATTATTCTGAGCGAGGATCTCAAGCGGATTCTGTACGCCAACACTCAGCTCATCCCGGACCCGTCCATCTCGTCGATTGAAACGGGTATCCGCCACCGGACGGCAGAACGTGTCGCCAAGCAGACCGGCAAGCTGGTTGTCTCCATTTCTCAGCGGCGGAATATTATAACACTGTATCAAGGATCCATCCGTTATGCGCTGAAGGACATCGGCGTGATCTTGACGAAGGCAAACCAGGCGATTCAGACGCTGGAAAAATACAAGGCCGTGCTTACCCAATCACTGACCAACCTGTCGGCTTCGGAATACGAAGGCATCGTGACGGTGCCGGAAGTGGTCGGCGTTATTCAGCGGGTGGAGATGGTGCTGCGGATCAAAACGGAGATCAAACGCTATATCACCGAGCTCGGCAACGAAGGCCGCCTGATCAGCATGCAGATGGAAGAACTGGTGGGGAATACCGAGGAAGAAGCATGGCTTTTGTACAGAGACTATGCAAGGGAAGAGGAAGAGGACAAAATCCGCGATATTATTTCCGGCTTGAAGCGTTCGAGCGACGAGGAGCTGATGGACGACAATCATATCGCGAAACTGCTTGGGTTCTCGGCGAGTGCCGTCGCTTCCGAGGAACCGGTCACTCCCCGTGGTTACCGGCTGCTGAACAAGATTCCGCGTCTGCCTAATGTCATTATCCACAACCTGGTGGAGCGGTTCGAAATGCTTCCGAATCTCATGACAGCCAGCATTGCGGAGCTTGATGAAGTGGACGGAATCGGCGAAGCCCGGGCGCGGGGCATTCAGGATGGACTGAAACGGCTGCAGAAGCAAGTTCTTATTGACAGACAAATGTAAATAACATACAATCACGTAATGTTAGAGTCGTTGTTAGGTACGGCCTGCCGAAACTTCCATACCGCTTGCCAAGCGTCATGGAATGATGAAGTGGCAAGGGAGCCTTCGATTGGGCTAAGCCTGGATGAAGGTTCTCATAACTGGGCTCGTAATGTGGGCACGGTTATTTCAGGATAGAGGTGACGAAATGATACAAAAATCACTTCCGAGTCTGTTCACACTCGGAAATCTGCTGCTCGGCATGTTCGGGATTATGATGGCACTCGACGGCAAGATCGGCATGGCGGCGATTCTCGTCATAATCGCTATGCTGGCTGACGGGCTTGACGGCCGCGTTGCCCGTGCATTGGGCGCAGAAAGCGAATTTGGCAAAGAGCTGGACTCGCTGTCTGATGTCGTTTCTTTCGGTGTCGCACCCGCTCTCATTATGTATATCAGCAGTCTGCATGATCTTCATAACGCCCTGGCTTGGTCCGTTACCGCCATCTTCCCGGTGTTCGGAGCGCTTCGCCTGGCCCGTTTTAACGTTCAACCGGGCATCCCCGGTTACTTTGTCGGTCTGCCGATTCCGGCTGCCGGCGGAGTGCTGGCGACCTTGGCCCTGTTCCATAAAGATGTGTCTCCGGTCTACATGATTATTGCTTCGCTGCTGCTTTCTTACCTGATGGTCAGCACGGTGAAATACCCGAACTTCAAGAAAGTCGGACTGCCCAAAAAGGCGATTGTCGGAGCTCCGATCGTCATTGTGATCGCGGTCGCGGTCGCCGTGATGTTCCCGGAACAGATCTCCAAGATGATCTTTGTCCTGCTTGCGCTTTATGCCCTGTATGGCTTTAAGCAGAATGTCGACCGCCTGACGGCCAGACGCCGCCGGGGCCGCAGCAGAAGACGCCAGGATGATGAGATGTACCACTCCAAGAACGGCTGATACGCTGTTCGCAAACACAGGCAGAGCCGGTTTTCCCCGCATGATGCGGAGGAAGACCGGCTCTTTTTTTGCCAAAATATAAGGAATGAACGCCCTGCTACGACAGATTGAACAGCCCGAGCGTTGCGCATTTCTGGGATTCGCTTTTGATAACCTCGTCCATATTGATGCCGAGCAGATTGCACAGCGCCGACATATAGAACAATTCCCTTCCAAGCTCGGCTGCGATGACCTCCCGGCAGTTCTCGCATAATTCTCCGTGCACGTGGGTTCCTGCATTTTCCTTCGCTTGTTCGAGGCTTACACCGGATTCGAAGATCTGCTTGGTTGCGTGAAGCTCGATACATCCGCATTCCGTGATCGCCTTAACGACGGCGCGGTTGACCGAGGCGCTGCTCTGGCCGTTCTTGGACAGCACGTCCAGAAGACTGCGGTGTCTAAGCAGCAATTCGGAGACTTGATCCTGGAAAGCCTGCAAACTGGGTGCGCTCATGTTCCATTCCCTCCGTTTCTTCCTAGAATGAGTTCATTATATGTCACGCCAAGGCTTTTTTTCAATCGGACAAAAGGCCGCAAAACCATGATTTCCCGCGCTCCCTGTCCATAAAAAATGTGAACGGCTCACGATTACGGCGCGAAAATTTGGAACATACTGGAGATAGGCATCTATGCCGCCCTGTGCGGCGCCATCAGAAGATGAGATGTCAGGGAAGGACCCTCAATTTGGCCCTGCCATTTCGAGGCTTCCATAACACGGTCCTTGTCAGGATATCGTGATTTCAGGATAGAGCGTGAGATTAAAGGAGGTGCGTCAACCATGTGGAAGAAGTGGATGTTATTATTTGCCGCGTTATGCGGAGGCCTGGCCGGCTATTCCCTGTATCACGCCGCCATGCGGGATTTCCCGGAGGGAATGCTCCGGCTGGAGAACAGCCTTCCCGTTTCGGGCGGATTTTGCTTTTCGGTGCTCGGTGCCCTTATTTTTTTGTTAGCGGCGGGTTTGTGCGCAGATTGGGCGGGAACGAAATTGCAGTCGGCGGCGCGGTACTGTTCCGGAATGCCGATGGGAGAGCTGGCGGCCGCGGCGGCCGGACTGCTGGGCGGACTGCTGCTGTCACTGCTGATCTACCCCAGCATGGCCTGGCTCGGCAAGGCGGGCCAACTGCTGCAGGTGCCGCTGACGGTGGTGCTCGGGTATCTCGGCCTGAGAATCGGCCTGGAGAAGAGAGTGGAGCTCGGCGCGTTATGGGCAACCGGACGTTTCGGAGGGACGGCGGAGCCCGAGGGACCGGTGCCGGAAGAGCACAAAATCCTCGACACCAGCGTAATTATTGACGGAAGGATCGCGGATATTTGCAAGACCGGCTTCATCGAGGGGACGATCGTCATTCCCGAATTCGTCCTGGAGGAACTGCAGCATATTGCCGATTCATCCGATCTGCTGAAACGCAACAGAGGCCGGCGGGGGCTGGACATTCTTAATAAAATCCAAAAAGAGCTGGATGTCAAAGTGCTGATCTATGAAGGGGATTTCGAGGAGATTTCCGAGGTGGACAGCAAGCTGGTCAAGCTGGCGAAGGTGCTGCACGGCAAGGTGGTCACGAACGATTTCAACCTGAATAAGGTATGCGAGCTTCAGGGTGTATCGGTACTGAACATCAACGATTTGGCCAACGCGGTAAAGCCGGTGGTGCTTCCGGGCGAGGAGATTATCGTCCAGGTCATCAAGGACGGCAAGGAACATGGACAGGGCGTCGCCTACCTGGATGATGGTACGATGATCGTCGTGGAAGGCGGACGCGAGTTCATCGGCAGCACAATGGAAGTTCTCGTAACAAGCGTACTTCAGACATCCGCGGGCCGGATGATATTCGCCAAGCCGAAGCTTCTGGAGAAGGCGCAGTAACCTTCAGGGCGTTCGAACGGAAGAGCCGTTCGGCGCCCTTTTTTCTTATAATATCTGAAAGTATTAACCTCAAAGCCTCGGCTTCCTGATATTGCAAGACAAACGACCGCTAGCGAGGGATTCGGCAGCTTATTCGATAAGATCGTCAGCAACTGCCGGCCGCTTTCCGAGACTTCGAATTGAGCCGCGAGCCTTGGAAATGACGAACAAACGCGATATGATGGGGATATACGTCAAAGGACAGGAGCAGTTGAAGATGGCGGAAAGTGTCGGCGTCGTCATTGTGGCGGCAGGCAGAGGAACGCGGATGGGGACTGAGGAGAGCAAGCAGTATTTGCTGCTTCGGGGCAGGCCGATCATCGTGCATACGCTGGAGATCTTCCAGCGGCATCCCTTAATTTCGGAGATCGTGCTCGTAACCGGGGCCGAGGATGTGGAACGTTGCTGCAAATGGGCAGAGGAGTACGGAATCACGAAGCTGAAGGCTGTAGTTACCGGCGGCGCGGAGCGTCAGCATTCGGTCTACAAGGGGCTGGGACGGCTGGACTCGGACTGGGTAATGGTTCATGACGGAGTCCGTCCATTCGTCAGGTCCCGCGATATCGAGGCTTGTTATGAAGAAGCGAAGCGGACGGGGGCTTCGGTGCTGGCCGTTCCGGTGAAGGATACGATCAAGCAGGTAAGCGGGGAAGGATTGGTAACCGCCACGCCGGACCGGCGCACGCTGTGGGCGATTCAGACACCGCAGACCTTCCGGTTGTCCCGGTTGAAGCAAGCCTATGAAGCGGCGGAGCGGGACGGGTTCCTGGGGACCGACGATTCCAGTCTGGCCGAACGGGCCGGCATGCCGGTTGCGGTGGTGGAAGGCAGCTATACCAACATCAAGATCACGACGCCGGACGACCTGGCCTATGCAGAATTCATTGAAACATTCGGGAGAGAGGGACAACCATGATCGCAGTAGGACAAGGGTTTGATGTGCATCAGCTGGTGGAAGGCCGGCCGTGCATTATTGGAGGAGTAACGATTCCTTATGAAAAAGGGCTGCTGGGCCACTCGGATGCGGACGTGCTGCTGCACGCGATCAGCGACGCCATTCTCGGCGCGCTTGGTCTTGGGGATATCGGCCGGCATTTTCCGGATACGGACCCGGCCTTCAAGGATGCCGACAGTCTGAAGCTGCTTGAGCATGTGTGGGGACTGGCCAAAGAGCGCGGTTATCGTCTGGGCAATATCGATTCGACAATCATCGCCCAGAAGCCGAAGATGGCTCCTTATATTCCGGAAATGACCGAAATTATCGCCCGTGCACTGGAAGCCGAGCCTTCCCGGGTGAACGTCAAGGCGACGACAACGGAGCAGCTTGGATTTACTGGACGTGGTGAAGGCATCGCAGCGCAATCTATTGTCTGCCTGCTTCGGGATATGGTATCATCATGAGATGGCTAGAAATCAGCCGAACTAGCAAATGAAAGAGCGGAGGTAACGAAATGGGAGATCAAGTCCGGGTGCGCTATGCGCCAAGCCCTACAGGACATTTACATATCGGGAATGCGAGAACGGCATTGTTTAACTATTTGTTCGCCCGCAGCCGGGGCGGAGAGTTCGTTATCCGGATCGAGGATACGGACGTGAAGCGCAACATTGCCGGCGGTGAAGAAAGCCAGCTGAAGTATTTGAAATGGCTGGGTATGGATTGGGACGAAAGCATTGATATCGGTGGCGAATACGGCCCTTACAGACAGACGGAGCGTCTGGACCTGTATAAAATCTACTGGCAGGATCTGCTCGACCGCGGTCTTGCCTACCGCTGTTACTGCACCGAAGAGGAGCTGGAAGCCGAACGCGAAGAGCAGTTGGCCCGCGGAGAAACGCCGCGTTATTCCGGCAAGCACCGCAATCTGACCGAAGAGCAGCGCGCTGCCTATGAGCAGGAAGGGCGAGTCGCCAGCATCCGTTTCCGGGTCCCGGATGACAAGACGTACACGTTCGACGATATGGTCAAAGGCCAGATTTCGTTCCAGACGACGGAAATGGGCGATTTTGTCATCGTGAAGAAAGACGGTATTCCGACCTACAACTTCGCCGTTGTTGTCGACGACTACCTGATGAAGATTTCCCATGTGCTCCGGGGCGAGGATCATATCTCCAATACGCCGCGCCAGCTCATGATCTATGAAGCTTTGGGCTGGGAGCCGCCGGTCTTCGGGCATATGACCCTGATCGTTGGCGAAGACCACAAGAAGCTCAGCAAGCGCAACGAGTCCATCATCCAGTTCATTGAGCAGTATGATGATCTGGGCTATCTGCCGGAAGCGCTGTTCAACTATATCGCCCTGCTCGGCTGGTCGCCGGAAGGGGAGGACGAAATCTTCAGCAAGGATGATCTGATCTCCATCTTCAACCCTGACCGGCTCTCGAAGAGCCCGGCGGTGTTCGATACGAACAAGCTGGCGCATCTGAACAATCATTACATCAAGAATGCCGATCCGGTGCGGATTGCGAACCTGGCGATTCCTCATCTGCAGAAGGCGGGCAGACTTCCTGCCGAGCTGAGTGCAGAGCAGCGTGATTGGGCGCAGAGCCTGGTGGCCCTGTACCAGGAACAAATGGTAGCCGCTTCGGATATTGTGAATTTGTCGGAGATTTTCTTCCGCACTCATCTGGAGCTGGACACGGAGGCGGCGGCCATCCTGGCGGAAAGCCAGGTGCCGGAAGTGCTCGCTGCATTTCTTGCCAAGCTGGAGTCGAGCGCCGAGTTTACACCGACTGTTATTGGGGCATTAATTAAGGAAGTGCAGAAGGAGACGGGACATAAGGGCAAGGCGCTCTTCATGCCGATTCGTGTCGCCGTTACGGGACAGATGCACGGCCGCGACCTCAACGCGACCATTTTCCTGCTGGGCAAGGACCGCGTTCTGGACCGGCTGAAGTCCCAAATCAAAGGGGCCTAAAACGGGATGGTCAAATCCCCTTGTCAGTCCCCATGCTTTTCGCTAAGATAGAAGAATATTGTAAAAGCTGCGATCAGGAGAAGTACGCGCGTCATATGCCATCTGCAGAGAGAATAACCGCGAACGGAAGCGTCAGTTCAGGCTGAGAGTTATTCATGGCATGTCCGAGGAAATGCACCTGTGAGCTGTAAGGCTGAGCGAACCGCTGTCGAATGCGGTCGTTAGGCCAAACCGGTGCATCGCCGTTAGAGATGTCAAAGGGGGACGATGATTCTGCCGCTTCAACCGGCAGGGGACAAACATCGTCCAAGCAGAGTGGAACCGCGTGAAGACGTCTCTGCAGCTTCGGCTGCAGGGACGTTTTTTGTCGAAAGCCGAGGAAAGGATCAATGCCGCATAAAGAGAGAAAATGCGTAATGCGGAGGAACTTCTTCGTTCGGCCGGATGTACCGGAGGCGGAGAAGCATTGAGGGGGAGCCGCGATGTGGAAGCATATTAGTTCGGATATCCAGGCGGTGCTGGATAATGACCCGGCCGCACGCAGCCGGTTTGAGGTGCTCTTCACCTATGCCGGGCTGCATGCGATCTGGGCGCACCGGATTGCGCACGGGTTGTACCGGAGAGGCTGGTATACAACAGCGAGAATCATCTCGCAGTTCAGCCGGTTCATGACGGGTATAGAAATCCATCCCGGCGCCCGTATCGGCAAGAGACTGTTCATTGATCACGGCATGGGCGTGGTTATTGGAGAGACCTGCGAGATTGGAGACGATGTCGTCATCTATCAGGGCGTCACACTCGGAGGAACCGGCAAGGAGAAAGGGAAACGCCACCCGACCGTCGGCAACAATGTCGTCATCGGCTCGGGGGCCAAGGTACTAGGCTCCTTCCGGATTGGCGACAACTGTAATGTAGGGTCGAATGCGGTCGTGCTCCGGGAAGTTCCCGATAACAGCACGGTGGTCGGCAATCCCGGACGTATCGTGAAGCGTAACGGGGAACGGGTGAAGGACCGGCTGGATCATACCAAGCTGCCTGACCCGGTTATCGACTCGCTGCGGTTTCTGCAGAAGGAGATCGAGGAGCTGCGCGAGCAGCTGGGCGGCGACGAGCAGAAGGCGGAGCAGCGCCGGCTGGAAAGCAAGCAGTATTTCGGCGATTATGAAATCTAACCAGACCTCTGGCAACGGCCGGACACGGCCGAGAAGAAAGGATGGAGCAAATGGCGCTCTATATTTACAACACCATGTCCCGCAGCAAGGAGGAATTCGTGCCTCTTGAACCGGGTAAGGTAAAGATGTACGTATGCGGTCCCACGGTGTACGGATATATTCACATTGGCAATGCAAGACCGGTTATCGTATTCGACATCGTTCAAGGCTATTTGGAGCAGCTCGGCTATGATGTCGAATATGTGGTCAACTTCACGGATGTTGACGACAAGCTGATCCGCAAAGCCGATGAAATGGGTCTGACGGTGCCCGAAGTGGCGGAGACCTTCATCAATGCTTTTCTGGAGGATACTAAAGGACTTAATGTCAGACCGGCATCGCGGCATCCGCGGGTTACCCAGAGCATGGATCTGATCATCAGCTTCATTAAGGAACTGGTGGATAAGGACTACGCCTATGAAAGCGGCGGCGACGTCTTCTACCGCACGGCCAAATTCGCAGAGTATGGCAAGCTGTCCCGCCAGAATCTGGATGAGCTGCAGTTCGGCATCCGTATCGAGGTTGATTCCCGCAAGGAGAATCCTGAGGATTTTGTCCTCTGGAAAGCGGCGAAGCCGGGCGAGATTTCCTGGCACAGCCCATGGGGCGACGGACGTCCGGGCTGGCATATCGAGTGCTCGGCGATGGCGCGGGAATTCCTCGGCGACACGATCGACATTCACGGAGGCGGCCAGGACCTGACCTTCCCGCATCATGAATGCGAGTGCGCGCAGAGCGAGGCGCTGACCGGCAAGCCGCTGTCGAATTATTGGATGCATAACGGCTTCCTGAACATCGGGGACGAGAAAATGTCGAAGTCGCTCGGCAACGGTCTTCTCGTCAGAGATTTCCTCAGCCGCTTCAAGGGCGGGGCCATCCGCTATTTCATGCTCTCGACGCATTACCGCAACCCGCTGAATTTCGGTGAGGAAGCCTTGATATCCGCTGAAAAAAGCGTGGACCGCATCGCCAGCGCGGCCGGCAATGTGAAGCACCGCTTGAGCCTCGCGCCGGATACTGCCGGCGGCCAGGTCAGTCCGGAGCTTGCAGCCAAGCTGGACGCCATTGTGAAGCAATACCATGAGAAGATGCAGGACGACTTCAATACGCCTGATGCGATTACCGCCGTATTCGAATGGGTGAATGCAGCCAATCTGGCGCTGTCGGACAACAGCCTTTCGCATGCGGATCTTGCTGCGCTGCAAAGCGCATTCGAGGAATTAAACAGCGTCCTCAGACTTGTGCCGGAAGCCCAGGAGGAGGACGCCGACGATGAGGTCGAGCGTCTGATCGAAGAGCGCACCGAAGCGCGCAAGGCCAAGAATTGGAGCCGGTCCGATGAGATCCGCGACATTCTGAGTGCGATGGGCATCATTCTGGAGGATACGCCGCAGGGCATACGGTGGAGACGCAAATGACCGAAGGCTGGTTTCCCTATGAGCCGTCGAAGCCGGTCAAGCTGATTCCGCCCATCGTGCTGGCTTATATTGGGGACGCCATCTACGAGGTGGCGGTCCGTCAATATTTGATCTCGCTTCCGAACCTGAAGCCGAACCATCTGCACAAGGCGGCGACGGGGCTGGTATCGGCGAAGGCACAGAGCCGGATTCTCGGGCTGCTGGACTCGGAACTGACTGACGACGAGAAAAATATCGTGCGGCAGGGGCGCAACGCCAAATCGGGAAGCGTGCCGAAAAATGCCGACGTGCTGGAATACCGGCATGCCACCGCATTTGAATGCCTGGTCGGGTATTTGTATTATACAGACCAGCACGACAGATTGAGAGAACTGATCCACATCGGCATCAGGCAAATGCAAAGATAATACCGGGAGGGACCATCATGGCCCAAGAGCATGACACTAACGAAGAAATATTGGCCGGCAAGCATTCGGTGCTTGAGGCGCTGCGCGCAGGCCGGACACTAAATAAAATATGGATCGCGGAAAATGCCCAAAAGGCGCTGACCGCTCCGATCATTGCGGAAGCCCGGCAGGCTGGCATCATCGTTCAGCATGTCGACAAGCGCAAGCTGGATCAGCTTGCTCCCGGCGTGCAGCATCAGGGCGTTGTCGCTCAGGCGGCTCCTTACGCTTACGCGGAAGTCGAAGATTTGCTGGCCGCCGCCGAAGCCAAAGGCGAACCGCCGTTTCTGCTGCTGCTGGATGAAATCGAAGATCCGCATAACCTGGGTTCCATTCTGCGTACAGCTGACTGCACGGGCGTTCACGGCGTGATCGTGCCGAAGCGGCGTTCAGCCCAGATTACGGCTACTGTCTCCAAAACGTCGGCCGGTGCGGTCGAATATGTGCCGGTAGCCCGTGTCACCAATCTGGGCCAGACGATCGATCGTCTGAAGGAGCTCGGAATCTGGGTTGTGGGCACGGATGTGGACACCGATCAGGATCTGTTCGGCTCCGACATTTTCTCCGGTCCGGTTGCAGTGGTTATCGGCAACGAGAGCAAGGGGATGGGCCGGCTGATCCGCGAGAAATGCGATCTGCTGCTCAAGCTTCCGATGCTTGGCCGGATCAACTCACTCAACGCTTCCGTTGCCGCAGGCGTTATTATGTACGAGGTGCTGCGGCGCCGTCGTACGGCGGAATAGCGATGAAGGACTGGCGCGATGTACTGCTGGTGGACGGGTACAACATGATCGGCGGCTGGCCGGAACTTGCCGAGCTGTCCCGCTCTGGCATGCAGGAAGCGCGCGACCGGCTCCTCGATCTGCTGGCTGACTATCAGGCGTACTCAGGCCGCCGCGTCATTGCCGTCTTCGATGCTTACCGGGTTCCGGGGCTCGGCCGATCTTTTGTCCAGGGCAAAGTCCAGGTGTATTTCACGAAGGAGAAGGAGACGGCCGACGAGTGCATCGAGCGTCTGGTGGGGGAATACAGCCACCGCCGCCGCCAGATTTATGTGGCTACCAGCGACTCTACCGAGCAGCATGTTATTTTCGCCCAGGGAGCGCTTCGCCTCTCGGCCCGGGAGCTGCGGCTTGAGGTAGAGGAAATGCAGCGTGAGGTCAAGAAGACGATCAGGCCGCCAGCGCCGGGTGCTGGGTCTTCGCGCCATAGTCTTGAAGAGAAGCTACCTCCTGATGTCCGCAGGCGACTCGAGAACTGGCGTAGGCAGTAATGTCTGGTCTGTGTAAGAAAAGTTTCAGTGAATTGTAATTTTATTCAAGTGATGATTGGAATTGGTCAAACCGCTGTTGACGGTGTAAGGTTATGTCATTTATACTGTTCGTATATTTCACGAAGTAACGATGTGTCCTGCGTTGCAGCCGGGGGGATTCTTGGTGAGTGTCGACCTCAAGGAATTAATGCTGTCCGAGTATGATTTCATAAGCGATGAAGAAATCGTCGAAGCTTTTCGGAGCGGCGACGGTGGCGCGTTGGAGCATTTGATTAACAAATACCGTAACTTTGTCAGAGCCAAGGCGCGCTCTTATTTCTTGATCGGTGCCGACCGCGAAGATATCGTGCAGGAAGGCATGATTGGCCTTTATAAGGCAATTCGAGATTTCAAAGGCGATAAGCTCTCGTCGTTCAAGGCATTTGCCGAACTGTGCATTACACGCCAGATTATTACGGCGATCAAGACGGCTACCCGCCAGAAGCATATTCCGCTTAATTCTTATGTTTCCCTGGACAAGCCCATTTATGACGAGGATTCCGACCGCACGCTGATGGATGTGATCTGCGGATCGCAGGTGCTGGATCCCGAAGAGCTTATCATTAACCAGGAAGAATTTATCGGTCTGGAAGATAAGATGACCGAGATTCTCAGCGACCTGGAGCGCAAGGTTCTGATGTTGTATCTGGACGGACGCTCTTATCAGGAAATCGCCGAGGACCTGCATCGGCATGTGAAGTCGATCGACAACGCCCTGCAGCGCGTGAAACGCAAGCTTGAAAGATATCTGGAAGTTCGCGACAACTCATGATATAATGACAGAAGAGAAGACTCGGTTGCGAGTCTTTTTTATTTGTGCGAGTTTGCGGAATGCGGTTTTGCTTCATAATGGATAGTAGACTGGCTCACAGTTAAGGCAAACACAAAGACAAACGGCGATCACCGAAAAGTCCGGGAGTAACTCGGGAATTTTCATTGACATTGAGTTTGACAGATGCTAAAGTGTTTTAGGTAGGCCCAAATTCGCGGCTTTTTTTGAATTTGAGCAAAGCGACGGTTTTTAAACTGAATCTTTGCGATATTCTTAAAAAGAGATTTTCTTGAAATATAAGCATGCATTTCCAGTCTTCGGACTTGTTATGGGTCTTATATTTCTCGATAAACGCTAGGTGTCCGCTGGATACGTTATAGCGTTAACTCTTGGGATCAATTTTGCGTCTTTCGGTTTTGCGAATCGGAAGAACGTTTCGGGAGGTGCACAGCATGCGGGTAATTATTACTTTGGCTTGTACAAGCTGCAAGCAGAGAAACTACGCGACGACCAAGAACAAGCGTAATCATCCCGACCGCATGGAGTTGAAGAAGTTTTGCAAGTATTGCAACGCGCAAACTCCTCATCGTGAAACCAGATAGTTTGTTGGAGGTGTAGTCGGCGTGAAACGCAGTTTTAAGTCTTTGTTTTCCTTTTTCTCTGAGAGCTGGACTGAACTTAAAAAGGTTCGATGGCCCAATCGTAAAGAACTGACCAACTATAGCTTAATCGTACTTGGTACTATTGTAGTTGTCGCACTTTATTTCTGGGTTCTGGACATCGGTATTTCCGCTGTGATCGAAGCGATTATTTAGAGAGGTCCCAGGTGGCTTGATATGGAAAAAAGATGGTATGTCGTTCATACCTACTCTGGGTATGAGAACAAGGTCAAAGCCAATTTGGAAAAGCGCGTAGAGTCCATGGGCATGGAAGACAAAATATTCCGCGTTCTTGTTCCGATGGAAGAAGAAGTGGTGAACAAAGACGGCAAGAAAAAGGCTGTCATGCGTAAAGTTTACCCCGGCTATGTTTTGGTCGAAATGATCCAGACGGATGATTCCTGGTATGTTGTTCGCAACACGCCGGGCGTTACCGGATTCGTAGGTTCGACGGGCTCGGGTTCCAAACCGACTCCTTTGCTTCCGGAAGAAGTAGATCAAATTCTGAAGCATATGGGTATGGTGGAGCCGAAACCGAAGATCGATTTCGAAATCAAGGAATCGGTACGCATCATGGTTGGTCCTTTTGCGAATTTTGTGGGCTCCGTGGAAGAGATTTTGGCTGACAAGAGCAAGATCAAGGTTCACGTCAACATGTTTGGAAGAGAAACCCCGCTGGAGTTGGATTTCACTCAAGTGGAGAAAATATAACACAAGGGTTTCTTGTGATTGGACGGCTTGCCGTCTTCATCCCGTACTAGCGTCAAGGAGGTGTCACACATGGCTAAAAAAGTTATTAAAATGGTGAAACTGCAGATTCCTGCAGGGAAAGCGAACCCTGCGCCACCGGTTGGTCCGGCGCTTGGTCAAGCAGGTGTCAACATCATGGCATTCTGTAAGGAATTCAACGCGCGTACCGCCGATCAAGCCGGCCTGATTATTCCGGTTGAAATCACGGTATTCGAAGACCGTTCCTTCACTTTCATCACTAAAACTCCTCCGGCTGCCGTTCTGCTCCGCATCGCTGCGAAGGTAGAAAAGGGCTCCGGCGAACCGAACAAGAAGAAGGTTGCGAAGCTGAACCGCGCTGCAGTGCGTGAAATCGCCGAGCAAAAAATGCCTGACCTTAACGCTGCTTCCGTAGAAGCTGCAATGCGTATGGTTGAAGGTACTGCCCGCAGCATGGGCATCACGATCGAAGACTAATTCTTAGACTTCGTCAACCGGTCCGAAGCGGACCGTAATATGTGGGAGGATATTCCGCTAGCACCACAAAGGAGGAACATTTCATGGCTAAACATGGTAAGAAATACCTGGAAGCTGCCAAGCTGATCAACAGCGAAGCAACTTACGAGCCTTCGGAAGCTGTTGAGCTTGTGAAGAAGGCGTCCACTGCCAAATTCGACGAAACCGTTGAAGCGGCTGTGCGTCTGGGCGTTGACCCTCGTAAACAAGATCAAGCCGTTCGCGGCGTTGTTGTCCTGCCTCATGGCACAGGCAAAACCCAGCGCGTGCTTGTATTTGCAAAAGGCGATAAAGCGAAAGAAGCGGAAGCGGCCGGTGCCGATTATGTTGGCGATCAGGATATGATCAACAAGATCCAACAGGGCTGGTTCGAATTCGATGTCTGCGTAGCTACGCCTGACATGATGAGCGAAGTCGGTAAACTGGGCCGTCTGCTCGGTGGTAAAGGCCTCATGCCTAACCCTAAAGCAGGCACAGTTACATTCGACGTTACCAAGGCTGTTCAAGAAATCAAAGCCGGTAAGATCGAATACCGTCTCGACAAAGCAGGTCAAATTCACGCGCCGATCGGCAAAGTGTCCTTTGACGCTGCTCAACTGAACGACAACCTGAAAGCACTCATCGACGCTCTGAACCGTGCGAAGCCGGCTGCTGCCAAGGGTGTATACCTGAAAGGCATCTCCATCTCTTCGACTATGGGACCAAGCGCTCGTGTGAGCACAGCTGTTTACCGTTAATAGGGTATTGACTCTAGGGTCTATCTCTGTTATTCTATAACAGTTGTGAACACTTGAAGGTTCTCGACCTAACATCGAATATGCTTACCGTAGACAGTAGGTGCCGAAAGGCTTAATTTCCTACCGAGGTGTTCTGATAGAAACATGAGGAACGGTTATGCCGTCAGCCTATCGTTTTATCAAGCCTTCGCAAATCTGCGGAGGCTTTTCTATTGCGCGTAACGCAAGAAACCTCGGAGATCCTGCACAAGGATCGGGAGACCGCTCAAAGGCGTCTCTTCCCTTGGCAGGGATCTCATGCCTGCGTAGGAATAATCAATAATCAGGAGGTGTAATCATTGGCAAACGCTAAAGTACTTGAATCTAAACAGGAAGCGGTAAACGTCATTACTGGCAAACTGCAAAACAGCGTATCGACTGTTGTTGCGGACTACCGTGGATTGAACGTTGCCCAGGTAACCGAACTGCGCAAGCAGCTTCGTGAAGCCGGAGTTGAATTCCAAGTTCTGAAGAACTCGCTGCTTCGCCGCGCAACCGCTGCGGCTGAGCTGACTGAACTGGATGAAGTTCTCTCCGGACCGACAGCCGTAGCATTCAGTGAGAATGATGCTGTGGCAGCGGCCAAAATTTTGAATGACTTTGCCAAGAAGAACGATGCTCTGAAACTGAAGGGCGGCGTTGTAGAAGGTAAAGTCGTGGACGAGGCCCAGATCAAAGCGCTGGCCGAGCTTCCTTCCCGCGAAGGTCTGCTGTCCATGCTGCTTAGCGTTCTTCAAGCGCCTATGCGCAACTTCGCTCTGGCTGTCAAAGCCGTTGCGGAGAAGGAAGAACAAAGCGCGTAATCGGACTTGTTTAAGGCAGTATCAATCTAGATTTGAAATTAAAATACCAATATAAATGGAGGTTTAATCATGAGCAAGGAAACAATCTTGGAAGAAATCAAGGGCATGAGCGTCCTGGAACTGAACGAACTGGTTAAAGCAATCGAAGAAGAATTTGGCGTAACTGCAGCAGCTCCAGTAGCTGTAGGCGGCGGCGCAGCAGCAGCTGTTGTTGAAGAACAAACCGAATTCGACGTTATCCTGACTAACGCCGGCGCTTCCAAGATCAACGTAATCAAGGTTGTTCGCGAAATCACTGGTCTGGGTCTGAAAGAAGCTAAGGACCTGGTAGACAACGCTCCGAAGCCGATCAAGGAAAAAGTAAGCAAGGAAGATGCAGACGCTACGAAAGCGAAGCTGGAAGAAGCCGGCGCCGCTGTAGAAGTGAAGTAATCCAGCTTTATCTTTTTCGGAAGAACCTGTTTCTTCCTATTATGCAGCCCCTTGAACTTGTTCAAGGGGTTTGCTGTATGCAGAAGGAGACTACAGAATGGCCAAAGAACCAGGAAAGGGAGACAAAGGCTTGTCTCAGCATTATTACTCGCAGCAGCCGGAAGCCAAGCATGACAGACGGACGCTTCGTGCCGTTCTCCGGGGAAAGACCTTTCAGTTTACGAGCGATGCAGGCGTATTCTCTAAAGGGGATGTGGATTACGGCAGCCGGGCGCTGATAGAAGCTATGGAGATTCCGGATGGTTCAGCGGTGCTGGATGTAGGCTGCGGTTACGGGCCGATCGGCCTGACAGCAGCATATCTCGCTCCAAATGCCAAAGTCACGATGCTGGACATTAACGGCCGGGCTGTGGAACTGGCACGCGAGAATGCGAAGGCGAACGAAATCGCCAATGTGGAAATTGTCGAAAGTGATCTGTTGGCCGCTGTAGCCGGGAAGAGCTTTGACGTTATTCTCACGAATCCGCCGATCCGGGCAGGCAAAGCGGTGGTTCACCAGATTTTTGAAGAGGCCTATGAGCATTTGAACGAGAATGGAGCGCTATGGGTTGTCATTCAGAAGAAGCAGGGCGCGCCTTCGGCGGCAGCCAAGTTGGAGACTTTGTTCGGAGAAGTCGAGGAATTAGGGAAGGACAAAGGGTACCGGATTCTGAGAGCCATAAAGCATAATTAAATAACGCGACACTATTGACATGGGCAGTTGGTAGTGTTATTATTATAAAATGTCAGTATTAAGATAGGCTCCCTGTCTTTAGTTTGCTGAAGTGTCAAACGTCATATTGTCAACGGCAGGCGCATGCCGGATGGCAAGCAGTCGCGAAACCGTCTTGAACAGCCATGGTCCTTTATGAAGGTGAGGTGATTCGGTCGGAGACGCATAAGAGCACGTTTGCTGACGTATAATATGTACGTTTTGGGCAAATCTACTGAATATGGAGGTCTACCGTCCATGAAGAAATGCGCTCTTTTTTCGAAAGATTTCGATAAGGGCTTTTCTTTATTTGAGGGGTGAATCCCGTAGTCTTTGGTTCCATTATACGGTTCCAAACAGGGGTTCGCAATCAATTTTTAAGTAAGTAGACATGAGGGGTGAGTAAAGTTGGCAGGACATCTTGTTCAGTATGGTCGACGCACTCGGCGAAGCTATGCGAGAATTAACGAGGTACTCGAGGTCCCGAACCTGATTGAGATCCAACAAAAATCATACGATTGGTTTTTGGAGGAAGGATTGCGTGAAATGTTCCAGGACATCTCGCCGATCCAGGATTTCACGGGCAATCTGGTGCTGGAGTTCATTGACTACAGCTTAGGCGAACCGAAATATACGGTGGACGATGCCAAAGAACGCGACGTTACGTATGCGGCGCCGCTTCGGGTTAAAGTTCGTCTCATTAACAAGGAAACCGGCGAGGTCAAGGAACAGGAAGTGTTCATGGGGGATTTCCCGCTGATGACGGAGACCGGTACGTTTATCATTAACGGTGCGGAACGGGTAATTGTCAGCCAGTTGGTTCGCTCTCCAAGCGTCTACTTTAGCACTAAAGTGGATAAGAACGGTAAGAAAACCTACACGGCCACAGTAATCCCTAACCGCGGCGCATGGCTGGAATTGGAGACGGATGCGAAGGACATCATGTATGTCCGTATCGACCGTACCCGCAAAATTCCGGTTACCGTGCTGCTTCGCGCTCTTGGTTTCGGCACGGATGCCGAAATTCTGGATCTGCTTGGCAATGATGAATATATCCGCAATACCCTGGATAAAGACAACACCGACTCGACGGAAAAGGCGCTTATCGAGATTTATGAACGTCTCCGCCCGGGCGAGCCGCCGACACTCGACAACGCGAAGAGCTTGCTGGTAGCACGTTTCTTCGACCCCAAGCGTTATGATCTGGCGAATGTGGGTCGCTATAAGATTAACAAGAAGCTGCACATCAAGAATCGCCTGTTCAACCAGCGTCTGGCTCAGCCGCTCGTGGACGAGTCAACTGGTGAAATTCTGGCCGAAACCGGCCAGATGGTGGACCGCCGTCTCCTTGACGAGCTGATCCCGTACTTTGAGAAGAGCGTGGCGGCCAAGACCTACCGCGTAAGCGGCGGCGTTCTGGATAACGAAGATATCCCGCTGCAAATGGTTGAAGTCTTCTCGCCGATCGAAGAAGGCCGTGTCGTCAAGCTGATTGCGAACGGCAATATCGACAAATCGGTCAAGCATATTACCCAGGCTGATATTATTTCCTCGATCAGCTACTTTATCAACTTGCTTCACGGCATTGGCAACACCGACGATATCGACCATCTGGGCAACCGTCGTCTGCGTTCGGTAGGCGAACTGCTCCAGAACCAGTTCCGTATCGGTCTGTCCCGTATGGAGCGCGTTGTCCGTGAAAGAATGTCGATTCAGGATGCCAACGCTATTACGCCGCAGGCTCTGATCAACATTCGTCCGGTCATTGCGTCGATCAAGGAGTTCTTCGGATCTTCCCAGCTGTCCCAGTTCATGGACCAGACGAACCCGCTGGCCGAGCTTACACATAAGCGCCGTCTTTCCGCGCTGGGTCCAGGCGGTCTGACGCGCGAACGCGCGGGCTTTGAAGTTCGAGACGTCCATCACAGTCACTACGGCCGGATGTGTCCGATCGAAACGCCTGAAGGTCCGAACATCGGTCTTATCAACTCCCTGTCGACATTTGCCCGCATCAACGAATACGGCTTTATCGAAGCGCCGTACCGTTGGGTGGATCCGAAGACCGGCAAGGTTACGGAACAGATCGATTATCTGACGGCCGATGAAGAAGATAATTATGTTGTCGCCCAGGCGAACGCCGAGCTGACGGAGGAAGGCTCGTTTAAGGACGAAATGGTTATCGTCCGTTACAACAAGCTCTCCGACAATATCACGACGATGCCGAGCAGCCGGGTAGACTACATGGACGTATCGCCTAAGCAGGTTGTATCCGTCGCGACGGCGCTCATTCCGTTCCTTGAGAACGATGACTCCAACCGCGCACTGATGGGTTCCAACATGCAGCGTCAGGCAGTTCCGCTGCTCATCCCGAAGGCCCCTCTGGTCGGTACGGGAATGGAGCACAAGTCGGCTAAGGATTCGGGCGTATGTATTGTATCCAAGTACGACGGGATTATCGAACGCTCGTCGGCCAACGAGATTTGGCTGCGCCGCGTCGAAACCGTCGACGGCAAAGAAGTTAAAGGCGACATTGTTAAATATAAATTACACAAATTTATGCGTTCGAACCAAGGGACCTGCATTAACCAGCGTCCACTGGCCAAACGGGGCGACATCGTCAAGAAGGGCGACATCCTGGCGGACGGTCCTTCGACCGAGATGGGCGAATTGGCACTGGGCCGCAACGTAGTCGTTGCCTTCATGACCTGGGAAGGCTACAACTACGAGGATGCGATCCTGCTGAGCGAGAAGCTTGTGAAAGAGGATGTGTACACTTCGATTCACATCGAGGAATACGAATCCGAAGCACGCGATACGAAGCTCGGACCGGAAGAAATTACACGCGATATTCCGAACGTGGGCGAAGAAGCGCTCCGCAACCTGGATGAGCGCGGCATTATCCGGATCGGCGCCGAAATCAGCGCTGGAGATATCCTGGTCGGCAAGGTTACGCCGAAGGGTGTAACAGAGCTGACGGCTGAAGAACGCCTGCTGCACGCCATCTTCGGCGAGAAGGCCCGCGAAGTCCGCGACACCTCGCTGCGTGTGCCCCACGGCAGTGACGGTATCATCGTTGACGTTAAAGTGTTTACGCGGGAGAACGGCGACGAGCTGCCTCCAGGCGTTAACCAACTCGTCCGCGTCTACATCGCCCAGAAGCGTAAAATCTCCGAAGGCGACAAGATGGCCGGTCGTCACGGTAACAAGGGTGTCGTAGCACGTATCCTGCCGGAAGAAGATATGCCGTTCCTGCCGGATGGTACGCCTGTACAGGTTGTACTGAATCCGCTGGGTGTACCTTCGCGTATGAACATCGGACAGGTGCTTGAGGTCCACCTTGGCTTTGCGGCCATGCGTCTGGGCATTCACGTGGCAACGCCGGTATTCGACGGAGCACGCGAATATGACGTATTCGACACGATGGAAGAAGCCGGCATGCAGCGCAACGGCAAGACCATCCTGTATGACGGACGTACGGGCGAGCGCTTCGAGCGCGAAGTTACCGTCGGCGTCATGCACATGATCAAGCTGGCGCACATGGTTGACGATAAAATCCATGCCCGTTCCACAGGGCCATACTCGCTCGTTACGCAGCAGCCACTCGGCGGTAAAGCCCAGTTCGGCGGCCAGCGCTTCGGGGAAATGGAAGTATGGGCGCTTGAAGCTTACGGCGCCGCCTACACCCTGCAGGAGATTCTGACGGTCAAATCCGACGACGTGGTCGGCCGTGTGAAGACCTACGAATCGATCGTCAAGGGCGAGAACGTGCCGGAACCGGGCGTTCCGGAATCCTTCAAGGTATTGATCAAAGAGCTTCAATCCCTCGGTATGGACGTTAAGATTCTGAGCGGAGACGAGCAGGAGATCGAGATGAAGGAACTGGACGATGAGGATGAGACTACAAGCGACAAGCTGAGCCTCAATCTGGAAGGTGCGGAAGTCGGAGTGGAATAATGAGGCATCCCACCCGTTCCACAAGGTTGGTCCAGGCGGCTTCGGCCGCTTGACCGGCCTTCGGAACGATCGGGATGACAAAAAAACGGCGGCGCCATCCTCTTAGGGGATGGCCTTCCGTTCTATGAACCGCAGCTGCCTCCCGCCGCAAGGAGCGGGAGGAGAACGGCGGCACCAAATCAGGATCAGGTTAAGGAGGGTTGCTCCTTGTTGGACGTTAACAATTTTGAATTTATGAAGATCGGTCTCGCTTCCCCGGAGAAGATCCGTTCTTGGTCCCGCGGAGAGGTTAAGAAGCCGGAAACCATTAACTATCGGACACTGAAGCCGGAGAAGGAAGGTCTGTTCTGCGAACGGATCTTCGGGCCTCAGAAGGACTGGGAGTGCCATTGCGGCAAGTACAAGCGCGTCCGCTATAAAGGCGTTGTCTGCGACCGTTGCGGCGTTGAAGTTACCCGCGCCAAGGTTCGCCGCGAGCGCATGGGACATATCGAACTGGCTGCTCCGGTTTCTCATATCTGGTATTTCAAAGGCATTCCGAGCCGCATGGGTCTTGCTCTTGACATGTCTCCAAGATCGCTGGAAGAGATTATCTACTTCGCTTCCTATGTTGTAACTGATCCAGGAGATACGCCTTTGGAGAAGAAGCAGCTGCTGTCCGAGAAGGAATACCGCAGCTACCGCGAGAAATACGGCTATGGCTTCCAAGCGAGCATGGGCGCAGAAGCGGTCAAGAAGCTGCTTCAGGATCTCGACGTCGAAAAAGAGCTTGAATTCCTGAAAGAAGAGCTGCGCACTGCCCAGGGGCAGCGCCGCAACCGTGCGATCAAGCGTCTTGAGGTTATCGAGGCGTTCCGCAACTCCGGCAACAAGCCGGATTGGATGATCATGGACGTACTGCCGGTTATACCGCCGGAACTTCGTCCAATGGTACAGCTGGACGGCGGACGTTTTGCGACATCCGACCTGAATGACCTGTACCGCCGCGTTATCAACCGCAACAACCGTCTGAAGAGACTGCTCGATCTCGGAGCTCCGGATATTATCGTTCAGAACGAGAAGCGCATGCTTCAGGAAGCAGTCGACGCCCTGATCGACAACGGCCGTCGCGGCCGTCCGGTAACGGGCCCAGGCAACCGTCCGCTGAAATCCCTCAGCCATATGCTGAAAGGTAAGCAAGGACGTTTCCGTCAGAACCTGCTCGGTAAACGCGTCGACTATTCCGGCCGTTCCGTTATCGTCGTAGGTCCTTACCTGAAGATGTACCAATGCGGTCTGCCGAAGAAAATGGCGCTTGAACTGTTCAAGCCGTTCGTTATGAAAGAACTCGTGAACAAGGGCCTTGCCCATAACATTAAGAGTGCGAAGCGCAAAGTGGAACGCGTAAGTCCGGAAGTCTGGGATGTTCTTGAAGAAGTTATCAAGGAGCATCCGGTTCTTCTGAACCGTGCCCCCACGCTTCACCGTCTCGGTATCCAGGCGTTTGAACCGATTCTGGTGGAAGGCCACGCCATCCGTCTTCACCCGCTCGTATGTACGGCTTACAACGCCGACTTTGACGGTGACCAGATGGCCGTGCACGTGCCGCTCTCTGCAGAAGCACAGGCAGAAGCCCGCATCCTGATGCTGGCCTCCGGCAACATACTGAACCCGAAAGACGGCAAGCCTGTCGTAACTCCTTCCCAGGATATGGTCCTTGGTTCTTTCTACCTGACCATGGACAACAAGGAAGAAAAGGGTAGCTACATGATTCTGCGCACCGTGAACGAAGCGGTCTCCGCTTACCAACGTGGTACGGCAGGTCTGCATGCGCGTGTTGCTATTCCGGTTAAGGCTCTGGGCAAAACCTCCTTCACTGAGAAACAGCAGAATGCCATGCTGATCACGACGGTCGGCAAGATTATCTTCAACGAAATTTTCCCGGAAAGCTTCCCGTACATCAACGAAGCAACCCGCGACAATCTGTTGCAGGGCACCCCGGAGAAATATTTCATCTACGAAAAAGGCGCCGACATTCGCGCCCGTATCGAAGAAGTAGCGATTGCCGGCGCAGTCGGCAAGGAATATCTGGGCTCCATCATCGCCCGCTGCTTCGAGATCTACCATACGACGGAAACCTCCGTCATTCTGGACAAAATCAAGCAGCTCGGCTTCACGTACTCGACTCGTGCCGGCGTAACAATCGCCGTTTCGGACGTCGTTGTGCCTGATGAGAAGAAGGATATCCTGCGCGAATCCGAGGAGAAGGTCGATGTCGTTGCCAAACAATACCGCCGCGGCCTTATTACCAACGAAGAACGCTACGACCGCGTAATCGAGATCTGGTCCAAGACCAAGGATGATCTGACGAACGTCCTCATGAAGTCCATGGACCGCTTCAACTCCATCATGCTCATGGTTGATTCCAAAGCGCGTGGTAACAAATCGCAGATCACCCAGCTGGGCGGCATGCGCGGCCTGATGGCTACGCCGTCAGGACGCATCTTCGAACTGCCGATCAAGGCGAACTTCCGCGAAGGCCTGACTGTCTTGGAGTACTTTATCTCCACTCACGGCGCGCGGAAAGGTCTGGCCGATACGGCGCTTCGTACCGCTGACTCGGGTTACCTGACACGCCGTCTCGTCGACGTGGCACAGGACGTTATCGTCCGCGAAGAAGATTGCGGTACGGACAAAGGCTTCACCGTCAGCCGTATTCAGGATGGCAAGGAAGTTATCGAGGATCTGTATGACCGTATCGAAGGCCGTTACTGCTTCGAGACCGTCCGCCATCCGGAGACCGGAGCCATCATCGTCCGCCGCAACGATCTGATCGATTCCGACAAAGCGGAAGAAATCGTCAATGCCGGCGTAACAAAGCTGCAGATCCGCTCCGTGCTGAGCTGCCGCGCCCGTCACGGCGTCTGCAAGAAGTGCTACGGCCGCAACCTGGCTACTGGCAAGCATGTTGAAATCGGGGAAGCAGTCGGCATTATCGCCGCTCAATCCATCGGTGAACCGGGAACCCAGCTCACCATGCGTACGTTCCATACAGGGGGCGTTGCGGGTGATGACATTACCCAGGGTCTTCCGCGTATTCAGGAGCTCTTCGAAGCACGTAACCCGAAAGGCCAGGCGACCATCACTGAAATCGACGGTGTCGTCAAGGAAATCCGGGAAGCCAAGGACCGCCGTGAAATTGAAGTCCAAGGCGAAGCGGAATCGAAAGTTTACTCCATCACTTACGGTTCGCGTCTGCGCGTAAGCGAAGGCGATGAAGTGGAGGCCGGCGACGAACTGACCGACGGTTCCATTGACCCGAAAGAAATGCTGCGCATCAAGGGTATCCGCGGCGTGCAGAACTATATCCTTCAGGAAGTTCAGCGCGTATACCGGAACCAGGGCGTAGAAATCAACGACAAGCACGTTGAAGTTATGATCCGGCAGATGCTGCGCAAGATCCGGATTATTGACGCAGGGGACACGAACCTGCTTCCGGGCGCTTTTGCTGACATCCATGAATATGAAACGGCGAACAAGGAAGCGATCCTGTCCGGCAAAGAGCCGGCAGTCGCCAAGCCTGTTCTCCTCGGTATCACGAAGGCATCTCTGGAGACTGATTCGTTCCTCTCCGCGGCTTCCTTCCAGGAGACGACGCGCGTCCTGACCGATGCTGCTATCAAGGGCAAAGTCGACCAGCTGCTCGGTCTCAAGGAGAACGTTATTATCGGTAAGCTGATTCCTGCCGGTACAGGCATGAACCGCTACCGCAACGTGAAGCTGATCAATCCGGAAGAAGAGCAAAGCGAGCTTGAAGCGCTGGAGACTGTTCCAGCTGAATAAACAAGCCTAATCCTGCCGGATTCCCGTTCCCGCCGGTTCTCTCGGGTGGAGCGGGATCCGGTGGGGATTTTTTTGAAGAGGTTCTTGACATCCGGGTTCGCCAATGCTAATATAGCAAAGGTGCGTGAGTATCCTTGTTATCTTTGTTCATTGGAGGTTGCTTGAATGACTGATGATAGAGGACTACGAGACGCTCAGATCAAGATCGGCACCAAGCAGACCGTTAAGGCGGTCGAGCTGGGCCAGGCTGCAGAAGTCTATGTGGCTGAAGACGGTGATCCCAGGCTTACTTCCCGAATCGTAAGTCTTTGCAAGAAACACGGCGTCAAGTTGACTTATGTTGATACGATGCAGCATTTGGGCAAGGCGTGCGGAATCGAAGTAGGCGCTGCCATGGCAGCCGTCTTAAAATGATAGCGTAAGGAACTGTTTTTGTGCCGGGGCACAGCTTCGGTAGCAAAAACTTTTCATTTGTTCTTTTATGAACCGCCTGGGTCTGTGGACTTAAAAAGCGAAGTTTATAAGGGATCATTATTTGAGGAAGGGGGTGGCAAGACAATGCCAACTATTAATCAATTGGTTCGTAAAGGCCGTCAAGCCAAAATCGAGAAATCGAAATCGCCAGCACTGCAAAAAGGATTCAATGCCCTGAAGCGTGAGGCTACAGATTTGAGCGCTCCGCAAAAACGCGGCGTGTGCACTCGTGTAGGCACCATGACTCCTAAGAAACCGAACTCCGCACTTCGTAAATATGCCCGTGTTCGTCTGACGAACCGCGTAGAGGTGACGGCTTACATTCCGGGTATCGGACACAACCTGCAGGAGCACAGCGTGGTGCTGATCCGCGGAGGTCGTGTTAAGGACCTTCCAGGTGTTCGTTACCACATCGTTCGCGGCGCGCTGGATACAGCTGGCGTGAACAACCGTATGCAGGCTCGTTCCAAGTACGGCGCGAAACGTCCTAAAGCCAAGAAGTAAGATTTGAATCATAATAATATCTAATGAAAGGGGGATATCCATGCCACGCAAAGGTCCAGTTTCCAAGAGAGACGTGCTGCCGGATCCGGTGTATAACAGCAAGCTGGTTACCCGTTTGATCAACCGTGTAATGCTGGATGGTAAAAGAGGTGTCGCTCAAAGCATTCTGTACAACGCGTTCAAGCTTATTGAAGAACGTACGGGCAAAGACCCTATGGAAGTATTTGAAGCGGCCATCAAGAACATCATGCCGGTTCTGGAAGTTAAGGCTCGCCGTGTAGGCGGTGCTAACTACCAGGTGCCGATCGAAGTTAAGCCGGAAAGACGTACATCCCTGGGATTACGTTGGCTCGTGAACTACTCCCGCAACCGCGGCGAGAAGACCATGGAAGAGCGTTTGGCGGCCGAGATTATCGACGCTTCCAACAACACAGGCGCTTCCGTGAAGAAACGCGAAGACACGCATAAAATGGCTGAAGCGAACAAAGCGTTTGCTCACTACCGCTGGTAGGATTTTAGCCGATCAAATAACCTCTATTTTGAAGGGAGACCCATTTCATGGCAAGAGAGTTCTCCTTGAAAAATACACGTAATATCGGGATCATGGCGCATATTGACGCCGGTAAGACCACTACCACGGAACGCATTCTGTTCTATACGGGCCGTACGCACAAAATCGGTGAAGTTCACGAAGGTGCGGCTACGATGGACTGGATGGAGCAGGAACAGGAGCGCGGAATTACGATTACTTCCGCCGCTACAACTGCTGCATGGAAGGGTCACCGCGTAAATATCATCGATACCCCGGGACACGTTGACTTCACTGTTGAAGTTGAACGTTCCCTGCGTGTATTGGACGGGGCAGTAGGCGTTTTCAGTGCGAAAGAGGGCGTTGAGCCTCAGTCTGAAACCGTATGGAGACAAGCTGACCGCTATGGCGTTCCCCGGATCGCCTACGTTAACAAAATGGATATCATCGGCGCGGATTACCTTAACGTTGTTAAGGATATGCGTGAGCGTCTGCAGGCAAATGCGGTTGCTATTCAGCTGCCGATCGGTGCTGAGAACGACTTCGTTGGCATCATCGACCTGATTGAGCAGAAAGCCCATATGTACAAAGACGACCTCGGCCGTGATATCGAAATCGTTGACGTTCCGGCCGAATTCCAGGATCAAGTCGAAGAGCTTCGCAACGAACTCATCGAGAAAGTTGCTGAACTCGACGAAGATCTGACCATGAAGTATCTGGAAGGCGAAGAGATTACCATTGATGAAATCAAAGCTGCTCTGCGCAAAGGCGTAGTCGAAGTTAAGATCTTCCCGGTAATCTGCGGATCTTCTTACCGTAACAAAGGGGTTCAGCTGATGCTGGACGCTGTTATTGATTTCCTGCCGGCTCCAATCGATATTGCTTCGATCAAGGGTCATCTCGAAGATGGTACGGAAACTGAACGTCACTCGTCTGACGATGAGCCGTTCTCCGCACTGGCATTCAAAATCATGACCGACCCTTATGTTGGTAAGCTGACGTTCTTCCGTGTATACTCCGGTATTCTGGAATCCGGTTCTTACGTGCTGAACGCTACTAAAGGCAAGCGCGAACGTATCGGACGTATCCTGCAGATGCATGCGAACAGCCGTCAGGAAATTTCCATTGTGTATTCCGGCGACATCGCGGCAGCCGTAGGTTTGAAAGACACCGGTACAGGTGATACACTGTGTGATGAGAAGAATCCGGTTATCCTGGAATCCATGAACTTCCCGGATCCGGTTATCGAAATCGCAGTTGAACCGAAGACGAAAGCCGACCAAGACAAGATGGGCGTTGCTCTGGGCAAGCTGACTGAAGAAGACCCAACGCTGCGCGCACACACCGACGAAGAAACGGGACAGACGATTCTGGCCGGTATGGGCGAACTTCACCTGGACATCATCATCGACCGTATGCGTCGTGAGTTCAAGGTTGAGACTAACGTTGGTAAACCGCAGGTTGCTTACCGCGAAACATTCCGGGCTCCGGCTCGTGTAGAAGGCAAGTTCGTTCGCCAGTCCGGCGGCCGTGGTCAATACGGTCACGTATGGGTAGAGTTCGAGCCTCTCGAAGCAGGTACAGGCAGCCAGTTCGAAAGCAAGGTTGTCGGCGGTTCCGTACCGAGAGAATATATCGCTCCTGCACTTGCAGGTATCGAAGAGCAGATGAAGAATGGCGTACTTGCCGGCTTCCCTCTGGTTGACGTTAAGGCGACTATCGTCGATGGTTCCTATCATGATGTCGACTCCAACGAAATGGCGTTCAAGATCGCCGGCTCGATGGCGCTCAAAGCAGCTAAAGACAAGTGTAAGCCTGTCCTGCTTGAGCCGATCATGAAAGTGGAAGTAACAGTGCCTGAGGAATATATGGGCGACGTAATGGGTATGCTGAACTCCCGCCGCGGACGGATCGAAGGTATGGATTCCCGCGCAGGCGCTCAGATCATCCGTGCGAAGGTGCCGCTTTCCGAAATGTTCGGTTATTCCACAACACTGCGTTCCGGTACGCAAGGCCGCGGCGTATTCTCGATGGAGCTTTCTCACTATGAAGAAGTTCCGAAGTCCATTGCGGACGAGATCGTAGCCAAGCACAAAGGTGCAGAGTAATCACCGTTTCACTTGCCGTCCGGTAATCCAGTCAGTCATCTAGAGTGCAGCCAAAGATCGGACGGCTCCAATTATAAGAACCCATATTAAGGAGGAACTGTTCAAATGGCAAAGGCTAAGTTTGAACGTACTAAACCGCACGTTAACATCGGTACTATCGGTCACGTCGACCATGGTAAAACGACTCTGACTGCTGCAATCACAACTGTACTGTCCAAGAAATACGGCGGTGCTGCTGTAGCATTCGACCAAATCGATAAAGCACCAGAAGAACGCGAACGCGGTATCACCATCTCCACGGCTCACGTGGAATACGAAACTCCTAACCGTCACTACGCACACGTTGACTGCCCTGGACACGCCGACTATGTTAAAAACATGATCACCGGCGCTGCTCAGATGGACGGCGCGATCCTGGTTGTATCCGCAGCTGACGGCCCAATGCCGCAGACTCGTGAACACATCCTGCTCTCCCGTCAGGTAGGCGTTCCTTACATCGTCGTATTCCTGAACAAATGCGACATGGTTGAAGACGAAGAGCTGCTGGAACTGGTTGAAATGGAAGTACGCGACCTGCTGAACGAATACGAATTCCCGGGCGACGACACTCCGATCACTCGCGGTTCCGCTCGTGAAGCTCTGCAGAACCCAGACGGCGAATGGGCACAGAAGATCGTTGAAATGTTCGAAACGATCGACACTTACATCCCGCTGCCTGAGCGCGACACTGACAAGCCTTTCCTTATGCCTGTCGAAGACGTGTTCTCCATCACTGGCCGCGGTACCGTGGCAACTGGCCGCGTAGAACGCGGAACAGTTAAGGTTGGCGACGAAGTTGAAATCGTTGGTATCAACGAAGAAACTAAGAAATCCGTCGTTACTGGCGTTGAAATGTTCCGTAAGCTGCTTGACTCCGCTCAAGCTGGCGACAACATCGGCGCTCTGCTGCGCGGTGTAGACCGTAACCAGATCGAACGCGGACAAGTACTGGCTAAGCCGGCATCGGTTAAGCCGCACACTGAGTTCACTGCTCAGATCTACGTTCTGACCAAAGAAGAAGGTGGCCGTCACAAGCCTTTCTTCACTGGCTACCGTCCGCAGTTCTACTTCCGTACAACGGACGTAACGGGCATCATCAACCTGCCGGAAGGCACTGAAATGGTTATGCCTGGCGACAACATCACAGTTACTGTACAACTGATCTCCCCGATCGCTATCGAAGAAGGAACAAAGTTCTCCATTCGTGAAGGCGGCCGTACAGTTGGTGCCGGTACTGTAGCAACAATTCAAAAATAAGATCTTTTTTGCCGCTCATATCGAGCATGCAAACAAGATTGACTTAAGAACCCTTCCTCGGAAGGGTTCTTTTTATTTTCCCTTCAAACTATCATTGCGAATTCTTCGGAAAATTCATTAAATAAAATTTTAACTATTAAATAAAACAACAATTCCGCCGACATATATCCCAAGCAAGTTTCCCTTTTTTTCAGCATAAATCGACAAGGTTCATCAATCTTCATAGTAGGATGCTGGCTAAATATTGAGCTCAATATCAATAAGCCAAAAATAATTACTGGGAGTTGAATTATGGGGAAGTGTCCGTTTTCTTTTTTGCATGGCCGTGCCATGGGGAGCAGCAAGATAGTTAGTCGGGAAACGGAGAGTGTAGGGGCTATACCTGAATTTTCGCAAACAGGCCCCGTATATCTTAATGTGGAAAATCATGATGAGTTAAATGAACAAATTCGGATGATCGATTTGAATGAGGAAGATGTCAGACTGCTTCGAACGCTGAAGCCAATAGTGGAAGAGCATATTGATGAAATTGTCAGCGGTTTTTATAGCTCCGTATTGGGTGTGGAGAAGCTGGAACAGATTATTATAAAGCACAGCAGCGTCGAGAGGCTTAAGATGACCCTTCGCCAGCATATTGTTGAAATTTTTGACGGAAACATTGATCAGAACTACATTACCAAACGACTTACCATCGCCAAAATTCACAAGAAAGTCGGGCTGGAGCCGAAATGGTACTTGTCCGCTTTTCAAAACCTGCAGAACGAATTTATTGAAATTATTTATAAAGAAGCCGCAAGCGATCAGGAACGCATACATCGGGTTCAGACGATCACCAAACTGTTGAATTTGGAGCAGCAGCTGGTGCTGGAAGCTTATGAGAAAGAGAATATCCGGGAGAAGGAAGAACAGTATCAAGCGGTTAAAAATGAATTGAAATCCAAAATTGCCGGAGTCAGCAGTGAGTTGGTGGATCTCAGTATGGATACGAATGCGGCGGTTGAACAGCTCGTTGCCAGCAGCAATGAAGTCAGCAGCACCTTTCGGCGTACCGCAGCAATTGCTGTTGAATCGCAGGAACAAGCCAGAAATGGAAGAGAACAGGTTGAGCATCTGAATGAGCAGATGAATCAAATCTTTGAGCGAATGAGCGATATGGAGGTATCTATTCGGGAGTTAAACCAGTTCTCCGGACAAATCCGGAGCATCGTCAGTTCGGTCCAGGAGATTGCCGATCAGACTAAAATTCTTTCACTTAACGCAACAATCGAAGCGGCCAGAGCCGGGGAACATGGCAGGGGGTTCAGCGTGGTGGCGCAAGAAGTGAATCGGCTGGCCGAAGATACCAAGAATACAGTGATCCGAATCGGAGAATTGACCGATCATTCGGGCAGGCTTACGGGACAAGTGACACAGGATATTCGCAGCGTCCAGAAGCTAACGGAGAACGGAAAAATTCACTCGGAAGAGACAAGTCTTCTTTTTTCAAAAATTATGGACTCGCTTCATAGCAGTACGCAGGAAATTATCACAGTTGAAGAAGAGATCCGGACGCTCATCTTTACAATAGAAGGAATCGGTTCAACAACGGCTCAAACAGCAGCTTCTGCGGAAGAGTTTAGGTCGGCAACAGATAATCTATAATAGAAGAAAGGCCCGAAACGGCGCATGAATAAAAATCATGCGTTGTTTTATTTTTTTGCTTGCAAAGCTGAAGGACTTTCTATATAATAATAAATGTTGTTCTGCGACGTTGCGATGATGTGAGAGGTTACTGACACACCCGGCTCCTTTGCCATGAAGTCGGTGGTCAGAAAATTTTCACGGAGTATGTCCGATAATAAATTGGGCGATAGAAGGAGGGACTAAAATGGCAAAGCAAAAAATTCGTATCCGCTTGAAAGCATACGACCACAGAATTCTTGATCAATCCGCAGAGAAAATCGTTGAAACAGCAAAACGTTCGGGTGCTGGTGTATCCGGGCCGATCCCGCTGCCAACTGAGAAGCAAATCATTACTATTCTCCGTGCGGTACACAAGTACAAGGATTCCCGTGAACAGTTTGAACAGCGGACTCACAAACGTCTGATCGATATTGTGAATCCAACACCACAAACTGTGGATGCCTTGATGCGCTTGGATCTACCGTCCGGTGTAGATATCGAAATCAAATTGTAATTCCAACAATAAGTAATTAGGAAAAGAAAAGAGGTGTCAACATGAAAGGTATCTTAGGAAAAAAACTCGGTATGACTCAAGTGTTCACTCCTGAAGGTAACGTCGTCGCTGTGACGGTTATCGAAGCTGGACCTTGCGTAGTACTGCAAAAGAAAGACCTCGCTACCGACGGGTACGAAGCGGTTCAGTTGGGCTTCTCCGACAAGAAGAATACCAACAAGCCGGAACAAGGTCACGCACAGAAAGCAAATGCAACACCTAAGCGCTACGTTCGCGAAATTCGCGGTGTTGACCTCGGGGCACTCGAGGTTGGACAAGAGCTGAAGGCTGAT
>RCUO01000182.1_pt1 | contig 39455 bp, 27 predicted proteins | sample 2166161 | NCBI WGS metagenome assembly RCUO01 (sample SAMN09932617, study PRJNA488358) | compost metagenome | feature: garden; material: soil; isolation source: compost soil in cyclohexanecarbonitrile-enriched culture | place: Germany: Experimental Botanical Garden Goettingen | collected 2016-01-27
TTTCGTTCGGGAAGTCAATGCCGTATATTCAACAAATCATGCAAAAATGACAAGGTATATGAGAGGAAGGTTGAATTTGATTAATGACTATGTTAATTAAAAGGATTAGAGAATCATCAACTGCTAATAAAAAACAACAGCCAAGGCGCGTTCAGCCTTGACTGTTGTCTACTCGTATAAGATCTAAATAATCAACTCACATTCACATGTTGTATACCGTATAGATCAGAACTGCTATTTCAGCCCTTGTCGCATAGCCCAGCGGGTTGATACGGCCGCCGCTTCCCTTTATGATGCCTTGATCGACAAGGTTGGCAGCGCTGGCTGCGGCATATGATGCGATCTTCGATGAGTCGCTGTAAGCTGCGAGCACGCCGGGATCTCTCGTAACGGACAGCTTGCCTGCGGCGTGAAGCGCGTTGCCTACCATCACCATCATATCCTGCCTCGTCATATATGCCTTTGGATTGAATCTGTTGCTGCCTGTTCCTTCTGTTATGCCTAATTTCTTGGCGATACCCGCTGCTTCATAGTAATAATCGGATGGTCTAATGTCATCGAAGCTGCTATCCGCAGCCGCACTCAGTCCGAGTCCGTTGACAAGCAGCTTGATAAAGTCGCCTCTCGTAATGTTGGCTCCCGGTGAATACGCCGTATCCGAAGTGCCGCTTATAATTCCCTTCGACGCAAGAACAGTGATCTGCTTCTCGGCCCATCCGTACTTGGCTATGTCATCAAATGTCTTGTGCACAAATGCCGCTGCATACAGACTAAAATGTGTCGTCGTAAAGGTGATTGTACCGGAGGCAGGGTCATACTTTCCACTCGGGACTGCTGATACCCCTCCCTTGTCATCCACATACCAAACTACCATATGCTCCGCTTCTTTCAGCTCTTGCGCTGTAGGGGTATAGTTCATTGCAACGGTCACCGGAGCATCCGGATTATTCCAGACTATCTTCTTCCCGTCGGCCAACAGTGTAAGCTCAATCAATGGCCGGTCTCCGATCTGCGCCTGAAGATCCTTGCTCAGCTTCGACTTATCGGCAAGGCTTATGCTAAGTTCAATATGAGCAGCATTTCCTATAGCACCCTGGTTCAGCATGTTTGCGGGCACGGTCAGGGACCCGACAGGTGTTTCGATGATGATCTTTTTGTCAGCTTGAGCTGCTGTCAGTGCATCGGCAGGCAGTTTCAGCACATAATTCCCATCACCGTCTGCCTTTTCGAGCTTGATGGTTAACGTTCTGACACCACTGCTGTCTGCACTCGCCTGATTGAACAGCCCGGCAAGCTGACTGGACGTCAGCTCAAGAGTTGCTGCGCTGCTGTCATTCAGTCCTCCTGCGCCAGCACCGGCGGAGCTGCCGTTGTTGCTATTGTTTCCATTGTTCCCGTTATCACCGTTGTTCCCGTTATTTCCGTTATTTCCGTTGTTGCCGTTATTCCCGTTGTCGCCTCCATTATTACCGCCGTTATTACCGCCGTTGTCTCCGCCGTTATTGCCATTGTCGCCGCCATTATTGCCATTTCCTTCACCATTATCCGTTCCGATATACTCATACGCACCCAGATCAGGTTCATTTACTCTGCTGCGTCCAAGAATATCGACAGTTGGCGCGTCTTCACTTACTCCTTTGTCTATCGCGTCGCTGCCGGAGGTCAGATCCAGAATATTGTCGAAGATAAGCTGCGCTCTTTCATACTCATCATCTGTACCGGCAAGAGTGCCTTTAAATTTCACGCTGCCTGTGAACATATTCGAGTACTTGTTGTTCCTTGCCGCCGCATTTTCGGCTGCCATAAATTCCTGAATCGGCATTACCGAAGCGCCGAATTGCGCGTTCGCAGGGAACGTCGTGTATTCATACAAGTTATTTCGGAACGTATTATCCTCGACCATATTGGTTGTAGACTGATCCGGATTCGTTCTTACGGTGTTGTACTGATAGCCGACAATCACCGGCTTGACCATCCCGTCGACCGAGTTGTATTCCTCTGAGCGGTCATTGTAGAAAATATTGTTCTGGAACAGGTTATCTCGCACATTCCAGTCCAGATACAAATCGTTGGCCCAGCTGTTATAGAACGTATTGTTGGTAACGGTGAATCCCTGGATTCCGACCAGGATCAGGCCGTATTTGGATTCAGAGAATACACTGTTCTTGATGACAACATCCGTCGATTGAATGCTGTAATTATCCCCGGCGTAGAACTGGATGCCGCCGCCCGGCGAATTCGATACTTTGATCCCGTCAAAAACAAGATTGGAGCTGTGGCCGACATAAGCGCCATGGTCTGCCTGGCTCTTTCTCGTCTGGCCGATATCCCAAATATCGATGTCTTTGAATTGGGAGTTCGTCGTCCCGTTAATCAACAAACCCTGTACCCCGGATGTAATCTCTTCGGGTGTATCAATATCCCATATTTTCAAATTCTTCAATACGAGGTTATCGCTGTCCAGCGTCCAGATGCCCGCCCCTCTGAAGCCTGTGATGTAGAGCCCTTCGATAGTAATGTAGGAGCTGTTCGTAATCTTCGTCATCAGTTCGTCTTTGGCTTCTTCATCACGGTCGGCATAATTGATTTTGCTCGTAAAGACAGGGCCGGGCAGCGATGCATTGACCAAATCCAGCGGATCATTCGGGTCTGTGCTGGCTTTGATGATAATAGGCGCATCCGCGACACCATGCTTGTCATTAATATCATACCGGCCGGAGTATATCCCTTTATGAACAATGATCGTATCGCCGGAATCCGCTGCATTAATAGCCTGGGCAAAAGTCCGGAACGGATGCTCCGCCGAACCGTCTCCACTAAGCGATCCCGCATTGTCGCCTGCCAGGTGGATGGTCTTCATGCTGTAAGGCGAATAATACGCGCCAATATCCTGAGCCAGGTCACTGTACGGCGTGCCTTCATAATCTGCGGCAGGAGCGAGAATATCTTGGGAAGAACCGCCTGCTGAGATATCGCTGACCGATTTCACACCATTTCTCGCCGCAGCGCTTCCCTTCACGAGATTGAAATCACCGTCCGCCGCATTCTTGAACTTGGGATCGCCGAGGCGTCCCTTTTGTTCACTGCCGCCTGCTGCCGTTTCCGCTAAGGTCTGATCGGCATCATTGATATGGGTGATCTTCTCTTCCACATCTGCATCATACAGGTTGTAATCCGAGATGAATCCCGAGCTCTTGGCGATTCGAGTGTATGCCCCCTGCCCTCTGGCGCTTCGCGAGAAGATATTGTTGATGATATCCAGGTTGGTCTCATTGCCGGCCGCCTGGGTTACATCAAGACTGTATCCGCTGTTGTTATAGAAGGTGTTATTTATAATGAAGAAACTGGATTGCCCTGTTCCCACAATGCCTGCTGCCGAATTGGTAATCAGGCTGCTGTGCAGAGTTAGGGTGACTTGATTACTCGCTTCAATTGCAGTGCTGCTTGCATGGTCAATCTTGGATTGGGTAACCGATGCCGGACTCACCTTGTTGGCGCCGTCCAGAGCAATGCCTTTTTCCACGTTATGGATTTTAACCTTGGCAATGGAGAGATCCGGACTGTCATAGGCGCTGACCCCGACCTTGGCATTCGCGATCGTCAAATGATTCAGCTGAGCCTTCGGCGAAGATGTTAGCGCGACTGCCGTGTTCCCCGCACCAGCATTTACCGTGAAGCCGTCAATGGTGACGCCGGTTGCGGCGTCCAGCGAAATCTTGCCGTTCAATATGACTTCACCGTCGGCCCGGATTACATAATCATCTGCTTCCTGTCCCGCCCGGTTCGCAAGCGCTATGCCTTCATTATAAGTGCCTGCTTTGACAATCACGGCTTCGCCATTCCGCAGAACATTCAATGCCGCGCCTATCGTCTTGAACGGCGACGCCGCTGTTCCTGAGTTGGCATCATCACCGGCCGCAGCATCGACATAATAGCTATTCTCGACAGCGGCGGCTGCATAGGCGCCGATGTCCGGCGGATTTTTTCGCGTGATGCCGTTAATATCCTTGGCCGGAGTATTGGCATCTTTGATACCTGCACCTGCTGCCGGACTCAGCTTATAGATTCGGTAGTCCTGAGCCTTGGCGTTGATGAATTCGGCAGATGCCTTCACGGCATGACTCTCCGTAATGGCAGCTAAATCCGCCGGGGAAATCACATCCGCATTGTACAGATTATAATCAAACTCGTTATTTGCGGCGCTGTCCATTTTGGTAGAGAAAATATTATTTTTAAAAGTATTGCCGGTGGAATCAGCGCTGATTTCAACATCCTTGGCATTTGCATAGAAGGTATTATTGTAGACCTTGTTACCTGTAGATGCTGCCGTCAAGGAGATCGCATGCTGTCTCTCCGTAATGACGTTGTTGACAATGGAGCTGTTCACACTGTTGTTGACAGCAATGGCATCCGCAGCTTTAGGAGCAAACACCGTATTGGCAACCACCGCTCCATCCGTCTGATCCAGGGAAAGCGTGCCTTTTATCCGGCTGCCGTCAATGGTTACTTGCTGTCCCGATACTGCAACGTTCCCGGCAAAGGTCAGATTTTTCACCGTAATCGCCTTATCCGCAGAGCCTGCAATATTCACCGTACCGTTCAAAATAACGTCGCCATTATACGGCGATACGGTTACGTCACCGTCTCCAGCCGATGCTGGCATCTCAATGCTCTCGTCCGCGTCATAGCTGCCCGCCATTACCTGGATGTTCTTCGCCCCTGCATTCACCGCAGCGGTAATTGAAGGATAAGGATGCGCGGGCGATCCGTCCACGGTTCCGGTATTGTTCCCGACAAAAGCAAAGGTCTGGTCAAATGCATAGGCGCCAGCCTCATTCTGTGTTCTTGGATTCCCGTTAATATCGGTTGCCGGAGCCGAAACACCCGGAATAATGGTTGAATCTGCCGCACCGATTGCGGGGTTCGTAGCAAATATGATTCTGGCATCATTGGTCACATCCGCAAAAGCCACTTCGCCGAACTTCCCGTGGGTTTCCAGCGGTCGGCCCTGATTCGCCCATGCCGTTCCGCTCTGCAGCTGAGCCAGTGTCAGAACAGGTCCTTCACCGCCCAAATTGTAGGTCACTCTCTGGGTGCCATTGATGGAGTACACATTGTTCTCGAACACCACATTCTGTGAGGCATCAATGATGGATTTCCCGCCTTCCAGCTGGGTGCGGATCGGCTTCGTGAAGATATTATTTTTGAATACAAGATCGGTTGAAATATTGATAGGCGCCGCTACAGGATCGTATGTGCCCTGCACCGGATACAGATCATATTTGCCGCTTCCGCCAACGGCATCGTACGTATCCGCAAATGTATTATTGTAGAACAGCAGATTTGTGCTTCTGCCCCACAGATTAATGCTGCGTGACGCTCCATAGATCACATTGTTGAAGATCTTGCCGTAGCTGCCCGCTTGCTCCCTGACCTCCTGGAAATACAATCCCCAGCCGCCATTCGAGAAGATGACATTGTTGGAGAACTCGAAATTGCCGAATCCGATGTTCACCAGGTCTCTTGTCGCGATGGCGGTATCCACGTTCTGGAACAGGTTGCCTTTAACCGTAATATTCGAGCTGGCCTGTCTGCCTGCTGTATGATTATCAATGCGTATAGCCGTGCCGCGCGATCCGTTCTGCGACGCATTCGGCGCAAAGGTCAGCCCTTCAATCCGGATGTTCCGGCTGTGGCCAAGATAGATGATATAGTCCGGGTTATCCGACGTTAAGACTGCCTTTTCATTCTGATAGCTTTTGAAGGTGATCGGCTTGTCCTCCGTACCCGAGTAGGTCTGCAGCACAATAACGCCGTTATACGTGCCTTCCCTGAAGTAGACCGTATCCCCTGCCTTTAGTTTAGCAATCAGGCTGCTCGACACCGTTCTCTTGGGGCTGTCAATCGTCCCTAAGTTAGCATCGCTGCCAGTTGGAGAAATGTAATATTCATTCATAATAAAAGCTTCGGTGGTGAAGCTCCAGGAGACGTCGGCCGGAAGATAATTGCCGTTCGTGCTCATCAGATTCTTGCTGATCGTAACGGTATAAGTGGCGTCATAATTCAGACGGTTGTCCGGTGTAAAAGTAATCATAGTTCCCGCGTCATGATCTGCCGCACTGAAGCTGCCCGGTACTTGTACCGTGCTGCCGTCAACGACTGTTGTAACCGAAATATTATTCGTGAAATTACCGTTATTCGCATTTGCAGATTCCGATAGCGCGAACTCTATCGCCGAATTCACAGGCACATCTTTGCCCTGCGGAGTCTGATTGACAACATAGAAAGCGGTGGAATCTCCTAAATATTCATAGGCTCCGATATCCGTTGTACCGAGGCGGCCTCTGCCGTCCCGATCAAGTGCCGGGGCATTCACATCCGTGCCCGCATTGATCGCTGCGCTGCCCAGCTGCAAATGATAGTCCGAAGCACCCACAAATAAAGGATCGGCATATACGCTGTGGGTCTCATTTTCGGGCTTGCCAGTGAGTAAGCTGGTGCTGTCGTATAAGTTATAATCAACCGTATTATTCGATTCGGCATCCAGGAAGTACACGGCTGAACCGACTGTTGAAATAGCCGCAGGTCCCTGTGCCCGGAAAATATTGTTGGCAATGGTATTGCCCGTATTGGTTTCCGCAAGCGCAATATTGGCTCCATCGCTGCCATGGGATACAAATACATTGTTCATGATAAGGGTATCAGTAAAGCTGCCGCTCTCGTTCCGAATACCAGTCTGGTTGTCGAAGATGTTGTTGTAAATTTGATTATCCGTGGAGTCCTTCAACCAGATCCCGCTTCCGTCAGGCTGACTAAAAGTATTGCTATAGAATTTCGATCCCCGGGTATTTCCGGCAATTTCAATTCCGTAGGTCGCGCCAGTAACCGTCGAGCCGGAAATTTCGCTATGGATTGCACCGTCAGCGACAATTGCGGATATCCCGCTGCTTGCCAGCGACAGCCCTTCAATGCTCACATTTGCAGCATGGATCAATGATATCGCCGGGCTTGAGCCGCCATCGATGCTGGCTGTGCCTTCGCCCAACTTGCGAATCGTAATGGATTTCGTATCCAGCGCACCGGTTCCCGTAATGGTTAGAGTCCCGGCATAGCTGCCCGGTTTAACCAGCAGCGTAACGCCCGGTTCAAGCGCCAAATTCGCATCATTTAGGTTGTTAAACGCAGTTGACTCGCTTAATCCGTCTCCACCACCTGATGCATTGGCATCCAGGTAAAAGATTTTGCCATACGTATAGGCTCCAATGTCGGCAGGGCCGTATCTCTCATTCCCGTCACGGTCAGTCTGCGGCATCCCGGTATAGGTGCCCGAATCAATGCTGGGGCTGCCTTCTTTCAGATGATAATCGGAGTCTGATACGAAGGTGTCTGCTGCTGTGCCCACAACATCCGTGGAGGAGGTTCTCAGGCTGTCACTCGTAACACTGTTATATCCGACTGTATTTCCAGTGCCCTGGGCCATCGACGGATTCCCGAGAAAAATATTATTGGTAATGATGCTGTTCTCATAGGTTCCACCGTAGAAATGCTCGCCTGCGCCGGCAAACACATTATTGCTGATTACATTATTTGTCGAGGTGCTGGATTCAAAATGAAAGGTCCACCACTCGGTGAAGATATTGTTGGTGATGGTCGTATTGTTAATTCCGTAGCCGTAAAAGGCATTGTCCGAGCCTTCAACATAGTTGCCGTCTATCACCAGATTTTCGTTGTTCGTATTCAGGTAAAATACGGCATAAGCGGGGCCGCTGGCGGCAAAATAACTGTTCTGGACTTTAACATTCTTCACTCCGCTTATTCCGGCGGTGTAGCTGTCACCCGACTCCGGTGAACCGCCAAATGCAAAGCTGATATTGCTGATGTTGACATATTGGCTGTTCGTAATGCTCAGGGTAAAGTTCTTCCAGAACGGAGCGTTGACATAAGCGCTGCCTGTTATATTCGTACCGGCCTCACCGCGGATCGTAATCGGAGCGCTCGCGGTTCCGGCCAAGCCGTCCACCAGCAGTGCTTCCGTATACTCACCCGCCTTGATGACTAACGTATCGCCAGGCAGCAATTGGGATACGCCTTTTGCCAACGTCTTGAATGGCGCAGCAGCGCTGCCGGCGTTCGTATCCGCCCCCTCATTGGAGACGTAATACGTCTCCCCGCCTCCTGCTGCAAGCACATTCCCCTGCGGCGTGAATGTAAATATGGACATGACAGCCATTAGAATCGCAATAAATCCGCTGAACGTTTTCCTCATTCCAGAACCTCCCCATGATCATTTACGGTTCACCCGGCAGCCTCCACAGCTCTCCACATATTCCGAAGAGACAGCCTTCGCCATTTGGCAAGATTACATTTGACTTGAAGCGAACTATTACAAATACAGTAGTGCAGACTTTTTTGATCCCCTCCGATCATTTTCGATTTTCAGTATACTGAAAATAAATTCCACTTATTAAATCTGAGGATACTATATCACCCAAAGCTAATGAACGTCAACGGATTTTCGTCAGAAAAGCTGTCATAAACCCTCGGAAAATGCTTATTTTTGTCGTAAAAAAGAGAAACTTATCCTAAACCCATCCCATTTCCGAATAAAAAGCAGCTTTCTATGTCATATCACTTAACATCAAACACTCCCCCGAAAGAAGTCTCCCTCCTAATTGAAAAGAGATTGATGTCCTATTTTCAGTACATTTCGGCACTCTCAGTCTTCATACTTTTGTTCATCCGATGGACCCAAATCCGGCGTATCCACAAAGACTGCAACCTCACGGGAGGTTCCGTGCAGCTCGAATACGATCAGCTCATTGCAGCCTTGGTGCAAGAGAGGCGCAGGCACGTACAATGTGCGTTGAGGACCTATATTCCAGTACCGCCCCAGATTGAAACCGTTCACAAATACGGCTCCCTTGGTCCAGCCGTCCAGCCGAAGGAACGTATCCTTTGCCTCTTCAACCTCGAAGTATCCCCGGTAGAAGGACGGGCTGTTCGTTACTGATTCATCGCCAGATACATCGACTGACATATCGCCAAATTGCAGTGCGGACAAATCCTCAAGCGGGAAACAGTGGATCGTCCAGCCGAACAGAAACTGAAATCCATGCCGGACCCCCTCCGTAATTCCCTTCGGGTCTCTCAAATACGGTCCATAGTTGATCCGCCCCATATTTTCAACAAGAATGGTCAGCTCCGCGCCTTCCTCCGGCACTGCGAACGCTACCGACAGCTCCGGCTTCCCGCGCTCCAGCACGCCCTGAAGCTTCCCGTCCAGAAAGACCAGTGCACGATCCCGAACCTCCTGGACGACAAGGTGCTGCTTCTCTCTGGGGCCGGAAATCCATGTGCTGTATGCAATAAACCCGTAATCCTGGCCCAGTATCTCCATCGGCTCGGGATTCGTTCTCCGGACAGGAGCAAAGAGCCGGTCCGCCTGGGCGAACAGCGGCGCCTGCCCGGTCATCGCAACCTCGCCATACGCTTTCGTGCCAATCGGTTCAGGCAGCTTCAGCTCGCCGATATCCTTGTATTTGGCGATGATGTCACGCACCGCGAAGAATTTATCCGTCGGCTCGCCACTTTCGCTCAAGAGCGAATCATAGTCATAGCTCGTAACCGTAGGCTCATACTGATCCTTCAGCTGGCAGTTCGCCCCGTTCCAGAACCCGAAATTCGTTCCGCCGTGGAACATGTAGAAATTAACCGATGCCTTCTCCTCCAGCATCTCTTCGAATACTTTGGCTACATCGGCGGCGTCCCGCGTATGATGAGACTCTCCCCAATGATCGAACCACCCGTTCCAATACTCCATGCACATCAGAGGCTGATCAGGCTGATATTGGCGCAGCTTGGCAAAGGCTTCTTTCGTACCGGACCCAAAATTCACAGTAGCCCAGGCCCCCGGCACCGAACCGCCTTGCAGCATATGGTCTGTTGGCCCGTCCGAGGTGAACAGCAGGACATCCATTCCGCGCTTAATCATTCCCTGGCGGATATGCTCCAAATACCGGAGGTCATTGCCGAAGCTGCCGTATTCGTTCTCGATCTGCAGCGCAATGACCGGTCCGCCATTGGTGCACAACAGCGGCTTTAACCGGGGCAGCAGCTCATCATAGTAAGCGTCCACCCGGCTCAGAAATTTCTCATCGAAGCAGCGCAGCCGGATTTCCGAATCCGCCAGCAGCCATGAAGGCAGCCCGCCGAACTCCCACTCCGCACAGATGTAAGGGCTTGGGCGGACGATAACGAACAAGCCCAGCTCCCCCGCCATCCGGATGAAGCGCTCCACATCAGCCATGCCCTCAAAGCGGAACTGCCCGGGCTTCGGTTCATGGAAATTCCACGGCACGTAAGTCTCCACGGCATTGAACCCGCAAGCCTTCAATTTGAGCAGCCGGTCACCCCAATACTCGGGCACCACCCTGAAATAATGCAGCGCTCCCGACAGGAGCTGAACCGGCTCTCCGTCATGGATCAGCTGAGATCCTTTCCATTCAACAACCGCCATTCTTCAGTCACTCCTCACTTTGTTTCAAACCCCAAGACCCAATCCTCAAACCTCAATCCTCAAACCTCAAACCTCAATAATCATGCCGTCAAACGCCGTGATGAAGCCCAATTTTTCCGCATGTGGGACAAGTTCATCATGGATGGTGTAGCCGTTATGGGAGAAATGATTGATGACGAACATGGTATTTTGATCCGCAGAGCCTTGTTCCAGCATCTGTATCCTGATCTCGGCATTATTCGGAAGCCCCAAATGGCCGTGCTCCCACGGTCTTAAGCAGAACGTGCAGTCCAGGCTCACCAAATGGAAAAAGGTCCGGGCAATATACTCAGCGGTCGGCTGCGGAAACACCCCTGTATCATGACCGTAGAGCAGCCTTTTTCCATCCTTCTCGATGCAGTAGATGTAGCATTCTTCATTGGGCATATGGTAGGCGGGCAGCGGAGTTACCGTATACGGACCAATCGCAAAAGGCACAAAAGGCTCCACATATACCGGATTAATATAATCCTCGATATCCTCAATCCCGCTTCCATCCATCGCCTGCCGCAGCATGTCCACAATCACCTTGTTGCCATACACGCTAATGCTCTTGGCTTCTCCCAGGTGGGCATAAGGCTCGGCCTTCAGAATCATATCCGCCGGATAGAAATGGTCTTCATGGGAATGGGTGATCAGGATATGCCCGATGGCCGATAAATCGAGGTTGTATTTCAGCGCATGATAATAAGTATCCGGCGGCATATCGACAAGCAGACAGTCGTCAATGATGCTCTGGGACCTAGTGCGGATATTTTTCCCGCCTGCCCTTCTGGCCGCCTCGCAAGGCTCGCATTTGCAAAAAAGAGCGGGCCATCCGTCCGCCGCCGCCGTGCCTAAATACTGAAGCTTCATATGAACTCTCCTTCGCGCTAGCATTCTTGTTCTATATCTTCCTCGTAAAAGCCCGCCAGCGGCCGCTCGCGATTACGCAGATCACAGCCCCTCCCAATGCCAGCACACACCATGATAACCGGGTGAAGCCCCAGCCCAACTGCTCGGCAACAGCTCCGATTCCATAGCTGGAAAGGGCGCTGCCCACATAAGTTGCCGAATTTAGCAGCCCGGAGACGGTCGATACTCTTCCGCTCTCCCTGAAGTAGACCGGCACGAAGCTTACCAGCATCGCATTCACTCCCAGCATTGCCGAGGTGACGATCCCCAGCATCAGGAGCGCCAGCGGCAAGCTATTTTTCCCATACCCTATAAGAACCAGCAAAGCCAGCACGGTCAGGGCAAACAGGGCCGCTGCCGTAACCAGCTCATTCTGGAATATTTTCCGATTGATCACGCCTGACAAATAGACGCCCGCCAAATTAATAACCGGCAGAATCATCGTTAATCGGATCGCAAGCGAAGAGCCGGTATGATATCCTTCCGCTAGATAGGTGGGCATCCAGGTCATTATTCCGTCTTTCAAAATGCCGTGAAGCATGGCTCCCATGCCAATGAACAGCAGTCCGGAGACTGCAAACAACGTATACAGGGGCGTATGATGAGGAGGAGAGGGTGTGCCGGTTGCGGCTAGAGCCGGGGATTGTTCCGTGAATCCGCCGCTGTCCGCCTTGTGTTCCAGCTTCGAGATGACGATATACCAGACTACAGCAACGGGAAGCATCAGGAAGGCCGCCATATCAAACACCATCCGCCAGCCTGAATAATCAATGAGCAAGGAGCACATCAAATAGGTGATTAGTGTACCTGCCGGGACAGTGGTCGTAAGGACCGCCAGCGCTCTGAAGCTCTCTTTCTTCGGCAGCCTGTCGGCAATGAGCTTCGCCATCGGCGACCAGGTCAAGGACTGCGCCAGCCCGTTAAGAGACCATAGAATGACCATCATTTCATAGGTTGAGCTGATCCCCATCGCCAGATTCAATGCCGAAGAACTAGAGAGCCCAAGGAACACCAGAAGCTTGGGGGATACCCGGTCACCCAGAATTCCGCTTATGAACTGGCCGATGCCATAGGCGAAGAAAAAGGCTGCCGCCACGAGTCCAAGCTGGGACTTGCTGAAATGATCGGAGGTCATCATCTCGCCCATGCTTGCGTTGAAATTGAGTCGGCCGATGTACGTCGAGGTGTATGTGATCCAGCAGATGAAAAATACAGTCCTGATGCTCCCGGCATCAGCAAGTTTGTTCCTTTCATAGGCCGCTCTCACCGGTTTCTCCGTCCCGCTTCAGCCAGACCGCCGCCCGCCGAGTAAGGTTGTGTGCTCTTTCCACCGCCGTTACCTGTTCTTGAAGACATTTGCCGCGACCCCTCTGACTCCGGGTGTATATTTGAAGATGCCGCCCGCAAGCGGCTCACCTTGCAATTGCTCATCGCTGAGGCCATCTCTCGCCGATGTGATGTACAGTTCATCCAGGTTTTCCCCGCCGAAGCAGCAGGAGGTTACCTGGGATACGGGCAGCTGCACGCTCTCCAGACACTTCCCGGTAACCGGATTCCAGCGGCTCACGCAGCTTCCTCCCCAATGAGCCACCCACAGCATGCCTTCGATGTCGATGGTCATTCCATCGGGAGATCCTTGGCCGGGCGGAAGATGAAAGGCTGTCCGCCGGTTCTTGATGTTGCCTGTCAGAACATCATAGTCAAACTGATCGACCCGGCCGGTAGGCGTGTCGATATAATACATAGCAGTCGCTTCGGCATTCCAGGCGAGACCATTGGAGCAGCCCACTCCGGCAAGCATTGTGCTGATCTTGCCGTCCCCATCCAGCCGGTACAGCGCCCCGGCCGGGCTATCGCCTTCGAGCGGCATGGTTCCCGCCCAGAAGCGGCCGGCCGGATCGCATTTTCCGTCATTGAACCGGTTCTCCGGCTGATCTTCTTCCGGATCGGCAATTCGCTCCAAACTTCTGGAGGCTAAATCCAGATAGGCGAATCCGGTCTGCAGCGCGCAGACCATGCGCCCGTCCGCCGCAGGAACAACGGCGCCGATCCGCTCGCCAACGGGTATGGCTTCCTTCACTTCCGTTCCCGGCGTATACAGATGGATGCACATTCCCTCGATATCCACCCATACGATTGTCTTGCTCTCCGGCAGCCACAGCGGCCCTTCGCCCAGCAGCGCCAGCTCCTCTACGAGCAATTCCGGCTGATTTGCCAAGTTCGTCCCTCCAAATCTGCATTAGCGCTTATTTGACTTTGCCTCTTGCAGCAATCGTCCACGTATCCTTAACTTGACCATCCTGGACAATATTCAGTTCATCCAGCATATTAACGACAGCGCAGCAGTGGACAGGAATAATCTCCAGCTTGTCCCCAACCTTCAGCCCTTGTTCCGAAGGCGGCAGCGTCAGCACGCCATGCTCTTCATTGAACCAGGACACGGTAATATCCGGGTGTCCGACAACAAAGCCTCGCCCGGTTCCGATGACAGAGTCTTCCCCGTCCATGGTGAACACCTTCGTCCCCCCGTCAATGACGGCACGGTCGGGAGCGGGACGGCTGATAACTGTAGCCAGCACCGTCAATGCGCATTGCCCGAGATCAAGCGCTCCGGCTTTGACCTGCGTCAAATCCCCGAATACATAAGTGCCGGGGCGAATCTCCGTGACGCCTTCCATCAGCGAGGCGAAGCGGCTCACAGGCGTCGAGCCTCCGCTGACCGTCTCAACGGGGAAGCCGCAGCCCCGCAATGTATCTGCCGCAGTTGCAGCGGTAACTGCCTCCCGGACCGCAACTTCCTTGCGCTGCTCATCCGACTCCGCATCATAGGAATGTCCGGCGAACTCCAGCACGCCGGTCACCCGGATTCCCTGCAGCGGAGCAAGCGATTCGGCCAGCCGCAGCAGATTCTCCCCGGGCTGCACACCCACCCGGCCATAACCGGGATCGATCTCGATCCACACGTTAATGACGATGCCCGCATTGAGCGCCGCTGCGGATATACCCGCAGCCACCTCATAGCTGTCGCAGGCAACGGTAAGCTCTACGCGTTTAGCCAGCCGGATCAGACGCTCCAGCTTCGCTTCACCGACGATGGGATAGGCGATCACTATATTGCGAATGCCCGCGTCCGCCATAACCTCGGCTTCTCCGAGCTTGGCGACGGTAATGCCTACAGCTCCGGCCTCAACTTGCAGATGGGCAATTTGCGGTGTTTTATGGGTTTTGACATGCGGCCGCAGAGCAACTCCGGCATCATCCGCAATTTGCTGGTAACGGTAAATGTTATTCAGCAGCTTGGTGTAATCGACGAGAATACAGGGAGTATCCAATTCGTATTGATTCATGGCAGTCTCTCCTTTTGTCCTTAGAATGCCAGCTGTCCGCCGTCTACGACGATACATTCGCCGTTAATAAAAGCCGCATCCTCCGAAGCGAGAAAGGCGAACACGCCGGAGATGTCCTTCGGTTCCCCGACACGGCCCAGCGGGATATGATTCTGAATATATTGGCTGACGAACTCGGGATCATCGATTGCCTCCGACATCGGGGTCTGAATATAGCCCGGACAGACCGCATTCACGCGAATCCCCGAAGCGCCCAGTTCCACCGCCATTGTCTTCGTCAGCAGAATGACCCCGCCTTTGGAAGCATTATAATGCGCGTATTTCGCCTCTCCCGCGAGTCCATTGGTGGAGGACATGTTGATAATCGCACCCTTGCCCTGCTTCTTCATCTGGCGGGCGACCCGCTGCGCCACATAGAACATGCCGTTCAAATTCACATCAATCATTCTTCGCCAGTTGTCATCCTTGATGTCGAGAAATGATTCCTCCCAGGCCACACCGGCATTATTCGCCAGAATATCGATGCTTCTTCCGTCCTGGACAATGCGCTCGACCATCCTGTCCACCTGGTCGGGACGGGACACATCCAGCGCCTGATAAGAAACAGAGTATCCCAACTCCTTGAAGCGTTCCTCCGCTTGCAGCAGCAGCACTTCCTGAATATCCGCAAGGATGACATGCGCGCCTTCCGCTGCGAAGCGCTCCGCAATTGCAAGTCCGATTCCCTGGCCCGCACCTGTTACCAGTGCTGTTGAATTATCAAAACGCCGCATTAGGCAGTCTCTCCCTTTCCATTACTCCGGCTTGTATGCGATGGCGTCGATCTCCACCTTGATTCCGTCCAGACCGGCCTCCACACAGGTTCTCGCCGGAAACGGGCTCTCAAAATAAGATTGATAGACCGCGTTAAAGCGGTCGAAGTCGGCAAGGCTGGCGAGGAAAACATTGATCTTCACAATATCGTCCATCGTACATCCGCCCGCCTCCACGATCGCCTTGATGTTGTCCATGGTCAGTCTGGTCTCCGCTTCAATATCTCCGCTCACGATGGTTCCATCCCCATCAAGGGGGCCCTGCCCGGAAATGAACAGCATATTTCCGGCGGCAATACCCTGGGAATAAGGTCCGCTTCCTACGGAGGCATTACGGGTGCGAATGGCTTGTCTCATCGTCATCTCTCCTAACTTGTAGTTGCAATTACAATTCGGCGGCTGATGATCCGCACCAGCGAAGCATCGCGCCTGCATAGATTTCGATCAGGACGGACAGGCTGTCCAGATCGACATATTCATCCGGCGCATGGGCGTTGCCGCCCGCCGGTCCCAGAATCAGCGCCGGAGAATCGCTGTATTCATTGAAGACGAACGCATCGCAGGCGAACGGCGATCCGGTCACCTCGGCCGCTTGTCCCGTAGCCGATTCAATCTCCCCAGCGAGCAGCGGAATCAGCGGAAAGTCCGCCGCCACCTGACTGCCCGGCAGGAAGCGGATCATCCGCGTAAATTCCGGCAGCGCGGCATCTTCACCGGGCCGCATCCCGCAGAACTCCTGGTAGCCGGTCAGCAGCTCCTCGCGGAGCTGATCTTCGTCCACACCCGGGTAACATTCCATCCAGATGTCCACATGACACTCAACAGGTCCGACATCGCAGAGCGGCGACTTCAGATCCCCGGCCTCCAGCCGCGTAACGATAATCGGAAGCTGCTCCTTCCGTCCGGAATACCACGGAGCAGGGCCTTCCTTTTCGGCGCGCAGCACCTCATATTGCTCCAGAAACAGAATAAATCTCGCCGCATCGACCGCCGGGTTGCGAATTTCCTCGCCGTTGAAGGACAGTCCTGTCGTCCCTCTGAAAGTCACCCGCCACAAGGCTCCTCCCCGGGTCGCCGGGTACAAGGCCAGATTGGTTGGCTCGGGGATGATAACCGCATCGGCGATGATCCCGTGCGCCCGGCCTGCCACCGTTCCGTTGGCGCCGCCGAATTCTTCATCCACAACCGATTCGATCACCACATCCCCCTTCAGCCGCAGCCCGAGATCCATCAAGCATTTCACCGCCAGAATCGATGCCACAAGCCCGCCTTTCATATCGTAGGCGCCCAGCCCATACAGCTTGCTGCCCGAGATGACCGGCTCGAACGGAGAACCCTGCCATCCCGGGGCAACCGCCGCCGTGTCGATATGGCCGGAGAACAGCAGCGATTTGCCTTCGCCTGTTCCTCTCCACACGGCGCTGACATTCGGGCGGCCGCTGTAATCCTTCCCAGGGTAGTAGGCCGGATGCTGGTGAAACCCGGGAACCTGCTCGGGCTCGTACAGCTCGGCTTCAAGACCAAGCTCTGCCAGCATCATGCATAGTGCTTCCTGGCACTCCTTCTCCGAACCGCTGATCACCTTATTGACCGTATCATGCCGGATCAGCTCGGACAGCATCTCGATCATTCGCTCACGGTTCAGCTCCGTCCATTCTCTGATCCGGAGCTTCTCATCCTGAAGCTTGTCCTCCATCGGTTCGCCTCCCCTCTGTGGCCTTCCATTCGTCTGCCTTCCATTCGTCTGCCTTCCGTTCGCCCACCTTCCGTTCGTCCGCCTTCTGTTCGCCACCTTCCATTCGTCCGCCTTTTGTTCGCCCAACTTCCGTTCGCCCGCCTTTCGTTCACCAGTCTCGCGCTCTTCTGCCATGCGCTCGTCTACTGCGAAATCCGGCTCGGTGTCGGCATATGCTTGTACAGATAGCAATCCACCATGCCTTCCTGGCCCTGATAGGGAATCCGCTGCTCCTCCAGTTCTTCCAGCCGGTCCACGCTGCCCGCCAAGTAAGCGGAGATTCGAGCAGCCGCCGTATCCAGACTCGCCAGCAGCCCACCATAACGCAGGTCGATAATATCCCAGCCGAACGGCTTGTTCACGACATGCCAGCGCTCCAGATGATAGGAGCGTAGCTGCTCCACCCGCACACGGATTTCCGGAAGCAGCTCCCGCACAATATTCGAGAGCGCCTGCTTGTCTCCGCCGAGATAAGCATCCGTGATTACAAGGCCTGCGTCCGCCTTCAGGGCAAGAACACTGCAGAGCCGTTCAAGCACTTCAAACACGAAGCCGTAGGCGCCATTCCGCGTTGCGAAGAGAGCCATTTGCTCCTGGAGCGCTTCATAATGTCCGGCCACATCAAGCCCGCGTATATTCTCATCGAACAAGCCCATCATGACATTCTGCCAGAGCATATAGCGGGACGGGTTGTACGTCTCCAGATTGCCCGGCTGAATACCCGGCGGCTCGTCCACATTCTTGATCGCCATGAAGTCATCCATTCGGGCTCCCGTACAATAATGGAAGCGACGGCTCAGCTTATCTTCGTCCAGCTCTGCCGCATAGCCATGCTCGGCGAACAGCTGGAGGCCGAGCAGTGCGGAGAACCAGTCGCATTCCGTGCCGTCGTCGCCCCAGAGCGTTGCAATCACTTCCGTTACCCCTTCGCGCTTGCACACATTCAGCGCCGCATTGGTCGAAGCAAAGGTGGCTCCGTAGTTCAGCACATACCCCTTCCAGTTCCAGATGCCCCCGGCAAAGACCGGCGTCGATCCAAAACGTTTATGCTGGCGAATCCAATCCGTGTAAAAGGTCTCGTCATAGTGGTAGTAGTCCCAATACACGAACTGGATATGGTCCGGCATGCCTGCGATGACCTCATCCGAAATCACGCAATCCTTGTCATAGTAATCTCCCTTGGGCGAGCCGGCGCGAAAATACATGTCACTCCACATCATCGGCGAGAGTCCCAGGCGATCCACGATCTCCATTACTCTCTTGAGATGGGCGTTCATAATATCGAATTTGGAATGCAGGCCATTCTGAATCAGATACTCGCCAAGGCCCAGCTTCCAGGCTTCATCCATGCCGATATGAATACGCCGCGAGCGGACCGGGGCCGAAGCGGCAATGAGCATCTGTTCAATGAACTCATACGTGCGCTCATGACCGACGAGCAGCGTCTCCAGATCGTCCCGGATATCGGCATAAGCATTCCATTTCAACACATCCGCCAAATGGCCGAGCGTCTGAATGCAAGGAATCATCTCAATGCCGAACTGATCGGCATAGTCATCCAACTCTTTGATTTCCGCCTGCGAGTAACGTCCTCTCATATAGCCGAAGTAGGGATGTCCCTCCAGGTCGAAGCTGTCCTCGGCATAGAGCATGATCATGTCAAGGCCCATCAAGGCCATGCGGCGCAGGAAGGCTTTGACCGAGTCTGTCCGAATGACAGCACCACCCTGGGACACATCGAACATCGGTCCGTTCATCTCGAATTGCGGCACTTCTTCAATCCGGAATTCACTTTGGCTGCGCAGCGCTTCAATCAGCAGTCCGACTGCCCGGAAGAAATGTATTTTTCGGTAAAATTGAATATGCAGACCTTCCCCATTGGCCTCCACGATAATCCGTGGGTCGATGTGGCGAACCACCTTCACTTCAGCGCCATCGGCAGAGAGCTCCATCCCTGCATCAGATGCCAGTTCTCTCAGCCCTTCGGTTAATCCGTCGATATCTCCGGTAAAGTGCAACTTCAATGGAAGCCCCCCCATTTTCAATATAAAAAATGATATTTCATCATGCAGAATTCCATATAATATAAGAAATATGCCCGAAAATCTGATTAAATCAAGCTTATCAAGCGTTGCTACCTTTTGAAGAATATGCTTTAATTAAGTCTGCAGTTTCATTTTTTCAGTATACGGAAAAGGTGTGATCCAATCTTTTTATGAAAAAACAGTACAGTGTACCTGCCCTGGCCAAAGGAATGGCGATTCTGGAAATGCTGGCCTCCTCCAAGGAAGCCCTGGGCGTCACCGATATTTATGAACGAAACGGAATGCCAAAATCATCGATTTTTACGATTCTTGGCGAGTTCGAGAACCTGGGATATGTGATGAAGACGCATGAGGGTAAATATCAGCTGACGCTGAAGCTGTACAACGTCGGAATGGAGAGATTAGCCAAGCTCGATATCCGCCAGGCAGCCAGACCGGAGATGGAATGGGTCGCCGCGAATATGAGATTTACCGTGCATCTGGCCATTCTTGAGAATGACAAAGCACTCTATATTGATAAAGTGAACGGCCCGGGATTCGTTCAGTTCTCGACACAGGTCGGACAGAGCCAGTATCTGCACAACTCTGCTGTCGGAAAAGCATTGGCAGCCTATTTAACGGACGAGCAGCTAGACCAAGCGATCCAGAAGCACGGAATGCCCAAGACTACGGAGCATACGCTCCAGACAGCGGAAGCTTTCAAGTCCTTTCTGGCCAGTGTCCGGGAGAAAGGCTACGCTATTGAAGACGAGGAAGGCGAAGCGGGAATCCGCTGTATTGCCGTCCCGGTCTTCGACAATACGGGGATGACCGCCGGCTCCCTCGGAATTACCGCCCTCAGAAGTGAACTGCCAAGCATCTCTTTCGATGATTTCGGCCATCAGCTGCAAGATCAGGCGATGGCGATATCCCGGAAACTGGGGTTCGGGGCATGACGGCGATTCAGGGCTGATAAAGAACGGCTCGACAGGGGGCAGCGCAGACACCGGGAATATGCAGCGGGAGCGCCGCAAGGGTCCACGGCCCTTGCCCCGCTTCCCGCAGCGACACCAAAGGAGCCATCATCAGCCGGTCCTTGGCGTAATAGCGCTGGAGTAGCGTCATTTCAGCAGCCGGCTTGCGCGGATCTTCTATTGAAGTGATGTCCAGTCCCAGCAGTCCCACGTCATGCTCGATAATCCAGTTCATCGCTTCCGGCAGGAAAAACGGACTTGCTTCGATGTAACCCGGCTTGTTCCAATAAGCATCCCAGCCTGTTGCAATCAGCAGTGCCTCGCCTGGCGCAAGAACACTCCCCGCCGCTTCTACCGCTGCTTCAAGCTCATCCGCTGTAATCGGTTCGAAAGGCTGCTTGTCCGGAAGCTGCGCAACCCAGGCTCTGAGCATCAGCCGGTCCAAAGAGATATCGCCAATAGTCTCACGGCCTTCGAACAGATGATTGGCTGTCTCCAGATATGTCCCTGCAAGGGAATGTAATTGAAAGGCATGTCCCTCATAGCCGTCGGCTTCAAGCGACGCAACCTGTTCCACTGAAATTTCGGGAAACGGCTTCCCGTAATTCCACATCCCGTTCTCCAGTCTCCCTGTTAGGTCAAGCCATTTCTTCATTCGGCTCCTCCGTTCATACTGGATACCGGCATTCTCGCCGGGATTGCCGGTCGGTCGTTCTATTCCTTCCGCCCATACTCGTAGCCCAGCAGAGTCTCTCTCACGCGCTGCTCGTCTGAAGGAAGCAGCGGCAGGCGGGTTTCCGCGCTTTTGAACAAGCCCAGATGATGGTACAAGGCTTTGGTCGTCGGGATTTCATCTCCGGGGCCGAACATATGAATGAAGGGGAGAATGGTTCTTGCGAATACCGCGAAGCTCTCCTCACGTCTTCCCTCCTGGTACAGATCCCAGCCTTCCTTGAATTCCTTCGGGTAAATAATCGGGGCAATGATCATGTTCCCGTCCACTCCCGCCTCGATAGCGCGGTAACAAATAATATCGTCTCCGCCGAATACCGCCAGTCCGCTATCCTTCTTCAGCGCGCGAATCTTGCCCATGTTGTGATCGGTCATCTTGATCGCCTTGATAGCCGGGACGGCTGCCGCCAGCTCGATCAGCTGCTGGGCCGTGTAGAAGGTGTTGGTCGTTACCGGGTTGTCGTAGAAAATAATCTGCAAGCCGGTCTGTTCCGCCAGGCTTCCCACATACTCCTTGACCATCTCCAGCGAGTTCGGGAAATAGTAGGGACTCGGAACAAGCGCCGAGCGGATTCCTGCATCCGCCGCCGCCTTGCCGATGCCGGCCGCTTCCTGCAAATTCGTATGTCCGAGACCGATCACAACATGCTTGTCCGGTACGGCCTTGGCGAAATACTGAGCAATTTCAATCCGCTCCGCAGCAGATAATGCCGGCGATTCTCCTGTACTCCCTCCGATCACATAACCTTCCAAATACTCGGACGTATAGTCGATCAAATTGTCAAATCCGGAATAATCAATCTTCCCATTGGTGAACGGTGTCGGTATAACCGGAATATTCCCTTTCATGACAGGCCTCCATTTTTCTTTATGCTGAAAATTTGTTTTGCTGAATGAATTAGAAACTAATATAGCACCACAAACTTCATAGTGTCAACGAAAATGGGACAAATTTGTTCTAAACCTGTACCATTATTTTTTCCGGCATATTATAATGGTTTTCTAGAATTGAATTTGATTCACCTAAATTGGAGGGGTATGGTTGAATAACAAAGAATTTCGATATATTGAAATGGCAGGGATTTTGAGGATGGAGATCCTGTCCGGCTTCCTGAAGCCCGGCCAGTTTCTGCTTCCCGAGAAAGAACTGTGCCAGCTCTACAACATCAGCCGAAACTCCCTGCGCCAGGCACTGGAGCTGCTCACAAATGAGGGCCTTCTGATCAAGATGGTCGGCCGGGGGACTATGGTTGCCAAGGATCTGGACATCACCAAGCATGAGTCCAACGTGATTAACATCATTTGCCCCTACGATTCCTCTTATGTCAGAAAAGCACTTCCCATATTGATTGAAATGTTCAAGGAGCAGTATCCGCATGTGGAGTTCAGAGAGTTCAAGACGGAATTGCGCAACGAGAAGCTGCTGAAGGATCTGTCGGGCTTCGGCATCCGGGCGGACCTGGTTATCATCAGCGATCATGATATGCAGCATCTGCCGCTGGAGGAGTTCCTTGCGCTTGAGGATATCATTCCGGAACAGGAAGTGAACAATGATCAGCTGGTTAATGTGTTCCGCCATGAGGGCCGGCAGTACGCCGTTCCTCTCACCTACTCCCCGGTATTTTTGGCCTGTAATCCCCGGCTGTTCAGCGATAACGGTCTGGAAATGCCGACAAAGGACTGGAGCTGGGAGCAGTTCGCGGAAGCGGCCCGAATCATGACGAGGGATGCTAACGGAGACGGGCAAAGCGATATTTATGGTCTGGGGCTGTCCTCCTCCCTGTACCGCTGGCCCGTGCTCGCCAGAAAGTACGGCTGCTCGCTGCAGCAGGAGTCTTCGGGCACACTGAATATAGACGGACTCGGTGAGTTCCTCCGTTACATCCAGACCCTGATATATAAAGACGGAAGCAGTCCGGCCGCAGCGATCAATGATTGGGAGCTGCTGGCCCAGCTGTTCGACGAAGGCCATCTCGGCATGTTCCTGACGACAACGCTGACCACCGGCATGCATAACGGGGACTTCCCAGTTACGGTCATTCCGATTCCCATGAGCCCGGAAGCCCATAAAGGGAATCTCACGATTGCGAACGGGATGATGATTCCGCAGACGAGCGGCAATCCGAAACTGGCCAAGCTGTTCGCCGAGTTCTCGATGCGGATGGATTATCAGATGCGAATGGCCAGCGAAGCCAAGTTTCTGTCTGTCTACCCCCAGGTCAACAAAGAGGTGTGGACAGAGCTTGAGCTTGGAGCGCTCGGGTTATCCCAGGACAATCCGGAGCATCTGTACTTCATGCATGAATTCCTTCCGAATTCGGCAGCCGAGATTTTGCATAGTGAAATGATTAAATTCTGGGCGGGTTTTGATGCCCCCGATGAGCTCGCCCATAGACTGCAAGGCTTGTTCGCCCCCTCCGAACCCCCTCATATCGAAGCCGCTGAGTAATTTCAGCGGCTCTTTTTTTTATTTTATATGTCATTATCCTTAACATTGGTGGTTGACTTCTCTTCATAACCTCATGCTATAATGGAATCGGTACTAAACCTATACCATTTATTATCCGAGAAACATGTTATAATATCTACCACGTAATTGCGGATGCTGCAATCAAAAAAAGGAGTGACATCAGATGAACATTGCAAAATTAGCAGTCGTAAATGAGCAATCCGTTCAATTGCGAAGATGGCGATACGGCGTTAATGCATTTGAAGGATTTATAGAGGAGCTTCTGGACCAGCACCGAATCCCCTATCGCAGCTTCAAGACTCTGGATGAAGCCTTAAGCAATCAGCCGGATCTTCTTATTGTCGCTCTGTGCGAAGAGAACCGCGAGAATGGCAGCAAGCTGAAATCCTATGCAGAGAACGGCGGAACTGTTATCTCATATGCCGGACTGAACATGCTTGCCGAGGAACTGGGATATTATGAAGACCGGCCGACGGGTTCAGGGTACGCGGCGCTTCCGGAATTTAATCATTCCCCGCTGCGCTTCCTGGCGGCGATGCCATGGAGCCCTAACCGCACACAGAACAGTGACGCAGGGGCGTCCGGCATGCTGCACCAGGGCAGACCGCAAGGCGCGGAAGCCGGACCGGCGCTGCTGTCCATCCCGATCGGACAAGGCTTCATCGAACGCTGGTCGGTGAACATCCCCTTCACGATCGTTGCCCTGCAGCAGGGTACGGGACCTGTCTATGATGACGGTTCAGCCTCCCCGGACGGAACCATTCCGATCAGAGAGGATATATTGAAGGCCGATGACCGCTGTGCAATGGATTGGGAGTATGACCGGCTGCAGACGCCGACCGGCATGAGCTACTACGCCTATCCCTATGCGGACTGGTGGCGGGAGGTATTCATCAGCCATTTGATCAAGGCCGCCGCCGCCAAGGATCTCCCTCTTCCTTTTCTGAATTATTGGCCTGAAGGAGTTCCGGCGGTATTATCCATCTCGCATGACAGCGATCTAAATGTAGATCAGCACGCCGAGACCACACTGAATTTTCTCCGGCAACTTGGCATCCGGACGACCTGGTGCATGCTGGAGCCCGGTTATTCCGCCCGGTACTATGATGAAGCAAAGGCCGACGGCCATGAGCTCTCCCTTCATTACAATGCACTGGAAATGGACGGAGGAAGCTGGGGCGAAGAAGCCTTTCGCAGTCAGAGCCAATGGCTGAAGCGGTCAGCCCGGCTCACCAAAATCCCTTCCAATAAAAATCACTACACCCGCTTCGAGGGTTGGGGAGAATTATTCCTCTGGTGCGAACGCAATGGAATTGAAGCGGATCAGTCGAGGGGGCCAAGCAAAGCGGGTAACATCGGCCTGATCTTCGGCACCTGCCATCCCTATTTTCCAATCAGCGATTTCACCGAGGGCAACCGGTTCTATGATGTGCTTGAGATCGGTTTTCTCAGCCAGGATTTGAACCACCCCGAGCTTTACGATTCCAGTGTTGTCGATCCGTTCCTCAATGCCATTGAGCAGGCGGAAGGCGTTGCCCATTTCCTTTTTCATCAGGCGCATATCCACCGTTTCGAATCCGTCAGACAGGCTATCCGTGAAGTAGTAGACGGCGCAAGAAGACGCGGGTTCGCTCTCTGGACCATCGCCGAGGTTAACGACTGGGAAAGAGCGCGGCGGAATCTATGGATTACCGGCCTCGACGATTCCGGTGTCCCTGTTCTGGAAGGAACGGCTTTGCCGCGGCAGACCGCCGTTTATGTTCCGGTAACGAGCGGCAATCCCGCCGAGGGGAGTATCCGTGAGCGTAAATTCGGAGTGTTGTGCAGCAAGCATATCGTGGGCGAGGAGGAGATTGAAATTGTCAAAGGTAATGACCGGATCCAAACCGTATGAAGAATCGAGTTATGTTCCCCGGACATGGCGCAGCAAGCTATGGAGAGAGCGGTATATTTTCCTGCTGCTCCTCCCCGGTCTCATCTATTTCCTAGTCTTCAAGATCATCCCCGTCTTCGGAAATATTATCGCGTTCCAGGAATTCAATCCTTTTAAGGGAATATGGGCCAGCGATTGGGTAGGCCTCGACAATTTCAAGCGCATATTCGAAGACACGGAAGTGCTGAAAGTGCTGCGCAATACGCTATACATCTCTTTTACGCAAATTGTATTCGTCTTTCCCGCTCCGATCTTCCTGGCCATCATGCTCAATGAGGTTGCCAACAGCAAAGTCAAACGCGTTATTCAGTCCGTTGTGTATCTGCCCCACTTCTTCTCCTGGGTCGTGATCATCAGCATCGCCACCATCTTTCTGAAGCCGGAAGGCATAATTAATCAGATCCTGGAAAGTCTCGGCTATAATTGGGTCTCGTTCATGACTAACCCGCATATGTTCGTTCCCATCGTCATTATTGAGCTGATCTGGAAGGAGACCGGCTGGTCCACCATCATCTTCCTGGCAGCTCTGGCTTCCCTGAATAATGAGCTTCTGGAAGCGGCGATTGTCGATGGAGCCGGACGCTGGAAACGAATCTGGAGCATCATCCTGCCTTCCATCAGCGGCACCATTGTTATTCTGCTGATCCTGCGGCTCGGCTCCGTGCTGGATTCCGGCTTCGAGCAAATCTTCCTCATGCTGAACCCGTTCAATAAGGAAATAGGCAACGTGCTGGACACCTTCGTCTATGAAAAAGGGATCAAGCAAAGCGATTTCAGCTTTAGCACGGCGGTAGGCCTGTTCAAAGGGGTTGTCGGCCTCGTGCTGGTCATGGGCGCCAATCGGATCGCCAAAAGATTCGGCCATGACGGATTATTCTAACCTCACTTCAATGGAAAGGAGCGCCTGCCATGCATTATAAATCCAGAGCCGACAAATGGTTCAACGCCTTCAACTATCTTTTGCTCAGTATCGTATGCCTGTGTATGATCTTTCCGCTGCTGTACATTTTCTCGGTATCCTTCTCGACCATGCAGGACTTTGTGCAAAAGGATATTATTCTGTGGCCCTCCAAATGGGATCTTGGCGCATACCGTTACATCTTCAGCACCGAAACATTCGGACGGGCCATGCTCGTCAGCGCCTGTCTCACCGTTGTCATCACCTGTGTCAATCTGCTCATGACGAGCACAATGGCTTTTGCCACAACCTTCCGGTTCACCGGCTCCAGGCTGATTCTCCGTATGATTGTATTCACGCTATTGTTCTCTCCTGGCTTGATTCCCAGCTATTTGATGGTACGCAATCTCGGGTTAATCAATTCCTACTGGTCACTGATACTTCCCGGTATGATCAGCACCTTCAACCTTATCGTCATCCGGCAATTTTTCCAGGGTCTGCCCAAGGAGATTTTCGAAGCGGCGAATATTGACGGAGCCAATGAACTGCAAATTTTCCGCAAAATCGCCCTGCCGCTGTCCAAACCGGCCCTTGCCGCCTTCGCCCTGTTCTATGCGGTGGATGCCTGGAACGCCTACTTCAACGTCATCCTGTATATGAATGACACCACCAAATGGACGATCCAGGTCGTCCTTCGCCAGATCGTCATCGTCGCACCGCCGGACAACAATTTGTTATCCAGCTTGCTGCGGGAACCGCCACCAGCGCAGACCGTTCAAATGGCAGCTGTTCTGATAGCTACGCTTCCGATTCTGATCATCTATCCGTTTCTGCAGAAGCATTTTGCCAAAGGGGTGATGCTCGGCTCAGTGAAAGGATAAGCGGTTGAAGCTCGCAGACAATCCAGACTCAACATTTATTACGGAGGGGATCTATTACTATGGAAAAGCTTAACAAAACGGTTCTGAGTTCACTTACCCTGATTGCGTTATTGACAACAGCGGCATGTTCATCCTCAAATAATGGAAATACTTCCCCTGCCGGCAATAATTCCGCCTCTTCGGCAGCACCTTCTGACGGATCTGACAAGAAGTACACGATCTCGATGATGGATATGACCTATGGCAAAATCCCCCCGAGTGACGGGGCCGGCGTCAAGATGATCAATGAGAAATTCAATGTCGATTACAAGACGACCATCGTGCCTTATGACGGCTACCTGGAGAAGATGTCCGCCACCATAGCCGGGGGCGATATGCCGGATATTCTCGGAATCGAGGAATATGTGGCAGCCGGGTCCCTCCAGAAGTGGGCTGACCAGGGCGCCTTCCTGAAGCTGAATGATTATATCGACAAATACCCGACTCTCAAAATGGTACCCGCCGAAGTCTGGGGGGCTGTGACGAACAAGGATGGCTCGATCTGGGGGATTCCCCGCTACTATCCGAATACGGCTGCCCAGAACTTTGCAATCCGCCAGGACTGGCTCGATAAGCTCGGACTCAAGATGCCGACGAGCTACGACGAATTGGCAAAAGTTGCGCTGGCCTTCACCAAAGACGATCCCGACGGAAACGGCAAAGACGATACTTACGGCCTCGTGATGAGCGGTGGAGGCTATCCGAACTATGCGATGGGCGCCTATTGGGACTTGAACTCCTGGTACCATAAGGATGCGGACGGCAACTTTATCCCAGGTTATATCGGTGAAGGACGTAAGGAAGCCGTTAAAGTATTCGCCGATTTGTACAAGCAAGGGGCGATTACGAAAGGCTTCGGTGCTAATGCGACTCTGGATCAGGGACAAGCCGACTTCTACAACGGCAAGGCAGGCATCTATATTACCGGCATCCGCGGTCTGGATGAGAATCTGGCGAACTCCCTGCTGTCGGTCAACCCGAATGCCAAGCTCTCCGCCATTCCGCCGTTCGTTGCACCGGATGGCTCCCAGGGCTTCATGGCCCAGAAGGGATACTACCGGATCACCGTACTTAACGCCAAGCTGGCCGGTGACGAAGGCAAGATCGACCGCATTCTCTCCATGATCGACTACGGACGCACCTTTGTTCCGGTTGATCAGCAGACACCGGATAATGAAAATTTTGATTTCCGTAACGGCAAGAACGGCGTAGGCTACACCTACGAGAACGGAGTTGTCACCCTCTCCCAGCCGGATCAAGGGCTGATGCCTGCCAGCTATCTTCCCGATGCTGTGATGTGGGCTCCAAGCGTACTTGACAACAAATATTCCGAGCTCCAGACTAATCCGCTCTACAAACCGCTTGTCAAAGAGCTTGAACAGCAATATCAGGATTTCGAGCAATATGCTGACCCAAGCAATTCCGGCTTCTCCGCAACACTGAATAGCGGTAAGGGCACGGATGCAATGAATAAAGTGACCGATACGCAAGTGAAGATGATCATGGGCGATACCCCTCTGTCCGATTGGGACAAGATGGTGGATGAATTCATGAAGAGCGGCGGGTCCGATATCATCAAAGAAATGAATGACAGCCTGAAAGGCAAGGAACTGATCGGCTATAAGAACATGAGCAAGTAATCCGGGCGAAACTTATTTTCAACCGCTGCAATGGACCGCAACCCAAGGCCCCATACGGCCTTGGGTTGTTCTTATTTCTTGATGAAAGGCGGGCTTGTTGTGAATCAGCAGCTGTACAGCCATGCGGGGAAGCCCTGCCGCAATTTTAATATCCTCGCGACGGAAGTGCTCATTGACCCTGTCGATGGCAGAGAGAAATTCGTGCTCTCCAACTACGCGATGGGAGAAACCGGCAGCCTCATCCTGATCGACACCATAACGGGTCAGGGAGAGAACCTCCCGCTTCCCGTTGGACCGGGAGCCTGGGGGCTGGTCAACTGGCATCATGAGAAGCTGGTTGTGGGGACCTGTGTCGATCAAGCCTATTTGCATGTTCTGGATTTGCGCACACGGCAATGGGCGCCGGTATTGATATCCGAAGGCGAATCTTACTTCTGGGGGATGACGCTCGGCTCGGACGGGAAGGTGTACGGGGGGACCTATCCGGGCTGCTCATTGATGCAGTATGATCCGCAGACCCATACGCTCCTGAACTTGGGCAAGGTATCTGGCAACATGAGCAATCAGTACAGCCGTCCGGTCTGGGGAGAAGCAGCCGGTTATATTTTGATGAATTACGGCTTTGACACGAACGGAATGAAGGCATACCGGATCAGCGACGGCCAGTTTATCGAATTCGGCTCACCGGGAGAGCAGATTAAATGGGTTACCGGCAAATTAGTATGCACGGAGCAAGAAAATGGAAATGAGCTGGCCTATTACGATGCGGCTGCGCTGCAACCGGTAGACGTCGGCGCTATTCATGAATCGGACATCCCCCTGCTGACGCTCACCTTACCCGGCGGGCAGACTGTTCCCATCAAGGTTTTAGGCGGCAATCGTGCAGCCGGGGTGAAAGGGCAAGAGTATTTCATCGCGGATTTACCGCCGGATTCCGCTTCATGCGCCGAGCCTATGGAGGTGGACTTGAAGCGCATCCCTGTTGAGGCGCCTGCTACAGCCATCTTCACGCTGCAATCGGACGGCAAGGAGCTGCTGTGGGGCGCAAGCGGATTCGGTCAGACCGTCTTCAGCTTCAATCCCTCCACCGGCGCCTTCTGGAATTCACCTTCCGTATGCAACGCCGGCGGCGAGGTGTACGGATTGCAGTTCATTGATAACCGCCTGTTCATGAGCGCCTATGTCGGCGGGGATCATGTGCTGTACGATCCTTCCAGGCCCTGGGAGCAACTCCACAACGTCAATCCCCGTACTCTCCGATCCGTCGCCCCGGAGCTGATCCGTCCCGAAGGAAGAAGTGTACTGGGGCCTGATGGAGCATTCTGGACCGGCTGGTCTGCGCAGTACGGCGTGTATGGCGGCGGCCTTTCACGGGTCGATCCGGCAACGCTTGAAGTCGAGATTTGGTATGATCCCGTCCCGGGACAGCAGGTTTCCGGTCTGGCCGCCGATGAGAAATATTTGTATTTCACTACGAATGGAGGCGCAAGCGGCCTTCCTACCCGGAAGGTGCAGAGCCGGTTCATCGTCTGGGAGCCCGGGAAGGGCATCGTTCTGGAATCGCTTTTTGAAGAAGAGCAAGAAGCCGGCAATGCCATTGCCGCGCTGGGCGGCAAGGTCGTCTGCTGCGCCGGGGATGCGATTCATATTTTTGACCGCAGACAAGGGGAATTTGTAGCTGCTGTTCCGGTCGGACAGAGCTGCCAATGGCTGGTGGCGCTGGATGAGCGTACAGCCGGCGCCTTTTGCGGTGAAGAGTATTGGGAAATCGATGTGGAGACAGGCAGCGGACATCAGGCAACCCGTACTCCGGGTTATGTCCGGGCCTCGGCCCTGCATGACGGCAAGCTTTATTTTGCAGCAGGGTCTGACTTATACGTATTGAATCGAACATATTTGGAGGGATAAACACAGTGAACAAGCTAGCGATCCATGGCGGACCAAAGACCAAGACAACCCCTTTCGGAAGCGGCAACCGGTTCGGAGAGGCAGAGCTTATGGAACTTAAAGAAGCGCTGGAGCAGGGAACCCTGTTCTATCATTATGGCGAAAAGGTGAAACAATTCCTTCATAAATTCAATGAGATGTACGGCGTGAAATACAGTGTCGCCACTTCGTCAGGCACCGCCGCCATTCATGTCGCGCTGGGCGCGGCAGGCGTCACAGCCGGAGATGAGGTAATCACCAGCCCCATCACCGATCAGGGGACCGTCATCGGCATTCTGTATCAGAATGCGATTCCCGTATTTGCGGATGTTCTGCCCGATACGTACAATCTCGACCCGGCATCAATTGAAGCGCGCATCACGGAACGAACGAAAGCCATCGTCGTCGTCCATCTGGCCGGCAGCCCCTGCGACATGGACGCCATTATGGCGATCGCCCGCAAGCATGAGCTGAAGGTGATCGAAGATTGCGCGCAAAGCTATTTATGCTATTACAAAGGGAAATTAACCGGCACTATTGGAGATTACGGCTGCTTCAGCACGAATGATTTCAAGCATATCTCCACCGGAGACGGTGGAATGGTCACCGTTAATTCAGGGCGGGAGGATGATTATGCCGTCACCCACGCCTTTGCGGACAAAAACTACCAGCGCTTCGATCATGTCGTAAGCCGGGATATCCATCATATCGCGCCCAACTACCGGATGACCGAGCTTCAGGGAGCTGTTGGGATTGCCCAGCTGGACAAGCTGACCTGGATTTGCGATACGCGGGAAAAGTACGGTACGAGGCTGATTGAAGGCCTTTCCGGAATTGCCAGTGTTTATCCTCCGAAAATTACGGAAGGCGGAACAAGCTCCTTCTGGTTCTTTCTGTTTCGTCTGGATACGGAGAAATTGACAGGCTCCGTGGATGATTTTGTGGCTGCGCTGAATGCGGAAGGCATCTCCTGTGTGCGCGGGTATATTCCGCAGCCCGTGTACCTCCAGCCTCTGTTCCAGACGAAGGAAGCCTATCCAGGCACGAATTACCCCTTCACGCTGTCCGAGGTTTCTTACGAGAAAGGCATTTGCCCACAGGCTGAAGAGGTGCTGCAGACCTCTGTCCGCATTGGAATCAGCGAGTTCTATACTCCGGGCGATATCGAGGAAATTATTGAAGCTATCGCCAAGGTTGCCGCTCACATGATCAAGGGCGGGCTGAGCTAAATGAGTGCAAAGCCGCTGAAGCTTGGTGTCATCGGACTGGATACGTCTCATGTGACCGCATTTGCCGAAATTCTGAATGATCCGGGTCATCCATATCATATCCCCGGCGCAACCATTCAGGTCGCCTATCCGGGCAAGCCTTCTCCCGATTTCGCCCTTAGCTGCGAAAGAATTGAAGGCTATACCGAGGAATTGGTGAGCAATTACCACGTCCGGCTTGCCGACTCCGAAGAAGCCGTCGCCGAGGAATGCGACGCCATTCTGCTGGAATCGGTGGACGGGAGAGTCCATCCGGAGCAGTTCAAGCGGATTGTTCCATATGGCAAGCCGGTATTCGTCGACAAGCCGTTCGCCTTAAGCTCGCGGGAAGCCCGGGAGATGCTGGAAGCGGCAGAGCGGTTCCGCGTTCCGTGGATGAGCTGCTCCTCCCTTCGTTACGGAGAGGCGTTATCCGAACAGCTTCGCAGCATGGCGTCCGAATCGATTATCGGCGCCGATTGTCACGGGCCCATGGCGATCGAACCCACACAGCCGGGGCTGTTCTGGTATGGAATCCATGCCGTTGAAATGCTGTACAAGGTGCTGGGACGAGGCTGTGTGAGCGTCAGCGCGGTCACCAATGATGAATATGATCAGATCACAGCGACCTGGGCAGACGGACGAATGGGCACAATTCGCGGCAACCGCAAAGGCAATAACAAATTCGGCGTCCTGCTGCACGGCGATCAGACTACCCGTTATGCCAACATGAGCGATCATCACAAGCCCTTCTACGCTTCGATGCTGGAACAGATTATCCGGATGTTCCATACCGGCATCGTCGATATCGATCCTGAAGAGACGCTGGAAATCATCCGTTTTATCGAATCCGCCAACCTGAGCCGTGAAACCGGAAGAAGCATTCGATTATAGGCTCCACATGAATACTGAACATTCATCACATCAGCTATGGAGGTTAAGCTCATCATGACGACCGATAACAAGTCGCAGCTGGCATTGCTCGGAGGGCCCAAAGCCGTAACCGAGCATCCCGGCGACTTATTTACGTGGCCCATCATCACGAAGGAAGATGAAGAAGCGGCGCTGGAGGTATTGCGGAGAGGCGCCATGTCCGGAACCGACGTAACGAAGCAATTCGAGGCGGATTTCAGAGAGTGGCTGCAGGTTGACTATGCGCTTGGATTCAATAACGGTACGGCTTCGCTGCAAGCGGCCATGTACGGCTGCGGTGTCGGGATCGGCGATGAAGTGATCTGCCCAAGCATCACATACTGGGCTTCCGCCGTCCCGGCTTATTCGCTCGGTGCGACACTTGTCTTCGCCGATATCGATCACGTCACCCTATGTCTTGACCCGAAAGACATCGAGCACCGGATTAGCGAACGAACCAAAGCGATTGTCGTCGTCCACTATTTCGGCTATCCCGCCGATATGGACCCGATCATGGAGATTGCACGGAAATACAATCTGAAAGTCATTGAAGATGTCTCCCATGCCCATGGCGGCATCTATAAAGGCCGTCCGCTCGGCACGATCGGACATGCAGGTGCTATGTCCATGATGGCGGGCAAATCACTCGCCGTAGGAGAAGCAGGCATGCTGGTCACCAATGACCGGAGCATCTATGAAAGAGCCATTGCCTTCGGACATTACGAACGTTTTAATGAAGAAATCCGTTCGGACGAGCTGCGGCCTTTCATGGGCCTGCCCCTCGGCGGCCAGAAATACAGGATGCACCAGCTCAGCTCGGCGGTAGGCCGGGTGCAGCTGCGGCATTACGAAGCCCGATTGGCTGAAATCCGCCGGGCCATGAACTGCTTCTGGGATCTGCTCGAAGGGGTTCCGGGTCTTAAAGCCCATCGCACGGAAAAGGATTCGGACAGCTTGATGGGCGGCTGGTATGCAGCCCATGGCCACTATGTTTCGGAGGAGCTTGGAGGACTGTCGGTGTACCGGTTCTGTGAAGCGGTACGGGCCGAAGGCGTAGGCGATTGCTCCCCGGGCTGCAATCTTCCGCTGCATACGCACCGTCTCTTTCAAGACGCCGATGTATACAGACATGGGCGGCCGACACGAATTGCCCATTCAGCCCGAGATGTCCGGGAGCAGGATACCGGCCTTACTGTCAGCGAAGGAATAGCCGCCAGAGTATACAGCATCCCCTGGTTCAAGCACTATCGCCCGGAGAGCATCGAACAATATGCGCTGGCTTTCCGGAAGGCTGCAGCGAACTATAGAGCTCTGCTCGAAGACGATCCCGGCAATCCGCCTGCTATGGGTGGCTGGAACATGTTCAAGGCGCACACATGAGAGATTGGGGATTCGGCATTATTGGCTGCGGAAGCATCGCGGGCTTCCATCGCGCAGCCATTCATTCGCTGGACAACGCCCGTTTGGTCGGTGTAGCAAGCCGGTCGGGAGCGCGGGCCAAGGCTTTTGCCCTGGAATCCGGGCACTGTGAATGCTGGAGCGATTACCGGCAGCTTCTCGAACATCCCGGGATCGATATTGTCTGTGTCACTACGGAGAGCGGGTCGCATTTCCAGGTCGGCCAGCAGGTGCTTCTCGCAGGCAAGCATGCCATCATCGAGAAGCCCTTGGCTATGAAGGCCGAGGAAGCGAGGCGGCTCACCGAACTTGCGGCGGATCGCGGGCTAAGTCTGTCCGTCGTCTCGCAGCGCAGGTTCGAGCCGCAAGTGGCCGTGGTTAAGCGGGCGGTCGATGCCGGGAAATTAGGCAGGCTGCTGTATATTGAAGCCGGAACGCCGTACTATCGGACACAGGAATATTACGATCAGTCGGAATGGAGAGGAACCTTCGCCATGGATGGCGGGGCGCTGATGAATCAAGGAATTCATCAGATTGATCTGATGCTCTGGATGGCGGGCCCCGTCAGCAGCGTGTATGGGCAGGTCGCCACCCTTTCGCACCAGATGGAAGCGGAGGATACGGGCACAGCCATCGTCCGGTTTGTCAACGGAGCGATTGGAACGATTATGGCCTCCACAAGTATGAAGCCCGGATTTCCTCCCTATCTTCATCTCTACGGGGAGAAAGGGAGCGTGAAACTGTCGGGATCGTCCATCGTGCAGTGGTCGGTCGAAGGCGAACCGAGTCCGAGTCCAGTATTCGAAAGCAGCTTAGAGACAGACGGCTCCTCCAATCCGCTGGACATCTCGCCAATGCACCATAAGCGGCAGTTCGAAGCTCTGCTGCAAGCCTTGGATCAAGGAAATGATCCTCCGGTAAGCGGCGGTGAAGGAGCATTGGCTGTTGAACTCATCGAAGCCATTTACGCTTCCTCCGCTTCCGGCAAGGAAATTGCCCTGTTATCCACTTCATACACGCGAGGTGACACTCATGCAGACTAAGCAGAAGCTGCTCGACCGGCTGGGTATTCTGACAGATGAGGTTTCTCCATATTTAATAGAAGCTTTGGATTGGATTACCGCTAATGAACTACGTCATGTCGAGCTTCGCTCTGTGCAAGGAATGAACATATTGAACTTCAGCAGCGCGGAAATCACAGATATGCTGAAGGAAATCGAGTTGCGGGGTTTGTTCGTGTCCGCCCTGGCCTCGCCGGTCTTTAAGTGTCCATTGAGTCCGGACAGGACCACGATGCAGGGCGATCAGTTCGGTCAGCTGGAGCATCATGATGTAGCCGGGCACTTCCGGCTGCTGCACAGAGCCTTGGATGCAGCGGAGCTTCTCCGCACCCGATATATCCGGATCTTCTCCTTCTGGAGAGAAGATGAACCGGGCGCATACGCCGAAGAAATCGCCGGACACTTGTACGCAGCGGCTGAAATCGCTCACTCGCGGGGAGCCGTTCTGCTGCTGGAGAATGAGCCCAGCTGCAACGGCGGCTCAGCGGAGGAGACCGGACGGCTGGCGGCTCTGGCCGATCATCCAGCGCTGAAGCTGCTGTGGGACCCGGGCAATGAGGCATTCCTCGGCCGCCCGGCTTACCCCGATGGCTATAACAGCGTGAAACCCTATATCGCCCACGTTCATCTGAAGGACGCCATCTATCATCCGGATGCTGGCGGGCAATGTGTGCCAATCGGCCGGGGCAGTGTTGATTACGCACAGCAATTGGCCGCCCTGATGAAGGAAGGGTATACAGGATTGTTCACCATCGAGACGCATTACCGTCCGCTCAATGGAAGCACAGCGGATGGCAGCGCCATGTCATTAAATGGACTGCGTCAGCTTTTGCCGCAGTAAGCTCCATTCATTCCGGTGCATGCCGCAAAGAAGCTGTCTCCAAGCAGATTCCTGCTGAGAGACAGCTTCTTCTTTCTTCAAATTATAACCGGGCGGGGTCCATATATCCATATATCCGTATATCCGCTGCCATTCTACGCTTGCCCTGTATGACCGATTCAGAATCCGGACCTATTTCTGCTCCAGCCATTCTTCAAGATGCGCCGCAACGAAATCATCATCGTGAAGATGCGGATACTGGCGATACACCCGATCGATTTCCTCCGCCTGTCCTGCGGACAACTTTTCATCCGGATTCAGGCACCATGTCCCTTTCAATAACCCCTGCCTTCTCAGCACCTCATGAATGCCCGGTATGCAGCCTTCGAAATGATGCGCCGGATCAAAAAAGGCTGCGTTGGAATCCGTCACTTGAATGCTGCGTGTCAGCCATTCCCTGGAGAACGATTCCTCGCCCCGTATTCCCTTGATTTCTTCCAGCAGCTCCACAGCTTTACTCGTCCAGACCGCCCAATGACCGAGCAGCCCGCCGACAACGGATTTCTCAACAAGCTTGCCGTCCACTTCGAACCGGTAAGTCGTTAGCAGATCCGCAATGATGTTATCATCATTCCCCGTATAGAGCGCAATTTCATCGCACCGGCTGGAATGGCATACGGCCCGCACGACATCCAGCGTCTGATAGCGGTTGAATGGAGCCATTTTGATAGCAATAACCCCGGGAATCTCCGCAAAGCTGCGCCAAAATTCATAGCTGAAGATCCGGCCTCCGACCGAAGGCTGCAGATAAAAGCCGATAACCGGCATTTTCTCCGCTACCAGCTCCGTCCGTTTGAGAATTTCCTGCTCGCTCCAGCCTGACAGCCCTCCCATGCTGAGCAGAGCCGCATCATAGCCAAGCTTGCCCGCAATCTCGGTCTCGTTCAGCGCTTGTTCGGTAGGTCCGCAAATACCGGCGACTTTGATAAAAGGACGTGCAAGACCGGCCCGCTCCACCTCCTCGGATGCGAGCCGCAGCACCGTTTCATAGAGGTTATGCTCCTTGTCGCGGATTTCAAATTGGGTGGAGTGAACACCGACTGCGATACCCCCGGCACCGGAGGCGATATAATAGCGGGTCAGCGCCCGCTGATGCCGTTCATCCAGCTTGCGGTGCTCGTCCAGGGCCAGCGGATGAGCCGGAATAACAAGCCCTTGATGCAGAGCATTCAGCAGTTCGGCGGATAATGCCTTGTAGGCTTTCATCAGAATTTCCCCTTCCGTTCCTGAAAATGTGTCGGCTTGTTCAGAACTTCCCCGCCGCTCTTGACCCATTCCGCAGTCCAGTCGATCATTTCCAGCAATGATGCGCTTGGATACCCGAACCGCTGATGCGACTTGGCCGCATTATTCAATAGTGCGGTCTCGGACTCCTTGCCTTCGAACAATGCAGCTTTGTCAAAGCGCTTGGCAAATTCAGAGGCCGCCCACCGGATGGACACGGTTTCGGGTCCGGTGACATTCATCAGGCTGGGCGGACTCGTACACTCTGCCAGGCAGCGCAGCGCAATAGCATTCGCATCCCCTTGCCAGATGACATTGACAAAGCCCATGGTCAGGTCTATTGGACGTCCCTCATAGACGGCGCGGGCTAGCTCTAACAGAACCCCGTAACGCATGTCAATCGCATAGTTCAACCGGTATATAGTCATCGGCGTCCCATTCTTATGGGAATGATATTCGAAAATACGCTCCCGTCCCAGACAAGATTGAGCGTACTCGCCAATCGGCTCGGGTGTCACGGATTCATCCGCTCCTCCGCTGGAAACCGGTGTGAACGGATAGACATTACCTGACGAAAAGACCACAATTCGGGAGTTCTTATACTTCTCCGCAACTCTGCCCGGCAAATACGTATTCATCGCCCAGGTAAAATGCTCTCTCCCTGTCGTTCCAAACTTGTTCCCCGCCATGTAGATCACATTTTCCACATCCGGCAGGCTCATCAATTCCTGATCATTCAGTAGATCGCAGGAAATCGTCTCAATTCCGGCAGCCTCCAGCTCCGCGCGGGCTTTCTCATTCGAGAATCGGGAAATCCCGATAATCCGTTTCGACAGTCCGCCTTTGAGGACCGCATTTCTCGCCAGCTTGGCCAGACTCGGTCCCATCTTGCCCCCAACGCCCAATATGGCGATATCTCCCGATACCTTGGCCAGTTCATGCACCAATTCATCCGACGGTTCCGCAAGCTTATCTTCCAATTCCTCCACAGTAATCAAACAGGTCACCCTCCCTAATGTCTTCCTGTTTCTATCATACTGAAAGTCATTATATAAAGACAGGTCTTTATATAGTCTTTAAATCAAGAAAAAAAACGGGGCTTCCCCCGTTCAAAGAATTCTCAAAGTGTTCGATCAACCAAAAAAGAGAACCGGAAAATTTGCCGGGGCCTTCCCTTCGGGACTTTTTCCATACCGGATATTTCAACTAGCCCGTTGTCTATCCACAGCAGGAGCAGCCGATGCGCGCTTCTGACCGTAATTTCGAGCAGAGCGGCCAAATCATGAACGGTGTACTCATATTTTCCGTAGCGGGCCATTTGAGTGATCAGTCTGCTGAGATAAGCGCTCGTCATCCCGGCCTCCTCCGCCTCCCTCATGAGTTCAGCTTCAACAGGCGGCAGCACCTTCTCCATGGGGTCCGCCATTTCGAGCGGTCCAATCAGCGTCCGGTCTTCTCTGACGATGAAGCAGGTATTACCACCGGCCTCCTTGGACTTGCGAAGCGCGGCTCTGGCGTGTGTGCCGGCCTCATTCGCCGAAATTCCGAAGCCGATCCCGATGCTCAGGGACATGCCATACGATTTATTCGCTTCTTTTCCCAGAGGAATCATCTTGTATCCCCCGGTCTCCCGCTCGAAAATCCCCCGTGTCGTGAAGAAGAGATATTCATCTCCGCCGGTAGAGATTAAATAGCCGTCCAGCGACTCCACATACCCGAGAACCATTCGATGAATATCCAGCTTCAGCTTCTGCACCTCATGTTCACTGTTCCACTTCATAACCAGCCTGCCGAAATCATCGACATTGATGATGCCAACGACAATTTGCAGCTCCTTCCCCCGCCGCGATTCGGTGGACAGCAGGGCACGTTC
>RCUO01000183.1_pt1 | contig 39422 bp, 56 predicted proteins | sample 2166161 | NCBI WGS metagenome assembly RCUO01 (sample SAMN09932617, study PRJNA488358) | compost metagenome | feature: garden; material: soil; isolation source: compost soil in cyclohexanecarbonitrile-enriched culture | place: Germany: Experimental Botanical Garden Goettingen | collected 2016-01-27
GTAAGAAGCGTCAAGATTGTCTTGGATGCACTCGACTCACTTAACGATGAAATTAAATAAATCAAACGCCTGATGAGCGCACCAAGCGCTTTGGACCTGCTACGGAGTGGGTCGAAACCTACCGGATGTACAATCCGGTATGGTCGCAGAATTCCGCTACGAGTTGACCGTGCATGGCTGACCTTTACATAGATAGTTCTTCGAGAAATTGATATGATAAAACCGACCTGCTTAACTTTCATCTTGGAGTGATGGTAATGATAAATTCTTTAGAGATAAATAAACCGTTAAAGTCGTATTTTTCTATACCTCAACATCTTTATTTTATGGATATCGTTTGTATAAAAGCCGTGGCTCAAGAAGAAGAACGGGGACCCGATTTAACGGGGCTTATTAATGCTCTATACATCCAAGGTTATTTAGATCTTGAACGTTTATTAGACTGCACATGGAAAGAAATATATCAGGTGCCGAGGATTGGTATTAAAAGGCAAAGGCTTCTACTCAGTTTACTAGAACGAATTTCTGCAGATCCCAAGACAATAGAAAATCACAAAATCGCCCCAACGGTTGCAATGCACAATGAAAAAGATATCGGAGACTTGACCTTAAAGAAAATTATTAGAAAATATAAAGATACACAGGTGGATTTATTGAAGGTACGGGAAGTAGCCGAAAAAGAAGCTCGTTTAAAGAAGATAAAAGATAGGTTACGTGAAATGGGGATGATATATTAAATAAGCCCCCCAGTATAATCACTGATGAGGCACATTTTTACAATCGTATCGGTTGGGTGTCTTATGTCAATATTGAGCTAACGTTCCCTGTTAGTTTAATTCCTAAGACAAAGGCTAATCAGTCTACTATTGGAATGGGTTTTTAGCGGTTGTTACTTCTTGCAAGATTACAATAGGGTCGGATATTAACCCTAATTCTTTATCTCTCGGATAAGTAACAGCTACTGTAGGACTTTCACCAGCGTAACTAATTACCGACTCCATGTTATCCCAAAGGGTACACAAGAAAAAGTGAGCATATTCGTCCTGCTCCACAACTTTTAGAAATGCTCCTCTATTCCCTGGTAACGAAGTAGTGTCTTTTATGCCCGTTTCATTCTCGTATGCTAAAAAAGCCTCTTTGTTATTTAAAGGTACAACGCCATGCCAAGTTCTAGCTATCAGAACTAACACCACCTCATTACAAATTTTCATCCTGATTAATAATACCACATATTGTAACTATCCTGCCCGTTAGCTTAATAAGGGATTCTTTAAAAAGCGACACTCGTTTAAGTGATTGCCTCAATGACTTCCTCTAGTTTAATCCATTCCCAATCGTCATCATGATGGAACTTAATCTGTTTCAACTGCCGATCGACTCTCATGACTATTCCATGGATGGATCTGTCCTCATATTCCCCAAACAATGTAATCGTGATCAGACTGCAATCCTCTAAAGATTGAGCTAATACCTGTGAGATTTCAGCTAATGCTAGGGGATCCAAATCAGGCTTTGATCGCACCTCTTAATTCAGCGGATCGTCCAGAATCCTATTTTTATGCTCAGGCATTATCATCCGACTTCCCTCCCAAAGTCCATTACCTTCAAGTTTCTTACGCTGTTGTGGTTTCATTGTCTTCGTCGACTCCCTTAATAACTCTCAACGCTCGTGGCATGTTCTTTCCTCTCTGTATGTACCCCTTAATCTCTAAGCGCTCCATATGCGCGTGAATTACCGCTGTAGACGACAGCCCTACCTCCTTGGCAAGTTCACGTAACGTTGGTGGATAGTGATTGATTTCGATCATCTTAATTACTGATCTGAGTATTTCTTTTTCTTTATCTGTTAATGGCTTCATGCAATTGCTCCTTTATCACTTGGCTGCCAAGCTAATATATTTGCCATTAGAAACACTCGTGGCGCTCCTGTATTTAAGCATGTTGCACGGATTTTTCCGTCCTTTATACCTTTTACCTCAATTTTGCGCTGAGTGATCTTGCCCACCTTATCCATATAAACAATTTCAACGGTTTGACCAATCTACATTTGCATGTTGATAAGCCCCCCAAAAAATAAGAACGTTTGTTTGTATTATAACCGCATTAGGGAAATTCAAGCAATGGAAAAAAGAGACTGTATGTCCCACGTTCCAAGACTTGCCTGCCCTACTATGTCATTCAAAAGATTATAACTATGGAGTGGTGAAACTATGTTTATATCCCCCATGCTGTTACAAACGGCTCCCGGGCAATTTTCTCACAGCGATTGTATATTTGCACTAAAAACCGTTAGGAGATTCCTTATAATTGGTATTTATCATTAAATAATGTAATATAAAGATATGTTTGTAAATATAAACTATCTTTTAAAATTGGAAGGAGAGTTGAATTTTGAGAATTAAATTACTTTCATTTTTATTAATTTTATCAGTGCTTCTTTTAGGATGTCAGGAGAATAAGACTGTAACAAATAATAGCGAACTATATGACCTACCTACCATCCCTTTAGAAATTGCTATCGTAGGAAAGAATCCGTTTCAACAAGTTGAGAATATTAACTACAAACCAATAGAATTAACGGATCTCTTAGAGGAAAAAAACAAGACCTATGATGCTCTTATTGTAACGAGGGAATATTTTAATCAGGCTGCAACCAAAGCATACCAAGATTACTTTAGTCGTATTGAATACCCTGTTTTCTTCATTGGAACAGAGGATATACTCCCCGGAGTTTTTAGAGACTCAAGATTAACATTAAATGATGTCGAATTTGGCAAATCAGGACAGTATGTTTCTGGGTTTGTTCGTACTAATGATAGGTATCAAGTTTGGGGGTTGGATCTTCCTGAAAACCCTACTGAGAAAGACAAAAAACTAAATATAATTCTAAGAATATCCAAGATAGTCCAAATTTTCAATAATGGTGGTTATAGATGATTATAATTCAATAGTTTACAAGATATACCACATTATGATATATTGTGTAAGAAATTAATAGAAAAGGAGACATTATTATGAAAAAAGTTTTATCAGCATTTGCCTTATCCTTAACTCTATGTGCATCACTTATTTTGCCAGCCTCTCATTCTTACGCAGCAAGCACTGAAAGCATTTCAAGTTCACAGCAACTCCAAGAAATTAATTCTGATTTGCTTCAAGGAAAAATTGATTTGAACAATTTGGAAAGTTTGGGAGACCAAGTGACTGTAGAAGAAATGAGTTATGAAGAAGCTATTGCTGAAATTGCAGAAAATAGTGGTAGAACAGTAGAAGAAGTGCGAGCCACACATCCCGATAAAACTTCAAATTCATCTACAAATTCTAAAAATTCAACTTTGGCCGCCGCAAGTACAGGTGTATCAAAGTTTTCAGTTGTTTTAGATGTAAATCCGTATTACAATCCAACTTTAATGGTTTATGCAATTACGTACCATTCTGGATCTTTTTATCAATTTAATGAAATGTTCGATGTTCAAATGAATGCAAAAAACACACTTTCCGGTCTTACATTACCTTATTCTAAAGTATACGGAGGTAATCTTACTGCAAAAATAGTAAATCCAACACAAATCTATTGGATTGTGAATGGTCAGTTCTGCAACAATGGAGAAACTTCTACCTCCGGAGGTGTTCAAGCTGGCAACCAGGCGGTATCTGTCACTGTATCATTTACTTACACATCATCTCATTACGCATACTACAATAATGAAGGGGCTATATTTGCTCCCTAATAAAAATACAGTCACTGGAAACTCGACAGACATTATAACGTTACTACATAGAATTTAGTTTCTGGATGAAATCACTTTTTCGAGTTTAGCCAGCGGTCATTTGTCCGCTGGCTCTTCTATTCTTGCCAAGTTTTTTCGAGTCAGATAGAAAAACTCTGTGGATTCTCCGACCTCCATTGTTGATCGTCTAGTCTATGATAACTTTACTTCTTTGTACACCCTCAACTTTTGTTAGATAACTAGATAATGCGTGCCTCTGGGCAAGCTAAACAAAAAAAACACCAGCTTAGGCCAGTGGATATATAATCTTAAGATGTTTAAAAAGTTACTTTGTAATGTTAACCTTCTTTCTTACTGCGTCATATACAACTGTAGCCCCTAGAGCCTCTGCTACAGCTCGTGCAGGAGTATAGGTAGTGCCGTTATCAAGTACGCCGTCAGCCACCTTCTTGCCATTTACGAATACAGCCACTTTATTTTCTCTATTCACTTGATTCCCTTCTTCCTTCTTCTTCAGTCCCAAATACTTTGCAATCCCGATCACATGGCCATCAATGATTGCTTGGATAACCACATCTTTTTTGAGTTTGGCAGCGTCAGTAGCCACATCCAAAAACAAATTCTCCGTCAATACTGCCGGCATCTTGCTTTCTCTTACCATGTGCAAGTTATCTGATTTCTGACCTCGATTAATCACGCCAACCGCAACCTTATTGAGCGTGTCCATAATAGTCTTGTGCAGGACGTTTTGCAGTGCTACTGATGCGGCTGAGGCTTTGATATATCTAAACGTCTCAAAACCACCAGAACCGCCGCCAGCGTTACCATGAATTGAAACTAGGATATCAGCGCCTGCTTTATTTGCAAGGTTCGTACGTTCCTTTAATTCCAGAAACACATCTGTGCTACGGGATAGCAACACCTGAACTCCTTCATAATTTGCCTCAAGTCGCTTTTTAATCTCCAAAGCCACAGACAGTACAATGTCTTTTTCTTGTAACCCATTTGCAACTGCTCCTGGATCCTTACCTCCATGTCCTGCGTCGATCCACACTTTTTTCATTACTCCTCATCCCCCTTTCTACTGGCAGCGCGTTTCACTTTTTTATCCAACTCGCTACCTACCCACTTCAGTATTGCTTCTAAGACAGGCAAAGGAAGCGAATCTCCCCACCCTGCACGAATTGAATTGGCAGTCATGCTCTGCAACACGTGATATAGGGTACCAATGGATAGCGCTCCAAATATCACTCCAGGCAACCCGAACACCATGTCCAGCAAATGTCCACCAGCTGGGAGCAGTAACATGAAGAACGTCCGAAACACACCATCAATACCGTACTTGCTTGCATACGTGTTGTCCTTTTTGGCGGCTCTAATACCAGATAACCAATCCATGATAATAAAGAATAAAAGTGCGGTCATGATGGTTACAACAGCGTCAGCCTCCCCATATAAAAAATCAAATAATGGAACAGCTACCGCCCCAACTGCAGATGCAGCGACTTGTGATTTTGTCAAAGTCCTTCCCCCTCAATATAAATAGCCCCCGGGGATCCGAGGGCAAAACAAAAACACGCCTAAAAGTGGCGTGTTGTCACAAAATTTCTGCGTAGTATGGTTCTGTTCTCAATCAATCTATTTGCGATAACAATTCTTTGTGAAGTAACTCATATGTTAAAAACACTTATTATACTTCTTCTGTGTCAGTGTAGTAACACAGTTTCCCGACCGTTAATGCTCCCTTTGCCGTCAGTTGTGCTTTGAACCCCGCATGAGCTTTATCTTATTTTCCATAGCGCTACTCCTTTAAAATGTACCGCCGTAAATAATAGCTGTCTGAGCTTCAATAACTTGAGCTGTTCACTGTGGAGTCATATACTTAACCGCACTGATTCCGTACATTAAAGAGTTATAGGACGCTTTTAACCGCCTTAGTTATAATTAGTTGTAAGCTAACTTACCTTGTATCCAGCAATCATTGTAACCGCCGCCCATTGTGTAGTATGTTCTGTACGCCAGAATAACACGGTTGTCGAGATTGAAGGGTTTTGAGAAGGTTCCGTTCACTCCGATATCTGTCGTTCCCCACCATCCACCGTATTCATTATTACCTCCACCGTACACGGAAGTTATCTGACGGTTCACTCTATCAATAAACATACCGTGGTGAGTCATTGTATAGGTAGTTCCAGAATCTAATTCTTTATACCCTGTTAAGAATAGCTCATTACCGTGGATGTCTATTAGAACTAGTCCGGCTCCTTGTGATACCCCGTTACGCGCGGAGATAATTACCTGCAATATACCCGCAAAAGAAATATTGGTGAATCCTGCATTTACTCTGAGCAGCTCTGTAGTCTGATACGACTCTAGTCCAAAACGCGCACTGATTGCAAAAGATCCTCCGAAGTATTCTCGCATACTACCAACCAAACCGCCTATGTCAACTCCTGATCTTACGTTATTAGAGGTTAGTCCAGGAACTGGATAAGTTACCCATGATTCCCCGTTGTACCAGCCTGCGGGCGGACGAATAAAGAACCTGTCTCCTGACCAGACGGTTACAGCTGTACCAGGCATGTGTTGGTTGCGTACTGAGTTATTCGGTATACTGCCAGCCACCCCATAAATGTTATTACCTTCAAGGATTCTGTCCGGTCTAAATTCAGGGTCGGCAGCTTGAAGCTGAGCCGTTGTTACTCTTAACTCTCCGGCACCGGCACCGCCTTTGCGATACCCTTCGCGCGGATAGACGGCCAGGTCACCGTTACTCCATTGACCCACGCCTATGGCGGGATCTGCTGCGCTGGTTATGTGTGGCATTATCCCCGTAAACTCACCATTATCGTTTGTAAAACTGTAGGGTGCTAGAACATGCGCGGGCAGCGCAGTACCATTGCCCCCCGCGCTATCTGCTAAAAAATCCGATCCTACCTTGCGGAAGGAATAAGGCTTGCCTGCCAGTAGTCTCCCCACAGCGTAAGCATTACCGCGCTGATCTTTTAGTGCTACCGCACCCAAACCGTTCACATTTAGAGAGGTGGTATTGGTGGTATTCGTTACATGGGGAATAATCGTGATGCCGAAGCCTTCATAATAGCCGGTGGGGCCGGGGATCAAGGATGCACTGTAAGCCGCACCAGTTCCTCCGGTTGGCGCATAACCCGGCTGCCGAATATAATTAGCGTTGACCTCAGATAAGGCTGCTTCAAGGGCAAGTATGCCCTCCTCAACGTTATTTAATGGGTCCGCCGATATTGGCGTCCCTGCCTCAATAACAGTTCCCTCAGCAGGGACCAGGGTAACTGTTCCGTCTGAATTAGTTTCAATTACATAAGTCCGCGGATTTTCTACTTCGCGATTTTCCCAAACAGTCCGGTTATAAGCCATACCTTCCCTCCTTTACATTGAGCTATAATATTTCCATAAAGCGTTTAAATTGGATTCCCATCTGTTCAACTCCAGATAGCTGAAGGCTTGATCTGCTGTCCAGGGCAGTTCTCTTGAACGCCATCCCGTAGGCGTGAAGGGTTGTCTTAATGCTTCCAAGTTGGATTCCACCCTCACAAATTCTTCCTTGAAGGGTACCCACCATATATTCCGGGAATAGATGCCTCCCTCGATGGCGACCAGAACCCCCTTAGACTCCATCAAATCATGTACGGCCTTTACATTGGATTCTATTTTGCTCAGATCGGCGTGATTAAAGTAGTCTTGCGCCGTCCAATTAAGCTTTGGTGTCGTCCACGCCAATATGCAGCCCCCTTACTTGTATTTAGAAATCAAGATTTCTGCCGAAGCAAACTCACCTCCGAGATACCCATAAACCCCGTAAGGTGTGAATGTCGCATTTATTGCACCCATCTGCTTAGTATTGCCGTCCGATAATACGCCCCTGACGGCTACAATAAAGGTGTTTTCTTTCGTCCATGTGCTATCTGGATAATTCATATTGAAATCTGTCACGTTTACAATATCTGCCTGGACTATTTTGATAGCAGGAATACGGTATTGCCCCTGTTCCCAAGCTGAACCATCCTTCCCTCGTATGCGGAACATGGTTTTCCATTTTTGCCACGTGTGAGCTAAACCCTGGGGTCGCTTTTTCAACTCCCAATCGGTTGTGTCTTCTTCAAGCCCTGCTGTTCCAGAACCCGGATTAAACGAACCGTTATCATAATAATCTATGGCGGATACCATCCCCCAATAAAAGCTATTTCTAGCTCTGGCATCACTATCAAACAAACCGTGATAAGCGTTCCATAACGTTCCGTTGTAAGCATAAACATACTCAGTTGGAGCTTGTCCGGGAACATCACTGCCCCCTTGAAACTTTCCAAGAGATAGGCGTTTGTATGGGAACACGCCGTTCCCATCAATCTCAAAGCCCGCTCCCCCGATAGTCATACCACCGTAACTGTCGATCATGAAGGCGTTGGTCCAGCCAAGGAAGATGCCGAACTCCGTCCATTTGCCATCAATCATCTGACCGATCTCTTCGGTTACCAGATCCCGCATGGGGTCACCTTGGCCAAAAGCGTTCTTACCGTTTGCCTTCCAAACGTTAATCCCTTGGTTAATATAATCGCCAAAGCTTTCCTCGCCCGGGTATGTCCCACCGCCCTGCATCTGGATGCCAAAGGAGAAGTTATTTAAATCCTTCCGCTTAAATCTTTTCGCATCATGGTCATAATGAGCATTGATGAACATCCAAACCTCCGTATAAGGAAGATCCCCGCGCATCCCCTCGATCACAGTGATATTGTAAGGCGTATGCTTTTCATTGGAGTTCCGGGGAAACAGGGAAACTGTGCCCTCGGCTTGGACAGTAGCTTTTTGATTGCCTTTATTCGTGGATTGTTTGATGTCCCAGGCCAGATTAAACCCCTCCTCTCGTCTCCGACTTGCCTCCCAGGTATCCCTGGAAACTGTACTCTTGCTTGGTGATGCGTGACTGCTTTTTGTTACCGAAGCTATCCTCAATCAGTACAATATCTCCACACTCCAGCGCGGGGTTTTGCCGCCAATTGACAGCATAAACAGCCCGCGCCGAAAGTTCGGCCGCAAGCCAGTTCCCTACTTCAAGCGCCTGCTCCGGCGAATTGATTAACGGATTTTCCACCAGAAGAGTCTTCCCCTCTTTGACAGCCGTATTAGATAGTCTGTACACCGTGGTAGCAGTTGCAAGGGTTTTCCCGGAGATCGCTATGGTAACAGTGCCATCAGCGACAATAACCATCTCTACGCCCACATCATACGTTTTGGAGACGGTATATGAGATGGCCCCGGTAATGTTGATTTGTGCGGAAGCTGAAATGATCGGCGTCTGATACTCGAAGAATACCGTGGTGCTACCTGATATCGTCACGGAAGTGTTCAGCACCTGGTCGAACGTGTCTTCCAGATAATTGAACACTGTCATGTCTATGTTCTTCACTGCGTCTTCCAACTTAATTTGTGGCTCCTTATATGCGTTATCAAAATCGATCATTTTCATCTGATACCCTCCGTCAGCATACATATGCGTGCCGGTGCCCGTTATCATGTCCGGCTCGCCTGTGTAGTTGAGGAAGGTTGTCCGGGCGTCAACCTCTGCAAATCTACGGATCATGGGCACCCCGGTAGCCCTGTCTTGGTATATAGCCGCTTTAGCCGCGATGCCGATACACTGCAAAGCCTTTCTGGAACTGATTTTCGACTTGAATCCCTGGGTCGGTATGGACTGCAGCCCTGCGTCGATAACACACGAGGTAATCCCAGCCTTCTGAAATATATCCTCCGCGAGAGCATACAGGTTAGTGTCTGCTATACTCACGTAGTCAATCGTTTCAAGTGCATCAAGAAAATCCCGGGCCGTAAAGGTAGTGGTCAGGGTACCTTCATCACTCTTCCAATCCGTCAGATAATACTTGGCGATGTGGACAAACTCAAACGATCCCTGCACGATCTCCAGGCCGATTGATAGGCTCACTTCCTGATTTTTCTCAAGGAATTTGTAATACCCCTGAGGATTCAGAATATTGAACGCCTTATCGGAATTGTCCACTACAAAACGGATCTCGTTGGAAGGAAGGGTATCTCCGACAACATTCATCTCCTCCAGCAAGTTTACGCTTATAAGCTTGTTGCCGTCATAGGTTTGTATGACGCCAAAATCCACTTCGGTTACGCGCACCCTGCGGCTCCCCCTCGACCACTTCGATATGGTCAACTCCAGATGTTGGTACCCACTCACAGGCGTAGCAGAGACGTAATACGCCGTGGTATTGCCGACCACCTCCAAAGTGTTAATCACCTCAGCAGTAGCAGACAAAAAAGTGATCTTAAAGTTTGACGGGTGCTCTCCTGTAAGGGTATCGAATGTAATGGCGACTCCCAATGTTTCAATTGGGCTGGCGAAATCAATCGTCAGCGTCTGCTCCGTTGGAAACGTGCCATCATCATTACAAATCGCATCACTCCACCATCCCAGCTCACTCGACAAGTTTTCATTAGTCCTGGGGAGAATATGAAAGCTACCATCTAGCAGCCAATATTCAGGCTCAAAGGTTCCGTACTTTTTTGACATCTTCCTCACCTTATTAACGACCTGTGTTTGTCTGCTTTGTGGTGCGCTAGAAGATACCGATATTTTGGATACTTCCTCGTAAGCCTCGTTGTTTAAAATTTGGAATTCAATCTGGGCAGAGGTCTTTCGGGAAGCAGCGTATACCGATTTCTTATATTGCCTGGATACATCAATCATGTACCTCCCTACCTTTCTATGATACTGAAGGAAACCTCGCTGTACTGAACCACCCCGTTTGTATAAAACAAAGCCGGCGCTGTTCGATCACCCGCATAAAAGGTTCCCGTCTTCCTACCGGCTTGCGGATCTTGGTATTCGACCTCAAAAAATACAGCAGAGACCAAAGTCAAAATAGTTGCGAACTGCGCTTGCGTCAGCATCTTCCAGCCAAGATCAATCTTCCTTTTAGTAGCGATACGCTCCAAGAGCAACAATCCGTTCACGTTACGTTCTCCTTTGGAAAGATCCTGAATTGAAACTTTGTAGGTAGTTGTACTTGGCAGGGTGGTTCCGTTTATGGATATCATGTTACTCCTCTCCCTTAGGTAGTTGTGATGTTACGGATAATCGACGTACCGGTACGCTGTTGTTCCTTGGTCAGTAATGGAGCCAGCAGCCGGGCAAGCACAGTGCCGTCCATCTGCATTACAATTTCTTGATTCTCCTGCACTCGATCCCCCTGACCACCTGTGTTATTAAGGGCCATCGCTGCCATGACCGCACTACCTAAGGCGCTCGCTAAAGTATCTACAAATGCTGTGTTTTTTAACGGCACAACAGCTTCTGGCCCTGCCTCCCCAATTTGAGCAAGGGTCGGAGTAGATACGATACCTCCCTTAGCTAAACGAGGAATACGGTCCAGGTTAATGCCAAAGCTGCCCCCACCAACTTTCTTACCGAAGACATCAATTTCTGGGATATCTATACTGATACTATTTAGGGCATCTATCACGACATTAATGGCATCAATAATCATGTTCAGAGGTGTTTTGACAATACCGTACAAGCTTTCGAATACACCCTTGAAGATAGTTTTGACGCCCGTCCAAGCCTTACCCCAATTACCTGTGAACACGCCAGTAATGAAGTCAATCAGCCCATCCAGAATAGTCATGAAACCACTAAGAACATCACCCAGCCAGCCAATAATAGTCTTTACTGATTTGTACATGCTGGTAAAGGTATCAACCACAATCGGACCTAAGTACTTGACCACCGCGTCAATGATAGGTTGGATGAACCCGTTATAGATCTCTATCGCGGCTTCTGTGAGCTTAAATACTAAGTCAATTGCTTTGTCAATCAAACCCTTTAAAGTATCGTTCCAGATGTCTTTCAAGGTTTGTAAGAAAGGTTGGATGATAGGCTTCAACACTTCATCCCATAGCTTCTGGAAGGTTTTCTTTGTGTTATCCAAGAACTTACTCAACCCGTCCAGGATTTTTTTACCGTGATCATCCCAAGCTGCTTTCAAGGAATCAAGTACGTCCATAACGATATCACGGATGAGGTTAAAGGTTGGCTCGAAGATAGTTTCATAGATGTCAACGATTAAGTCAACGAACCATGTGAACGCGTCAGAGGCTTCCTTAAATGCCCACACTAGTACGTCAGTAAAGATAGGAACCAGTGTTTCCATGAAAGCTTTATAGATAGGCATTATGAACTTATTAGCCATGAAATCAACAAAAGGTAGAAGTATAAAGTTAATGATTTTGTTGAACGCATTCGCAATCGGTGGAATGATTTCAAGAATGACATCCCGTAACCGTGTAAAGTTAGGAAGCAATGTATTCTGCCATAGGTCATTTGCCATATTGACAAAGTTGCTCAAGGTATCAGAGAAGATACCAATTGCATGAACTGCTGTGTCAGTGAATACAGGCGTAAACTCTTCACTCATGGTCTTAACAACAGGTAAGATAAACCCGTTTAGAAAGAAATCTGCCGCTGGAAGAATACTGCCTTGGATCAAGCTGTCCAGTGACGATGCAATACTTGGCATTGCTTCAAGCATAGCGTTCTTGACTATCTCAACGTTAGGCAGCCACGTATTAACAAACAGATCATTCATAGTCACTGCTAGGTTTGCTAGGGTTCTGTCCACAAGATCGAAAGCACCCACAAGAGCGTTAGCTATAACAGGTGCAAAGTTTTGAGTAAACCCAACTACTAAACTAGGAATGAAATCACCCAGAAGGTACGCACCCATTGGGGCAAGAGTGTTTTGCCAAATATCCACTAAGCTATCTTTCATGCCGCTTAAGGAATCTTTGATGGGGGGTATCATGTCAATGAACGGCTGTACTGCTGGAGCCATACCTGCCCATCCAGAACTTACGTCAGACCATAAGCCGCTAAACCATGATTTGGTTGTATCAATTAATGATTTTAGTTTAGCAGTATATGGGTCTGTATCGACGTCTAAAGAGCCTAAGTCTATAGCTCCCCCGAATCCTACCCCTGCTGCCATACCACTCAAATCAGCTCCACCAACGCCGCTTGCTGCGTCCCCAGCATCGCCTAGTGAGCTTGCAGTCTTATCAGCTAGGGTATTTAGTTGGTCAAAACCTGCTAAACTACCTTTGATATCATTAGCTGCTTTCTTAGCTTTCTTACCTGTATCTTTAGCAGCAGAACCAACGTCACCCACTGCTCCAGCGGTATCTTCGATGCCAGAGGATACCCCTGCCATACCTGCACCACCGTTTTGTGAAGCATCTCCAAATAGTAACGCTGTGAAAGCTTTAAAATAAGCTGCCGCTACCTGAAGCTTGGCAATCAGCCAGTTGATCCCCTTAATAATCGGTGTCAGAATGTTAATAAATCCGGCACCCATAGAACCCTTGAAGATATTCCACTGTTCTCCCATAATCCGGATCTGATTTGCCCAGCTCTGGCCGTTACGAGCAAAGTCTCCTTGGGCATCTCCAGTAACCTTCAGTAAGTATCCATACCTAAGCATTTGCTGCTCAGCTTGCGTCATGGACATCCAAGACTTAGTAATCCCCTGAGACATAGCGTAGGCTTCCATGTTAACTACAGACATGTTAACCCCTAATTGCTTCAGAGGCTCCGTCTCGCCTGCCATCCCTGAAAACACCTTGTAGTAAGCATCATCTGTAGCCAGATTGTAGAAGGATGCCATATCAGCAGCCAGTTCCGTCAAATTAACGGACATTTCGGTCATGGCCTTTCCCGATATCCCGGATGATTTGAGCATGGCGCCCATGGTAGACGCATATTTTTTGGCAGACAATTCGGAGAGCCCGAAACTATCAATGAGATTTGATGACCAACTATTGATTTGATTTGTCATGGATCCGAAGGTCACATTAACAACGTTCTGTACCTCTTGCAGATCAGATGCCAGGCTAATGGCTTCTCGGCCAAACTTGACCAGCCCACCTACAGCAAAGGCCCCGGCGATTATCCCGCCGAGGCCTTTAAAGGCACTACCTACTAACCCGTTAGCTGTACCTGCTATGCCTCCGAGTTGGCGCTGAAAGGCACCATAATTAAGCTCTAGATCTAAATCTATGCGACCAGCACTGCTACCTGCCATTTATGCGCCACCTCCGAACATATGAGCAAGCATGGCTTCTAATCCCTTCGTTGACTGATCCAAGCCTTCTGGATCTGCCATCTTCGCAGCAGCACATCGTTGACGCCACTCATTGTGGATGCGCCGCTGATCCGCGTTGAAACCTTTAATGACTTTACGGTCTTTTTCGCTCCGAATCGTGACAATACTCCCTAGTGGCGTATCTGGCATCAGTCCTGCCACAAGGGTACAGAACTCTGACCAGGGCATGTTTCCGTGTTGCCGAATTCGGATACCATATTGCTTGGCCAGACTGGCCTCGATCAGTGCCCAATCTTCCCGTAAGTCGTACCAGCTTTCACCAGATGGACTACAATTGAAATCGGGCGGTAGCCTCTTCGTAGGACAAATCTTGCATGACGGCCATAAGACCAGATACAAGAACCTTAATATTGGCAATGCCCATCTTCTTCACACCGATTTCCTCAAATGCTTCAGCACCCAGGGTTCCCTCGATAGCTGTAAGGAGTGCTTTAACGCTTCCATTCTCAGCGATTTCTTCAAATCGCATAACGGCTTCTACGGATTTATCAACCTCGTAGACCTTACCCCCGATTTTGATAGAGCCTTTTTCCTCAGCAGCAAATTTATCTGAAATATTGATTACTTTTGTCATGGTTTATTCTCCTCCCGGTGTAACTATAAATGTTGGCTTACCGTCTGATAATAGTTCAAATTCCAAGGCGTCGATGTTTGTACTGTCTCCACCTGCAGGAGCCGTGAGATTGATAACACAGTCCATAGTCAACTTCGCTCCACTAGGAAGCGTCCACTCAAATTTCGTTTCTACATCTTGACCAGTTCCTAGCATCAACCCAGCAATATAATCATTACCCGGGTCACCGTAATGCCGTTTACCCGTGAAACTGATCGTCATGGCTTTACCAGTTACTGCACGGCGGGTCCATCCTCCTTGGTCCATTGGGGACCATTCTTCCGTATTACCATCAATGGAGATACTGAAGTTCTCCAAATCCTTGATTTCGATCATCTCCGTAGGCGTAGATGCCCTTCCCTTAGAACCGACTTTGAATGTATTGTTATGCACCGGGAAAACACCCGTGGTGCCAGCAAACAGCTGTAAATTAGGTTTCAGCAATTCAATCCCCTACCTCTCGTAATAGATCGTGACCTCGATCACGTATTCAAAATAACCAGCATCATCTGTGCCTACGTTAACTGGCTCCGCGGTGCGCATTTGGAAGCTAATTACCCGCTTTCCATTAATCACTGCAGACTGCCCAAATAGCGCAGCATAGACCTCCATGGCCTTCTGCTCCGCTGTATCTGCATTTTTACTCCAATGCACAAGGATTGATATAGCCTTAACCACATAGCTCGTATTAGCCAATCCACCTATAGCCAGCACCGGAGTACCAGAGTTTAGGTTATATAAAGTAATAGACTCCTGTTTGCTGCCGTCCGCTTTTCCGATATACCAATTTTGGCAGCTCACCTGAGTTTTCAACCAGTCGCGTACTTCTGCAAGAGTCATCATTTTATGAACCCTCCCGCCAGCTTCTTCAGCAATGTCTTAAAGGCTTGAGTCACACCTCTAGTCTTCTTGCCTTCTGCCCACGCCCGAAGCCACTCACCTTGAGCGTGTCGATTCTTGTCCTTCCGGAAGCTATACTCCGGATGCCAGTAAAGCCGCCGTGCGTAAGGCGTATCATAGGTGATTGTCACCTTACCACGCTTTGACTTGCTCGCATCGATTGTAGCGCTTCGCTCAAGCTCACCTGTCTGCTTTGGAACCACCTCAGATGTCATAATGTCGGATAGGATGCTGTCCTTAGCACCTTCAATAACCTGAATCAATGCCTTCTCCGGTGCGGTCCGTAGTCGGTTCATGGCTTGATTATTCATCTTGGTTTTCACCTTAACCATTTACATCAACTCCAGTTCCGTAGAAAACACACTGCCATCTGGATTTTGCGGTCGAGAAGCGCTGAAGATGGGCCGCTCAATCTCACCAAACTTCACAAGCCCCTCGATAAGCTTCCCAGGGCAAATGTCACCTTTGATGATCACTTTGCCTGACAGCGTCACCAGACGCCGCTCCTTATCCAGCTTCTGACGCATCTTTTCATCATGACAACAAAGCCCATCGAAGATTAAATCCTCGATAGGCTCTCCATTCTCGCTAGTGTAGGTCAGATAGACCTTAACAGGCGTTTTGAGTATCCAATGTGGAAATGGAAGCTTGCCACGCATCAACATAACCTCCTACTCGTCAAACCAGTAGCCGCTAAAAGGCTTGTCACGGCTTCTGTGGTCTGTATGCCTCCCGCTCCCTCTACCGCCTTGAATGACAGCGACACGCTGCCAGCAGAATAACCAGAGAGTGGAAAGTTAAGATAATCCCCATACTGGAAGGTAAAGTCTGCCTGCTGGCACGTTGCCTTCATGACATTAACCTGTTGAAATGGCGTAAGGCCTGTTAGACCTCGGCCCACAATGCGGTTATAGGTAAGGGCATCCACTTGATCCGATGCCCTCTCCAGCGCCTTTTCCAGTTCTTCAGGTGTTATCTGCCCGTCACCGTAGTGTTCATAATCTTCTACTGTTGCATAGGCCATGGGATCACCTACTTGTCCGCTTTGGCGGTTTTCTTTGCCTCCGCCAGTTCCGCTTTTAACTTGGCGTTTTCAACTTCTAGTGATTCAATGGTAGCTATTGCCTTTACGTGATCTTTGTAAGAGACCGTCTTACTCGGAGATGTTTCCACAACTTCAAGCGCATTTCCCTCTTGAGTCGCAATATCATACCCTAATTTCAGGTAGGTATCTCGCTCCGTTTCATCGATCTGGAGCTGTTTATTCCCTTTCACTGCATAAAGCATAGTTTCATTCTCCTTTCGGCCAGCGGCCGGTATATTACGCTTCCGCGTTAATCTGAATACCTTCTACCTTCCGGTTAATCAAGAACAGGTCTGTGTACCGGCGGTTTTGATACAAGTATCCGTCACCACCGGTATGTGAGCCTGGCTCCCACAGATAAATAGCGCTGTGCTTGATTGGAGCAATAACAGCCTGTGGGTGGATCAGTATCATATTGATCTGTTTGGCCCCCACACCAGGCACAGCTCCGTTCGTAAAGTTGAAGGCAGTCTTCATGCGGCTGGAAGGTACTTTAACCAGGGTCACATCATCCAGGCTTCTTACTGCGCGATCAATGGCACCGTTGTTCGCTTGGACATTAATTACTCGTTTCATGTCTTCTGCTTGCTTCAGTAGAGTATGCACAGTAGGAGTCACGTAGAGAATCCGGCCTTCTTCAGGTACCTCCGCCTCATCCATATTTTGCATGAGCTTGTCAAAGACCTGGAGCGCATTGGCAACCGTCAACTCTGTAATGTCTGGTGTCTTACCTAAAGCTACATAATCAGCATGAATCTTGCTGTATCGGTATTTATCTAGCTCAGGAATTGCCTGCTCCGTTTCAAAAACATTCGTCGTATTGGCTGCGGACAGGATCTGATTGGTTTCATCAACGTCCATAGCATCCACAAAGAATTCGACATCACGATCAAACGCCAGCACCTTTGTTTCAAAATCATTGCTGATCGCCTGACGATTCCAACCTCCGGAACGGCTATGATCCTTATATCCGCCTACGTCCAAGCGTGGGATCTTAATCGTTTTTGTTCCGATAAATTGGGCATTCTGAGTGGTCAGACCGCTAGAAGTCAATTCCTTCGTATACTTCTGCTGCAACACCGTCAGAAAGCTATCTACATAGTTATAAGGCATTTGTACATCTCTCCTCGTTTAATAAATTGTTTACTTGGACTCAGCTACTCCGAAAATGTTGGCCAGTTGTTCATTTGATGCGGCACCAGCTCCACCTTGACCGCCACCGCCTCCAACACGGAAACCGCCCGTACCGCCACCAGCTCCTGGCTCATCAGGTTTAAACAGGTAGGCATCAGACGTCTTGAGTCCAGTTAGTTGCTCATCCAAGCCGACCACCTTACCGTCATCGCCGATAACTAGCTTGTCTTTATTGATCAAGCCAGTAACGACTGCCTCATTGTGGACTTTGCCATTCAGCGCAGCTGTTATGGCGTTCGTTAACGTCATGTCTTTTAAGTCAGCAGCGTACTTTTCAGCGGCAGTCTTGTTCTCACCCTGTAACTTTGCAATCTCAGCTTTCAGACCCTCAGAAGCATTAGCGTCCTTGCTGAGCGTTTCGAGCTGCGTATCACGGTCTGTGATGTCCTTCTCCAGCTTCTTCTTAGTGTCGGACAGCTCGTTATACTGTGACTTCGGAACAAAATGCTTCGGCAGCTCCTTGTTCACGTCACCAACCAGCCCGTCAATCTTCGATTCATCAAATCCAGCGTCCTTAAGCAACTTTATCAACCAATCCATTAATATCAACCTCCATAGATTTTTATAGCTGCTCTCCAGCTATGGGAGTGGACCGATATGCTCCGGCCCCTGAGCAAATAGGCCACGGCAGTCTCGTCCGTAGCCTAACTTGGTGGTATTCGTATTTTCTCTCGGCTGTAATCGCGCCTCAGCTCAGGATTAGCCTTCATGTGGCTTCGAATTGCTCCTTGCCACTGTTTTACCTTAACTTCCGCACGAGCCTGATTAGCTGGGTCTACGCTGCCTGCTGCGCGGCGCTTATACTTACGTACTTGGCGTTCCATATAACGCTGCCGCTGCTCCTGTTTATAGCTGGCAAGCGCCTTGGTATCATCTACTGGCTCTGGCATCCGGCTCTGTCCGGGAACGAATGTAGTCATGTTGTGCCGACAGTTGGGGTGAAACAGTCCATTTGCTATGGCGGTACTCAGAAGCGGGTAAGGTCCGTCTGAAGCCTTCCCACCACTGTACACATCATCAATGTACACTTTACCTTGCCACGGCAGGCACAACTCTGAGCAGTTACTGTGAGCTGACACCACAACAAACGGATTACCTGCCGTGCGTCGTTTCGCACCCTCACCCTCAAACACTGCCCGCTGGGAGGATGCACGAAGAACCATTTCAGCATAAGATGCTATATTAACCCGGCGTCCATTTCGATAAGTAATGTAATCGAAGCCTCTGTCTAAGAAATCCCCTGTGGCCATATCGATTGCTTGAGTAAGGGAACCCGCGCCAGAGTTAAGGTAAACCTGACTTTTAAATATAGTCTGCCGGAATACATCCTCACCTTGACGCAGAATGGCAAAGCGTGCAGCCTTTAATTCACCTTGGGCAGCAGCGGCAAGTGCATTGACGCGTTTTTCGTTCAGTTTGAAGAAGTTTTCATCAGATACGCCTTCAATATCTAACTTACCAGGAATGATCTTATCCAGCAGCTTCTTACCAGCTCGTTTGATTCCAGCAAGAAAACCGCCTTTGACTTCCCGTTCAATGGCAATATTAATCTCAGGTTCTACCTTCCTGACGATCTGTGTAGCCTCTTTCTTGTATTGCTTAAGATCCTGCAGTTTCTTCTCCTGCCATTGATCCCATTCGAAGCCCTCTTTCTTCTCCTCATTTTCATGACGAGTCAGATTGCGCTTCATACTGGCAATCAGGTCCGTTTCCATTTGGCTGAAGATTTTGCGGATGTCGTATTTCTTCTTCATTCGGCATCATCTTCTGGATCTTCGTCCGGATCGCCATCCCTTTTGCCAACTGATGGCTCATCAACATCAAGCAGCCCCTGTTCCTCTTTGAGCCTCTGAACCTCTTCTGCCTTTTCTTCCTTAGTCCATGTGTCTCCGTATAGTTCCTCCACGGATCGCTCCAAACTCATGATCTGATAGGTGCGAGCCTTGCCTACGATTTCCACAACACTACCGAAGTCAGGAGAGGCGTACTCTCCGAAGGTCACGCTGGCCTCATACTCGCCTGCTGTACGGTTCTTCATTGTGTCGTAGACCATCATTACCGTCTGCACTAATTGTGGAATGACCTCATTCAACCGATCCACAATTTTGCCACGAGTGTACAGAGTGGCCTTCTCCTTCTCGCGCTGAGCCTCGGCATTGTCCGTCTTCTTCAAGTCAATGCCGAGGGTGCTGGGAGATATGATACCTTGCAAGCACATATCCATAGCGCTACTATAGCTGGCTACAAACGCCTCATAGAGTATCTGAGGTTGAACCATGTCAATCTGTCCCTTGGAGTCCTCTGCAAGACCTGTGTTCAGCTTAATAAATTGATTATCAAACGGATTAGACCGCATAAGTTCGCCTGTCTCTGGGTTTGTAGGAACCAAATCCTGCGGAATATATTTCTGCACGCGACCAGCACGAATGGCGTCTACCCACTGGCTAATCACTTCATCAAGTGCATCAAAAGAATCAGCCTTACTGTCAAAAATGCTCTTTCCACGCCCTGGCCATTTGGTGGACTTAAATACCATAAGCGGCACAGCCATGATAAAGTCACCGTCATACTCAATGTCCTTCAAGTCTGCTATTTCAGGGACCAGGGAGAGCGGCACCTGCTTGCCATAGGCATCTATTAGCTGATACCGGATGTATTTGCGGCCAAACGTCTCAATCAGCCGATAATCCCGCTTGTCCACGGTATAATCAGAGTAGAATAAGACCTCCTGCAAACGTCCACGATTCCGCTTGTATTCTACCTGATCTCCGGAATAAAACTCTATCAGCGGATACTTGCTGACAGCGGGGTCCAGCGTAACCTTAAATGCCCCATCACCAGCAGCCAGTGTCTCTGTGATGGCTCCGGCCAGCAGCTCCGGGAAGTCATTATCTTTGCTGATTTCATTCCATGTGGCTGTCTCATCTTCTATCTTAAGTGTGATAGCATCCATATCAGCAATCACAATATCAGACAACCTATCAGCAACCATGGACGGCAGTCCGCTGTGGATCTTACGAATGCCCAGACCAGATGTGGGTACGGCTGCCCAGAAGCGTGACCGACTTACAGCATCCGTCTTGCTTTGGCTATAAAACTGATCCAACTCGGATGGATCTCCACGATACCATAGTCGATTCCGTAGCACATTGGTTCGATAACTAAACGGCTCTGTTATCGTAATGATTTGGCTTTCCGGTGCCGGATTGATCCTCAATATTTTCATAACCATGCTCTTAAACCACCCCACTTTCTACACCTCCAGTCTCTTCTTGAACGGCCATACGGCATACTCGCTACTGTCCAGGCAGTCAACCGGATAGCTGCCATCATCAGTCCGTACCCATTCGCCTTCAGTGCGCTTTTTCTCGTCCCATGTGGCATTCTCCAGCGCCTCTTGCCACTGCCGTAGATGTTTCATGACCTTATACCGTCCCTGATTAATCAACATCTCAGTCAGCCGTATACGGTCTACAATTACATCTTTGATAGATGGTCTTACGGTAATGTAGATTTTCCGACGTTGTAGCTCATTATGAAGAGCCTGACGGAAGAGCTTATCCGCAGATTCCGCGAAGATATGAGCACACGCAAAAAAAGCAGGGTACGTGTTACCCCACTCCACAATTTTATCGACTATTTCTTTAGCGTAACGGTCATGCGTATAGCCCGAATCCTTGCCTTGCTTATGATAATAGCCATCTAGCAACACAACTTCCTTGTAATGAGCAGTGTAGCCGCTTAAAGTGGCTGTCGTAGCGTCTGTACCGCCGATATCAATACCTACGGAAAACTGAATCCACTTTGCATCCTTGTACTGCTCCCGGGTCACAATGACATCCTTGACCGTGTAGCCAGTGTAGATCCGCCCTGTGGCTGCTGTGCGCATCCCCTTGATATCAGCCTTATACCATAAGCTATCCTTATCATACGTGACTAATATTGCTCTTAATTGCTCGTCCGTAATGGATAAATTATCAAAAAGTGTGAAGTGTGCATAATTATAGCCTGGATTGCGGCCTGCTTTCTTCTCAGCATCTTGATAATCCAAGAAATCCCGATAAAACCAATGTGCCGGGGGCTTGGGGTTCAGGTCAAAGAACAGTTGCCGCTTGCTGCTGGCTATGGTCCGGTCAATTGCTTCTTGCACAAAGCTCTGATGGCACTCGTTAACCTCAGTGATATACACGGTACCGTAGGAGTTACCCTTGATACGTGCAGCGTCATTCGCCTTACCACCGCCAGCAATAATAACGACCTTCTCACCAGTCTTGGTCTGAATGTACAGCGCATCACGATTCTTATATTCGCCTTCACGACAGCGTCCCGCGAAAATCCATTGCAATCCAAATCCATTGGAGTCAATAGCGTTCATCTTGGCGGCTGCTAGGCTTACCCCAGCGACTAAATGGAGCTTGTCAGGGTGGACTTCCAGACACATAGCATAAGCAATCAGGTCTATAATGTTCTTACCTGCCCGCTTGCCACCCTCTGCTACGTTCAGCCAGCTATCTAGGGAGTTAGCGATATAATTCACCTGCTTGGCTGTTAGTGGCGCATACGGGATCATGGCTGTTTCACTCATCGTCAATCACCCGCTCTGGAACCGGATTCTGAATCAGATGTGCTAGAGCAGTGATCTGATTATTGAAGTCCTTAGGGTTCGTATTCGGTACCTTTGCCTTTAAGACGGCTGTGGCTGCCTTTAGCTGCTCAAAGCGCGCTCGCTGCTCGTCCTTCACTTCATCCGGCGAAGCCTGCCGCAGAGCAGCCTCGTACTCCCTGATGGTCCGTGTAAGAGACGTCCACGCTACAGCCCACGACTTCAAGGCAGTAGCGGAGCGGTCCCAAGCGAATTGGAACTCGTATTCCTCCTCAATTACCACTTGCTCCATCTTCGGCTCTTTCTTGGTACCCACATTATGAACCTCAAACTTCCGCTTCTTCAGTTCCTTGATCATTTCATCCTTGCCGGTGACATGCTGCACCTTCAAAGAGCGAATAATGTTCGTGAGCTGGATCCGGATGCCTTCCCACAGGATATCTAGCCCAGTAAGCTCAGCTGTCATATCGTAAATTTCCCGCGTCTCTTCATCATCTGGAAGGAATTTGCGGAATAAGCCGTGTGTCACAGCTTTGTCATTGCCTACAGGACCGCCGGGACCGCCTTTATTGCCTACTGCATTGCGGTTTCCCTTGGGAGCGCCTGGACGTGGTTCTGGCAACTCGCCCCATCGGTCTATACTCTTCCATTTGCGGACCATACCAGCGCTGACACCCAGCTTCTCAGCTATTTCCCCAGGCTTCATTGTCCTGCCACTATCAAACCACAAGGCCAGCGCCTTCTTGCGGTCCGGGCTTCTTTCTCTTGCCATTAAATCATCACCCTCACCCCCGACAGAGTTTATACAGCGTTTATGCACGGACATATGTATAAAATCCGGCATTTTGTGCAGATGTACTTTTCTACAGCCACGCAGAAAACCCTGATATAACAGTGTTTTTTCCTCTATACTGCAACATGCATCTATACATCATTTATTCAAAAGCATGAAAAACCGCGCTACTACAAGGTTTTTAGGAAATTGCCGATTTCGATTATTTCCCAAAATTATTGCCTCGTAAAAGTCTTTATTCATCGTTTATGCATTGTATTCAGAGACTCTGCATAAATAATTGAGTTGGTTTTCTTAGAATGATTCTAAATTAGACATACATCTAATCTATTTCCATTTTCCAAGCACCAAAAATCACCGATTTCTAGTTCTTTTTTCTCCTAATAATTGTAACTAGAGAGAAACATAACTCTAATTCTGTTGCACTCATGATTATTAAGGATTATTGATCCTTCAAGCTTTTTCCCATTTCCCTTTTTGAGTGCAACATTAGCCATATTGTGTATAACTCAAACGTCTAATTGCCTCGTCCATGCTGTCCTGAGTGATGCCGATATACCGTAAAGTAGTTGTTATATCCTCATGACCAAACATGTCCATTAGTAACGCTAGATTCATGGGATTGTCCTTGTAAAGGTGATACCCCCAGGTCTTTCGTAGAGAATGGACACCGATGTCTGTAAGCCCAAATCGGGCTGCTACACCACTAATCATCTTATAGGCGGTTATCCTATGGATCGGCTGTTTTGTGGCGCCTGTATTCTTCTTTCGCTGTCTACTGGGGAACAAATAATCCTCGTCCTCCATTTCATCAATGTACAGCATCAAGTCTCGGTAAATATCCGGATGGATAATGAATTTTTTACGCTTCCGTTTCTTCTTTTTACGGTTCTTGGTCTTCTCAGCCACATAGTTGATGTGTTCCTGGTCACGAACTGCACCAGCCTTAAGCTGCAATAAGTCCGAAACTCGAAGACCGCTGTGGATTCCCATACAAAAAAAGATGTAATTACGGAAACTGGTGACTCTCAAATAATCCTTGATCTGAATAATGATATCCATGTCCCGGATCGGCTGGACCTCGTTCATACCACCACCTCAAATGTATGATTTAATATTTAAGTTAGTTTCTTGCTACAGCCGCATTCGCCCAGAATACGGATTGCTCTAGGTTCGTCATCGCCAAGCTAGACTCGCGACTCTTAGGGCACTTCTCATCAATCAATTCAGCCAACTCTTTCGCCTTGTTACGGATTTCCTCATAGATTTCAGGCTGTCCTGACTTTGGGGCGTGGTACTTGAAGTTGTTCTCGATCTGCGGATTACTCATTCGACTACCTCCCAATCTTCTGCAAGAATGTCTGTCTGAGACGCCAACCATCCGGGTTGCATATCATTGGTCGCTGTCTTCATGCCAATGCAAGGCTGCATCGGGAAAGCTCCTGCTAGGCTGGTGTGCTGTGCGTTACCAGGTCTGATTAGCACCAGCCACATACCTTTACCGTTCCAGCCCGCACGGGCGACTCTGTCTCCGGCTTTTAATGCTACGATTGCTTCACCAAAATTCACGGTTGATCATCCTCTCAAACTTGTATTTGAACGCAAAAAGAGCCGCTTTTCAGCGACCCTGGGTAAGGCAAATTTTCCTTATTTATAGAGTGAAAAGGATTCTAATCCTATGAAGCTGGTATCAAATAAAATTCCTCTATTTCTGTTATAACCACAAGGGCACCATTCTCCCTATACTCCAAGTCCAGAATATCCCTACCTTGAATAGTGACTATGCCGTCGCCCTTAAGAGGTGTCATTGGAATTTCCTCTTGCCTCTGCAACCAATTCAATTTCATTTGAAGTATGAGATCCCTTTTCATGCTGAAAAAAACAACTCCTTTGATGTGATAATAATTTATTCGACATCTTAGGAGCCTTACCTGCTTGACGAATGCTCATTGCAACTATCTCACTAAATAACGAGAATTTTGCAACCACTTATAGGGTTAATGAATCTTCGAAAGCTTCTTCCAAATAGACATCCAGCTCTTTATCACCAAACGCGTCAAAAGTCACTTTGTCCAGATCACTGGTAATACCCGTTTCAGATGACCGGATTGTGTCAATTAAACGAACTCCATCATTAGCATCAAACAACTTAACCTCAAACAAGTTTTCAAAGATGTTGCCTTCAAAAATCAGTGTCTGTTCTCCAAACTTAATGGAGAGCTTATGCTTATCGATCACAACTTCCTTGGAGACTTCCATTGCATCCCACAGTTCGGATCTCAATCTTTCTAGTGCGTCTTCAATTTGATGCCTAAGACTGTCAAACCCGATTTCATCATGATATTTCTTAGCAAAGTAACCCACGAACTTTCCTCTAAAACTCATAATATCCCTCCCGTATTCGTAACTCCTTCTTTATATTCGACGAAGTGAAGGGATTCCCTTTCATGTTGTTTTCATACTCCCAAACGCTTGGAAATATGAAAAAGCAACTGATGGCGCATATCTACAAGCCCATGTTTCAGAGCTTCCCTTTGCGCATGCCTTCATAAAGGCCATCAGTTGCCACTAAATGGCGCTCATACAAACCGTGAGACGCATGCGGTGATTTACGCTCTTTACTGAGCCGGCACAGAAGCCGAAAGGCATAACCGCTAACGGCCGCCCTCTTACTTAATATACCATTGAGAATAGAAAAAGAAAATGGTATGCCGCTCTAACGCCCGTAGGACATTGTCGGCATACCATTTTATGATTTGATGTGGATAAGGGCCTCTCTCCCTTACACGGGGCCAGCTACTGTCTGCATCGTCCGCCTCTTACAGCAGGATCTCTGCAACGCATCCCGACTCGCTCTAGCGTCTGCGTCTCTCTTCCGCCACCACATCGGTTATAGGCTCCTGTAGCCGGGAGCGATACGGCTTCTTACTGGCGGACTCACTCTCCTGTATTAAGAGGGAAAGTTAAACCCATAGGGCGACCGCCTATATGTGAACCTGCTATTTGGCAGGATGTCACCATTTAATAATACTCGCTGTATGGTGCTTACATACTACGGATTTTAGCAGCTCGGGTTCATCGTAAACCTGAGCTTGTGTTCAGCGTGGACAAGAGCGCCTCTCATTAAATTACTATGCTATCAATATAACACGGAAAAAAGGTCACGTGGGGTTCAACTTAGGGTCACATTAAGGTTACATTCGGGTCACGAAAGGGTCAAAATTTAGTAACGTCATTATCGAAGAAACAGAGCGTCTTTAGACTGTTGGCCATGGAGATAACTCCCTCCTTAGCCTTTCGCTTAATGGTGCTGTCACCGACACCTCTTTTAAAGAACAAGCATGTTTCCTTCATCGTAAATCCTTGGAGGTAGCGATAATTTATCACCTGTTTTGTTTCATCATCTATGATAAGGCTGTGCGCCCGTAAAAGAGCGTTATGCCGGTACAGGTACTCTTTATAGTTCGAAAGCTGCTTTTCAGCCAAAACAACGGCATTAGCTACCTTATCAGCATGCAATTCGTCCTGGTCTATTCTTCGTGCCACCTCGCCGTCAATAGCCACCTGCTGCATATCCTCTGTGTGATTCTCGTAATCGTCCATCAGAAGCCGCATCTTACGATAATCTTCCAAAAGGGTTTTGGTTCTCGCAATCTCCGTCTCTGACGCCACCGGGAACAATTCAACCATTTCCCATTCTGCCACTGCCATTCCCCTCATTCCCCTTTATATGGTAATATAGTGAGAGGAATATCCTTTATAGAAGACCCCTGCGGACCCGGCCAAGGATTGCAGGGGTTTCATTATGTCTACTCGCCTTTTGGGAACTCCAATACCTCTGGCCCAATATAGCAATCGTTAAATTCCTCCGGCTTATTTATGTGGTAGATTGCATCGCCCATTTCAACATCCAATTCAGTACCTTTAGCAATTTCCGCCCCCCACCATATTTTTACGTCTTTCGTTACGATGGCTCTCATGGGTATCATCCTCTCTGGAATAATTTCAGAATATTTCGAGTCTAAAATGACAAGTCTTGGATTTCGAAAACATGAAATATGAATGGACCGGCAGGAACGGTTCCTTTGAACTCGGGATATCCGTCCTTTGCATCAATTTCTTGTCCTGTTCCCACAACCATATAGCGCAAGGTATCAACCAAGGTGTGATCCGAATCAGGCCTGAATTTCATAACCCATATTACGATCTGGCCATTTTGAAATCCGGCAGATACTATTTTACTACCATGAGGTACACGTAATTCCTGTACTTCTTTTGACGGTTGGACGGTATATTTATGGATTACTGGGTTCATCTGCAATACCTCCCTGGAATAATATTTGGAATAATTCCTGTCCGTTTTTCTGTTACGGCCGTCCCCACATTTTCATGAACTCACGGGTTAGAAAGTTGAAGCACGCTGCAGCTCCCAGGAGCAGCCCGATAATCAGTCCCATCCAGAACATTACTCGTCAGTCCCCTTCTTTTTGGCGAACGCCGTAATGGTATCGCCTGTAACACAAATCAGCACAATTAGAATGAGAGTAGTTACATACGGATGTTCCAAAGCAAATTGCGTCATACTTCTTCGCCCTCTTCCCACTCAGCTGCAATAGCGATAACCGTCATTACAATAATCATGACAATAGGTCCGATCATAGGCTTATTCCTGAGTGTACGCGTCGTTCCCGGCGAACAGCAGGAGTTGCAGGAACGAAAACTACGTTATTGGGCACCCGGTAATACAGCGATTCCCCGAAATCCTTCAATACCCGCATTCTGTAGTATCGTTTGGCTTGCTTGCCCAAAGTGACGTTTATAGCCTGCATTACCTGAGCTAAATCTTTCGTAAAGCTCTTATGCCGCCGAAGAAGCTCAATGAGCTGCTCATACTGTTCAACTGTTTCTTTGGCGATACGCCGCTTCCTGCGGGCTTCGGTTAGCCTATCATCAAGCCCCTTGCGTTGCGGGTGGTTGTCTGGAAGAAACTCAAGCGCATGTTCCAAGTCTGTGCATTCATCTGAATGATATTGAGCTGCTTCCTCGGCTTTTTCGAATGTGCTGAATGCCGCGACAATGGTATCCGTAATTCGCTGGTTGGCTTCTTTTGCTGTGATTTCCATCAGGCAGTACCTGCAGAACGGCCTGCCGCTTCAAGCTGGATAAAATGCACCTGTGCCGTTTCGTCGAATTGAAGGGCGTAGCGCTGCCGTGAGGCCTTCTTGCTGTCCAGCCACTTTCCTATACGCTTATTGTTGGTGGCTACAGCTCCAGTTTTACCAGTGGTCTTATTTAACTTGATACCCAGCTCAGCCTTGCGAAGCACCAACCGCTTCAGTTCGGAGTTGTATCCTACTTGGATATAATCACCTACGGTAAGTTTCATCATCTCCGCCCCTGGACGGTTGATATTCATCCCTAACGAGTTCAGGCTAACGCTAGGAAGGTCGAAAGATATTTCTGCTGTAAACCATTCAATTTTGTCCATAACGGAACGTACGTTGTATTTCTTCGCCTCATCAGCATTAAGCTTTCGTGTGCTCGCTTCACTTTTCATCATAAATTCCTCGCTTTCTGGATTGGTCATATATTTTTTAAGCCTAGGTTTGATACGTTCCAATATTCGACTTACTTGAACTTGCGACTTGCCGATAATTTCACCGATTTCACTCTGTAATTTCCCCTCACTTCGAAGTAGAAGGACCTTTTGTTCTTTTGGCTTTAAGAACGACATAAATTCTTGAATCGAAATACCAGACAAATCATCTGTATCGCCCATCTGATCAAAACCAGTGATTTCAGACTCTCCATCTGAGTTCAATGGTTGATCTAAATAGATAACATTAGCGCTACTCATGTAATCCAGTGTTCTAACTGCCAATTCAGGCGAAATCTCCAGTGTCTCTGCAATTACTTCAGGTGAACAGTCATACAACCCCTTCCACCTAATCTTCGAAGCAGTTTCTAACAACGTTCTTGGTGTTTTAACAATACTCACTCTTTCCCGAAGAAAGCGTAGGATCTCGCCCTGAATATTAGGAACAGCGAAGGTAGAAAACTTTGTTACTTTCCCCTCAAACGCCGTTGGGTCATATTTGTGAAACGCCTTGATCATTCCTATAACGCCCTCACTCACCAAATCGTCATAACTGATCGTCGGAGTGCACCGTTTTCTGTACCGATTGGCTATGGAGTGGACTAGTCTCATGTGCTCTCGGATCACATCGTCCTTGTATCCCAGATGAGGGTTGTAATTGATAGGGCTACTCATAGCAACCGGTAATTCAGCTCAGTTCCCCCACTGAGCGTAACTCTATAGTCTTTGCACATTTCAAATACGCGACTGCCTATACCTTCGTCTATGGTCAATATGTCTTCTATACTTCTTTCGGAGCTGACCATAATGGGAAGGTTTTCTAAATAGCGGTAATTAATAATCCCGAACAGCTGCTCTAGCTGGAAGTCAGTAGGTTTATCGCGCCCCTTGAACATATCATCGATATAGAGAACTTCGCAGCGTTTCAGTCGATTAATCCGCTCTTTCATTTTGTCGAAGTTGTCTTTAATCTCGTTAAAACCCTCAACCCATGGGAAGTAAATAACCTCTACGCCCATTTCCAGAAGGCTATTCGCTGCAGCCATCAGTAAGTGCGTCTTACCGCAGCCTGGACGACCCAAGAGAGCTATGCTGTTACGCCGTGTTCGTCTGATCTCTATGAACGCCATTACGTAGTCATAGGCTTTTTTGAATGCCTGCATGACTACTACAGGCCGCCCCTTTTGAACAAAATTCGCGAAAGTCTTCTGCTGGAATTCAGTGGTAATCTTACTAGACGACATGAGCCGCTTTACCCGCTTTTTGAATACACAATCGCATTGCCGCGCGTAATCCTTCGTCTTGATTGTTTTTCCGTCCACTTCCTTAAATTCCTGAATCAATATCCATTCTTCATCCTTACAAATCTCGCATTCATAGGTTTTCTGGATTAAACTCGAATCCGTCAAATGGCTCGTTGTCGTCAAGGTAGGCAAATTCGCTCTCTTTTTCTTGATTTCCTCTAGCTTGGCCGCCATGATATCGCCCAGACTCTCCATTGTCGATTCCTCCCTGCAGATAATCTTTATATGTCCCGGCGTTCAGGTAGGATGTAGGCATTTTTGCAAATGACCCGTCCTTACCAATCGCATTAGTGTCTTTCGCGTAAAACTCCGTGCATCGAATCAGTTCCTCACGTTCTGAGGCTCTAACCTTCTTCTTCCAGGTTTCAAACGCTTTGGCTTTATCTCTACGCCTTGCCTTGGGGAACACATCCCAAAAGCGTTCAAAATCAGCGTGAAATCCATTGCCGTGTGATTCTGCCGCAGGCGGATCACCACATATGTTTTTATTAATTTTATTTCCTTTACTTTCCTTTACTTTCCTTTGTGTACCTTTCTCAGGGGAAAACCCTTGTTGTTCGTCGTTTTCCCCTGAGAAAATACCGTTAATTGGGTTGTTTTCTTCTTGGATAACCTCTTTTTCATCACTCGAAGACTTCTTTTTTCTCCACTTACTTCGCATATTTTCCACTTCACTGTGTCGTTTTTTCACACCTGAACTTGTTATGCACTGGTACGTTTCGTATATCACTTGGTCAAATAAACCAATTTCAAATGCTGCATCGAGCATGGGACTAAATTTATCCTGATCTATTCCGAGTTTCTTAATTAGGGCAGTTCGAACCGTGAAGCTGGAAACATCTAGTTGACCTTTTCCACTTCGGTAAATGCGTTCCAGAAGGATAAAATAGAAGGCGTAGCCGTCATTACCAAATAAGGCGCGCATGGCCTCTATTTTCTCGTCATTCACTGCATCTGTGTCATGAGGGAAATACTCCATGCCCTCCTTCTTTGGTCGTGCCATACTTCCACCTACTTAGGTTCTGATAGATTTGATACTTCTCCAAACACAGCCTGCAGAAAATCCGCTTCTGCTTCTTTACCTTCAAGAATACGATAGATTAACTGCGAAAATACATTCGTCACAGCAGCGGGAGCAATGAACTCATGAAGTACGCGAAGCTTTTCAATAAAGGAGTCAAAATCGGTGTCAAAGATTGACCAATCAAATTCCAAATGATGATAAAGCCCCTCAAAATTTGAGTTTGGTTGACGTCCTCCCCATAGTTCTTGAATTACTGGGCGAATATCAATTGGTGTTTTCGACATAGCGCGCCTCCCGATCCCAGCCAAAATAAACGTTTTGCTGTGGATTCACATAGAACTCAGCAGATGCTCCCGGCTGGCTTGTCACGGTTGTCCAAATGTACGGAGAAAGTTCTCCTGCTTCACTTCGAATCAACTCGTAGCCCACTTCTAGCGTCTCTCCGTAACGCACGTACTCTTCCCAAATCACTGCTCGTGCTACAGGTAACAGAAGATTCCAGACACGTTCCCGATTTTCTAAGTCACGGCGGTTCACTTCTTCTTGCAGAGATGCTAGAAGCGCACTCACGCCGCCTAGGCGAAGCACAGCACGAAAGGTAGATTTAAGCCAATTGACAGATGTAATAGGCTGGTTGTGTAGACTAGCGGTGGCACTCATACGGCTTCACCATCCTTAGTAGCTCGCTCGGCTGCCACAAACTCCGCATACTGATATTCAAGACTGCAAGCCTCTATGAATCGACCCTGTAAGGACGATACATGGCAGAGGTGGGCAAACATATCATTCTTGTTTTTCTGAAGGTCTTTGAGTTTCGATTCCGCTAGATTCAGATCGGTACGAAGTACCTTTATTTGTTGTTCTAAAATGAATTCATAGGATTTTACACGGCGTTCTTGACGACGTTTTTCAGTGGATGGAAGACGGAAGAACAATTTACGAATAAATGATTTCATGAATACACGCTCCTAATTTATGGGAGCTACTTGACGCGAAGAAACGTATGACTGTATAATTGCGCCAAGAAGCTCCCCCTTAATTTTGATCGTCTTAACGCAACCCGGCCAAGGATTAGGCGTTAGGGCGATTTTGTCTTTTAATATCACAGTTTGCTATAAATTGATCTGTAAAATAATCCTCGAAATCAATCACCTTTTCAAGAATGTCACTAGTACAATCTGTCGCATTCTCTATGCTAAAATCATCTTCATACTTGAGTGAATAAAGAAAATTTACCAACTCTGACTTGATCAGAGCGACATAAGTAAAATGGCAGAAATCTTGAACAGTTAAAGGGTTTCCCTTCTTTTCATTACTTGCCGGATGTGCGTTGTTACTCATGGGCTTTATCCTCTCCGTCTGGATCAACCATTGAGCGATAATCTTTATTCGCATAACCTAGGACTACCTCTAATTTTTTTAGCCTTTCCGCACGATCCATAAATCCTTTGGCATTAAGAGCACTGCCTGTACGTTCACGTTCGGCACGAATTCCTTTCGTTTGCGTTGCACCTGCCTCTCTTCGAATTCCGTCAGTAGCATCCATAAGATCATCAAAATCAAGTGTTCTGAGGAACCGAATTAGCGCTGCCTCATGCTCATCTATTTCTAAATCTTCTATAATCTCTTTATTTACAACTAACAAACGCATATCAGCAGCGCCGATAAACTCAGCATTCTTAATTACCATGCCGCTTAACAAACTATGGATCAAATGTTCCACTACGTGTAGAACATCAGGAACATTCTCGTTGATAATAAATTCTTGATCTTTGTATCTCTCCGCAAGTGCAGCCTCTTCATATTCCCGTTGTTTTTCCCAAGCTTCCCTAATGCTCTTTATGACTGCAACGTAAGAATCTTTATCTACCTCAATAGCCGCACTCAACACATGCTCTGCTATAGGCGACACAATATCTACAACGTCACCCCAATCTGTGTCAGGATCGGCGGCCACGTCTAACATTTCGCCAATATAGTCCTCATATAATTCAGCACTACCGGACATCTCCATTAGAAATTGTTTGAAAGTCAGCTTCTCCCATCCTGATGTAAAAGTAGGAACCAGTTCCTGTAATTTCGATTTCATAGTAAAATCGCTCCTTTGGATTGTTTTTTGAGATTACGAACGATAATTGCATGTTGCTGGGGATGGTTAAACCAGAGACGAGCCAAAATTTCTAAGGTCATTCAGACTCCCTCGCTCTCTTCGGGAACCAGCCACGAACAAAATCACACGCAACTGCAAAGTCTTTCCGAGGAATCTTATCGTACTTCCCTACGCCGAAATGAGTGTTGAGCGCGTTATATAGTCCTTGGTAATGAGCTGTTTCATATCCCAATCGTTTTAACCCGGCAATTCTGCTCATTACATGCCCTTTAATCTCAGCCTTTTGAGATTCAGTTAGCCAAACTTCACTATCAACAACCCTCTTTATGTCGCTAACTTCCTGCCGTGTTTCAGCCACATCAGCTTTTACTTGCTTAATCTGCTGCATGGAGGCAATCACGGCATCCTCGATTGAAAATGGATTAAATGATGCTTGCGGAAGAAATGCAGCGGCGAGAACGTCCTTGGCCTTCAGTTGGTATTGAATCAGTTTTTGTGCTACATTCGGCTGATTCTCTTGCATGTTCGGTGTGATTGAAATCTTGGCAAGCCAGAGCGGAAGGAAATCTAATTCGATAACCAAAACATCTTGCAGTCCGCCGTTTGTAGGGAGGGTCAAATTAAGCCCCCCTTGCCTTAATACAATTTCCGTTTGAATCTTCTTTCGTTCGTTTTTAGTTTGATCCTCGGTAAGTCCAATCCCTTCACAAACCCAACGGACTCCCACATAAACCTGTCCATCATTCGCCTTGACTCCAAGCAGCTCTGCTCCGTTAAATGGAACCAGCTTCTGCTCTACAGGGTAAATCTTGTTGTCTTCACTCATTTACATTGCTCCTTTCCTATTTTTGTAAGAACAAGCATTCCCATTGCAAATAATCACTATTTGTGATTTAATAGTTATTGTAGAAGAGTTCAATAATGCTTTTATTGTAGAATTTAGCTATTTTTATTTTAGTCTTATCACTTCCGTTTCTCTTCCCAGTTTCAAGCATTGCCAGCATTCCGTGCGAGATTCCTAGACTTTCAGCAGCCTGCGAGATAGTCATACCTCTTTGCTTACGAGCATCTATTAGGACTTGGTTCACTGTGACACCTCCTTTGGCCGAACTCACTAATAGTAAATCCTTGGATTCAGAATAACTCACTATTTGTGATTTGTCTACACTTATTTTCACTATTTGTGATTAAAATATAAATTTGGAGTGAATAATATGAGTTTAGCTACTCTCGGCACAAGAATAGCCGAATTAAGAAAGAAGAGAAATATGACACAAGGTGATCTCGCGGTGATTGTTGGCAAGTCTACAAGCACCGTAGCAATGTGGGAAACTGGAAAAAGAGACCCTGATTCTTCAATGATTTCAAAATTAGCAGATACTTTCGGCACATCTACTGACTATTTACTTGGTGGTGAAACTGAACAAGTCAGTAACGAAACCCCAGTATCTATTAAAGCCTGGCTTCGATCAGACAATGATTTACTACCCGAAGAGAAAGAACAATTATCTAATGAACTTGAAGATTACTTTAATGCAAGAAAAGAACGTTTAATGAGAGATCGAAAAAAAGGAGAATGAATCTACATGGCGGTATTAAAAGATCCTTTTAAGCTGGTCAAACTTAGAGCACTAAGTCTATTCTCAAAGTACTATTCTAGAGAAATGGATCTAAAAACATATAGATGTGATGAGTTCCTAATTAAATTGATTCAAGATAATAATATCCGCCTTGATTTCTATTCTTTCAGTAACAGCAATTTTTGTGGACTTTTAACAATTGATGATGATGAAACCACGATAGTTGTTAATAAAAATTCCCCTGCTTATCGTCGCAATTTCACAATCGCACATGAATTAGGCCATTTTTTCTTACACAAACATTTGAAAACTGAATTTCCTGATAGGGCAAGTGATTTGCTGAATTCTGCAAATGATGCTTTCGAAAAACAAGCAAACATATTTGCATCTGAAATTGTACTACCTGATGTTGTTCTTTTCGTCATGTTAAGAAGCAAATATAGCTTTTTTCGTATTTCTGTAGTAACACAAACTTCTCATGAAACATTACGGTGGAGATTAGTCAGTTATCTAAGGGATAACCACAAAATATTACATAACAAGAGTATAGAATTAGTAGAAAACTATGTGGATGCCTCTGTATTCGGATATAAACAAAATGAACTGCAAGATTTTATTGCCATGGAAGTTTTAAAAAAGTATAAAAATGTAGATTGATTTTTTTCACATTACTCCCAGCCCTTGCAGTTTGCCCTCTCCTGCTGTTCTATCCACTTGTCCAGTGTCTGGAAGCGGAAAAGAATACGGGCGTTCTTGGAGCCTTCCTTTCCGCTCCTGTAGTGCGGAATCTTTTTCTCGCGAGCTAAAGTTCGCACCGTGTCCTCTGACATACCCAGATAACGAGCTGCCTCTGGAACGGTTAGGCGTTTTTGGTCAATAGTAACTGAGACGATTTCCGCGACTTGTTGGCGGAGTTCATCTAGCACCTGAATTTCATTCCCACTCAACAATTCCACCTCTCTTAAGAAATATTTGCGTATTTTCTAATAATTCCGATTAAATCGGATTCAATGCCGCAATAAACCAATTCTGAAGGAACTTTGTATAATTCCAATAAGTGGTTCATTAAGTCCCACGGTATATCGCTTGAATCCCTTTCGTATCTGCGGATTGAGTCAATATGTTTCCCTGTTGCATCAGAAATTTGTTTTAAAGTATATCCAGCATTGACCCGAGCCGCCCGCCATGTGATTTTGTAATTGTGCAATGCGTTCACCTCCTAAAACAATATTATTCCGGTAAAACCGTAAAGTCAATGCAGAAACTTAAAAGATCACTTTTATTATCTGATTAAATCGGATATAATGTATTTAATACTTATAAAACCGGAAAAAATATGGAGGGATTCAAATTGGCACGGAAAAAATATTCCGAGGTTGAAAAAGAACTTATGAAAGAAGTTTCTAACAATTTAAAAAAAATTGTTTCTTTGAAAGGTTTAACCCAGACAGAGCTTTCTGAGAGAACTGGCATTCCGACGAGCACGATATCTGATTATATGAACGCAAAAACAATGATTTCAATGGGAAATCTGGAGTATATCGCATATGGGCTAAATGTAAGAAAGTCAGATATATTTCCTTCCTTCTCACAAGATCCTTTTCATAAAGACATCCCGTTGATTGGTACAATATGCGCAGGTGATGGTTTATTGGCAGATCAAAACATAGAGGAATATATTCATTATCCATTCCCGCAAAAAAAACAACCCGACTATGCTTTACGAGTAAAGGGAGATTCAATGAAAGATGCGGGGATAGATGATGGAGATATTGTTTACATGAAATATGCACAATGGGCTGATTTTAACGGTCAAATAGTCGCTGCTCTCGTTAATGAAAAAGAGGATGGGATGCTCAAACGGATTGAGTGGACATTAGATGAACCTAAAATAAAACTAATACCTGAGAATAAAAAGTACGAAACGAAATCTTATTTTCCGAACCAAATACAAATTTGCGGTGTTTACATGGGTCATTTCAAATCGGCTGATTTTTAATTTAAATAAGGTCGAATGAAATATACATAGCCCTTTAACCGAACATACATTCTATTAGGAGGTGATGAAAGGATAAATTCTGCAGAAAATCAAAATTGAAAGGAGGAAAAAAACATGCCATCTTATGAACACCGGGGAAAAAACTCGTACCGACTTACCGTAGAAACAGAAGCCGGAATTAACAAGGAACGTGGTAGAGAGCGTAAGACCGTTAAGCTACCAGAGGGACTTACTCCAAAGAAACAAAAGGAATGGCTTGAAGCGGAGTGGTATCAGTTTAAGACCGAGGTTGAGTCTGGGGCCTTCATCACACCAGAGAAAATGATCTTGTCGGTTTTTGTTGTGGAGTGGAAAAACAAATATTCAAAAGGGAGATATGCTCCAAAGACAGAGAGTCTGCACGACTACTTGTTGACCCTTATCCTTCCGTATATCGGTCACTTGAAGTTATGTGATATCAAGACGCTTCATATTATCCAGTATTTCAGCGATATTCAAGATTTAGAGAAAAGGAAGGGTGGGAAAAAGAAACCATATTCACAAACGACTTTAATATCACTTCACAAGTTATTAAAAGGAATTTTCGATTTAGCCGTGACCTGGAATGTTATAAAGGTTTCTCCTATGGCAGGTTTGAAATATCCTAAGCTTAAAAAGAAAAAGGCGGATTGTTACAATGAGGAGGAAGCCAAAACATTATTCCAATCATTAGAAAGCGAGCCCCTCGTTTTCAAAACCATCGTTATTCTAGCAACCACAACCGGCCTTCGCGAGGGTGAAATAAGCGGTTTGGAACGGAAACATATCAATCTGAAAACTGGTGTTATTCAAGTTGAACAGCAGATGATTTACACTAAACAGAATGGTCTTCAGATCACCGATACTAAAACAGATGATGGAAACAGGAAAGTATCGATACCAAAATTAGTTGTGGACTTATTGAAGGAAGTCTTCAAACAATCCTCAATCGATAGAGCTAAATTGGGCTCATTGTGGAAAGGGTGGAAAGATAACGATAGACAGTTTGTCTTCAACACTTCTACAGGGGCACCATATGGCCCAGCCTACATTTCAGGAAGATGGATAAATTTCCGTAAAAAAGCTGGGTTGCGAGAAATTAAATTTCACGAACTACGACACACAAGTGCTTCACTACTTATTAATAAAGGTGTACATGCTAAAGTTATATCAGAACGTTTAGGTCATTCCGACATCAAAATCACCATGAATACCTACGGTCATGTATTCCAAAAGGCTGATCATGCAGCAGCAGAAATGTTTGATGACATCTTTCAAACAAAATAAATGTCCCCAATCCGTCCCCAATCCAAAAACAGATAACCCCAAATCCTTGATTTATAAGGCTTTTTAATCATATAGTAACTATAGAATAATTTGTTTTCAGGCATCCGCTGACTTGAGGTAAATTAGGCTAATCGTTGCTATATAAGGATCTTGTTATCTTACGTTTAGGGTGACTTGGGGCTAGTTGGGGCAGGTAAATGTACATTTCGTCCCCAATTCGTCCCCATGGGGACAGAACATGGGAAAGTTCCCTGGAGGCTGATAATTATGAAAGCTGAAGAGTTAACGCTTGGCGTTCGAGTCCGTATCACAGACGGTTTCCATATTGGCAAGATCGGTATTGTTATAGCGAAGGGAACGCAAACAGTTCTGCTCGATATTGGTGAGCCTTTACTTATAAGCGTGCTGCCTGGAAATCTGAAACCTGCACCTGAGGATCCATTACCACCAGGATGGGAAGAAGTCGAGATATAAAGAGGCTTCACTCACAGAATAATATAGTAAGTTTTTCCTCGTTTTGATAGACTAATCTTTATAAAGCCTTAGGGGGATTAGTTTATGTCTAATAGTGAAGAATTAGTTTTATGGGAAGGAAAACCTGCTGGTATCTCGGATCGATTAAAGGAAAAAGCAAAACTTGGTATTCTTAACAATACGACCTACAAAATCACGACTCAGCGGATAATCATAGAGTCCGGTCTCATTGGGAAAAATATTGAGGAAGTTGAACTTCTTCGAGTACGGGATTTATCCGTAAAACAGTCTCTCAAAGACAAATTGATTGGTGTAGGGTCAGTCACAGTGTTCTCCGATGACATTTCTAATTCTTCAGTTATATTTGAAGACATTCAAGATGCTCATAAAGTTAAAGATATAATTCGCAAAGCGGTTCGGGAAGAAAAGTCTGCTCATAATATTAGTTATCGCGAAAACCTGTAAAAGCTTATAAAACAAAAAAAGCCCTACCGACCATATAGGTTAGTAGGGCTTTGTCATAATCTCAAAGGCTTGGGAATCTGCTATGTAGTAGCTCCTAAAACATCTTTCATATTGATCCATTCCCAATCATCATCACTTGTTCTCAACTTGATCTGCATCAATTGCTGATCTACACGCATCACAATACCACGTATCTCCTTATCCTCAACGGGATCGAATAGTCTGAGCGTAATTGGGCTATGATCCTCCATTGATTGTGCAAATACCTGAGAAATCTCAGTCAAGGCTTGGGGATCTAGCTCAGGTTTTTTACGAGTCTCCTCATTTAGAGCATCGTCCAGTATCCTGATTTTGTGTTCTGGCATTATCATTCGGCTTCCCTCCCAAAGTCCATTACCTTCAAGTTTCTTACGCTGTTGTGGTTTCATTG
>RCUO01000184.1_pt1 | contig 39349 bp, 32 predicted proteins | sample 2166161 | NCBI WGS metagenome assembly RCUO01 (sample SAMN09932617, study PRJNA488358) | compost metagenome | feature: garden; material: soil; isolation source: compost soil in cyclohexanecarbonitrile-enriched culture | place: Germany: Experimental Botanical Garden Goettingen | collected 2016-01-27
CCTGCTCTTGGTAGGTGTCGACCTTGGTCGACACGTAGATCCACGCCATGCGTGGATGAACTTCGCGATTGAGGATCGCTCAACCGACTTCGTACAGCTCCAGCGGCAGGTCGTCGGGGTCGGCGAAGAAGGTGAAGCGGCGGCCGGTGAACTCGTCCACGCGGATCGGTTCGCAGGCTACGCCGTGGCTGGCCAGGCGTTCGATGAACGGTTCCAGCGCAGCCACCCGGAACGCGAGGTGGCGCAGGCCCTGGGCTTCGGGGCGACTGGGCCGTGCCGGTGGCGAGGGGAAGGAGAACAGTTCCAGTTGGCCGCCATCGGGCAGGGCCAGGTCCAGCTTCCACGAGTCGCGTGCGGGGCGGTGGTTCTCGGCCAGTATGCGCAGGCCCAGCACGCGCACGTAGAAGTCTTTCGAGCGTGCGTAGTCGCTGCAGATCAGTGCGGCATGGTGGATGCCCAGCAGGCTGAGGGTTTCGGTGGTCATTGCAGTGTGTCCAGCCAGCGCTGGGCGATCTTCAGCGCCAGCGGATAGGGTTCGGGGGCGTTGCGGTTGCTCAGCACGATCACGGTCAGGTGCTTGTCCGGGTAACGCAGGATCACGTTGCGGAAGCCGATGCTTTCGCCGCTGTGCCACTGCGCGCGGCCGTTCAAGCGCCAGCCGAAACCGTAGTGCGGTACGTCCGCTTCGGTGGTGGCGGTGGCCGGGCTGAACATCGCCTTGCGTGATGCGGCTGACAGCAGGCGGTCGTCATAGAGGGCTGCATCCCAGCGGGCGAGGTCGTCCAGCGAGGCGTAGATGCCACCGTCGCCGAGTACGGCGCTGGTGGTGCTCTGGTCGGTGCGTTGCCAGTGGCCGTCAATCTCGCTGTAGCCATAGGCACGCTGCGCCACCACGTCGACACCGTCCTGGTGGGCGACGGTGTGTGCCATGCCCAGCGGCCGGAAAATGCGCTGCTGCAGGAAGCTGGCAAAGTCGCTGCCGGCGGCGCGGCCGACGATCAGCGCCAGCAATGCGTAGCCGCTGTTGCTGTAGCGGTACTGCGTACCGGGCGCGAAGGCGAGCCGATCTTCGCGGGCGAGCAGGGCCAGCACATCGGCGTCGTGCACCTGCCGGGTGTCGGCAGGGTCCATCAGGTCTTCGTAGTCCAGCAGGCCGCTGGTGTGCGACAGCAACTGCCTCAAGGTGATGGCGGCAGCGGCGGGCGGCAGTTCCGGCAGCCAGCGCCGCGCCGGCTGGTCCAGCGCGAGGCGACCGTCCTCGACCAGCAACAGCACGGCGGCGGCAGTGAACTGCTTGCTGACCGAGGCCAGGCGGAAGTTGCTGGCCGGCGTCACGGCGCTGCCATCTTCGACCACGGCCAACCCGTAGCCGCGGCGGAATACCGGTTGCCCGTCGTGCAGTACCAGCACCGCCGCACCCGGCACCTGCCCATCGTAGGCCTGCATCAGGCCATCGATGCCTGCATCCGGCGGCGCCAGCGGTGCCGCCGCCAGGGTGATCGACGGCAGCACAGCGAGGACGGCGATACACAGCAGGGCGGCAGCGCGCATGGCAGCTCCGTGACGGTCAGGGTGCGGGTGCGGGTGCTGGTGCTGGTGTTGCCGCGGCCGCGGCCGGCTGGGCCAGCCAGCGTTCGATCTTGTGGTCCAGTACATCCAGTGGCATCGAACCGTCCTTCAGCACTTCGGCATGGAAGCGGCGCAGGTCGAACGCTGCACCCTGGCGTGCCTTGGCCTTGTCGCGCAGGGCGATGATCGTGGTCAGGCCCGCCACGTTGGACAGCGCCTGGCCGGGCTGCGCCATGATCCGTTCGACCTCGGCGTTGGCGTCGTCGCTGCTCATGTCCACGGTCTTCTGCAGATAGGTCACGGCCTGCTGCTTGCTCCAGCCCTGCGCATGCACGCCGGTGTCGGCGACCACGCGCGCGGCGCGCAGCAGGCGCGAATACAGATAGCCGATGCGGTCGTACGGATCGGTATACGCGCCGAGGTCTTCGCCGAGGGTTTCCGCATACAGGCCCCAGCCTTCGACGAAGGCGAGGTCACCACCAAGGCGGCGGAAGCGCGGCAGCTTGGTCAGTTCCTGCTGCAGGCCCAGCTGCACGTGGTGTCCGGGAATGGCCTCATGCAGATACTGCACCGGCACGTTCCAGCGCTTGCGGCTGGGCAGGTCACGGGTGTTGACGAACAGCACGCCGGGTTGCCCCGGGGGCGACGGCTGATAGGAGGCTGCGGCGGCGGTCATGGCGCGCTCCGGCTCTACTGCATGGATCTGCAGCGGCGCCTTCGGCAGGGTGTCCAGCACCTGCGGCAGGCGTGCATCGACCTGCTGCTGCACCTGCCGGTAACGGTTGAGCAGCGCGTTGGCATCGCTGTACTGGAACTGGCGATCATTGCGCATGCTGCGCAGCAGCTTGGCCTGCGAACTGCGCAGCTTGCCGTCGCGCATCACCGTAGTGATCTGCGCCTGCAGCTCCTGCACGCGCTGTTCGCCCAGCGCGTGCAGCTGCGCGGCGGTCTGCTGGCTGGCGGTGGTCTGCACGATCAGGTTGGCGTACCAGGCCTGGCCATCGGGAAGGGCGCCCAGGCCGCTGCTGCTGCGCGTGGCAGGCAGGTATTCGGTGGCGATGAAGCCACGCAGGGCGCGGTAGGCCGGCATGATGCGCAGTTCGATCATGCGCTTGTACTCGGCGCTGATGCGCGCCTTGTCTTCGGCGGAGATGGACTCGGGCATGGTCCGGATCGGCGACCAGAAGATGCTCTCTTCGGCGGTCGGCTTGATCACCGCATCCAGCTGCGGCAGGACCTTTTCCATCAGGTCGCGCGGCTGCACCACGCCGGCCTTCATGCCCTGGCGCATGTTGGCGATGGCCTGGTCGAACAGATCGGGAATGCCCAGCGAGCGGCGCGACCAGGTGTCGTAGTCCTTGGCCGTGTTGAACGGCTGCGCGCCGGCACCGGCGCCGAGGATGGCCATGATGCTGCCGACGTTGTAGTACTGGCTGATCGGCATCATCCAGCTCGGATAGCGTTCGGCGGCCAGCGAGGCGCGGGCGTCACGCACGAAGATCTCGTAGCTGAGCAGGTCCTGCCCCTGCAGGCCGTCGCTGCCGATCTTCTCGACCTTGCCCAGCCATTCGGTGGTGAAGTCGTGCGATTGCTGGCGCCAGGCGGCGGAAAGAATATTGGGCAGCTGGTCGTTGTAGCGCGGCTCGCCCTGGAAGGTCGCCTGCAGCGGGTTCAACCGCATGGAGGCATCCCAGTATTCGTCGTACAAGCGCTCCAGCTGCACCTGCTTGGGCACTGCGCGGGCCGGGGCGACCGGACGCGGCGCGGCGCGGCGCGCCGAACTGCCGCGGGCCGGCGGGGTGGCACGAGTGCCGGCGCGGGCCTTCGGCTTGGCCGCCTGGCGGGTCTGCGAGGCGGCGGGGCGGCTGCCCTTCTTCTTCGCTGCTTCGGCCGGCGGAACGGCGCTGAACAGGAACAACGCGGCGATGGCGGCGGCCAGGACGCGGGGGGAATACGGCATCAAGAAGCTTCCGTGGAACACAGACCGTGGAGCTTGCACGATCCGTGCGCGTACGGCCAGCGTGAGGGCGCAGTCAGCTTGCGCGCCGCTGGGGCTTCAGTCAGCCGCGGCTGCGGCGCGCAGGTCGGCGGCGCGGTGTTCGCCCAGATAGCGGGTGATTGCACGGCGCATCAGGTACAGCAACGGAATCAGGGCGATCGCAAAGCCCATCTTGTAGACATAGTTGACACTGCTGACCGCCAGGAACAGCGATGTCGGCCAGTGCTGCGGGCCGAGCACGAAGGCGATCCAGATCACCACGAAGCTGTCCACCAGCTGCGAGACCGCGGTGGAGCCCGTTGCACGCAGCCATACATGGCGCTCGCCGGTGGCCTGGCGGATGCGATGGAACACCGCCACGTCGATCAACTGGCCGAACAGGAACGCCACCAGCGAGCCCGCGATGGTCCACATGCCCTGTCCGAACACCGCCGCGAACGCGGCCTGGTAATCGGGCACGCCGTGGCCATCCATCGAGGTCACCCACCAGCTGGCCGGTGCCAGCGAGATCGCAGCGAAGGCGAACAGGAAACCGTAGGCGATCAGCACCACCGCCAGCCACGAGATGAAACGCACCCCGCGCTTGCCGAAGAATTCGTTGATGGTGTCGGTCATGATGAACACCACCGGCCACAGCAGCGTGCCGGCGGTGAAGCTCAACGAGCCGGTCTGGCCGAACAGGTTCCAGTTCAGCGGGTCGATGCCGAGGGTGTCTTCCAGGGCGAAGATCTTCACCCCGATCAGTTCGGCCAGTACGGCGTTGCCACAGAAGAACGCGGCCAGCACGATGAACAGCAGGACCGCGCGGTCCTGCAGCGGGCGCGCGTGCGACGCCTCGCTCATTCGGAACGATCGCCAGCGCGGGTGAACGGAACGCTGGAGGGCGCCACTGCACCGCCGGAAATGATGAAGCTCATCGCCTGGTCCACCGTCCAGTCGGTCGGGGTGAGCAGCTCGACGGGCACGATCTCCAGATAGCCCGAGGTCGGGTTCGGCGTGGTGGGCACGTAGACGGCCGCCAGTTCGCGGTCGGTGCCCTGTTCCTTGATGACCCGGGTGACCAGGCCGACCGATTTCATGTCGCGATGCGGGAAGTCGATCAGCACCACGCGCTGGGTGCTGCCCGGCTCGGTCTGCAGCATGTCCAGCAGCTTCTTGGCGCTGTCATAGATGATGCTGGCCAGCGGAATGCGCTTGATGATCGCACCGACCCAGCGCAGCAGACGCTGGCCGACCACGCGGCGGCTGGCCACGCCCACCGCCAGGATCACCAGCAGGGTGGCCAACAGGGCGATGGTGTTCTGGATCCATTCGGCGCGGACCCAGCCGAGGTAATGCGGGAAGCTGGTCGCGATCTGTTCGGACAGCGGTACTACCAGTGGGCTGGAAATGCCCGACAGCAGCACGAACACGAATTTGACCACCACCCAGGTCAGCCAGATCGGCAACAGGGTCAGCAGGCCGGTCAGGAACAGGCGCTGCAGGGAGGGGCGGGGAACCAGGGCGGGGGCTTCGAGCGACATGCGCCCATTGTAGCGGTCGCGGCCGCTCGTTTACGCTGTCCGTTGGCGGTGCAGGCCATACAGGGAAGGGATGCCGTGTTGAGGATGCTGCGGTGGTTGAGCTGGGCAATGCTGGGGCTGATGGTGATGGCCGTCGCGGCATGGCTGCTGTCGAGGTTCTGGCCGTTGTCGGCCGCCCAGCGGGAAGACAGGCGCCTGCTTGAGGCCGTGCAACCCAACGAAGGTCGCAACGGCTTCGCCCTGCTGTGGACGCTGCCCTTCGATGGGCTGGACCAGGCCCAGCGTGAGGCGGCGTTGGCCGACGATCTGCAGCGCTGGAAGGCCTCGCCATCGCAGGCGTCGCACGCCTCGTTGCTGGCGGCCAAACACGCACCGTTGACTCTGGATGGGGCAGGTCGTTGTGCCGTCGGGCCCGTCGGCTGCCTGGCACAGGTGCGCGCTGATCCGCAGCGCTTCGCTGACGCCCACGCCGGGCATGCCGGCCTGCACCAGCGACTGGCCCGGTTGGCGGACTACGATCGTTTCGATTCCCCGTTCCAGCCCTTCGAAAGCGAACTGCTGCCACTACCGGCGTACACGCCGCTGTTGGATGGCGCCAGTGCGCAGGCACTGGCCTATCTGCAGGGCGATGTTGCCGGTGCCGTCGAGGCAGGCTGCAGATCGGTTCGGTTCGGGCGGCGGATGATGCGCACCGGCAGCACGGTGGTGGACAGCATGATGGGTGCCGCCGTGGTGAGGTCCCATGCTGCATTGCTGGGTGACATGCTGGTCGAGCAATCACCGGATTACGTGCTGCCCGCCTCCTGCGAGGCGGCGCTGCAGCCGCTGGACGCCGACGAGCAGAGCCTGTGTCAGGCGATGCAGGGCGAATTTGCGATGAACAAGGCCGCCATCGAGGCGTCCACGCAGACAGCAGGTGGCCGTCTGCTGCTGGATCGCGACCACACCCTGGCCCGCATTGCCGGCAATTTCGGCTGGGCATGCCACCCCGCTGCAGTGAAGGCGCTGGCAGCCGATGTCCCGCTCCTTGCCCCGCCACCGCCCCGATGGGATGTGGGCTGCGTGGCCAATCCGCTGGGATGCACATTGAGCGCCATCGCCGGGCCGTCCCACGCACAGTACGCGACGCGCAGCCAGGACGCAGCGGCGATGATCCGCCTGCTTGGCGCGCAGCGCTGGCTGCGGCAACAGCCCGGGCCACCCGACGAGGTACTGGCGCGGTTGCCGGCACAGTGGCGTTCGGACGCCCGCATGCCACAACTGTCTGCCGACGGTCGCCACCTGCAGGTATTGCGGCGTGGACCGGCGCGCGAAGGCGAGGGCCCGTATCTGTCGATGCCGTTGCGGGCGGACTGACGCGGGCTCAGTCGCCGTCGCCGAGCGGATTGAATGCCCAGCCATCGCCAACGCTGTCCAGCGTCCAGCGCTTGCGGTCACCCAGGGTCTGCCAGCGCACCTGTTCCTTGTCGTCCTGCATGCTGCCTTCGGTCAGCTTCACCTTGCCGGTGGAGAAGTTCACGCTGAGGCCCTCGGTCTGCCCGGAATTGCGCATCATCGAGTCGCGGTCGTAGCCGATCAGCGCGAAGGCGCCTTCCTGCCAGCGGAACGTGAACGTGGTGGTGCTGGTCGACCAGCTGCCCGCGCTGGAGAACGAGTACAGCCCTACCTGCAGTGCGCCGCGCTGGATCGACACGCCGGTGCCTTCTGCCAGCGCGTCGCTGAGCACGGGCGAGTCCGGCCGCGGAATGAGCGTGTGGTTCTGCGCGGCGAGCACATAACCGGACGGTCGTGCAAAAGCGATGGCGAGGATGCGCGGGTTGCTGTCATACGGCGACGGCCCGAACCCATCGTGCTCGATGATGTTGCGTGGGTCCTGCTGGCGCAGCACCAGCGCAAGGTCGGCGCGCCCGTCCTGGTCGAGGTCGCCTTCCATCCGGTATTCCAGCGCCCAGCCGACTGGTACGAAAGCCGCGGCCGTAGCGGCGTGCGCCGGCAGGGTGGGGTAGCGCACCGGCGGCACGTCCAGTGCTTCGGCGGCGAAGGGCAGCGCGGTCAGCGCCGCAGCAAGGACGAAAAGGCGCATTGCAGCCTCCATGGCAGGGCTGCAGAGGATAGCGGGGCGCCAGCCGGCCCGCTTTACCGTGCGTGTGGCTTCAAGCGCACATAGACCTGCTTGCGTACCTGCGCGACGACCTCGCCGGCTTCGTCCACCACGTCGTTGCTGAACCAGCGCAGCACTTTTTCGCCACCGGCCGCTGCCGTGCGCAGTTCATCCAACAGGGCGTCGTCGATGCGGAAGGACGTGCGTACTGTGCCGCGGCCGGGCTTGAGGAAATCGATCGCACCAGCACGATCCCAGACGTAATAGTCACGGCCCAGGGTGTGCATCAGGCCCAGCATCCAGAACGGATCGGTCATCGCGAACAGGCTGCCGCCGAAGTGGGTGCCGACGTAGTTGCGGTTCCAGGGACGCAGGCGCAGTTCCACGTCGATCTGCCGGTAGTCCGGGGTGATCCGGGTGACATGGATGCCAGTGAACAGGAACGGTGGCCACAGATTGATGCCGAAGCGGAACGTGCTGGCTTTCATGCGGGAACCGGGCAGGGGGCAGGGATCCCAGTCTAACCATTCGCATGCGTATGTTGTAGCCCGTTGCATCCACGTCAGGCCTGCCGGCCGCTTACGGCCCGGGCGTGCCGCCGTCGATCACAAAGCCGTCGCGGCCATTGTCCTTGGCCCGATAAAGCGCGTTGTCGGCGCCTTCGACGAAATGATGCGGTTGCAGGTCGCTGTCCGGCACGCGGGTGTAGACGCCGATGGTCAGGGTGACACCCGTGTCGCTGCCATCGCCGGGCGGCGGCAGGGCGCGTATGCAGGAGATCAGGTCTTCGATCACCTGCCGTGCGCCTTCAGCTGGGGTGTCGGGCAACACCAGGGCGAACTCGTCACCGCCGTAGCGGGCAGCCATGTCACGGGGGCGCCGGGCATGCGCCTGGATCAGGCGGGCCACTTCGCACAACACGCGATCGCCGACCTGATGTCCATGACGATCGTTGTGGTGCTTGAAGTGGTCGACATCGATCAGGGCCAGGGTCAGTGGCTTGCCACTGCGGCGTGCCGCGTCGCATTCCTGTTGCAGCGATTGCTCGAAGCGCAGGCGGTTGCCCAGCCCGGTCAGCGCATCGCGGTTGGCCTGGCGGTGCCAGGAGGCGATGCGCCAGGTCGCCCACGCAGTCAATACCAGCACGACGCCGAGCAGCGCGCTGGCCGGCGCCCACCAGAGGCTGCTGGTGCGCAGCAGCAGCCAGCTCAGCAGCGGCGCGGCCGGCAGCGAGCACAGGGCAACCACCCAGGGCAGGCGCAGCCCGAGCAGCAGTACGCACATTGCCACCAGCAGGCCGGCGAGGGCGTCCTGCCAGGCGCGGGGCAACACGTCGATCTGCTTGTCCTGCAGCAGCATCGAGGCGATGTTGGCCTGATACTCGCTGCCGCTCATCCAGTATTCGCGGGTGGTGGGTGTCAACAGCCGCAGGGCGATGCCACTGGCCGTCATGCCCACCACGATGCGCCTGCCACGCAGTATCGAGGCATCCACGCGCCCTTCCAGCACATCGGCGTAGGACACCTGTGGCAAGCGTTCCGGTGGCCCGGCATAACGTACGCGCACGTAATCATTGCGGCGCCATTGATAGGGCGAGTCCAGCGCCGGGTCGGGGTCGGGCAGGCCGTGTGCGCGTTGCGGCGGCAGATCGGTCAACGCCAGGCCGAGTGCCGGCCAGTGCGCTTGGCCGATGCCGGCATGCAGGTAGACCCCGCGGGCGACACCATCGCCGTCGACTTCAACGTCGCTGTGGCCCATGGCGGCAGCGCTGGCGGCAATCAACGGGATCGGCAGCATCTCCTCGGCCATGCGGTCGCCGGCCGCCGGCGCGGCCAGCACCGGCAGCACCACGCGGCCGTTGCGACGGATCGCCGCGGCCAGCTCGGCGTCCTGGCGTGCATCGCGGCGGTCGGGCTCGGACAGCATGAGGTCCAGCGCGACGCGCTCGGCACCGGCGTCGGTCAGGCGGTCCAACAGGCGCGCATGCACCGAGCGCGGCCACGGCCACTGGCCCAGCCGCTGCAGGCTGCCCTCGTCGATGGCGACGATCAGCACGCTGGGGTCGGGGCGGTAATCCCAGCTGCCGACCATCAGGTCGTACGCCACCTCATCCTGCCGCCACAGCCACTGGCCGTGGCTGACCGCCGCAGTCGCTGCACCTGCCAGCAGGGCCAGCAGGATCCGTCGCGACCACGGCAGCGGCGAGCGTCTCACAGCAACAGCCACAGCAGCAGGACACTGCCGCCCGCGCCATAGCACAGGCGGCACGGCAGCTTGACCTGCTGGGCAGGCGAGAACGGGCCAGCATGGCCATCGTCGTCGATGTACTGCACACGGATGTGCAGCGTGCCGCGCCACGGGCGCTTGAAGCTGACCTGCGGTTCGTCAACGGTGGCATCAACCAGCGGCGCGCTGAAATCACCGCGACGATCGACCTGCACCCGGTAGCGCTGTCCATCGCTTCCCGCCTGCCAGCGCACGGTCAGTTCGCCATCGGTGGCTTCGGGCGGTTGTAGCGCCGGGTCCACCGGTTCATCGGTCAGTTGCAGCGTCAGTGCCTGGCCATAGCGACCCTGATGGCCGTGGCCGTCACGCGAAGCGATCCGCCAGTAGTACTGGCCGGGAGCCAGTGGCTCACCCAGGCGCAGGTCGGTGCCATCGATGCTCTGCTCGCGCAGCGGCTGCAGGAACTGCGGCTCGTCGGCCACCTGCAGCACACTGCTGCTGGCACCGGGCGCCTGGCTCCATTGGAAGCGCGGCCGGTCGCTGTTGACCGTCTGCCCCTGCACCGGGGAAATGGTCAGCGGCGGTGGCGGCTGGTCGCTGAGGAGAAAATCCTCGCTGGCATCGAGACCTTCCACTCCCTGCGCATCCACTGCACGCAGCAGCAGGCGCAGCGCTCCCGGCGGCAGCTCGCCGATCACCAGTCCGGTGTCGGTGGTGGTGGCCGCAAACAACAGGATTTCCGGGGTGGCGGCCTGCACGACTTCCACCCGGTAGTGATCAGCACCCGTCACCGGCTCCCAGGCGAGTTGGGCCGGCAAGGCGCCCAGGCGGGTCGAATCGGCGCGCAGGTGCGGTGCCGGCAGCAGGCCGGAAACCGCTTCGGGTGCCGTTCCGCTGCCCGCGCTGCGGCTGGCCTGGCCGGGCTGTACCAGACGCTGGCCATGCGGGTTGCCGACCTGCACCTTGCCTTCCAGTACTTCGGTGGCGCCGGCCTGGGCGTCATCGCCGGCACTGACCCGGAACACGGTGCCGCGCACGCTGCTGGTGGCCGTCGGTGCATCGATGATGTAGCGAGAGGCCGGCCCGCGCGCTGGGGTGACCCGGTTGCTGGCGCGCCCTTGCTGCAGGCGCAGGCGGGTATCGACCATGCCGGTGCGGCCATAGCGGCTGAGCTGGTCCAGGCGCAGGCGTGAGTACTCGCGCAGCTGCAACCGCGACGCGTCGGCAAATTCAAGGGTGATGCTGGAGTCGGCCTTGGTCTGGACCGCATCGCCGATGTGCAGCTGCTCGCCGGCGCGCACGGCGCGGCTGCTGCTGCCATCGGCCGCGCTCAGTTCAACCTGGCCACGCACGGCGAGTACCCGCGCCGGGGCGGGTTCAACGCGCAGCCAGCCGATCGGGAAGCGCAGCAGTTCGCCCGGCGGCAGCCGGTACGGATTATCGATGCGGTTGTGCTGCTGCAGCTGCTGCCAGCCCACGCTCGGCTTGAGGTAGGCAGCGCCCAGGTCCCACAGGGTATCGCCGGGGCGGACTCGGTAGTTCCAGTCCTGCGCGCCGGCGAGCGTCGGCAACAGGCAGAGGGCACACAACAGTGCGCGCAGGAAAAGGATGATGAAAGACGACGAGCGGCCAACGGTCACGGAATGCAGTCCCGGCAAAGCGGGGGCGCAGCTGCAAGACCCCATGGCCCCGACCTCATCCCCCCGAACGGATCGTGGCGACCCTGGGGGCCACCATCGCGGGCATTATTGCCCGCGTTCAGTGCAGGGATTCTGAACGGTGTCGGTGCCGTTCAGAACAGCAGGGAGGCCATCCGGCGCCGCGAACGGCCTACCAGGTCTTCATCGGCGATGACGTTGAAGGCATCGATCAGGGCCTTGCGCGGCAGTCCTTCCTGGAAACCGCGGTCGATCCGCAGCATCTCCAGGAACTGTTCCAGCGCGGCTTCGTCCTCGCCGGCCAACAGCAGCTGCACGCCACGCAGGTGGCGCGCCTGCAGGTCCTTGCCGTCGGCGGCGATGCGCGCATCCAGCACCTCGGCGGGCGGGGCATCTCTCAGCGCGGCGGCGAAAGCAAGCCTGGCGCGGCCACGTACGGCGCGGTCGTCGGTGGCCAGGTTGGCGGGCAGGGCATCGATCAGGGTGCCGGCCTCGTCCACGCCACCGACCTGCAGCAGCGCGAGGGCCAGGTCGAGCTTCAGCTCATCCTTGTCCGGCTCGGCGGCGATCTGCGCGCGCAGTACGTCCACCTGTGCCTGCGGGTCCAGCGGGGCCTCGTCTTCGGCAATGGTGTCGCCGATATCGGCCGGCACCACGCCGTGCTGGGCCAGGAATTCACGCAGCTGACCTTCCGGCAGGGCGCCGGGGAAGCCGTCCACCAGCTGCCCACCCTTGACCAGGAACACGGTGGGCACCGAACGGATCTGGAAGGCCGCGGCGATCTGCTGTTCCTTGTCCACATCGACCTTGGCCAGTTCGAAGGCGCCGTTGTATTCGCCGGCCAGCTTCTCCAGCATCGGGCCGAGGGTCTTGCACGGTTCGCACCAGGTCGCCCAGAAATCCACCAGGACCGGCGTCTGCAGCGACTTCTGCAGCACTTCCGCCTCGAAGGTAGCGGTGGTGGCGTCGAATACGTAGGTCGTCTCGGTCATGGGGCATCGTTCGGCATCTGGAGACCGATTCTATGGTGACGAACCATGTCGGTCTCAACCCTGTGGTCATCCCCATCATGAAATCCCGGGTCGCTTGGCGCAGGTGCCAGCTGCCGCGACAATGTCCTGATGTTCTTCTGAAGAGTGGCTGCGATGTCCGTGGTTCGGCTGGATCGTTGGGTGGGCGTGCTCGCCGCAGCCCTGTTCGTGCTGTCGGTGGCCGGCTTCGGTGCGGCGGTGCCGGACTACTCGCAGGCACTGCATCCGGTGACCTGGCTGGGCGCGCACGGCATTCCCCATGCGCTGGGTTTCAACCTGCTGGGCCTGGTGCTGCCGGGTGCGCTGGCGGTGGTCGTGGCCGAGCGCCTGCGCCGGCAACTGCCGGTGGACGCCGCCTGGACGGCACGCGTGGGCAGCCAGATGCTGCTGCTGGCCGCGCTTGCCTTCATCGCGATGGGCCTGCTGCCGTTGGATTTCGAGGACCAGATGGACATGCAGGGCCCGGCCAGCAAGCTGCACGCCAGCGTGTGGATGGTCTGGGCACTGGCCTTTGTCGCCGGCAGCGTGATGCTGGGGGCGGCACGGCTGCGGCATTCCGGCGGGCGCAGGCTGGGCCTGCTGGCCCTGGCCTGCGGGATCGGCGCCGGTCTGCTCGCGTTCGGCCTGCCGGGTGTACTGCCCGCGGCGCTGGCGCAGCGGCTGGCCTTTGCCTGCTGGGCGCTGTGGCTGGCCCTGGCCCTGCCGCTGTCGCGCAGGCGCTGAGACGGTTTCTGCTGCCGCGCCGCACGCCGGCCCGGCAGGCAGGATTGGAGCCATTTGCCGCACTGCGGTACGCTGTACCGCTTTGCCGCCGCAACCGCGTGTTACATGACCAGCGTCGAACCCAACGTTTACGATCCGCAGCAGGTTGAATCCGCCGCCCAGCAGTACTGGGACGCTACCCGTGCCTTCGAGGTCGATGAAGCCTCGGACAAGCCGAAGTACTACTGCCTGTCGATGCTTCCGTATCCGTCCGGTGCGCTGCACATGGGCCACGTGCGTAACTACACGATCGGCGACGTGATCAGCCGCTACAAGCGCATGACCGGCCACAACGTGCTGCAGCCGATGGGCTGGGATGCGTTCGGCCTGCCGGCGGAAAACGCCGCGATCAAGAACAAGACCGCACCGGCGGCCTGGACCTACAAGAACATCGACCACATGCGCAGCCAGCTGCAGTCGCTGGGCTATGCCATCGACTGGTCGCGCGAGTTCGCCACCTGCCGCCCGGACTATTACGTCCACGAGCAGCGCATGTTCACCCGCCTGATGCGCAAGGGCCTGGCCTACCGCCGCAACGCGGTGGTGAACTGGGACCCGGTCGACCAGACCGTGCTGGCCAACGAGCAGGTCATCGACGGCCGCGGCTGGCGCTCCGGCGCGCTGGTGGAAAAGCGCGAGATCCCGCAGTGGTTCCTGCGCATCACCGATTACGCCCAGGAACTGCTGGACGGCCTGGATGAGCTGGACGGCTGGCCGGACTCGGTCAAGACCATGCAGCGCAACTGGATCGGCCGCTCCGAAGGGCTGGAAATCCAGTTCGACGTGCGTGACGTCGATGGTGCCGCACTGGATCCGCTGCGCGTGTTCACCACCCGCCCGGACACCGTGATGGGCGTGACCTTCGTGTCGATCGCCGGTGAACACCCGCTGGCGCTGCATGCCGCGAAGAACAACCCGGAACTGGCTGCGCTGCTGTCGGAAATGAAGCAGGGCGGCGTGTCCGAGGCCGAACTGGAAACCCAGGAAAAGCGCGGCATGGATACCGGCCTGCGCGCCGTGCATCCGGTTACTGGTGCCCAGGTGCCGGTGTGGGTCGCCAACTTCGTGCTGATGGGCTATGGCACCGGCGCGGTGATGGCCGTACCGGGCCACGACCAGCGCGACAATGAATTCGCCAACAAGTACAACCTGCCGATCCGCCAGGTCATCGCGCTGAAGTCGCTGCGCAAGGACGAGGGCGCCTACGACGCGACGCGCTGGCAGGACTGGTACGGCGACAAGACCCGCGAGACCGAACTGGTCAACTCCGAGGAGTTCGACGGCCTGGATTTCCAGGGCGCCTTCGAGGCACTGGCCGAACGGTTCGAGCGCAAGGCCCAGGGCCAGCGCCGGGTGAACTACCGCCTGCGCGACTGGGGCGTGAGCCGCCAGCGCTACTGGGGTTGCCCCATTCCGGTGATCTACTGCGACAAGTGTGGCGCGGTGCCGGTGCCGGAAGACCAGCTGCCGGTGGTGCTGCCGGAAGACGTCAACTTCGTCGGCACCGGTTCGCCGATCAAGGCCGATCCGGAATGGCGCAAGACCACCTGCCCGGAATGCGGTGGCGCGGCCGAGCGTGAGACCGACACCTTCGACACCTTCATGGAGTCGAGCTGGTATTACGCCCGCTACACCTCGCCGGGTGCCCGTGATGCGGTCGACAAGCGCGGCAACTACTGGCTGCCGGTCGATCAGTACATCGGTGGCATCGAGCACGCGATCCTGCACCTGATGTATTTCCGCTTCTACCACAAGCTGCTGCGCGACGCGCGGATGGTGGACAGCAATGAGCCGGCGCGCAACCTGCTGTGCCAGGGCATGGTGATCGCCGAGACCTACTACCGCCCGAACCCGGACGGCTCGAAGGACTGGATCAACCCGGCCGATGTGGAAGTGCAGCGCGACGAGCGCGGCCGCATCACCGGCGCCACCCTGATCGCCGACGGCCAGCCGGTGGTGGTCGGCGGTACCGAGAAGATGTCCAAGTCGAAGAACAACGGCGTGGACCCGCAGGCGATGGTCGGCAAGTACGGCGCCGACACCGTGCGCCTGTTCTCGATGTTCGCGGCACCGCCGGAACAGTCGCTGGAATGGAACGAAGCCGGCGTGGACGGCATGGCCCGCTTCCTGCGCCGCCTGTGGGCACAGGTGCAGAAGCACGCTGCCGACGGTGCCGCACCGGCGCTCGACGCGGCTGCGCTGGATGCCGGCCAGAAGGCCCTGCGCCGCAAGACCCACGAGACCATCGGCAAGGTCGGTGACGACTACGGCCGCCGCCACAGCTTCAACACCGCCATTGCCGCAGTGATGGAGCTGATGAACGCGCTGGCCAAGTTCGAGGACGGCAGTGAACAGGGGCGCGCCGTGCGCCAGGAAGCACTGCAGGCCATCGTGCTGCTGCTCAACCCGATCACCCCGCACGCCAGCCACGCCCTGTGGCAGGTGCTGGGCCATGGCGAAACGCTGCTGGAAGACCAGCCGTTCCCGCAGGCCGACAGCAGCGCGCTGGTACGCGACGCGCTGACCCTGGCGGTGCAGGTCAACGGCAAGCTGCGTGGCACCATCGAGGTGGCCGCCGATGCGGCGCGTGAGCAGATCGAAGCGCTGGCCCTGGCCGAGCCGAACGCGGCCAAGTTCCTGGAAAGCCTGACGGTGCGCAAGATCATCATCGTCCCCGGCAAGATCGTGAACATCGTCGCTGCCTGATGTACCTGGCACCGGCCGCCATCCTGGTGGCCGGTGCGTTGTCGCCACGCCGGGCGTGCCCGGCCGATGGCCCTGCGTTCACGCGGCCTCGGGCACCCTGTCTGTTGCCGTGATCGCCCGGCTCCGCCAGACTGTCTCCATGACCCGAATCCTGCTTGCCCTCGTTCTCGTCCTCGGCCTCGCCGGCTGTGGTTTCCACCTGCGCAACAAGCTGATGCTGCCGACCGACACGGCACCGGTGAAGGTGGTATCCACCGCGCCCTACAGCGAGCTGGTCAAGCTGTTGAACCGCAGCCTGCTGGCCTCCGGTGCACGCCTGGCCGATGAGGACAGCAAGGGCCCCAATGCCCAGCTGCAGGTGCTGTCCGAACGCTGGGGCGACCTGCCCATCGCGATCGACTCGCAGGGCCGCGCGCAGGAATACAGCCTGCGCTATGCGGTGATCTTCATCTTCCGGCGCGAAGACGGCAGCGAGCTGGTGCCGCAGCAGGTGATCGAACTGTCGCGCGACTACGTGTCGCCGCCGACCGACGCCACCGGTACCACCACCGAACGCGAGATCCTGGCCGATGAACTGCGCCGGGAAATGTCGGCCTCGATCATCCGTCGCATCGACAGCGTGGTCCGCGCCGAGCTGGAAAAGGGCGGCAGCCTGTCGGCGCCGAAGCCGGTCGAGCACGATCCGGTCGAGCCCGCACCCGCCGTCAAGCACTGAGCCGGGCGTCTGATGGAACTGCGACCGGAACAGCTGGCCGGGCAGGGCGCTGACACGGCGCTGGCGCCGGTCTATCTGATCGCCGGTCCGGAAACACTGCGCGTGCTGGAGGCGGCCGACGCCGTGCGGGCCCGTGCACGCGCGGTTGGCATCGACGAGCGCGAAGTATTCGATGCCGATGGCCGCGATTTCGACTGGAACCAGCTCGACGCCAGTTTTCACGCCCCCAGCCTGTTCAGTGCCCGCCGCCTGGTGGAAGTGCGTCTGCCCAGTGGCAAGCCGGGCAAGGAAGGCGGTGAGGTGATCAGCCAGTTCTGCGCCAACCCGGCGCCGGACGTGATCCTGATGATCACCGCCAATGAATGGAGCAAGGCCCACCAGGGCAAATGGGCCGAGGCGGTGAACCGTGTCGGCGTGTTGTCGGTGGCCTGGGCGATCAAGCCACATGAGCTGCCGGACTGGATCGAACGGCGTCTGCGCAGCAGAAGCCTGCGCGCCGAGCCTGCCGCCGTGCAGCGCTTGGCCGAGCGCGTGGAAGGCAATCTGCTGGCCGCGGCGCAGGAGATCGACAAGCTTGCGTTGCTGGCCGATGGCCAGACCCTGGACGTGGAACGGATGGAATCGCTGGTGGCTGATGCCGCCCGCTACGACGTGTTCCGGCTGGTGGAGGCAACGTTCTCCGGCCAGCCACAGGCGGTGCTGAGGATGCTGGCCGGTCTGCGCGGCGAAGGCGAGGCCGTGGCCGCGCTGATGCCGATCGTGATCCGCGAGCTGCTGGCCGGTGCCGGCCTGGCACGGGTACAGGCACGCGGCGGCAATCTGGCTGCGGAGATGAAATCCCGCGGTATCTGGGAATCGCGGCAGGCACCCTACAAGCGTGCGCTGCAGCGGCATCCGGAAGGCAAGCGCTGGGAGCGTTTCGTGGCCGAAGCAGGGCTGGTTGACCGCATCGCCAAGGGGCGCGCCGACGGCGATGCCTGGCTCGCGCTTGAGCGCCTGCTGGTGGCGGTGGCCGAGGCGCGCGCGGTACGGCTGCTCGCCCGGGCCTGATCCATGAGCCTGCGGATCTATTACGGGGGCACCTTCGACCCGGTGCATCTGGGCCATCTGGCGATCGCGCGCGCTGCTCGCGATGAACTGCAGGTGGCGGTGCGCATGCTGCCTGCCGCCGACCCGCCGCACCGCGCGGTACCGGGCGCGACCGCCGAACAACGCTGCACCATGCTCGGCCTGGCCATCGGCGATGAACCGGGCCTGCTGCTGGACCGCCGTGAGCTGGATCGGGCGGCGCGCTTTCCCGGCAGGCCGTCCTATACCGTCGATACCCTGCGCGAACTACGGGCCGAACTCGGCCCCAGCCGCCCGCTGGCGTGGCTGGTGGGGGCCGACAGCCTGCTGGGCCTGCCCAGCTGGCACGAGTGGCAGGCACTGTTCGGGCTGGCCCATTTCATCGTCGCCGAGCGTCCGGGCAGTCCGCTGCGGGCCAGTGTCGACGGCGCGCTGGGGCAGGCCACCGAGGGGCGCTGGGCCGACAACGAGCAGGCCCTGTTTGCCAGCCCGGCCGGCCGCATCCTGCGCCTGCACCACCCGCTGCGCGAGGAATCGGCCAGTGCCGTGCGCACCCAGATCGCCGCGGGCGGCCCCTGGCGGGCCATGCTGGCGCCGGCGGTGGCCGACTATGTTTCTGGCCACGGCCTGTACCGCTCCGCCACCTCGTGAATACGGTTGCCGCGCTGTGGCCGTATAATCGCCCCCACGTTTATCGAGTCGACCCGCTTTGAGCAACCAGACCCAGCCCCAGACCATCAAGGTCGATCTGCCCAGCCCCGCGCCCTCCGTGCCGGAACTGCTGGCCAGCGTCCGTCAAGCCACCGAAGACCTGAAGGCCAAGGACCCGGTCGAGATCGACGTACGCGGCAAGTCCAGCGTCGCCGACTACATGGTGGTCGTGTCGGGTACTTCGACCCGCCATGTGAAGTCCATCGCCGACGAGGTCGTGCGCTTCGCCAAGAAGATCGACGTCATGCCGCTGGGTGTTGAAGGCGAGCGTGAAGCCGAATGGGTGCTGGTCGACCTGGGCGACGTCATCGTGCACGTGATGCTGCCGCGCGTGCGCGAGTTCTATGCGCTCGAGCGCCTGTGGACCGTTGGCGACCAGCCGCCGTCCTACGACGACGACGAAGTGGCCTGAGCCATTCGTTGATGCGGTTTTCGACGGCGCCGATGGCGCCGTCGACGTTTTGGAGGAATGCTGATGAAAGCCCGCCTGATCGCCACCGGCGAACGCGCGCCCAGCTGGGTGGCGCAGGGGTTTGCCGAGTACCAGAAGCGGCTCTCGCACTGGCTGCCCTTCGAGCTGGTGGAGATCGAACCCGGCCTGCGCGGAAAAGGGCGGGACGCACGTCGCGCCACTGAAGACGAAGGCAAGCGGGTGATCGCTGCGTTGCCGAAGAATGCCTATGTCGTTGCACTGGACGTACCGGGCCGCCAGCTCAGTTCCGAACAGCTGGCACAGCGCCTGGAACACTGGCGCGGGCAGGGCAGGGACCTGGCGTTCCTGATTGGCGGGCCGGAAGGCCATTCGCCCGAAGTGTCTGCACTGGCCGATGAAAAGTGGTCGATCGGCCCGCTGACGCTGCCGCACATGCTGGTGCGGCTGGTAGTGGCCGAGCAGTTGTATCGCGCCGCTGCGATGTTGGCCAATCACCCCTACCATCGCGCGTGAAGAGTCGTTATACTGGCGGTCTGCCCGAATAGCTCAGCCGGTTAGAGCACTTGACTGTTAATCAGGGGGTCGTTGGTTCGAGTCCAACTTCGGGCGCCACTTTCAAGAGGCCTGCATCGCAAGATGCAGGCCTTTTTTGTTGCGTCGTGCCGTGCAGTCGCGTGCGGCGGTAGATCCGCGCCATGCGCGGATGCATTGCGCTCGGTTTTTCGAGCGGACTCGACTCTACACTGCAGGTCCATCACGTGGATGTTGACGATGCGCGCGTTTCGTTTTGCATTTTTCCTGCTGATGGTCCTGCTGCCATTGACCGCATCTGCTGGCGCGCCAACCACCTGGCAACCGCCGGCCGGTACCACTGAATTTCCTCTCTGGCCCGATGGCCAGGTGATGGCACCGCCGAAGCTGAAAGGCCCCGAGCAGGTCAGCGAAACCGTCTCCAAGGCCAGTGGCGAGCACTGGAGGATGCTGCAGAACGTGGCCGTGCCCACGCTCACCGTGTTCCCGGCGAAAGGCACGCCCATCGGCACCGCAGTGATGGTGGTACCGGGCGGTGGCTACAACGTGCTGGCGATCGACCTGGAAGGCAGCGAGATCTGTGGTTGGCTCACCGCACAGGGCATCACCTGCGCGTTGCTGAAGTATCGCGTACCCGCCTCGGGACCGAACTGGAATCGCGAATGCAACTGCCGCGACATTCCCGCCGTGCCGATGGCATTGCAGGATGCGCAACGGGCAATGGGCCTGCTGCGTGCGCAGGCCGCGCACTGGAACATCGATCCGCAACGGTTGGGCGTGATCGGCTTCTCGGCCGGCGGCCATGTGGTGGCCGGGTTGAGCACGCATGCGCAGCGCAGCTATGCACCGCTGGATGCGGCAGATGCGCAGTCCAGCCGGCCGGATTTCGCGATGCTGCTGTATCCAGGGCATCTCTGGGTACGCAAGGACGATTCGCTGGAAAAAGACATCGTGGTCGATGCCAATGCGCCGCCGACATTCATCGTGCAGGCCGCCGATGACCCGACGGACGATGTCCGTCACGCATTGACCTATCAGCGCGCACTGATCGACGCCGGCGTGCCGGTTGAAATGCACCTGTTCGCGCGTGGCGGCCACGCGTTCGGCCTGCGCCTGAAAGATGCGCCGGTGTCGGCATGGCCCAGCCTGGCCGAACGCTGGATGCACGACATCGGCATGCTGCCGAAACGCCGGTTGTAGAGCCGAGCCATGCCCTGCTGCCTGCGCGAAGCCGAGCGCGGGCTTGGTTCTACAGCGTCAGCTGGCCTTTCCAGAATGCCATCAGCGTTGCGATCGCCACCACCAGGATCGCGCCGAACAGCACCCACTCCCAGCGCGTGAACACCCGCTCGCCGCGCTGGCGCCGGGTCAACGCGTACAGCACCACGCCCGGCACATACAGCAGTACCGACAGCAGCAGGTTGTCCAGGCCGCCGGCATACACCAGCCACAGCGCATAGGCGCTGGCCAGCAGCGCGACGATGAAGTCGCGCCAGCGGGCGCCGGCCGTGCTGGCGTACGCCTCGCCCTGCCAGGCCAGCTTCACGCCGAATGCGCTGGACAGGAAGTACGGCACCAGGCTCATCGACGCCGCCAGCAGCACCAGGCTGGTGTAGCTGCCCGAATTGAACAGCACCAGCAGCAGGAACAGCTGGATCAGGCCGTTGCTCAGCCACAGCGCATTGGCGGGCACGCCGCGCGCGTTCTCGCGGCCGAGAAATGCCGGCATCGTGCCATCGCCGGCGGCGGCAAACAGCACCTCAGCGCACAGCAGTACCCACGCCAGCAGTGCACCCAGCACCGAGATGATCGAGCCGATGATGATCACCGTCGCGCCCCATTCGCCAACGATCGCGCGCAGCACATAGGCCATCGAAGGATTGGGCAGGCCCGCCAGTTCGGCCTGTGACATCACACCCATCGACAGCAGGCTGACCAGCACCAGCAGCAGCCACACGCCGAGGAAGCCGATCACGGTGGCGCGGCCGACATCGGCGCGTCGTGTGGCCCGGCGCGAGTAGATGCTGGCGCCTTCGATACCGATGAACGCCCACACGGTGACCAGCATCATTCCGCGCAGCTGTTGGCCCATGTCCCCCAGCGCGGGAGCGCCGAAGAAGTCGGCACGGAACACGTCCATGCGGAACGCACCGGCGGCCAGAACCAGGAACAGTGCGATCGGCACCAGCTTGGCCACGGTGACCAGGCCATTGATGATCGCGGCGGTACGCAGGCCGCGCAGCACCAGCAGGTGCACCGTCCACAGCAGCACGGACGATGCGGCGATCGCGGCGGGAGTATTGCCTTCGCCGAACACCGGCGCGAAGTGGCCGAGGCCGCTGAAGATCAGTACGAAGAAGCTGGCGTTGCCGAGCACCGAAGCGACCCAGTAGCCCCAGGCCGCAGAGAATCCGATGTAGTTGCCGAAGCCTGCGCGCGCATACGCATAGATGCCGGTGTCCAGGTCGGGGCGACGATTGGCCAGGGCCTGGAACACGAAGGCGAGCATCAGCATGCCGGCGCCGCTCACTGCCCAGCCGATCAGCGCGGCGGCCGGGCCGGCGCTGCGCGCCACGTTCTGCGGCAGCGAGAAGATGCCGGCACCGACCATCGAGCCGACCACCAGTGCGGTCAGTGCGGCCAGGCCAAGGCGTTGGTTGGAAGAGGGCATCACGCGCGTCGCAGCTGTCGGGGTGACCATGATGGACGCTGTCGCGTGCGGAAAAAAGCAAAGGCCCGGGCGTGAGCCCGGGCCTTTGCATTGAATCGCCTTCGAGGATCAGTTGAAGGTGTACTTGGCACCAACGGTGAAGTAACGGCCAATCGCACCGCTGAAGTGCAGCGGGTTGTAGTTCACGCCACCGTAGGTGGTCGGATCCAGCGGGGCGATGCGGTCGAACACGTTCTGCACCGAAGCGTTCAGCTCGAAGGCTTCGGTGATGTTCCAGCGGCCGGACAGGTCGAAGGTGGTGAACGAAGAGATCTTGGTGACGTCGGTACCGTCGGCGTAGGCGAACTGGTAAGAGCCCTCCGGACCACGGAAGTCCTTGTTTTCCATCTTCGAGATGTAGTTGGCAACGCCGCTGACGCTCCAGCTGCCCTGCTTCCAGGTGGTGCCGAAGTTGATGCGGTCCTTCGGCGTGCCGATGCAGTTGGTCACATCGCAGTTGCCATGAGTGCCGGCGTAATCCCTCGTGACATCGGCATCGGTGCGCTCGAACTTCAGCACGTGGCTCCACTGCAGGTCCATTTCCAGCTGACCCGGGCCAATGTCAAAGGTCTGGCGGATATCGGTATCGATGCCGCGCACGCGGGTCGATGCAGCGTTGATGTACTGCGTGTTCACCGCCAGGATGCTGCCGGTGCCGGCAACGCCGTTGAGCAGGTTGTTGTCGCGCAGCACGTTGCCTGCCGCGATTGCAGCACCCGTGTCGCCCTGGGCGATTTCATTGGTGCGTTTGATCTGCCAGGCGTCGACGGTCAGCGAGGTGGAGGAGGTCGGCTGCAGCACGATGCCCACCGAATAGCTCTTGGACTCCTCCGGCTTCAGGTCCTTGTTCGGGCGGGTGATGATGGCGACCGGCAGGGCGCCGCAATCGTCGTCCGTTGCACCGGGGGCCGGATTGCCGCCCGGGCAGCGCACAGGGTCGGCGGCATTGGAGAACGCTGCCAGGCCGCCATCGCCGTTTTCAGCCGGATTGGGGGCACGGAAGCCTTCTGCATAGCTGCCACGGAGCGCGATCCAGTCGGCCGGGGTCCACTTGATACCGACCTTGGGCGTGGCCTTGCCTTCGCCGCTTTCGTACTTGTCGTAGCGCATGGCGGCCGACAGTTCCAGCTGCTCCAGCACCGGCGCCGACAGTTCGACATAGCCGGCATACACGTTCTGGGTGCCGTCGTAGGCCGAGTAGCCCAGGCCGATGATGTCACCCTGGTCGGTGTAGGTCTGCGGGGTCAGGCTGTTGCTGGTCTTGCGCCACTCGGTACCGAAGGCCAGGCCCAGCGGGCCGCCCTTCAGGTCCATCAGGCTGCGCGAGATGGTGAAGTCGAACATGTCCAGGCTGGACTTGGCGCGTGCGCTGATCTGCGGCGAGATGTAGTCGTACAATGCCTGCGAATTGAGGTTGGCATTGTCGCCGATGCGCCACACACCGCCGGCACAGTTCGGATTGCCCAGTGCGCACTGCACGGCACTGTAACGCAGGAAGCCGGTGCGCTTGTTGACCAGATCGGTGCCGGAGTGCAGGTAGGCGGTGTCGTAGCTCCAGTCGCCCCAGTTGCCCTTGACGCCGACCAGGAACCGGTTGAACTCGTTGGTGTTGTTGGTCACGCGCGGACCGACATCCCACGCCGAATAGCGCAGGCGCGAGGCCTGGCCCGGGATCGGATTGTCCGGATGGTTCGGGCCAAGCACCGTTGCCCCGTCGCCGCTGTTCGCGTTGACCGGGCCGCCGGGATAGCCCCAGCCGCCGGAGACACCCGACGGCGTGTTGCTGAAGGTCGTTTCCTTCTTCGAGTAGCCGATTTCGGTGTAGACCTCACCGCCCTCGCCAAAAGCGAAGCTTGCACGGCCGAACACGTTGACGTACTTCTCTTCCGGGGTGAGGTCACGATACAGCTGGTTCGGATCCCACAGGCACCCTTGGGCCTGTGCGGTGGCCTCGGTCTGGCCGGGGATCGTGGTCAGGCCGGCGCAGCCCGGCAGCGCGACCAGGAAGGCGGGATTGTCTTCATCTACATTGCGGTCGTCATACACCGCGCCGGTGGGGCCCACGCCGCCGCGGGTGCGGCCGGACAGGAAGGCGCCGCCCAGGAACTGGGCATTGTTGCCGTAGCCCCACGGACGGATATCGCCGGTGCCGATCCACTTGCGGTTCTTGCGGTCGCTGATCTTGATGGCGTCGGTCTTGGCGACATCCAGGCTGAAGAACGCATTCCAGCCGTCGGTGGCCAGATCGCCGGTACCGGCGGTCAGGGTGGCCTTCTTGGCATTGCCGTCGCCATCACCGGAGGTGCCGTAGGAGGCACGCAGGATCGCGCCCTGGAAGTCGCTGCGCAGGATGATGTTGACCACGCCGGCGATGGCATCGGAACCATAGATCGCCGAGGCGCCATCCTTCAGCACTTCCACGCGCTCGACGGCGTCGAGGGGAATGGTGCTGAGGTCGGTGAACACCTTCTGGCCGTCATCGGCCAGGCCGTAGGTGGCCATGCGGCGGCCGTTCAACAGCACCAGCGTCGAGCCGGCACCGAGGCCGCGCAGCGAAATGCCGGCGCCGCCACCGGCGAAGCCGTTGCCGAAGGTCTTGGGGATCGAACCTGAGCCGTCAGCGGTCAGGGTCTGCAGGTATTCGGCCACCGTGGTCTTGCCGGTGCGATCGATTTCCTGGCGGGTCACCACCTGCACCGGCGACGGTGTCTCGGTGTTGGTGCGCGGGATGTTCGAACCGGTGACGGTGATCCGGTCAAGGTTGGTGGCCTGTTCCTGTGCGAATGCAGAGGAGGAGGCCACGGCGCCGGCGAGCAGCAGGGCGCCACCGGTGAGGATATGGGTAATGGACGTTGCCAGGTGGTTGCGGCGGCGGCTGGCGGGCCGTTGGATCGGGTGTTTCACAGCTTCTCTCCTGACTGGAAAACTCGAGCATTGAGGGCTGTCTCCGGTGTGTCCCGGGACGCGTCAATCTAGGTTTCCGGCAGGTGACGGAGGTGTGAAGTTTTACTAAATTCGTAACGGTTTTCCAACGAAGTTCAAATAACCGGGCAGATTGGCTCTGTTCCGGCCCATTCACCGTTGTGGCCGGCCCGGCGCGCTGCCGGGCCGGCCTCTGGCTCAGTCGGGCAGGGAGAACTGCACCGGCACCATGCCGATGGCCGGAACGGCCATGCCATCACGCTCGGCCGGCACGAAACGCCAGTGGCGCAGCACCTGCTGGCGCGCGGCCTGGTCCAGGCTGCGCGAGCCGCTGCTGCGTTCGATGCTGACATTCACCGGCTGCCCGCTGGGGTCCACCTCCACCCGCAGCAGCACCGTGCCCTGCTCGTGGTTGCGCAGCGCCTGGATCGGGTAGCTGGGCGGCGGGTTGCTGCGGTACTGCAGCTGGGCACCGGCCAACGGCGCGGACGGGGCGATCGTCGGCGCCGCCTGCACCACTGTCGGCTCGGCGGCCGGCAGGATGATGCCCTGGGCCTCTTCGACGGTCGCGGTGGGCGCTGGCAGTGTTGGCGGGACCGGCACGGCCTGCTGCTTCTGCACCACTTCCACCTTTTCAGGTTTGGGCGGCAAGGGGACGGGCTCGGGCTTCGGTTCTTCCTTCGGGATGAACCGGATCGTGGTCTGGTCGCGTGGAAGTGCGGTGACGGCCTGGTAGGTCGCCGGAATCAGCAACATCAGGAAAGCAAGCAGATGCAGGGCGATGGCCGCACTCCAGGCGGCAACGCGGGCGGGATCGAAGTGCAGGGGTACTACGGGATACGTACGAACCATGGTCCACCTCCATGCCAGTGTTGAAGTCCTCAACGCACCAGGGCCGCCATCGGGGTTGCCGCACGCGGCTGGCAGTCAATCATTAGCGCGCCGCCTCCACCACTGCCTAGAGGCAGGGGCGGCAGCGTTGAGCTGGCCTTCATCTACTGAGGCGCGCACGGTAGCCGCGGAAACGAAAACGGCGCCCCGCAGGGCGCCGTTGCAGGAAGCGGGCAGGGGCCTCAGCGGCCCAGTTCGAACACCACGTCCAGGTTCACCGAGACGGTCGACTCACCCGGGGCGACCGGGGTGGCCTTGTCCATTGCCATGCCGGCGGCCTGCGCACGCATCATCGGCATCGGGCGGAAACCGCCACCGGCGTTCTCGGAGATGCTGACAATGCGGCGCACCTGCAGCCCAAGCGACTTCGCATAGGTCTGGGCGCGGGCCTGGGCCTTCTTCAGTGCCGCCAGGCGGGCTTCGTCATAGACCGGTTCGGGCTGGTCGATCTCGAACTGCGGGCCGTTGATCTGGTTGGCGCCCTGCGCGGCCAGCGCATCCAGCACCTTGCCGAGCTTGGCGATGTCGCGGACCTTCAGGCTGACGGTGTTGCTGGCCTGGTAGCCGGTGATCTTCGGTGCTTCGTTGTCGGCATAACGGTACTGCGGATTGAGGCTGACGCCGCTGGTCTGCACGTCGCGCTCGGCGATGCCGGCGGCCTTGATCGCGGCCAGTACCTTGTCCATCTGCTGGGCGTTCTGGCGCATCGCGCTGTTGCCGTCGGCGGCCTGGGTGACCACGCCGGCCGACAGGGTGGCGACGTCCGGCACGCGGGTGGCTTCGGCGTTGGCCGAGATGTTCAGCAGCGTGCCTTCGGCCGGGGCGGCGATCGACGGCGACGACGGGTCGGCATGGGCGGTCATCGAAGCTCCAAGAGCGAGGGACAGGGCGAGCAGCAGCGGGGTGGCGGTGCGGCGCATGGGATCTCCTAGTTGTGGCGGTGAGGGTGGTGTCGTAGCGATGAACGCGCTGTGAGTCCGTTCGGGGTTGCAGGCGCCGGGGAAGGATTGTCCGACGATTCAGGTACCGGCGTCAGGTTATGCTGTGTCGATGCTCTATCTTGCTTCCCGCTCCCCCCGACGCAACCAGCTGCTGGCCCGACTCGGACGCCCTTTCCAGGCCTTGGACCTGGAGGTCGTCGAGCAGCGCGCGGCCTCTGAAAGTGCCCAGGACTATGTCTGCCGGGTCGCCGCCGACAAGGCGCGCGCCGGCCTGGCGCGGGTGCTGGCCGATGATCCGCAGGCGCGGGTGCTGGGCTCGGATACCGAAGTGGTGCTTGATGGCGACGTGTTCGGCAAGCCGGCCGACGCCGCCGACGCGCGGGCCATGCTGGCGCGGCTGGCCGGGCGCACCCATCAGGTGATGACCGCCGTGGTGGTGGTGGACGCGCAGGGGCTGGACAGCGAGCTGGTCGTTTCCGAGGTCACCTTCGCCGCGATCGATGCGGCCGACATCGCCGCCTACGTCGCCAGCGGCGAGCCGCTGGACAAGGCGGGTGCCTATGCCATCCAGGGCGGTGCCGAGCGTTGGATCGAACATCTTTCCGGCAGCTATTCCGGCGTCATGGGGCTGCCATTGCTGCATACCGATCGTCTGCTGGCGCGCTGCGGCGTGCTGGCCACAACTGCTGATGCCGCCAGGGAGGCTGCCGATGTCTGAGGAAATCCTGGTCAATGTGACCCCGCGCGAAACCCGGGTCGCGGTGATCGAGAACGGCATGCTGCAGGAACTGCACATCGAGCGCGGTTGGCGCCGGGGTGTGGTCGGCAACATCTACAAGGGCAAAGTGCAACGGGTCATGCCCGGCATGCAGGCGGCCTTTGTCGAAGTCGGGCTGGAGCGTGCCGCGTTCCTGCACGCCAATGACGTGGTGCGGCCGGCGCCGGTGGCCAGTGCCGACACCGAGAACACCACCCTGCCGCCGCCGTCCAGCGTGCCGATCGTGGAGCTGCTGCGCGACGGCCAGGACATCGTGGTGCAGGTGGTGAAGGATCCGATCGGGACCAAGGGCGCACGCCTGACCACCCAGATCAGCATCCCCTCGCGCTACATGGTGCTGCTGCCGCAATCGAAGGTGGTGGGCGTGTCGGCGCGCATCGAGGACGAAGGCGAGCGCGCGCGGCTGAAGGCGCTGGTGACCGAACTGTCGGCCCAGCACGGTGGCTACGGCTACATCGTGCGCACCAATGCCGAAGGCCAGCCGGCCGAGGCCATCGCTGAAGACATCGCCTACCTGTCACGGGTGTGGAACGTAGTCGAGCGCCGTGGCCGCGAGGCGGCGTCGTGCAGCAACATCTATGAAGACCTGAGCCTGCCGCTGCGCTCGGTGCGCGACCTGATCCGCAAGGACGTGGACAAGGTGAAGGTGGACTCCAAGGAGACCTTCGCCCAGCTGCAGGCCTTCGTGGCCAAGTACATGCCGGTGCTGGCCGAGAAGATCGAGCTGTACAGCGGTGATCGTCCGATCTTCGACATGTTCGGGGTCGAGGACGAGATCGGCCGTGCGCTGGACAAGCAGGTACCGCTGAAGTCGGGTGGCTATCTGGTGATCGACCAGACCGAGGCGATGACCACGATCGACGTCAATACCGGCTCGTTCCTCGGCCAGCGCAACCTGGAAGAGACGGTGTTCCGCACCAACCTGGAGGCCGCGCAGGCGGTGGCCAGGCAGCTGCGCCTGCGCAACCTGGGCGGCATCATCATCATCGACTTCATCGACATGGATGACGCCGAGCATCGCCGCCAGGTGCTGCGTACCCTGGAGAAGGCGCTGGCCCGCGACCATGCCAAGACCACGGTGTACGACTTCTCGCCGCTGGGTCTGGTGGAGATGACCCGCAAGCGCACGGTGGAAAGCCTGGAGCGCCAGCTGTCGGAGACCTGCCCGCAGTGCAGTGGCCGCGGCACCATCAAGACCACCGAAACGGTGACCTACGAAATCTTCCGCGAGATCACCCGTGCGGTGCGCCAGTTCGATGCCGCGCGCCTGCTGGTGATCGCCTCCAGCAAGGTGGTGGCGCGGATCACCGATGAGGAATCCACGGCCGTGGCCGAGCTGGAGGAGTTCCTCGGCAAGAGCATCCGCTTCCAGGCGGATGAGCAGTACCTGCAGGAGCAGTTCGATGTTGTTCTGCTCTGATCCAGGCCGACTGTCTGCTTCCGGTGGCCGATGAGCGCGCCGCCGCGCCTGCGACTGCGAAGGATCCGCCGTCATTTCATCGCCGCATGCGCGGTCGGCCTGGTCGGGCTTGCCCTGCTGGTCGGCACCCTCAGCCAGCTGCTGCCGCTGGCTGAGCGCCATCCGGACAGGATCGCGGCCTGGCTGAGTGCGCGCGCCGGACAACCGGTGCGCTTCGAACGCCTGGACACCACCTGGACCCGACGCGGTCCACTGTTGCAGTTGAAGGGCCTGCGCATCGGCGCGGGCCAGGGCCTGGCCATCGGCGAAGCCGAGGTGCTGGTGTCGATGTACAGCGGCCTGTTGCCGGGCCGCTCGCTGACCGAACTGCGCCTGCGCGGCCTGGCGCTGGACCTGCAGCAGGCCGCCGATGGCCGCTGGTCGGTGCGTGGCCTGCCGCAGTCCAGCGCTGGCGGCGATCCGCTGGATGCGTTGCGCCGGCTGGGCGAACTGCAGGTGATTGGCGGCCGCCTGGGCGTGCATGCACCTGCGCTGGGCGTGGACACCACCCTGCCGCGCATCGACCTGCGCCTGCGCGTGGATGGCGACCGCCTGCGGGTGGGCGTGCGTGCCTGGGCACAGACCGACGCCTTGCCGCTGACGGCGGTGCTGGACCTGGATCGCCAGCGCGGCAACGGCCAGGCCTGGCTGGGCGCCGACCCGGTTGATTTCCGCGCCTGGTCGCCGTTGCTGGCGGCCGGTGGCATGCGCCTGCGCGAGGGCAAGGGCGAACTCAACCTGTGGCTGACCCTGCGGGATTTCGCGCCGGTGGCGCTGACCACCGATTCGGACCTGCGTGATCTGCGTATCGAAGGCGCGCCGATGCCCGGCATCGCGGCTCCGCAGATGCAGCTGCAACGGCTGCAGGCGCGCCTGCGCTGGCAGCGGGCCGCAGACGGTTGGGCGCTGCAGGTGCCTCGCCTGCGCCTGCAGGCCGATGGCAGCCAGCAGCAGCTGGACGGCCTGCACGTGCGGCTGGGCAAGCAGATGCAGGTGCAGGCCGGGGCGGCGCAGGCGGGTATCGCTCTGCGCGCGCTGGCACTCAGCGACCGGCTGGATGCGGGCCTGCGCCATTGGCTGTACCTGGCCAAGCCGCAGCTGGACGTGGCGCAGCTGCAGGTGCGCGGTCAGCAGGATGGCCCGTTGTCGGTACAGGGCGAACTGCAGTCGCTGGGCTTTGCCAGCGTTGGCAACTCGCCGGGCCTGCGCGGCCTGGGCGGCCGCTTCGAGGGCGATGCCGATGGCTTCAGCCTGCAGCTGCAGCCGCAACGCCAGCTGCAGTTCGATTGGCCGACCGGTTTCGGTGTGCGCCACGATCTGCATCTGGCCGGGCAGATCGTCGGTTGGCGCGACGAGGGTGGTGGCTGGCGCATCGGCACCCCGGCGATGCGCGTGGAAGGCACCGACTACGCCGCCGACGTGCGCGGTGGGCTCTGGTTCCAGGGCGATGGCACCCGGCCGTGGATGCAGCTGGCGGCCAAGCTGGACGACGTGCCGATGACCGCCGCCAAGCGTTTCTGGATCCATTCCAAAATGAGCAAGGGCGCCACCGACTGGCTGGACATGGCCTTGGCCGGTGGCCAGGTGCGCAACGGCATCGGCCTGGTCAGCGGTGACCTGGACGATTGGCCGTTCGACAACAACGACGGCCGCTTCGAGGCCACCGGCCACATCACCAACGGGGACATCCGCTTCCAGCACGACTGGCCGTTGATGAGCCAGGTGGACGCCGATGTCGCCTTCATCGGCCCAGGCTTCCACATGCAGGGCCGCGGCGATCTGGCCGGCGTAGCGGTACAGAAGTTCGAAGCCGGCATCCAGGATTTCGGCCAGCAGCCGCTGTATGTGCGCGCCGACAGCCAGGGCGATGCCGGCAAGCTGCTGGCAATGCTGCGGCAGAGTCCGCTGCACAAGGAATACGGCGACACCCTGGACAACCTCGCGGCAAGCGGCCCGGCCAACGTGCATTTCGACCTGCTGCAGCCTCTGCATCATGACCAGGGTGGTGGCCACCTGCAGGGCACGGTGGACCTGGCTGGGCTGAAGCTGGTCGACAAGCGCTTCCAGCTGGAATTCGACAACATGCGCGGGCAGGCCCGCTACAGCAACGCCGGCTTCGCCGCCGAGGAGCTGACCGTGCGCCACCTCGGCCAGGACGGCCGGCTGAGCCTGCGCGCCGGTGGTTTCGTGCGTGACCCCAAGCTGGCCTTCGAATCGGAACTGGCCGCCACGCTCGATGCGGGCGTGCTGATCGACCGCGCACCGGAAATGGCGTGGCTGAAGCCCTACATCAATGGCACGTCGCCGTGGACCATCGCGGTGAACCTGCCGAAGGTCGCGCCGGGTGCGCCCGCACCACCAAGCGAGTTGCGCCTGCGCTCGGATCTGGTGGGCACCCGCCTGGACCTGCCGGCACCGCTGCAGAAACCGGCCAGCGAGCCGCTGCCGACCACCGTGGCCGCGCAGTTGCCGATGGGTGCTGGCCGCATCGACGTGGCATTCGGCAAGCGTCTGGCGCTGGCCGCGCGCAGCCACAACAACCAGACCGGCGTGCAGGTCACCCTGGGCAGCGACCGTGTTGACCGCGAACCGCCGCCCAGCGGGCTGACCATCAATGGCCGCAGCCCGACGCTGGATGCGCTGGAATGGATCGGCCTGGCCCGTGGCGCCGGTGGCGATGGCGATCCGATGCCGCTGCGCGCGGTTGACGTACAGGTCGGCCAGCTGATGCTGATCGGCGGCGTGTTCGAGCAGACCCGCCTGCAGCTGCACCCCGGCCCGCAGGCGCTGGACGTGCGCCTGGATGGCCCCTCGCTGGCTGGCAAGTTGACCGTACCCAACGCCGATGGCGGCACCATCAGCGGCCAGCTCGAGCGGGTGTACTGGCAATCGTTGCCGACCCTTCCCGGAGCCACCGCGGCACCGGCACGGGTGCAGGCCGGTGCCGACGACATGGACCCGGCCAAGCTGCCGCCGTTCGCACTGGACATCGCCGACCTGAAGTTCGGCAAGGTGGTGCTGGGCCAGGCAGTGCTGCGCACGCGGCCGATCGCCAATGGCCTGAGCGTGGAAGAACTACGCTTCCGTGCCCCCAGCCAGGAGATCGACATCCGTGGCCGTTGGCTGGGCAAGGGCGGCGGCTCGCGCACCGCGCTTGATGCGCAGGTGCGCAGTGAAGACCTCGGCGGGTTGCTGCAGAACCTCGACTACGGCGGCCAGCTGCGCGGCGGCTCCGGCCACGCCCAGCTGCAGGCGTCGTGGCCCGGTGGTCCTTCCGATTTCCAGCTGGGCAACCTGCAGGGCCAGCTCGATGTGAACGCCCGCAATGGCCAGCTGCTGGAGCTGGAACCGGGTGCCGGCCGCGTGCTGGGCCTGCTCAGCGTCGCCCAGCTGCCGCGGCGGCTGATGTTCGACTTCCGCGACTTCTTCTCCAAGGGTTTCGCGTTCAACCAGGTCGAGGGCAGCGTGCAGTTCGGCGACGGCATGGCGCGTACCGACAAGGTGCTGATCGAAGGGCCGGCAGCGAACATCACGATCCGTGGCGAGGCCGACCTCCGCAAGCAGCAGTTCGACCAGACCATCGACGTCAACCCGCGCGCGGGCAACCTGCTGACCGTGGTCGGTGCGGTGGCCGGCGGCCCGGTAGGCGCGGCGCTGGGCGCCGCCACCAATGCGGTATTGTCCAAGCCACTGGGCGAGATCGGCGCCCGCACCTACAAGGTGACCGGCCCGTGGAAGGAGCCCAAGGTGGAGGTGATCGAGCGCAGCCGCGAACGCGCGCCAGCGCCGGCACCGCCGCCGCGCATACAACCATTGCCGACCGTGCCGCCGACCGTCACCGAACCGCCGCCGCGCTGAGTCCGGCGTCCCCGTTTCCCCTGGCGGGCTTGCCTGGCCGCCTTCACACCCCCAGATCGAGACCATGACTGACAACGCCCTGACGCTTGCCCAAGATCGCCTGTTGCGCCCCGGTGGCCTGGATACCGCTGGCCTGGAGCGCACCTTCGGCCAACTGCTCGGCCCCGGTGTGGACTTCGGCGACCTGTATTTCCAGCACGCCCGGCGCGAAAGCTGGAGCGTGGAAGACGGCATCGTCAAGGACGGCGCCCATTCCATCGAGCAGGGCGTAGGTGTGCGCGCGATTGCCGGCGAGAAGACCGGCTTTGCCTATTCCGATGACATCCACGCCGGTGCACTGCTGGCGGCGGCGCAGTCGGCACGTGCGATCTCGCGCGAAGGTGGCGCACAGACCGGACGCTCGCTGCTGCGCGGCGATGCGCGCGTGCTGTATCCGGCACTGGACCCGATCGACGGCATCGGCAACGAAGCCAAGGTCGAGGTGCTCAAGCGCCTGGACGGCTACCTGCGCGCGGCCGACCCGCGCGTGAAGCAGGTGATGGTCAGCCTGTCAGGTGGCGTCGATACCGTGCTGGTTGCCCGCACCGATGGTGTGCTGGGCGCCGACGTGCGCCCGTTGGTGCGCTTGAACGTGCAGGTTATCGTTGAACAGAACGGTCGCCGTGAGTCGGGTTACTCCGGCGGCGGTGGGCGCTACGGCTATGAAACCCTGTTTGCCGATGGCCGCCCGGAAGCCTTCGCCCGCGAGGCGCTGCGGCAGGCATTGGTGAACCTGGAGGCGGTGCCGGCACCGGCCGGGGTGATGCCGGTGGTGCTGGGGCCGGGCTGGCCGGGCGTGCTGCTGCACGAGGCGGTCGGCCATGGCCTGGAAGGTGACTTCAACCGCAAGGGCACCAGTGTCTACGCCGGCAGGATCGGAGAGCGCGTGGCCGCCCCGGGCGTGACCATCGTCGACGACGGCACCCTGGATGGGCGCCGTGGTTCACTCAACATCGATGACGAAGGCCATCCGACCCAGTGCACCACGCTGATCGAGGACGGCATCCTGGTCGGCTACATGCAGGACAGCCTCAACGCGCGGCTGATGGGCGTGGCCCCGACCGGCAACGGGCGTCGTGAATCGTTCGCGCACATGACCATGCCGCGCATGACCAACACCTACATGCGCGCCGGCCAGCACGATCCGCAGGAAATGATCCGTTCGGTGAAGAAGGGCCTGTACGCAGTCAATTTCGGCGGCGGCCAGGTCGACATCACCAGCGGCAAGTACGTGTTCTCGGCCACCGAGGCCTACCTGATCGAGGATGGCCGGATCACCGCGCCGGTGAAGGGCGCGACCCTGATCGGCAACGGCCCGGAAACCATGCAGAAGGTGCGCATGGTCGGCAACGACCTGGCCCTGGACGAGGGCGTGGGCATCTGCGGCAAGGACGGGCAGAGCGTGCCGGTCGGTGTCGGCCAGCCTTCGCTGCTGATCGAGGGCATCACCGTCGGCGGTACCCAGGCCTGAGCACGGCGATGGCCACAGCCACCGCCATGCCCGACGGGGACTCAGTCCTCGTCGGCGTCGTCGACCGGCGCGTCCGCCTCGACATCCTCACCGGATGCCTTCAGGCCCAGCGCGGCCGGCAACATCAGCGCGCGCAGCACCTGGAAGATTTCGCGGTAGGCGCGCGGCGGCTTGTTCTTGGCCTTTTCGGCCTGGGCGTTGCGCACCAGCGTGCGCAGCTGCTGGCGGTCGGCCTGCGGGTAATCGTTGAGCAGTGCGGCCAGCGCGGTGTCGCCCTCGTTCATCAGGCGTTCGCGCCAGTCTTCGGCACGGTGCATCATCGCCACTTCGCGGCGACCGGTGTCGCTGTTGGCGTCCAGCGCATCGCGGATCGCGTCCAGCGCGGCATCGTCCTCGCGGCGCATGTGCTTGGCCAGGAACGCCAGCTGCCGCTTGTGCGCGATATGGGCGGTGATCCGCTTGCACTCGGCGATGTGCGGCAGCAGGTCCTCCGGGATCGGCAGGCGCGCCAGCTGGGCCGGGGTCAGCGACACCAGCTTCTCGCCCAGGGCCAGGACGTCGAGCGCATCGCGCCGGTTCTGGCTGCGGCTCTTGTCGTGGAATTCACCGGTTTCTTCGTCGCGTCCGCGCATCGTCCATACCTGATTTCAAAAAAAGTCGCCCGGCGTGATGCCGGGCCCAACCCGCACAGGATAAAGCATTGAACGTGATCGCCCCTGAAGTTGCCGTCGGCGACGACAGCCCGGCCCGGCTGGAACGGCTGGCCGACATCTCCCAGCAGCTGCTGCAGCGTGCCCGCGCGCTGGGCGCCAGCCAGGCCGAGGTCAGCTGCAGCGAAGACCGCGGGCTGGAGGTCAATGTCCGTCTCGGCGAGGTCGAGACCGTGCAGTCCACCCGTGACCGCGGCATTGCCGTGACCGTCTACTTCGGCCAGCGCAAGGGCAGTGCCAGCACCGCCGACCTGCATGAGGCCAGCCTGCTGGCCACCGTCGAGCAGGCCTGCGCGATCGCCCGCCATACCGAGGACGACCCGGCCGCCGGCCTGGCCGAGGCCGGATTGATGGCCCGCGACTTCCCCGATCTGGACGGCTGGCACCCCTGGGAGCTGCAGGCTGACGAGGCGGTGGACCTGGCACTGGCCTGCGAGGCAGCGGGCCGCGAAGCCGATGCGCAGATCCGCAATTCCGATGGCGCCTCGGTGTCGAGCATGCAGAGCGTGTCGGTCTATGCCAATTCGCACGGCTTCATCGGCCGCGAGCGCGGTACCCACCATTCGATCGGCTGTGCGCTGATCGCCGGCACCGGCGACGGCATGCAGCGCGACGGCTGGTACACCGGCGCACTGGCCCGCGAGGACCTGGAAGATCCGGCCAGCGTCGGTCGCCGCGCCGCCGAGCGCACGGTTGCCCGCCTGCAGCCACGTTCGCTGCCGACCGGCAGCATGCCGGTGCTGTACGCGCCGGAAGTGGCGCGCAGCCTGGTGGGCCATCTGCTGTCGGCGGTGTCCGGCGGCGCACTGTACCGTCAGGCCAGCTTCCTGCTGGACAGTGTCGACCAGCAGCTGTTCCCCGACTGGATGCAGATCGAGGAGCTGCCGCACCTGCGCCGCGGCCTGCGCTCGGCCGCCTTCGACGGCGACGGCGTGGCCACGCGCGCGTCGGCCCTGGTCCGCGACGGCGTGCTGCAGCGCTACGTGCTGGGCAGCTATTCGGCACGCAAGCTGGGCCTGCAGACCACCGCCAATGCCGGCGGCGTGCACAACCTGCAGCTGGCGGCCAATGCCGGTTCGCTGCAGGACATCGCCGCGCAGATGGGCGACGGCCTGCTGGTGACCGAGCTGATGGGGCAGGGGGTGAACGGGGTGACCGGCGACTACTCTCGCGGCGCCGGCGGCTTCCGCGTGGAGAACGGCCAGATCCAGTATCCGGTGGACGGCATCACCATCGCCGGCAACCTGCGGGACATGTTCATGGCCATCGAGGCGGTCGGCAGCGACGTCGATCCGCGCTCGCACATCCGCACCGGCTCGATCCTGGTGGGGCGGATGACGATCGCCGGCAATGATTGATGCCATTGATGGCGTAAGCTAGGCCCGCCTGACGCGACCGGCTTGCCGCCGGTCGGTCAAGACCACCCAATAAAAAGGAGTTTTGTCGTGAGCGAATTCGAGAACGTCCCGGCGGCGAGCAGCGTACCGGCCGACCAGCGCACCATGGCCCTGGCGGCGCATCTGCTGGGCATCTTCACCGGTTTCATCGGCGCCCTGGTCATCTGGCTGATCAACAAGGATGACGCCAGCAAGGCCTTCGTCACCGACCAGTCGAAGGAAGCGCTGAACTTCCAGATCACCGTCGCCATCGCGATGTTCGCCTGCATCATCCTGACCTTCGTGGTCATCGGTGCGTTCCTGGCGCCGATCGTCGGCCTGCTCAGCCTGGTCTTCAGCATCATCGCTGCGGTGAAGGCGAACAACGGCGAGACCTACCGTTACCCGTTCGCGCTGCGCCTGATCAAGTAAGACAGGCTGTACGCGGATACGAAAACGCCCGGCACTGCCGGGCGTTTTTTGTTGGCGGCGGCACGCTGCCTCAGTGGTCGCGTTCCACCGCCAGCGTGGCCAGCGCGCGCAGCGCATCGGCTTCTTCGTGATAGCCCGCCAGCGCCTGCTGCATGTGCGCGGACAGTTCGCGCAGCTGCGCCTTGGCGCCGTCCATGCCGAGCAGGGCAGGGAAGGTGCTCTTGTCCTGGGCCTGGTCCTTGCCGGCGGTCTTGCCCAGCTGCTCGGAACTGGCTTCGACATCGAGGATGTCATCGCGGACCTGGAAGGCCAGGCCGAGCGCATCGGCGAAACCGTCGAGCTGGGCCAGCACGGGTTCGGGCGCATCACCGCACAGCGCGCCCATGCGTACCGCAGCGCGGATCAGCGCACCGGTCTTCAGCGCATGCATGCGGGTGAGGGCTGCCAGCGACTGCTGCTGGCCGGTGGCATCGATGTCCAGCGCCTGGCCACCGCACATGCCGGCCGCGCCGGAGGCATGAGCCAGGGTCTGCAGGCACGCCACGCGTAATGCCGCCGGCAGCGGCGCATCGGCCAGCAGGCCGAACGCACGGGTCTGCAGGGCGTCACCGGCGAGGATCGCGGTGGCTTCGTCGAAGGCAATGTGGGTGGTGGGCTTGCCACGGCGCAGGGCGTCGTCGTCCATGGCCGGCAGGTCGTCGTGCACCAGCGAATAGGCGTGGATCAGCTCCACCGCCATCGCTGCGGCGTCAAGCTTGTCCAGCGGTGCGCCGAACACCTGGCCGGCGGCATAGACCAGCAAGGGGCGCATGCGCTTGCCACCACCGAGCACGGAATAGCGCATCGCCTGGTGCAGGCGTTGCGGGGCCTCGGCCGGCGAGGGCAGGGCGGCGTCGAGCTGGCTTTCGATACGGTCGCGCCAGCGCGCGAACAACGCCTCAGCCGTCATGGCTGGGCGGATCGAAGGGTTCGGCGGTTTCGGGCTGGGCCGGATCGCTGAGCAGGCGCACGCGCAGCTCGGCCTGCTCCAGCGCCTGCTGGCACTGGCGGTACAGACCGACGCCACGTTCGTAAGCACTGAGCGAGGCTTCCAGGCTCAGCTCGCCGGTTTCCATCTGCTCCACCAGTTGTTCCAGCGATTCGAGCGACTGCTCGAACTGGGCGACCGGGGAGGCGTTTTCGGGGGACTTCTTGGCCATGCGACAAGTGTGGACGGCGCGCGCGCGAGGGTCAATTCACCAGCCGCCCGGATGCCACTGCAACTGTGCATTACGTGCCTGCAGCCACGCCTGCAGCGGTGCGGAAACAACCACGTCGGCGGCCGCCAGCAGCTGCTCTTGGTCGAACAACAGGGGCAGCTGAGCGCGTCGCCAGGGCGCCAGGTGCTCGCGCTGCAGGCAGTCCTTCAACGCGGATGAATGCGTACGCCCGGGCAGCACAATGCGTTCGCCGCCCTGACGGGCGCGCAGTTGCAGCGGGTGTTCGAAGCCGTCCGTGCCGAGCAGGCGCAGCTGGCCGCCGTCGGGCAGCTGCAGCGGCTTGCGGCCATCCCACGCCGCCTGCCAGTCCTTCGGCAGTGACGGCAGCTCTGCCGGCAGCAGGTAGGCGTGCTGGCGCCACTGGCGGATGGCGTGCTGTTGCCAACGCACCTGCGATTGCCGATCGGCGCCGGCGACCATCAGTTCGTTCTGCGCCTGCCGCAGTACGTGCGCCGGCAGCGGTGCTGCGTTGTGCTGGCGTACCCACGCACGCAGCACGCGCGCAGCACGTTCCGGTGCGACCTGGCGCAGCAGCTCCAGCGACAGCACCCGGGGTGCTACTTCCAGGTGAGCGAGCAGCTCGGCATCTTCTTCGTCGAGCAGCGCCCGCGTCTGCGCGCTATGCGCGGCGCTGCCAGCCAATGCGGCGGTGGCGTGTGGCCAGCGCTGGCGCAGCAGTGGCAGCACCCGCAGACGCAGGAAGTTGCGGTCGGCGTGGTCTTCGCCGTTGCTGGGGTCTTCGATCCACTGCAGGCCGTGTGTGATGGCGTAGGCGTGCAGCCCGCTGCGGGGTACAGCGAGCAATGGCCGCCACAGGCGATGGCCGTCGAGGTGGCTGTCAGCGGTCATCGCCGCCAGCCCATCGATGCCCGAGCCGCGCAACGCGCGCAGCAGGAAGGTCTCGGCCTGGTCATCCTGGTGCTGGGCCAGCGCGAGGGTTTCCGCAGGCTGCAACTCGGCGGCGAATGCAGCGCGGCGTGCCAGCCGGGCGGCACCTTCGAGGCCATGGCCGCCATCACGCGTGACCTGCACGCGGTGCACGGCCAGTTCGATGCCCAGCGCAGCACATTGCTGCTGGCAGTGGCGCACCCAATCATCGGCAGCGGGTTGCAGACCGTGGTGTACATGCACGGCACGCAGTGGCGTGCCAGCGGCCTGCGCCGATCGCCACAGCCAGTGCAGCAGCACGGTTGAATCCAGGCCGCCGCTGTAGCCGACCAGCAGCGGTGCATCCAGCGGAACGAGGGTCGGGAAGGCGGTCACGGCGGCAAGTATAGGGTGGGTCGGCAGGGCTGCGCCCTGCACCTGCAGAGGCAACTGCTGGAGCAACAGCAACAGCAACAGCGGCATTCCGAGGGATGGCGGGGCACTGTGCGTTTGCGGGGACGCCGTAAACCCGTCCATGGGGGCTTGGTCGCGGCATCCATGCCGCTCACACCCCGCAAACCCACAGTGCCCCGCCTTCGACAG
>RCUO01000185.1_pt1 | contig 39299 bp, 34 predicted proteins | sample 2166161 | NCBI WGS metagenome assembly RCUO01 (sample SAMN09932617, study PRJNA488358) | compost metagenome | feature: garden; material: soil; isolation source: compost soil in cyclohexanecarbonitrile-enriched culture | place: Germany: Experimental Botanical Garden Goettingen | collected 2016-01-27
GGGCAAGACCCTCTACGCCATCGATAACCATGACCCGCAATCCGGGGCGAATGTCATCGGGCGCGGGTTGATCGGCAGCATCAAGGGGGATCTGGTCGTGGCGTCGCCGATCTACAAACAGCACTTTCGACTCGAGGACGGTACCTGCCTGGAGGACCCGCAACAGCGTCTGCGGGTCTGGCCGGTACGGCTGAGCGCAGAGTCTGTGGAAATCGCTGTCGACTGACCGCTATGCCAGGGGGACTGGAGCAGGCTCCCTGGCGTTACCACCAATAAATACGAGTCAGGAAGACCAAAAACTTACCTGTGAAGCTTCGATCAAGGCTTTGAATCAGGACCCATTACGAGTGCATACATCGGAGCAAGAAGTATGAAGAACTTTCCGCTGGCTTTTGCCGTAGCAACAGGCGCCCTTGGCGCGCTGACGCAACAGGCGGTAGCTGCTGGTTTCATCGAGGACAGCAAGGCCAGCCTGACGCTGCGCAACTTCTACATCAATACCGATAACCGTGAAGGCACCGCGGCGCCGTCCAAGCAGGAAGAATGGGGCCAAGGCTTCCTGCTCAACTACAGCTCGGGCTTCACTCAGGGCACCGTCGGTTTCGGTGTGGATGCACTAGGCTTGCTTGGTGTGCGCCTGGACAGCAGCAAGGGTAAGCACTTCGAGTCAAGCTCGCAGCAAGCCGGCACCGTCTTTCCCTCGGATAGCGATGGCTCTGCAGTGGATGACTTCAGCAGCCTGGGCCTGACCGCCAAGGCCAAGGTGTCGAACACCGAGTTTCGCTACGGTACGCTGCAGCCCAAGCTACCGGTGGTGGTCTACAACGATGGTCGTCTGCTGCCGGTGACCTTCGAGGGAGCCCAGGTCTCGTCGACCGAGATCAAGGATCTGACCTTGATCGGCGGCCAGTTGGAGCACACCAAGGGCCGAAACTCCACCGATGAGCGCAGTCTGAGCATCGCTGGTGCCAACGGCAGCACCGCTTCCGCGCGTGACAGCAATAAATTCTACTATGCGGGTGGTGACTACAAGCTGAGCAAAGACCTGACGCTGCAGTACTACTACGGCAACTTGGAAGACTTCTATCAGCAGCACTTCCTGGGGTTGCTGCACAACTGGGCGATCGGCCCGGGTGTACTGAAGACTGATCTGCGCTTCTTCAATAGCGATTCCGATGGCAAGAACGGCAGCGCTGCCGGCCGGGCCGATGGATACCTCAGCAGTGGCTACTACGGCAATGGGGTGACCAAGGGCGAAGTGGACAACCGCGCCTATAGCGGCCTGTTTACCTACACTGTGTTTGGCCACAGCTTTGGTGCTGGCTACCAGGCGCTGAATGGCGACAGCGACTTCCCGTTCCTCAATCGGGGTGATGGTGAAGGCTCTTCGGCCTATCTGATCACCGACTCGCAGATTGGTAAATTCCAGCGCGCTGGCGAGCGCACTTGGCAGGTGCGTTACGGCTTCGACTTCGCTCGAGTGGGCGTGCCGGGTCTGACGTTCAACACGGTTTATCTGAACGGCGACAATATCAAGGTCCGCAGCGGTAACCAGGGTGAGTGGGAGAGGGATATTGCTCTGGCCTATGTAATTCCCAATGGCAGCCTAAAGGGCCTGGGTTTCACCTGGAAAAATGCTTCGTTGCGCAGCGAGTTGCCAGCCTCGGGCTCAGGCACACCGACCCAGCGTGACCAGGACGAGAACCGATTGATCGTCAGCTATACCCTGCCGTTGTTGTAAGTATCGGCACCAGCCCTTTAGTCGTCATGGCATCGGCTAAAGGGCGAAAGGCAACCAAGGATGAACGAGTAGAAATAGGCCATGAGCAAACGTAGTAAACGAATGCCATTCAGATTGCAGTCGTACTGACGAAGGTGAGGAAGGTTCATAGTACCTGCCCCTGATCATAGTCATGAACAGACAGTGCCTACGCGTCCACAAGGGATACATTGAGACGGGCGAGGTCTCCAATGTGGTGTGGGTGACGAAAACCGAATCATCGCTTAGCATGAGGAATGTGCATTCCGCGCCGTCCTAAACCTTAAGGAAAGTTTCCAATGTCTCGTTTGGCTGAATTTCGCAAGCTTGAACAACAACTGGCCGAACAGCTCGCAGAGCTCGAGTCGATGAAAAGCGATTCCGGCCTCAAAGCCGAAATGGAATTTGAGAGCAAGCTCCGGGCGTTGCTGGGTGAGTACGGCTTCAGTCTGCGAGACATCATCAATCTGCTTGACCCTCAGGCGGGTCGTCGTGCCCTAGTTGTTGGCGCACCGAAGGTAGTCCGCAAAGCTCGCGATGTGAAGATCTATAGAAACCCGAATTCGGGTGAGCTGATTGAAACCAAGGGTGGTAACCACCGTCAGCTAAAAGAGTGGAAAAACGAATTTGGCGCAGACGTTGTCGAGTCGTGGCGTACTCAGTAATATTGGGTCGATTACTAAGGGCCCTGCGTGGGCCTTTTTTCTTGGCATGGAAAACCTTGGTTCGAAGATCATTAGGGAAAACTCTGGTGCTACGCTGGCTAGAGAGTTCCGGTCTCCTGTTGTGTAGATGATCGAACAGAAGGGAATACCAAGGAGTCACTTTACCGAGATCGATTGCTCCAAAATGGGTAGATAGAGCTGGCGGCCTCGGGCGCTCGGCTGCGGCCAGTTCTGGACGGGCCCGGTGAATGGCGTGAGTACACGGGAGCTCAGGACTTGGGGTGTGTGGGCGCGCTAGACGCACTTTTATAAAGCCCATGCTTAACAATCTGCACCAGTTGGAGGCGGCGTAATGAGCGTTCGCCTCCAGCAGCTTCAGCGTCTTGACTGGTTGTGCTGGTCATAGCTTCTCCGGGGAAATCGGGCTAACCCCGACCTGCACTCGCTCAAGCCGCAGTCGCCGCGACAATCCTCCATAAATCAAGTTGCTCTTCACGATTGCGTGGCACAAAGCCTGCATCGATGGCATCAGGCCCACCTGAAACACATTTGTGTGGACCGCCTCCTCGGTCAATGACGATCGATTGGCCGAACAGGTCGGGGGCAACAGGGGTATCAGGCGAAGGCGGCAGGTCGCGCACCACGAATGAACAGGCAAAGACGCCTGAAACCGAGAAGGTTTCAGGCGTTTTTTTTTGCTTTTTGAACGCGTCGGTGGCAACCACCGGCTGGCTGCTGTGCTGCCCATTGGGCAAGTATTAATCGGAGAACATTAGGTATGGTTAAGTTAAGCACGGCACAACGCATCGTCATCGGCTTTTTAATTGCGCCGTTGGCACTGATGGGCATGGCGTTTTACGCGTTGCACGATCTGGCAACGCTCAAGGAACAGTCGGTGGTTATCGTCAAACAGGACTGGCCGAAGATCGAGCCGATCATGGTCATTGCCACTGGTGTACGGGACAACGCCAGGAATACCCGAGATTTGCTGATCGAAAAAGATAATCAGCAGGTGCAGCAATCCATTGAAACCACCAAAAAACGCATCACCCAGGCGCTCGAAACGCTTGAGCCATTGTTCAATCTGCCAGAAGGCAAAGTCGCTTACGCCACCCTGAAAAAGCATCGCGAGGCCTACGTTGCTGCGTTCACCCAGGTGCAGTTATTGATCCGGCAAGGGGCTTTCGATGAAGCCATGGCACAGCTGAAACAAAAGGTTATCCCGGCAGAACACGAGGTCTATAGAAGCCTGGATGAGTTGATGGCTCTGCAAGGAAAGATATTTGCCGACCGCGAACTGTCGGCACAGGAACTGTACAACGATGCCCGGCACAACATGTTCGGGTTGTTTTTGTTCTGCCTGGCGCTAGTCATCACCGCCGCGTTCATCGTAACGCGTAGCGTAACCCGACATTTGGGTGGAGAGCCGGATGATGCGGCACGGGTCTTGAGCCAAATCGCGCAGGGCGATCTGACGATTCAAGTGCCGCTGAATGCAAGCGCCGACGGCAGCGTGATGATGAACATGCACCAGATGCAGCAAAGCTTGAACGCGATGGTCAAGCAAATCGCAGCATCGGTCGATCAGGTGGCCAGTTCGTCCGAAGAACTGAGCGCGGTCAGCACCCAGACCAGCAGCAGTTTGCAATTGCAAGGGCTGGAGATCGAGCAGGCTGCGGCGGCGGTCAATCAAATGACGGCGGCCGTCGACGAGGTCGCACGCAATGCGGTCAGCACCAGCGAAGCGTCCCGGGTGTCCGAGCAAACAGCGCAACGCGGTCGTGAGCAAGTTCAGGAAACGGTGGTTTCGATAGGGACGCTGGCGGACGGCATGACGGACACCTCGCAGCGCATCCAGCAACTGGCCGGGCGTGTGCAGGACATCAGTACGGTGCTGGATGTCATTCGCAGCATCGCCGAGCAAACCAATTTGCTGGCCCTCAACGCGGCGATTGAAGCGGCCCGTGCCGGTGATGCCGGACGTGGTTTTGCCGTGGTCGCCGATGAGGTGCGGGCGCTGGCCCATCGCACTCAGGTGTCGACCCAGGAAATCGAGCAGATGATTGGCAACATTCGGCTGGATACCGGGCACGCGGTGACCGCTATGCAAAGCAGTGGTCATCTAGTGCAGGCGACTCTGGAAGTCGCGCAACGCTCCGGCGAAGCACTGGAAGAGATCACCCGGTCGATCTCACAGATCAACGAGCGCAACATGATGATCGCCAGTGCCACGGAGGAACAGGCATTGGTGGCGCGTGAGGTGGATCGCAATCTGATGGGCATTCGTAACCTGTCCGAGCAAGTCTTGCTGGGTGCCCGGCATACCGACACCGCCGGTCTGGAGCTGGCGCAGATGGCTGGCGCGCTGCACCAGACTGTGGGGCGTTTTAAAATCTAGTTAGGGGTAGTCCTGTTTTCCGCTCCGGCATTGGCATATGAATGTTAACTGAAGCTCATGAGCCCTCGAACAAAACGACCGCCGGGTTAATGCAGGTCAGTTAATCCGTACTGCTACAAAGAGTGCGTTCAGTAACCTCCCCGCCTTTCAAAAAAATATGGACCCAATGCGGCCAATGCCAGTCAGTTGAGGGTAAACCGAACAGGTAGGCGCCAGCGGGCTCCTACGAAAAGCGGTTCACTCGCTTAACTGACTGGCATTACCTAATGCGGCTTTCTGAAGCTGTTTTTGCACCGACTCATTCCTTGATGGCAGCTCCTGTCAACTGGATTCCCCTAACCAGTGGTTGTGCTTCGATTCAGTTTGCATGTTAAAAAATGTTATTCAAAAAAAACACTTCACATAATCAGCTCACTGGAGGATCATCTGTCCAACCTGTATGACAACCTGATAACAAGACAAAAACAGGATGGCTACGATGTTCGACAAGGTCCCGACTCATGTGCTGAGTGACAGCGTCGCTCAGCAGCTGCTGGACAAGATTGAGAACGGTGTGTTCGCCACCGGTAGCAAACTGCCCAGTGAAGCCATGCTCTCAGAAGCTTTCGGTGTCAGTCGCACCGTGGTCCGCGAAGCCATTTCCCGCCTCAAGAACGAAGGCGTGCTGCAGCCTCAACAAGGCCGCGGCATCTTTGTCACGGCCAACGCCAATATCCGTCCCCTGCGTATCGATTACACCGAAGCCCAACTGCCCGGCAGTGTCTTTCACTTGTTGGCGCTGCGCCGTGCCATCGAAGCGGAGATTGCATCCGAGGCGGCGCTCAATCGCAGTGAGGCCGATCTGGTGCTGATTGATGAGGCGCTGGCGCGCATCGATGAAGAGGTCGATGAAGGGCAGGATGGCGTTCACGCCGATGTGACCTTTCATCGTGCGATTGCTCAGGCTACGGGCAATCCTTACTTCCTCAAGACCCTCGAATTCGTCAGTCAATACCTGGAGGCCGCCACTCGCATCACCCGTACCAACGAAGCGGGCAGGGCGGACTTCTCCCGTCAGGTACATGAAGAACATCAAGCGATCGTGGCGGCCATTCGGCTGCGCGATCCGCTCGCCGCCGGGCATGCCGCCCGTGCCCATATCTACAACGCGGCCCGTCGTCTGCGCCTTGCCGGCGTTGAATAAGCCGCTGTTTTCCTCAGGAGTACCCATGAATAACAAGAATGTCGGTGTTGTCGGTCTGGGCGCGATGGGCCTGGGTATTGCCCGCTCGCTGTTGCGCAGCGGTTTTAATGTGCATGCCTGTGATGTGCGCGCTGCCGTAACAGAACAGTTCGCCGGGGAAGGCGGCGTGGCGTGCGCTTCGCCCGCCCACATGGCCGCTGAATGCGACGTGATCATTACCGTGGTGGTCAATGCCGAGCAGACCGAGTCCGTGTTGTTTGGTGAGGGCGGTGCCGTGGCCGCACTGCGGCCGGGCAGTCTGGTGATCGGCTGCGCCACCGTGGCCCCAACCTACGCCGTGGATCTGGGCCAGCGCCTGGCCGCGCTGGGCCTGCGTTATCTGGATGCACCGATTTCCGGCGGCGCCGCCAAGGCGGCCGCTGGCGAGATGACCATGATGACTTCTGGCCCTGCCGACGCCTATACCAAGGCTGAGTCGATCCTGGCTGGCATGGCCGGCAAGGTTTATCGCCTGGGTGACGTCCATGGCCTGGGTTCGAAGGTCAAAATCATCAACCAGCTCCTCGCCGGGGTCCATATTGCCGCTTCTGCCGAAGCCATGGCGCTGGGCCTGCGTGAAGGGGTCGATGCCGATGCGCTGTATGAGGTGATCACTCACAGCGCTGGTAATTCCTGGATGTTCGAAAACCGCGTACCGCACATTCTCAAGGCTGATTACACGCCGTTGTCCGCGGTGGATATTTTCGTCAAGGACCTGGGCCTGGTGCTGGATACCGCCCGGGCCAGCAAATTCCCGCTGCCGCTGTCGGCCACCGCTCACCAGATGTTCATGCAGGCGTCCAGTGCCGGCTTCGGCCGTGAGGACGACTCGGCGGTGATCAAGATTTTCCCGGGCATCGAATTGCCGACTGCCAAGCCTGAGTCCGTTTGAGGAACACTCCATGACTACCTCCACCGCACGCCCGCTGCTGGGCTGCATCGCCGACGATTTCACCGGTGCCACGGACCTGGCCAACATGCTGGTGCGCGGCGGTATGCGCACCGTGCAAAGCATCGGTATCCCGAGCGCGGAAATTGCCGCCGGGCTTGACGCCGATGCGATCGTCATTGCCCTGAAATCGCGCACCACGCCGGTCGCCGAAGCCGTCGAGCAGTCCCTCGCCGCGTTGGCCTGGTTGCGCGAACAAGGCTGCGAGCAGATCTTTTTCAAGTATTGCTCGACCTTCGACTCCACCGCGGCCGGCAATATCGGCCAGGTCAGCGAAGCGCTGCTGGCCGCACTGGGTAGCGACTTCACCCTGGCCTGCCCGGCATTCCCGGAGAATGGCCGGACGATCTTTCGTGGCCACTTGTTTGTGCAGGATCAGTTGCTCAGCGAGTCGGGCATGCAACATCACCCGCTGACGCCGATGACCGATGCCAATCTGATTCGGGTGCTGCAATCGCAGACTGGCCTGAATGTCGGTCTGTTGCGCTACGACACAATTGCCCAAGGGGCCGAACAGGTGCGTGCGAAAATTGCCGAATTGCGGGCTCAAGGTGTCGGTATGGCAATCGCCGATGCCTTGTCGGACCGCGATCTGTACACCCTCGGTACCGCCTGCGCCGATCTGCCGCTGTTGACCGGCGGTTCGGGGCTGGCCTTGGGTTTGCCGGAAAACTTCCGTCGTGCCGGCAAATTGCGCGACCTCGATGCCTCGCAACTTCCGTCGGTACTCGGCGGCGAAGTGGTGATGGCCGGGAGTGCTTCGATCGCCACCAATGGGCAAGTGGCCGCCTGGCTTGAAGCCGGTCGGCCAGCCCTGCGGATTGATCCGTTGGCCTTGGCGGCGGGCGAACCGGTCGTTGCGCAAGCCTTGGCCTTCGCCAAGGACAACAAAGAAACCGTGTTGATCTACGCCACCAGCTCGCCGGATGAGGTGAAGACCGTGCAACAGAAGCTGGGCGTCGAACGGGCTGGCAGCCTGGTGGAAAACGCCTTGGGTGAAATTGCCCAGGGCTTGCGCCAGAGTGGCGTGCGGCGCTTCGTGATCGCCGGCGGTGAAACCTCGGGCGCTGTGGTTCAGGCGCTGGGCGTGCAACTGCTGCAGATCGGCGCACAGATTGATCCGGGTGTGCCGGCGACGGTCAGCAGCACGGATGAACCACTGGCCCTGGCACTCAAATCGGGCAACTTCGGTGGTCGCGATTTCTTCAGCAAAGCCTTGAAGCAATTGGCCGGAGGTGCGCAATGAGCGACGAAAACGCATTGCGCGAAGAAATCTGCGAGGTTGGCCGCAGCCTTTATGAACGCGGTTATACCGTCGGCAGCGCCGGCAATATCAGCGCGCGCCTGGACGACGGTTGGTTGATCACACCGACTGATGTCTGCCTCGGCCGCCTCGACCCGGCAACCATTGCCAAGGTCAATCTGGCGGGCGAATGGGTGTCCGGTGACAAGCCTTCAAAGACTCTGGCGCTGCATCGCCAGGTCTACGACCGCAACCCGAATGTCGGTGGCGTGGTGCATACCCACTCCACCCATCTGGTGGCGTTGACGCTGGCGGGTGTCTGGCGGCCAGACGACATTCTGCCGCCATTGACGCCGTATCAGGTCATGAAGGTCGGGCATATCCCGTTGATTGCCTATCAGCGTCCCGGCTCGCCGAAGGTCGCCGAACAGGTCGCACTGCTGGCCAACAGTGTTCGCGGCGTGATGCTCGAACGGTTGGGGCCGGTGGTCTGGGAGAGTTCGGTCTCCAGGGCCAGCTACGCCCTGGAAGAACTCGAGGAAACCGCGCGACTCTGGCTGATGAGCAATCCCAAGCCTGAACCGCTCGATCAGGCGGCGCTGGACGAGCTGCGAGAGACATTCGGTGCGCACTGGTAGAGCGCTGATTTTTTAACACGATAGAACATGACAGATAGATAACGCAGGCCCTGTCCGGGAGACGCGCAGCGACTCTCGATGGCCCCGGCTTGCCTAAAAATACAATAACAAGAGGAATTCCAGGCATGACTCGCCTTCACTGTGGCATTTTCAGAAGAACCTTTTCGTTCACCCGGCGTGGAGGGTTTCTGAAATGAGCCCGTTAATCCTGATGGTTACCGCGGGGCTAGGGATCGCTCTGTTGTTGTTTCTGGTGCTCAAGTACAAGTTCCAACCCTTCGTGGCCTTGATGCTGGTGAGCATTCTGGTGGCGCTGGTCGCCGGGGTGAAACCGGCCGATCTGGTCGCCACCATTGAAGGCGGCATGGGCAAGACCTTGGGCCATATCGCGATCATCATTGCCCTGGGCGCGATGATCGGGCGGATCATCGAGCTCTCCGGCGGTGCCGAGGCGCTGGCCAAGACGCTGATTACTCGTTTCGGCAACCGGCGCACACCGCTGGCGCTGACGATTGCGGGCTTCATGGTCGGGGTGCCGGTATTCTTCGAGGTCGGTGTGATCATCCTCATGCCGCTGGCCTATGGCGTCGCTCGCAGTGCGCGTAAGCCGCTGTTGGTGTTCGCGCTGCCGATGTGCGCCGCGTTGTTGACCGTCCACGCCTTCCTGCCACCACACCCGGGTGCAGTGGCTGCTGCCAGTCAGTTGGGCGCCGACCTGGGCCGCGTGCTGATGTTTGGTCTGCCGCTCACCGCGTTTCTTTGCTATGTCGGTTACCGTGTGGCCGGGCGGATGACCCGTCGGGTGTACCCGATGACTGACGATATTCGTGCCGAGGTCTATGGCCCGCATGTCACTAACGAAGATCTGGCCGCGTGGTCCAATGGCAACGACAAGAGCACTGAACGAGCGGCTGTGGCCGTGTCGCACATGGGGCTGGAAGAGGCCACCAGCAGCATCGTCTCCAAGTTGCCGCCGGCACCGCCACCGGGTTTCGGTATGATCGTCAGCCTGATCGCGCTACCGATCATTCTGATTCTGCTGGGGACTCTGTCCACCTCGTTGCTGCCTGCCGAATCGATCCTGCGCGGCATCATGACCGTGCTCGGTGCGCCGCTGGTGGCGTTGCTGATCGACACCTTGCTGTGTGCCTGGTTACTGGGTTCGCGTCGGGGCTGGAGCCGTACTCAGGTGTCCGATGTGATCGGCTCGGCCTTGCCCGGCGTGGCCATGGTGATCCTGATTGCCGGTGCCGGTGGCGTATTCGGTAAGGTGCTGGTGGACACCGGAATCGGTGCCGTGGTCTCCGACATGCTGCGCACCACCGGTCTGCCGGTTCTGGCCCTGGGCTTTCTGCTGACCATGTTGTTGCGTGCGGTGCAGGGCTCGACCACGGTGGCGCTGGTGACCACTGCCGGCATCATCAGCCCGCTGATTGCGACCCTCAATCTCACTCCGAACCACATGGCCCTGTTGTGTCTGGCCATGGGCGGTGGCGGGCTGGCCATGTCCCATATCAATGATGCCGGTTACTGGATCTTCACCAAGCTGGCCGGGCTGAATGTGGCCGACGGTCTGCGCACCTGGACGGTACTGACCACCTTGCTCGGCACCTTGGGTTTCTGTATTACCCTGCTGATCTGGCCCTTTGTCTAACGAACTGTCGACCTGTAGGAGCACGGCTTGCCGGCGATGGCGTCCTTGAGATCGCCATCGTCGGATCGCCGCCCGGAGCAAGCTCAGCTCCTACAAAAGCCATCTATAGGAGCTACCATGCCTCGTTTTGCTGCCAACCTCAGCATGCTCTACCCGGAACATGCGTTTCTGGATCGCTTCGCCGCCGCGGCTGCCGATGGTTTCGAAGCGGTGGAGTATCTGTTTCCCTACGACTACAGCACTGAAGAACTCAAGCAGCGCTTGAGCGATAACGGCCTGGTGCAGGCACTGTTCAACGCGCCGCCCGGTGATTGGGCGAAGGGCGAACGGGGCACGGTGTCGTTGCCCGGTCGGGAGGGTGAATTTCGTAGCGGTTTTGATCGCGCTCTGGAGTACGCCGGTGTGCTGGGCAATTCGCGCATCCATGTGATGGCCGGGCTGTTGCCATCGGAAAGCGATCGCCCTCGGCATCACGGCGTGTACCTGGAAAACCTCGCCTACGCCACCGCCCAGGCGGCCAAGGCAGGCGTCACCGTATTGCTCGAACCAATCAATACACGAGACATGCCAGGCTTTTTCCTCAACCGGCAGGATCAGGCCCAGGCCATCTGCAAGGAAGTGGGCGCCAGTAACCTGAAGGTTCAGTTCGACTGCTACCACTGCCAAATCGTCGAGGGCGACCTGGCGACTAAACTGCGTCGCGACTTCGACGGTATCGGGCATATCCAGATCGCCGGCGTGCCTGACCGGCATGAACCGGACCTGGGGGAAGTCAATTATCCCTATCTGTTCGAGCTGATCGACCAATTGGGTTATGACGGCTGGGTAGGGTGCGAATACCGGCCTCGTGGTAATACCTCGGCCGGCTTGCAGTGGTTGCGGGACTGGAAATCACGTTAAGCGAAAAAAATAATCGATAGATGCGTTATTCGTTGTTCGCTTTAAATGGCGAACACGAACGCCTCTGCATAACAGACAGCGTTTAGTGTTAAGCGTCGGACGCGAGTGTAAATTCAATGGTTTTAAACAGCTGCTTAGATTGATATCAGGCTGCCGTAACCGCGTTGATGTCCAGATATATTAAATGGATGGATATAGATATCTGTACATGGATATCCAATCATAAAACTTACCAAATTCTGCTTTCACACAAAAACTCCATTTGAAGGAAACTGAGTCATGCAGCGAAGAACAAAAATCATCGCCACTCTCGGTCCTGCCACTGAAACCCCAGAAGTACTCGAGCGGCTGATTGTTGCAGGGGTCGATGTTGTGCGGTTGAACTTTTCGCATGGAAGCGCCGAGGACCACATCGCGCGGGCAAAGCTTGTCCGTGATTTGGCAGCCAAGCATGGTCGCTTTGTCGCCGTGCTGGCAGACCTGCAAGGACCCAAGATTCGAATTGCGCGATTTTCCAAGGGCAAAGTCATGTTGCAGAAGGGGAAATTATTCATCCTGGATGCAGCTCTCGACAAAAATACCGGTGACGAAAACAGCGTCGGCATTGATTACGAAGCACTGATTACTGATAGCCGACCGGCAGATATCCTGTTGCTGGACGACGGCCGGATCGAATTGAAAGTGTTGAAGGTTGAAGATACTCGGCTAGTGTGCGAGGTGCTGGTTAGTGGCCAACTTTCCAATAACAAGGGGATCAACAGAAAAGGCGGCGGTCTTTCTGCGTCAGCACTGACAGAGAAGGACTTCGCCGACATCAAGACTGCCGCGAGTATGCAGGTCGATTATCTAGCCGTGTCCTTTCCAAGAGATGCATCGGATATTCAACTCGCGCGTCGTCTGTTACGAGAAGCAGGTTGGGATGCGGGCTTGATAGCCAAGATTGAGCGTGCCGAAACCGTATATGACCTAAAGATACTCGACGCGATCATTGAGGCTTCGGAAGGTGTGATGGTCGCCCGCGGCGATCTGGGAGTCGAAATCGGTGATGCAGAACTTGTCGCCGTTCAGAAGCTCATTATCGAAAGAGCTCGAACTCTCAATCGGGTAGTGATAACCGCGACCCAAATGATGGAGTCGATGATCACTCAATCAATGCCGACCCGAGCCGAAGTATTCGATGTGGCGAATGCTGTTCTGGATGGAACGGACGCAGTGATGCTCTCGGCTGAAACTGCAGCCGGCGCTTTCCCGATTGAGACTGTGTTGGCGATGCATCGAGTCATCATTGGCGCTGAGAAACATCCACTAGCCCATCGGTCCAAGCATCGAGTGGATCAGGTGTTTAGCAAGATCGACGAGTCCATAGCCATGTCAGCGATGTATGCGGCTAACCATCTTGAAGGCGTGAAAGCGATTATCTGCATGACTGAAAGTGGTGATACGCCCCGACTCATGTCTCGTATTCGCTCTCATCTACCCATTTTTGCTTTCTCACGCAATGTCCGCACCCAGAATCGGGTGGCTCTGTTTCGAGGAGTGAACACGATTCCATTCGACAGCGATGCTTTCCCTAATGACGAGGTCAATGACCGCGCAGTGAATGAGTTGGTTCACCGGGGAGTCGTCCAGGACGGCGATCATGTGCTGATTACCAAGGGTGACTATGCAAACGCCCAAGGCGGAACCAACTCCCTGAGAGTCGTCTGTGTCGGCGAAACTATTCGTTAAGTTGAGGGCAAATATGATGAGCTCAATTTTGCAAAGCGAAATCACCTCTGTAAATGAGGGGCGTGTTCAAGACTGGCCTCGTGACTTTGATGTTCGTGCTGAGTACGCGGAGCAACAAGAGTTACTAGCCCAGCGTTACGTCAACACTGCGACTGTGATCAATTTAACGGGTACCGAATGTGATGACTAAAAAGAGTGTTATCAAGCATGTAGTCGCTCGGGAGATCCTCGATTCCCGCGGCAATCCGACAGTTGAAGCCGTGGTCACCCTGGTTAACGGCGTCACTGGGACCGCCAGCGTGCCGTCAGGAGCTTCGACGGGTAGCCGTGAAGCTCTCGAATTGAGAGATGGGACGTCCCGCTATAACGGCAAAGGAGTGATGTATGCCGTTGTGAATGTGAACAACCCGATCCGCGAGCGAATTGTCGGCCTGGATGCGTTGAATCAGCGCGAAGTCGACATGGCGATGATTGCTCTGGATGGCACCGAGAGCAAAAGCATTCTCGGGGCGAATTCAATTCTGGCGGTCTCCTTAGCTACTGCTAAAGCAGCTGCCAAAGTGCAAAAGTTGCCTCTGTACGAACATCTTGCCAGCCTCTATGGAACACCTGGAGAGTTCAGCATGCCGGTACCGATGATGAATATCCTGAATGGCGGCGAGCATGCAGATAACAACGTTGATATTCAAGAGTTTATGATCCAGCCGGTAGGAGCATCTTCGTTCAGAGAGGCACTGCGCATGGGCGCGGAAGTTTTTCACACGCTCAAACAGGTACTGCGTGAACGTGGCTTGAGCACATCGGTTGGCGATGAAGGCGGATTTGCGCCTTCGCTCGCTTCAAACGAAGAGGCACTGGTCGTTATCGCGGAGGCAGTAGGGCGGGCTGGATACACGCTGGGCAAGGACATCACTTTAGCGCTGGATTGCGCTGCCTCTGAGTTCTACAAGGATGGTCATTATGTACTGGCCGGAGAGGGCAAAGCTTTCGATTCGTCTGGCTTTGCTGACTACCTGTCTTCGCTTTGCGACAAGTATCCGATCGTCTCCATCGAAGATGGCATGGATGAAAGTGATTGGGAAGGGTGGGCGACGCTGACAGACAAACTGGGCAAACGGATTCAATTAGTGGGTGATGATTTGTTTGTTACCAACACTCGTATTCTGAGTGAAGGGATCCAGAAGGGTATAGGGAACTCGATCCTGATCAAGTACAACCAGATCGGAAGTCTCAGTGAAACCTTCGATGCCATTCGTATGGCTCAAGAGTCTGGCTATACGGCGGTCATTTCTCATCGCTCAGGTGAAACCGAAGACACCACAATTGCCGATCTTGCTGTCGCAACACGTGCAGGCCAAATCAAGACCGGTTCGTTGTGTCGCTCTGATCGGGTGGGTAAGTACAACCGCCTGCTGCGCATCGAAGAAGCCCTGTATGAGAACGCGCCGTACAGTGCCGAACTTCTCTTGAATCGCCGTAGCTGATTTATTTGATTGGAGCTTCTTTGATGAATAATAAGCTGGTGATTGCGAATTGGAAGATGAATGGCAGCAACTCGGCTAACGCCCAGTTGCTTAGTGCTTTGCTTGCGGCGATCTCGGATTTTTCTCGTGTTGATGTGGCTGTATGTCCTTCATATCCATATTTGGCGCAGGTAGCCGAATTGCTGGCGAATACCTCGGTTGATTTGGGGGCTCAGAATGTCTGTCAGATCGAAACAGGCGCTTATACCGGTGAGGTAGGTGCTGGGATGCTGCAGGATCTAGGATGCCGTTTTGTCCTGGTGGGGCACTCAGAGCGACGGGCATTTTTTGGTGAAAGCGACTCTTTGGTTGCGGAAAAATTTGATGCAGTGCTCAACGCTGGTTTAGTTCCCGTCCTTTGTGTCGGTGAAACCTTAGAGCAGCGCCGCATCGGAATAACTCAAGCTGTAGTTGCCGGCCAGCTTCAAGCCGTATTGCAGCGTGTTGGTATCGAGCGATTGGCGACTGGCGTAATTGCCTACGAGCCAGTCTGGGCTATTGGTACTGGCGAAACTGCAACCCCGGAACAGGCTCAAGAGGTTCATCAGCACATTCGCAGTTTACTGGCAGAGCTTGATCCGCTGGTTGCGGGATCTATTTCAATCCTTTATGGCGGCAGCGTTAAACCTGACAACGCTGAAGAGCTGTTTGCTCAGCAGGATATCGACGGAGGATTGGTCGGTGGTGCATCACTCGATGCTGTTTCGTTCGCGGCCATTTGCAGGGCAGCACAACGGTAAATTGCTTACTCGGTCAGCAGCTTCGAGCCACGACCACTTTTAGAAAGTTACCCGGACCAGACACAGGGATAACCGACTGCATCCCTCGCTGCTCAAAATTTCAAGAGGTAGAGTCATGACCACAGATACCCGTCTCAGTAACCTTTTCCCCACCTCAGCAGATATCCCGGAGAAGTATCGTCTCGGGGAGCAGATCGAACAGCGCGAATATTTGGTGGATGGCTCGCTGCACATCTGGAAAGGCCCATTAGCCGTGGTTCGCAGCCCTATTTACCTGACTACAGAGAAAGGTGACGAGCAAGTTATTCTTGGCAGCACGCCATTGCTGGATGCGCAGACCGCACTTACTGCTTTGGATGCAGCAGTACGTGCCTACGACAACGGGCAAGGCCTTTGGCCGACCATGCGGGTCGTAGAGCGAATTCAACATGTTGAGGCTTTTTTGACTCGTATGCGTGAGCAACGCGCAGCGGTCGTGAAGCTTCTGATGTGGGAGATCGGGAAAAACCTGAAGGATTCCGAGAAAGAGTTCGATCGAACTTGCGATTACATCGTTGATACCATCAACGCACTAAAAGAGCTCGATCGCCGCTCCAGTCGTTTTGAGCTTGAGCAAGATACCCTGGGTCAGATCCGCCGGGTTCCGCTCGGTGTGAGCCTCTGTATGGGGCCATACAACTACCCGCTGAACGAAACCTTCACTACCTTGATTCCTGCGTTGATCATGGGAAACACGGTTGTGTTCAAACCAGCCAAACTCGGCGTGTTGCTGATTCGCCCGCTGTTGGAGGCTTTCCGGGACAGTTTCCCGGCTGGTGTGATCAATGTGATTTATGGCAGTGGTCGCGAGACTGTCAGTGCGCTAATGCGTAGTGGCAACGTAGATGTATTCGCCTTCATCGGTACCAACAAGGGCGCTAGTGATCTCAAGAAACTGCATCCAAAACCGCACCGCTTGCGTGCTGCCCTTGGCCTCGATGCCAAAAACCCAGGCATAATTTTGCCTGAGGTGGATCTGGAGAATGCCGTCAACGAAGCTATCACAGGTGCGCTGTCCTTTAATGGTCAGCGCTGCACAGCTCTAAAGGTTCTTTTCGTTCACGAGCAGGTCATCGACAGCTTTCTCGAGAAGTTCAACGCCAAACTCGCGGAGCTCAAGTCGGGTATGCCCTGGGAGCCTGGTGTTGCCCTGACGCCACTACCCGAGCAGGGCAAAGCTGAATACTTGAAGACACTGGTCGCTGACGCAATCAGCAAGGGTGCAAAAGTAGTGAATGCCGGTGGTGGTGAGTCTCGTGAATCGTTCTTCTATCCGGCCGTTCTTTACCCCGTAACATCCGAGATGCGTGTTTACCAGGAAGAGCAATTTGGTCCGGTTGTTCCTATCGTTTCTTACCGTGATCTAAAAACAGTGATCGATTACGTGCTTGAGTCCGACTTCGGTCAGCAGTTGAGCATCTTCGGTACTAACTCTGCCCAGGTTGGGAGTCTGGTTGATGCATTCGCCAATCAGGTCGGGCGCATCAACATTAATGCTCAATGTCAGCGCGGTCCGGATAGTTTTCCCTTCAACGGACGGAAAAATTCCGCTGAAGGAACTCTTTCGGTTCATGACGCCCTGCGGGTTTTCTCGATCCGTACCTTGGTCGCGACCAAGTTCCAGGAAAGTAATAAGGCTCTGATCAGCGACATTATTCGTAATCGCGAATCCAGCTTCCTGACTACCGATTACATCTTCTAAACGGCGCTACAACGACCCCCCGTACGTTGATCATTTTGGACAGTATCAGCGTGTGTCAGGTGGCAGAGGCGAATGCCTTTGCCGCTGCAGATAGACCTGCGTTCGACTTACTTCTGCAGCGTTTCCCTAACAGTCGTATCTCGACTTTCGGACTCGCTGTCGAGTTTGGCGCATCCAGTTAAGTCAGTTTGATTACAAGGAACCTGCGCAAGACATTTTTTGGTTCTTTTTAAAGATCTTACTGTCCTTTCCAATAAAGACTATTGCTTGTTTTTTTACGGGAATAGTAGTGCTGGCAGTGCTGAATCGGATACGGCCACTAGCCAGAGTGCCAACTGATGATAAGGATTTTTCTATGGCTATGCGCAATTTCAAAATCGCTTCAAGATCTGGCTTCTGCTTCGCCTCATTTATGATTTTGTTGGTCGCACTCGGTGTTTTCTTTCTTGATAGGAACACGAAGCTGCGAGACATCGAACAGAACATAGAGACTGGCTCGCTGCGCAGCGTAAATGTCACAGGAAAAATCAATGCGGCCTTGATCTCGATGCGTTTAGAGACTCAGCGTCTGATCACTGCCAAAGACCCAACAGACATCCAGGAGACAAACAAGCGTCTTGATGCTTTCCGCGAAAACCTCAGACAAGGACTGGCGGACTTTGCAATTCTGGTCGATGGCGAAGAAGCAAAAGCTATTTTCATGCCGCTGAATGCCTCTTTTGAGGACTACCTGCGCTTGCAGCGCCAACAGCAGCAAATGCTCAACGCTGGCCAGGTTGCAGAAATGGTTAAATTTACTGCAGATCAAGGTATTCCCGTGATTGGGCGTGCAATCAGTAAGGGGCTTTCTGACCTGGCCGCGTTTAACGAACGTTTTGCGGCTCAACAAGGAGAAGAGGCTCATAGAGTTTATGCTGAGGCTCGTTCGGTGTTGTTCATCGCCATCGCCGCTGCTGTGGTCTATACCGTGCTGCTTGCATGGATATTTACCCACAGTCTCACCCAGCCGCTTTACCGCTGCGTTGGAGTAGCTGAGCGCATTTCCAAAGGTGATTTGACAGAAGACATCGTGGTGGATGGTAGCGACGAAGCTACCGACCTTCTTGCTTCCCTAAAGGCGATGCAGAGTGATCTTCGCGACACGCTGAAGATAATCGCAACCTCGTCAGAACGGCTGGCCTCCGCCGCTGAAGAAATGGCGACGATAAATCAGGAAAGTAGTCGCGGTTTGCAACAACAGAACAATGAGGTAGATCAGGCGGCCACCGCTGTTAACTTGATGAGTGTCGCTGTTGAAGACGTGGCGCGTAATGCTGCGTCTGCATCCGCTGCAGCTCGTGCTTCCAATGAGTCCGCGCAAAGTGGACAGGAGCGCGTGGAAAAAACCATTTCATCTATTCGCTATCTGGCTGAAAACGTCCAGGGCACCGCAGTACAGATCCTCGGGCTTTCCAATCAAGCGCAAGACATCAGTAAGGTGCTCGATGTCATTCGTGCAATCGCCGAGCAAACCAACCTACTGGCGCTAAACGCAGCCATTGAGGCGGCGCGTGCTGGCGAACAGGGCCGAGGGTTTGCAGTAGTGGCAGACGAAGTCCGTGCGCTTGCCCACCGCACTCAGGAGTCCACACGGGAGATAGAGCAAATGATCGCCGGGATCCAGAGTGGCACCGCTGATGCCGTCAGTGCAATGCAGGTGAGCAACGGCCATACCCAAACCACCTTGGAACAAGCAGACGAAGCAGGTCATTCGTTGCGACTCATAACTGCAGCCATCACACAGATAGACGAGCGCAATCTTCAGATTGCTACGGCCTCCGAGGAGCAAGCCCGCGTCGCCCGTGAAGTTGATCACAACCTGATGAGCATCCGCGATCTCGCCAGCCATAGCTCCGATGGCGCCAACCAAACCGCTATTGCTAGCCAGGAATTGTCTCGTCTTGCTATCGATCTCAATCAGGTCGTCATGCGTTTTAAGTTGGTTTGAGTTCGTGCCGCGGCCACGCTAGGGCTTTCGGCAGCAAGAACTGGTTGTCTGTGGCACGAAGGAGGCATCATGACGAAGACATGATAACGGCGGCATGACAATCCATGCTCCAAAGTGGATGGAGGTCGGCCCTCCGGTCAGGGCGTGCAGGCGCACTGATCAAATGACCCGATGCTGCGAGCATGTTCAGCATGTTGGTGGTGAGCGATCCGGGAAAAGGCAGAGAAACTACTGTCACGTAAGGCTCAGGTAGTTGAACGCAAGTGAACTGATTAATGAAACGACGAAATGGCCACTGGTGTCAAAACGGGCTTGTATAGCCGGGCCCCGAGAAGTGCAGAGGACACCTGTCTACCGACCGCGTGGCACCCGTTGTTAAGGCAACAAGAATCTGAGCCAGGTCATTTTGGGGAACGTGAGAACCTGTTCTCGGCACGTATCGAGAGGAAAAGGGCGGACTCACCCGTAGTAGTTACGAAAAACCTGTAATGGGGCTGGAGCGAAGGGGTGGGGATCACTTTCATTGTGCGGGACACAACTCGAGCGAGGATGACGTTTTAGTGCAGCGAAAAGCATTCGAAATACCGAAATCGCTGGTGTGGATGGCGTATCAGGATGTACGCCGCAACCGTGGAGCGCCGGGCTGTGATGGTTAGACGCTCGCGTACTTTGATCGGCAACGCAATCATAACCTCTACCGCATCTGGATCCGACAGGCATAAGCAGGAAAGTCGCGCGAATTACCTTGGGAGATCTGTACGTTTGCCACTGTGCTGCCGAGCGTTGTGAGACGACGGGATGAGCGTGCAGAAGTCTGCCGAGGCCATAGTAAATGCACCGCGATGATGGATACACGCAGCAGTGATTTACAACGAGCTTTTTGGCCTGCGCGAGATGATTGCAACTGTCTCAAACAACAACCTCTTGTCATGTGGATGAGCGGCGCGCGCAATCACTCATGAAGCGACTCATATCGCGAGAAAGGTTCATAAAAAATATCTCGTACTGCAGGCTATCCAGTTCATGAAGCCTGTATAGAGACTGACAGGAAATTTTAAGCGCTATGCATTCGTCGGACGCTGCGCCATTAAAGAGTCTTGGCCGCATCGCCAGCATTGCGGGAAACCCGACGCTTTCCCCCTCGGTTGTCGTTCGGATGATTTCGCAGCCGGCTTGGGTGTCCTGATAGATCTTCACATGCCCCTTTAGAACGACATAGAAGCAATCTGCACCTTCTCCCTGACGATAGAGCATCTCGCCTTCCGCTAATCTGAACAACTCACCTCCCGCCAATACTTGCTCCACGAAATGGTCCGAGAGGGCTCCGAAAGCGGACATATTCCGGAGCACTTCCGCAGGAAGGATATCGCTGAGTACTGCTCGGTCGAGAGATTGCATGGCTGTACACCTGCTGTGCCTCCCCCCCATTGGAGTCGCGTGCTGTTTATGAATTGGCTCATGGGCATATGGCCGATACTGGGCTTTGCGCCTCTGCATGGCTGCCAATATGCATGCAAGCATTATAAGACATACGAGACTGCATGGACCCTTTGAGCTAGCTTCGTGGCAGACAGGACGCCGTGTCGCCCTTTGAGGATCCTTGAGCTTATCGATACCGATGTAAGTCCCAACGAGCCGAATGCAACACTCAATTGATCCTGAATTGCGCTGCGTGTTGACGCTGTAATGAAAACTCACATACCGGCCGATTGAATTTTGACCCAGGGCCGATTGCTGATTTTGCATCAGCAATTGTGGATAAGCTTAGCAGCAGCCCGCCGTTGACATGAGCCGTGGAAGACCTGCCGCATGCAGTCATGCAGCAGGGTATTTCCCTCAACAGCAGTCAAAATGGCTCGTCCTCTTCTATCCCTACCTTGCGCTTACGTTCACGTGACTTGATTTTCGTCTGATCAATCAAGCTGCTGTGTTGCAGGCGGTAGGACTCATTGCCCGTTTCGACAGTGGCAGTGGTGTGTCAGCCGATCCAGCAACGCAGTGGTCATCTTGGTGTCGCCAAACACGCTCTACCATTTCGAGACGCTGAGGTTGGTGGTGATGACGATGCTGGTGTGCTCGTACAGCAGGTGAAACAGCAGAGCATCACCGCTTTGGCTGAAGGGTAAGTATCCCAGCTCATCAAGGATGACCAGGTCTGTCCGCAGCGGTCCTTGAGCGATTCGGCCAGTCTCGCCCTCGTATTTTTCGCGCGCCAGCAAGTTGACCAGATCAACCGTGGAGTAGAAGCGCACTCGGTTGTGGTGTGTGGTGATTCCGTATACGGCCAAAGCGGTGGCCAAATGTGTCTTTTCGGTTTTCGGCCCGTCGATGAGCAGGACGTTCTGTGCGGTATCCGTAAACTCTAGGTTGGCCAATTCTCTGACCAGACGGGCATCTGCGCTGGAGTAAAACCCGGTTTGGTGCGGGACCTCACCCACGCCTTTTTAATTCAATCAGACTGGTCGGATCCTGACGACATTACTGGAGCGGACCGCCCCGATTACCTCTCGGATGACCTCAGCCGCTGGCGAGTCATCCCGCCAATAGACACAGCACTCCGCAGCGCTGGTAATACTTGTTTTAATACTTTTAATCAGCTTTTCGTCCATTGTCAGAACGACTGGCATGGGCAGCAAAGCCAACGAGTTGCTATTACTGAGCGCCGAGAAAGTCGTGAGTGCAGACTTCGTACGCATCCATACATTTGGTTTCTGGCCGATAGCCTGGCAGAACCAGTTTTTCAACAATTCTGATAGTGGTGTATTGGCATCATATGCAATCCAGGGGTATTCAATTAGGTCTTGGCAATCGTAGACCCTGTCGACTTGCAATGGATGCAAGCACGACGCGACTACACAAACGCCCGAACTCCGCAACATCTCCGAGCCAATTCCAGCTCTGGTATCTAGCTCGACGCTTCGCTTGACAAAAATGCAATCAAGCTCCCCGAGTGAAAGCTTTTTTACCAAGTTAGAAGTCGTATCTTCCTCTGCCTCAACCAACAAGTGATCTCTGACGGATAGCTGCCCGACAATTTCTCCGAACGAATCAGAGGCCGCCCCCGCAACCATCCCGATCCTGAGGATTTTCTTCCCCTCTCTTGCCAACAGATCGATTTGCGATTTCATTCGACTCAGCGTTGCGAGCACCAATGATGCATGCTCGATGGCACAGACTCCAAAGAGACTCGGCACAACTCCATTAGTGGTGCGCTCGAACAGCTTCACGCCGAGCGTTTCCTCAATCTCTTGTAAGGCCTTAGTGGCAGCCGGCTGAGTAACTGCCATCAGTTCGGAAACTTTGCGTAACGACTTATACTCTCCGAGAGTAACCAATAACAGCAACTGTTTCACTCTAAGCGCGGAATAGCGAGAACCAATTAGCTCGTAAAGTTTCAAATGGTTATAGGGTGATAAAATTATTTCCATTGACGCTAATCCTTTTTTAGTATTATTGTTTTGGTGCTTTGCAAGTCGTTTAATTGGGATGCTTTAAATAATCAGGAAGAAAAATGAACACAAGTTCTCTTTGCTTTATCAATGAAAGAATTAACTCTACTATTCAGAGCTTGATCGAGCAAGTAACGGAGCAAATGTTCACCGGAAACAGTGACCATTTTCATGTACTTGCGGTCGCCAATATCCTCAATCAGATTGATCGCTTCGGGGCGTTGGGCGCAACGGGTGATAGTGACGCACTTTACGAGATCCACAAAGCGCTGTATCACGTCAACGAAATGGAAGTTGCGCACCCTACCCCGCAGGGACATAAGTACCAATTTAATCCCATCTTTCTGTCTATCCGCTCTCGCCTCGAGCACTGGGCGGACAGTTATGAGAACGCACGCCGTCCGGCAAACCTCAAAAATCTTGGAGTCAATGAGACTCTGGCGGAAATCATCAACATTTGGAAAACACACAATTCCGCGAACCATCCGATCTTCGAGTACGTCCGTACTGAGGCAACCAAGGAGGCGGTACTCGAGTATCTGAAGAGCGACTACCTCCTCAATATCCGCTTCTACGACTTGGTCGTTTACTCTCTCGTCGGTATTGATGAGCGCGTGCGCTTCGAGGTCGCTCACAATTTGTGGGACGAGGTTGGTCAGGGCGATCTGGCCAAGACTCACGTTCAGCTGTACCGAGATCTGCTTAAGTCAGAGGGCATCAATGCGAACCTCAAGTCCATGTCGGAACACCTCTCTTGGCAGGGCCTCGCAGGCTACAACCTGATGATGCGGCACGGCTTGCACAAGGAGCTCTACTTCGAGTCTCTTGGCTCGCTTGCGGTTACCGAGTTGGCCGATCCAGAGCAGTATAAAAAGTTCGTTGAGGGCTGCCGTCGGGTCGGAGTCGGCGCCAACAATGCTGGCGGCCTGGCGTACTACGAGGAGCACATATCCGTCGATGTGATCCACGGAGAAGGGTGGCTGGAGAACGTCATTCGCCCGCTACTGGAGTCCTACCCCGAAAGCTCTCACCTGATGCTATGGGGCGTCTATCAGCGACTGAACACTGCGAAGGACTACTGGGACGAGTTGTTGGGACGTCTGAAACGTATCGACGCCCATCAGCATGAAAAGAGCATTGGTGTAATAGCATGACCAAGGGTGCTGATCTGAAAACGCTTCTAGTGATCATGATCGCGCCACTCTGCTGGGCCGGCAATTTCGTGCTAGCCCGGCACCTTGAGGGAGCGGTCTCCCCAATACAACTGAACTTCTGGCGCTGGGCCTTGGCGTGCATCACCCTAACGCCCTTTGTCGGTAGGCAGATTCCCCATATCTTCCACTCGATGAAAGGCTCATGGGCTGTAGTGCTGATTCAATCCGCGACGGGCATCGCCATTTACCACGTCCTAGTATATGAAGCCCTTAGCGTAACAACGGCGATAAACGCTACCTTGATCAACTCGTTAGTACCAATGTTCATTCCCCTGGTTGCCTGGATTGCCTTCAGGCGAAGCATTGAAATGCGCCAGATGGTGGCTATTGTCTTGTCGACTATAGGTGTAGCTATTGTTGCGCTCAAGGGCAGCCTCGACAATTTTAACTGGGCAGCCTTCAATCCGGGCGATCTGCTGATGGTGCTGGCCGCGTTTGTTTGGGCGACCTACACCGTCTCTTTGACCAAAAAACCTCAACAGATAGGTGGTGTCAACTTCCTTTGGCTTCTCGCATTATTAGGAAGCCTAATGATGCTGCCTTTTTATTTATATGATGTAGCGCTGCATGGCACATTCGCTGGATCTAAATCAAACTGGGTGACTGTAAGTTACGTCGCGTGGTTTGCTGGGATTGTGGCATTCCTCGCCTGGAACTACGGATCCACCAAATTGGCTCCATCCCATTTGGGTATGTTCGCGCACTTGATTCCAGTATTTGGGTCATTGATGGCCATATTGTTACTTGGCGAGCAGTTCCATGCCTATCACGGCATTGGCATTGCACTGGTTGCCGTTGGACTATATCTGGCGTTTCAGAGTTCCCTAATCAAACACGTCTCGGCCCCTAAATCAGAGTGCACCAAGCTTGGTATTAACTAAGCCAAGGAGGGTAAATGTCAACTTTTACATTGCAGGAGTACCCAGTATCTTGGCGAATTACCGAGGGGCAGCGCAGACGTATTTTTGAAGCTTTCTCGAGCATTGCAACTAGCCCCTACGCTAACCCAGGGCGCTTTCTCACGGAGACGCTCAGTCAAGCAGAAGCTGTCGGATTCTTCAAGGAAGCCATTCTAAATTATATCACCCATGGAAGCCTTGATAATCAGCCTGCCTTTTACATCAAAGGACTACCTGTCGAAGATGATCTTCCCGTTTTCAGCAACGCAGACCCTCTGAGTGAAAAGTATGCGAAGAAAAAGACATTTGTGACTGAAGCTGTTTTGGCAGCTGCCGCCTTCTATACAAACACGGAAATAGTCGCCTTCAGTTCAATCAACAACGGCGACTTGTTCCATGACATTTATATGAAGGACAGCCTGAAGAATACAGCATCCCAGAAGTCCATGGTTTCGTTCGGATTTCACTATGACATGGGCTTCAAATCTGACAGGCCCGACTGGGCAAACCTTGCCTGTCTGCGGAGCAGTGCTTCGAATCGCGTTTCGACGTCTGTGTGCCGGAATCTCGACCTTATCGACCGTCTCAGTGCAGAAGATCTGAAAATCCTCTCACAACCCATATTCATCACGCCCGAAGAGGTCGTGTCGCTTCGAGCAGGCGAGCACGCCCCCGACTCTCCAAGGATCGCCGTGTACTACCCGACCACTCCTTGGAAGTTCAAGTTCTTCGAGGGGCGAACCGCGTCCGAAGTCAGCGAAGCACAAGCGGTACTCGAGCGCCTCTATCGACTGTGCCACAGCTACAAGATGGAGCTGGTACTGATGCCTGGTGATCTTGCACTTATCAGCAACAACCACTGTGCTCACTGCCGAGAGGTTACCCAGGTCGCAGATATCGAAGCGCATAAAAAGCGCTGGTTGATCAAGACGTACAACAGGAACACCCATGGCGGCCCGCTCAAGCGGGGCCAGTTCCATGCAAGTCCTCAGTAACCCACCAGGAGTTAACCATGACTGAAGTTTCGATTCTTAACTACAGCGATGCTGTTGAGCTGGCGCACGACGTCTCGGCCCAATGGGCTGCTTCTAGCGCTGAGCAGCGCATTGCCCTTCTCAATGGGCTGGCAGAAGCGCTGTTTGCCGATGCCAACCGGCTGGCTTTGCTGGCTAATGAGGAAACCAACCTTGGTATACCGAGGCTCCTATCTGAGTTGGAGCGCACTTGCTTCCAGCTTCGAGGTTTCGCTCAACAGGTAACAGAACGTCGGCCTTTCCGAGTTGTCGATGACGCCGCCACGCCCGGCGTTCCGCCATATGGGCGACCCCATGTCATGAAGACGCTCGTGCCACTCGGGTCGGTGGCCATGTTCTCAGCAAGCAATTTCCCGTTCGCGTTCTCCGTCCTGGGCGGGGATACGGCATCAGCACTGGCTGCCGGCTGCCCGGTCGTCGTGAAAGCACACAGCGGTCATCCACGACTTTCGCGAGAGGTTTTCTTCCTCGCTCAGCGGGTGTTGCGTGAGCTCAAGCTCGAACCTGGAGTCATCCAGCTCGTTGAGGGCGCCGGCCATGAGGTAGGCGTAGGCCTGGTTCGCCACCCGCATATCAAAGCAGTTGCCTTCACTGGTTCCTATCAAGGCGGTACTGCGCTCTGGCGAGAAGCGAACGCACGCGAAACGCCGATTCCGTTCTACGGCGAGTTGGGCTCGATCAACCCGGTTGTGATCCTGTCCGGTGCGCTTGAGCACGATCCTACCGAACTGGGAATGACGCTGTCCAAGTCTATCGAGTTTGGATGCGGTCAGATATGTACTAGCCCCGGCGTAGTCGTCCTCTTCGAGGGTGAGCGCTCCGAAGCTTTCGTCGCGGGTCTGAGCGAAGGCATGCAAACACACCGGCATCACCTGATGCTGACCCCGGGAATGAAGCACAACTTTGTTGAGGGAGTGCATCGCATTAAATCAGTTCAAGGCGTCGACATTGTTTTGGACAGCCTCAGCACTGAGGATGCGCAAGTACCTCCTACTTCCTTCCTGGCTCGCACCACCGGTGCCAACTTCATCCACCACGCTGAGCTTAGGGAGGAGGTTTTCGGCCCGGCCTGCTTGATCGTCGCTGTCCAGACGCATGAGGAAATACTAAAGGTGCTCAGATGCATCGGCGGCTCCCTCACTACGACGATCTGGGGGCTTGAAGAAGATACTGTCCAGAACCGCGAGATCCTGCGAGCTGCAAGTCAAGTGGCCGGCCGAGTGCTCTTCTCTGGCGTGCCAACAGGCGTAGCCATCTGCCGAGCCCAGGTCCATGGTGGCCCGTGGCCCTCATCCACCTCGCCACTCTCGACATCCGTGGGCTATGCAGCGCTCGAGCGTTTCCTTCGCCCGATCGCACTGCAGGGCGCGCCGGAATGGGTCGCGTCTCTCCGCGGCCAACCTTGCTAACCACCCGCGGACGCCCTCCCGCCCTCCCTCCACTGCACCAAGAGGGTGGTCGATAAAGCACGATCAAGGATGAGCAGATGAACATTTTGAACACCATGCTGCAAAGGAAGACATACAACGGATCAGCGGGAGAGGTTGCCGAAGCCGATTTGAGGATGATTCTCGAATGTGCGCTTGCGGCACCTGATCACAAACGGATGAGGCGTACCCATTATCTCGTGTGCCAACCAGAAAAGAAGGCGACTCTGGCCGAGCACATCTTGCACGCCACCTACGGTAACGACTATTCACCCGAGCAAGCGCAAGGGGTGATGAAAAAACTGTCCTTTGCGCCCTTGATCATCATCGTATCCATCGATTGCTCCCCTCAGGACAGAGTCCCCTATGACGAACTCATTCTAGCGGCAGGGGCTGGCATCCAGAACCTGATCATCGCGGCAGAGGCATTGGATTACCAGACGTCGTGGAAAACCGGGGCTTGGGCCTACAATGCTCAGGTTCATGAGCGCCTTGGCTTACTCGGGAGCTCAAAAATCGCGGGTATTATCGGCGTGGGGCGAGGCGAAGCAACGAACGAGGCTCTGCCTCCGACCGACCGACCTTCCTTCGCTGATAATTTGCGACTCCTGACGTAAGCAATAGTTCTCTGTACTTTGGGACTTGAAGTAGTCGGTTCAATACGGTGCCTGCAGACTCCCATCGCCTCAAATGGGAACTGCACTAACCAGCTGTCAATACTGTCGGAACGCTTGCTACTTGAGCTGGGGGGCTGCGTTTCAACCTGTCACAGTTGTGGCTGGCATCAATGTCGAACTGAGCGGCTATTTTTATCAATCGGAGTCGCGATTGGCATGAGTTTTTCAACTCATAGTTTGTGATTTGTCTGCACGCGTAAAGTCGATAACCAATGTGTCACGATAGCCCTCGACTCCAATTTCAGTACAGTCGATAGGAGAAACCTCATGCATTACCCGCTGGTCGTCGCCGAAAATCATGTCCAAGTTCTCCAAAAGACTGACCATGCAGAGGGTCTCGTTTAGCGGGCTGGAAATCCGGGTCATGCCTCCGGTGACGCCTACCCGGGCGATCAATATCATGACGAGATAGTGCACACCATCACGGTGTCTCCCTTCTGGAGTCGGTTTGCCTTGTTCGAACTCATCGGTAGCCACTCGGTAAGGATGCAATCGAATGTTCCAGTCACAGTTCGTGCCCACAGCGCGATCAAATATTTTCGCCATATCGGTTAGCAGTGCTAGAAAAAACGGGTGTTTTACCATTTCGTCCTCCAGTGGCAGGAACTGCCGCGCCACACCGCCATTAAGAGTGGGGAGATGCTTAGCCTTCTCGTACGGTGCATGGGGTAGCTTATGTAAGGTACTGCTACTGCCGACTCTAAAGGAGAATTCACTAAAGCGACGGTAGCGATACGCACCTCCATCAGGCATGTGCTCGTCGAGGGATAAATTCTCCCAGTGACTGACGAAGCTTTCCCAGTTGTCGAGGTTGAGATTGAAGTGCTGGGCCAAAACCGCACCGCGCCGGTAGGCCCAGCCCTGCCTGGTAATGTCTTCGCTAATGGACTCTAAGGTATCTATTTTATGCATAGTTAGTTACTGACAGTGGGAGTAGAAGCCTCGAGCCTACATTCCGCCGACCGGAGGCAATGTTGAGTAGAGTAATTGTGCTCCGAACTTAGTTAAAGAAAAAAATCCTTTCATGAAGTATTTTTTATAAACTCATCTATACATGTGTGTTAAGACTTCTCTATGAACTATTTTAGTGCGACAGCGTCACTTTTTAGTGCGGAAATTATTCAAAGAAAATGTTTGCGTCAGCGAAAAATCGAGCTACTCTTTCTTGGCTAGCGAATAGACGATAACAACTTTACGCTAATAACGTATATCAGAAGGTTCTGGCCATGATAGGTCTCAAATCAATATATAAGTTATGGACGACTGATGGAGCTTCAAGTGGCTCTTCATTTCAAAGTGTTTTCCGTCCATTCTTGCGCAGTACCCCCATCATAATCTCTGGCTCTCGACTTCATGAAAGGATTGCCAACTCATGCTTATGTGTAAGCATGAGTTAGTCAGCTACAGGTGCATCCAAACTTAAAATGTCAGTGCATTGTTCAGGTTGATCAGGAGGGTTGTTTCTATACTTGATTAATTTATTGTGCCATGCCTTGTGAAGTGTGTGTGCTTTACTGTTTTTGTGATATCTAGCGGCTAGAAACCTTCAAGAAATTGAAGCGGTCGTAGGTATATTCGTGGAGAGCAATAACGCAGCCAGCAAAAATTGTATTCGCATAAAGTAAATCGCCTAAATTAGGTGGGCCTGTATACAGCATGAACCGGTATCTAGAGGTTGAAATGATTGTAAAGAAACTAAGTGATGTAGCTGAAACAGAAAATCACATAAAAGCTGATACCTGGGATAGTGTGAGAATGTTGCTCGCCAAGGACGGCATGGGATTCGGGTTTCACATCACAACTATGTATGCAAGTACGGAAACTAAGATGCAGTATCTAAATCACCTTGAGTGCGTGTATTGCATTTCTGGAGAGGCAGAGATTGAGGATCTTAAGTCTGGAACCAAGCATTTGATTAAATCGGGATCGATGTATGCCCTTAATGAGCATGATCATCACGTTGTGAGATGCAAAACTGACTTAGTCATAGCCTGTGTATTCTCCCCAGGACTGATGGGGAATGAAACACATGATGCATCAGGCGCTTATCCTAAAGCTCAATAATTTAGCGTAACTTAAAAGGGTTTATAATGTTGATCGGCACCATGAGTGAGTACATGAAGTCTTGGCAAAATGGCGTAAATTTTGCCTATCTAAACTTCAAAGACCATCCTCGCGGATGCGAGATGTTAGCAACGCTCGTAGCGACCGGGCATAAGCCGTCTATCGTAATTGAAGAGTTATCAGAATTAGGCGCTTCCGGAACCTTGGAGCAGAACGCTGTGCTTTCTCAGTTGACTGGTTATACGCCCAGCGAATCAGTCGAAACGATCTGCACAAAAAATAAAATCCCCTATCGACTCGTAAGCAATGTCAATGATGATCAGTGCTTGGGATATATTCAAGACAGTAGTATTACATTAGTTGTATTAGGTGACACGCGCATTATAAAGCCCCACCTAATTGATGAGTCAAAGATGGGGATAATTAACGTCCATCCAGGGGTCTTGCCAGAAGTACGAGGTAACAATCCTTATGCTTGGGCCGTGCTTGAAGGCTCTCAGCAAGGTGTTACCGTTCACTTCATCGACAAAGGCGTCGACACCGGCCCTATACTCCTGAAAAAAATATTAACCGAGGCGCCCCAAGACTATCCAACATTGGTTAAGAGCCTAAACACATTGTGTGGGCAGGCTTTGGTAAGCGTGCTGGATAATATGCAAAGAGGAATTGTTAACTTGACCTTGCAGCCTGACAACGCTCCTGTCACCAGGAAGGAAGCGTCAAAGGAAATCAAGAATAAAGCGAACGACATTTTAGAAAGCTCATGGAGAAATAAATTAGCCTCGGAGGCAAAATGCTAAGCTTCTTTGACGCGAATGAATCTGAAGTCAGGACTTACTGCAGAAATTTTCCGACTATTTTAAAAAAGGCGGAAGGTTCATTTATTTTCGATGTGGATGGCAATTCATATATCGATTTTCTTTCTGCTGCCGGCTCATTAAATTATGGACACAATGATCCAGATATTTTAGGGGCGGTAATTGGCTATTTAGGGCGCGGAGAAATTGTCCAGTCCTTGGATCTTCATACAGACGCGAAACAGAAGTTTATCGCGACCTTCGTTGACTTTATACTCAAGCCTAGAGGGATGGATTATAAATTTCTATTTCCTGGGCCTACTGGCACGAATGCTGTTGAAGCAGCGTTTAAGTTGGCTAGAAAATTTACCGGTAGGAAAAATATCGTAAGTTTCAGCGGTGCATTTCACGGCATGAGTATCGGCGCCTTAGCCGCTACTACTAACAGCAAGAAAAGAGCAGGCGCAGGAGTTAGCTTAACAGATGTAACGATCCTCCCTTACGAAAAAGCATTTGGTGACGATATCGACTCCGCAAGCATTGTGGAGCAAATGGTCCTCGACCCTAAATTTGGTATTGACCCTCCGGCTGCCTTTATTTTGGAAGTCATACAGGGTGAGGGGGGACTATCAACAGCCAGTGGCTCATGGCTTAAACGCATAGCAGCACTATGCCGAAATGTTGGTGCTCTACTGATCGTCGACGATATTCAATGTGGGTGCGGAAGATCAGGTAATTTTTTCAGCTTTGAAGAGTCAGGTATAGTGCCTGATATCATACTCTTGTCTAAGTCACTCAGTGGCTTCGGTACGCCCTTGTCTTTGGTGTTGGTCAAAAAAGAAAATGACGTTCTAGATCCAGGTGAACATAATGGTACATTTCGAGGTAATAACCTCGGTTTTGTTGGCGCAACCATCGCTATTGAAAAATTCTGGAAAACTGAAGAGCTACAGAATTGCATTCGTAAAAAAGAATTACACATGTTCAATAGGGTTAGTAAGTTGATAGACCTATATGGTGCCGAAAACTTACAATACGCCGGTCGCGGGCTTCTTAACGGTATTCGCTTTACGAATCACTCCATCCCATCGATACTGTCAAAGAAGTTATTTGAAAAAGGGTTCATTATCGAAACTTGTGGTCCGTTTGACGAAGTTCTAAAGTTTCTTCCTTCATTGGTAGTAGATATAAAACTCATAGATCAGTTATTCGATAGCATAGATCTAGATCTTGCCGATATTTTTGGCGCACTACATCAACGTCCGTCAGCACAAGAGAAATGCCCATCATGAGCAATCACACGTCCACCCTGTTCAATAGTCGGGCTGCTATGTTTGATAGTGTGAGGAAGCATTTCTTGGCAGCAGAATCATTGCCTCCAGCTTGCTACAAAGATAGAGATTTCTATAATGCCGAAGTCGAAAACATTTTCTTAAAATCTTGGCTGTTTATCGGCCGTCACGAAAAGCTACCAAGCGAACTTTCATACTTCGTAGTAGATATACTCAACGAGTCCGTGCTCGTCACAAAGAATGAAAACGGGGAAATTCAAGCATTTCAAAATTTTTGCCGTCATCGAGGCGCTCGGCTAATGGATGGCCATGGTATAACTAAGCAGATTAGGTGCCCTTATCATAACTGGGGATATTCCCATAATGGGGACCTAATCGGTGCTCCGGATATGAAGAGAACTGAAAACTTTTCAAAAAAAAATCATGGCTTGCTAAAAGTAAAACTTGAAAGCTGGGCTGGATTCCTATTTATAAACTTTGATAACGACTCGATTCCGCTAATAGAATATCTTGGCGACTTGCCGAAAACGCTAGAAAAATATGATCTTAACAATATGCTATGCATCAAGGAGACTGCACATGATGTAGCATGTAATTGGAAGCTTTATACTGAGGTAGACATGGAAGATTACCATGCACCTACGGTACATCCTTTATCCATTGGCCAGCAAGTATTTCCTAGACAGCCCTCAAATGGCGAGTATGAGACAACATTTTACGAGTGCCCAAAAACTGTTTCTGTTATGTCGACCGATAAAGGTCCAGTCTTCCCGCATATTGATGGCATCTCTGGAAAGGCCGCTACTGGTACATACTTTACCATGATCTACCCAGGATTTTTCTTAGTCACTACTCTTGACTCCTGCTGGTGGATTAACAAAATTCCCGTAGATGAAACTAACTCTGCTGTTGGTGTTGGTTACTGCTTCCCAAAAACTACAGTAGCTCGGGATGACTTCGAAGAAATATCTTGCCGGTATATTGAACGCTGGGATATGGTGATTGACGAAGATAACAAAATATGCGAGCGCCATCAGTTAGGGATTAATTCTAGATGGTGTTTGCCTGGACGGCTGTCATTTCATGAGGAAGTGGTCAACGTAATGAATAATTGGGTACTTGACCGGGTTTTACCACAGGAGGTGCTTTCAGATGTCTAAAAGTAGCCATTCAAAGCCAACTTATCAGCTTGTACTCATAGGGCTACTCAGCTCGGTTTTTTTTAGCGCGACATTCGTAATGAACTATGTCATGCACCTTGATGGTGGCCATTGGGCCTGGTCCGCTGCGCTTCGATTCCTATTCATGTTAATGCTCTTATTTCCCTTCTTGCTGTTATCCAAAGGTTTCGGGTTCTTACTTGAATTGTTTCAGATTTTTTTCCGAAATTTAGTGTTTTGGCTAGTAGCGGGAACCGTAGGCTTCGGCGTTTTTTACGCAGGAATCTGCTATGCTGCAGATTACTCGAGAGGTTGGCTTGTTGCGGCCACATGGCAAACAACCGTTTTGGCGAGCCCACTTGTACTTGCGATGTTTGGTTTGAAAATGCCCAAGCGAGGTATATTTCTATCTGTAATTATAGTGATTGGTGTAATGCTTGTTAATTATGCTCAACTAAAGCAGGGGTTATCAATAGATGACTTATGGCATGGGGTGGTGCCAGTACTTATATCCGCAATGGCCTATCCGCTAGGTAATCAGATGTTGAATGGCGCAAAAAATGGATCAATTACTTTTATAAAACGAATCGAGTCCAGAGTGTTAGAGTCGTCGGCTGCATGTGTTTTTTTAATGAGTCTCGGATCAGTGCCATTCTGGATTGGATTGATCTTTTTTGTTCACCCTGCACAGCCATCTATCGGGCAAGTTTATGGCAGTTTGTCGGTTGCATTTTTCTCTGGGGTTTGTGCAACGAGCCTTTTCTACTGGGCTCGCAATAGTACTATCTCAGCAATGCAAATCGCAGCGGTGGACGCGACTCTAGCAGGGGAAGTTATCGTCACACTGATCGCTGAGATTGTTTTTCTGAAACAACCCGCTCCTGATGTACTTTCAATAACAGGACTTGTCATAATCACGCTTGGGCTTATTGGCTACTGCTATCGGAGTGCAGTTGTTCCTCCTCAAGAAAATACAGAGCCTCTTACATCTAATCCATAAGTAAAAGGTAATATCAGATGCGCCTACCTGGACACCTTAGCCATAGTCTGAACAGCGCATCTGATTCAGTCCATCGTATCGAATATAGTTTTATATTAATTGCTTGCTAACGGTCGATCAAGATTTGCCTGTAAGTTCACGTCTTTGATTGACGTGATAAGCTAGGGCTCATAAGTTGATCTTGTATGCTGCATGCACATTATGGGCATAACGACTACCTGGCTTATTCCGCTGCCTTGTTTTTTAGTTGCAATATTATTATCTGGTTTGGGCAGATATGGCGTGTGTAGTTAGCTAGTCTATAGGAAACCCCAAGGTATTAATGTGTACTAATGACGTACATTCCGGTGGGAACATGCCGGGCTTTCTCCTCAATCGGCAGTGGGCACCACTAACCTGAAGGTACCGTTCGACTGCTACCACTGCCAAATCGTCGAGGGCGACCTGGCCACCAAACTGCGTCGGGACTTCGTTGGAATCGACCATATCCAGATCGCCGGCGTGCCGGACCGGCATGAACCGGACCTGGGAGAAGTCAACTATCCCTATCTGTTCGAGTTGATCGACCAGTTGGGTTATGACGGCTGGGTAGGGTGCGAATATCGGCCGCGTGGCAACACGTCTGCAGGCTTGCAGTGGTTGCGCGACTGGAAGGCGCGCTAAGCGTAATAGAGGAGGGCGGCGACGGGCCAGGAGCCCGTCGTTTCAGGCCGGGGTATTGTCAGACGGCAGCAACAGTTCGACTCCCTGCTTGCGAATGCCATCGGCCGCGGCCGGGGTCAACGCGTCGTCGCTGAGGATAATGTCGAACTGTTCGAGCCCGGCAATCTTGTACATGCTGAATGTGCCGTACTTCGAACTGCTGGCCACCAACACCACTTGCGAGGCCGATTGCATCGCGGCTTGTTTCACCTCCACCTTCAGCGCCGAAGGCGTGGTGAGGCCGCGACGCAAATCCCATGAGCTGGTCGATATGAACGCAATGTCGGTGACGACCTGGCGCAAGGTGGCAACCGCCAGGCCGCCCACGCACGATTGATTGGAGTGATCCAACTGCCCGCCGGTATGAATCACCGTGACATGGGGGGCTTCGATCAGCGCCTGGACAATGCCGAAGTCGTTGGTCACCACGGTCATGCCGGACAGCGCCTTGATGTAGGGGACGATTTCCAGCGTGCTGGTTCCCGCATCCAGGTAGATCGTCATATCGGCATGCAGCAGCCGGGCGGCGAGCTTGGCCATGGATTGCTTCTGTGGCAACTCGACCACCGCCTTGAGCTGATGGCTGGGCTCACTATGGAGCTGGCTGGCGATCCGCACCCCACCCGTTACCGAGTAAGCACGACCTTCCTGCTCCAGCAGCGCGATATCGCGACGTATGGTCATGTGCGAACAGTCGAACATGTCCATCAATTGATGAACGCTCAGCACCTGATGCTTGCGCAACTGTCGCAGCATCAATTCACGGCGCTGTTCAGGAATCATCGGTGCGCCGCTTTCGGCGGCGATGTCCTTTTGACTAGGCATTCGGGCTCCAGAGTGAAGAAATCCGCAAACAAGAAACGCGGGCAAACATAGTAGCGAATCTACGGTGAAGGGACGAGTTGTTGCGAACATGGTAAAGACTTACTTCTGCACACGTAGGGACTTGTTCGGATAGTCCTTCGTCTAATCAAACCGCCGACACATTCAAGCTACCTGAACACTCGCTGAACCGTGTGATTGAAACTGCCGAAACATCTTGTAATGCGTAATTGCTCCATTCAGGATTGCGAATAATTTCTATTCAAGCAGATGGTTTTATGTCCATTCTTATCGAATTGGCTGCGGCTTTTTTCGTATTGCAGTGCGGCATGGTTTGGGCTACGGAGCTATCGATACCGAGTGATTCGCCGATAAATCTGACCATTGAGAATCACACTTTCAATCCCTCTACATTCACGGTACCTAGTGGAAAACGCTTTCGCATTCAACTTACCAGCCACGATGAGTCAGTGGATGAGTTCGAAAGTTATGACCTGAAATTCGAGAAAATCGTCGTCCCTAACGATACCATCACGGTTTTCGCTGGCCCCCTGCACCCAGGCACTTACAGCTTCTTCGACGACTACCATCCAGACCAGGCCAAAGGTACTGTCACTGTAGCGCCAAGCAAGGGGCACGATGATGCTCCCTAGTCTGCTGATCGTTTTCCGCGAGGTGCTTGAGGCCGGCATCATTTTGGGTATCGTGCTGGCCGCCACCCAAGGTATTCGCCGTAGAAACTGGTTTATCGCCGGAGGCATCCTTGCTGGCCTGGTCGGAGCAGCCTTGCTTGCCTTATTCGCTGAAGCAATTACCCATGCACTCTTCGGCTTCGGCCAAGAAGTACTCAATGGCGTCATTCTCCTCATTGCCGTGGTCATGCTGGGCTGGCACAACCTGTGGATGGGTATTCACGGTCGCGAACTGGCCGCGCGGGTGCAAGGGGTCGGAGATGCGGTAGCAAGAGGGGAGTCCTCTCTCACGGTGATGGCAGTCGTGGCGGCCGTGGCGGTGTTGCGAGAGGGTTCGGAGATTGTTCTGTTCCTGTATAGCATCGCGGCATCCACCCAAAGCAGCACCTCGTCAATGTTCGTTGGTGGTTTGTTAGGTATCGCCGCCGGTAGCTTTTTATCCTGGGGGCTCTACCGAGGGCTAGTGGCGATCCCTCTGAATAGACTGTTCGGCATTACATCCTGGTTAATCGCTCTGTTGGCAGCCGGAATGGCTGGTCGTGCCGCAGCCATTCTCGCAGGTGCAGACCTATTACCGGCATGGGGCTATGAAGTCTGGGATACGTCGTCATTGATCGCCGATGGCAGTATGCCGGGACGGGTCCTGCAGGCGCTTCTGGGGTACAGCGACAGGCCAATGGGGGTGCAATTGGTGGCTTGGGTTCTGACTTTCGCCACATTGGTCATCGGTGGGTATTTGATTCAAAACCGCTCTAGCAGAACCTCCGCACACTCAAACTCTCACAGGAGAGAAACATGAAACTCCCCGTTACTTCCTTGGCTGCTTTGCTCGCCGCTGCCAGTGCTTCGCTATTTGCCATCAGTGTCCAGGCGCGTGAGTATCCGATTGGTGGGCCTATCCAGACGCACGACTTGGAAATCGCGTCGTCCTATCTGGTCGGTATCGAAATGGCCCCAATGCCACCAGGTATGCAGATGGGGGGGGATAGTGTGCATCTGGAAACCGATGTCCACGCTACAGCCGATAATAAATACGGTTTCGCCAATGGCGAGTGGATTCCTTACCTCAACATTACCTACCTACTGGTCAAACAAGGCTCACCTGACTACAAAGAAATCGGGAAGTTGTTGCCAATGGTGGCAAAAGACGGCGCGCACTATGCCAACAACGTCAAAATGGATGGCCCAGGCACTTACACCGTGGTCCTGCGTTACGAAAGTCCGCAGATCAACGGATTCTTTCACCACATAGATAAAGAAACTGGCGTACCAGAATGGTGGGGGCCTTTCAGCCAGACGTTTACCTTCCAGTATGCTCAGAAATAAAAAACCTATCTGAAAGCCCTTCAAGAATGAGACTAGTAAACCGCTCGCTTTGGAGCTGCTCTGCGAGAGGGTGTTTATTATGGCCAGTAAATCCAAAACTAATAAAGTAAATTCAACGCCACATTGCGCAAGGTCATGGGGCAAGAAATGGCGGTAAAGTTGGTCAGGGTATCGATGTTCACGGTCAGACCTTGAGCAGTCATTGTGCAATTTTTCAGCTGTTGCACTGAGCGCGCCCATGAACGCCGTCATGCTTTTCTAGTTAATGTAGGGCGATGCTATTGGGCCGTGAAGCGGCATTGACTGTAGGATCCTTCTGCGGAAGGGGCCTTACAGATCGTGTTTATCTTCGCTCTTCAGATGGGGCAGGATCATGACCGCCGCCGACCCTTAACGATACGCAGCGTATGAACAAACAGTCAGTTTGATCGCCCGATGGTCTACGGACGGCTGGTTGCCGGGTGGTCAACGACATCACGGGCGGTTCTGCGCCGACGTCATGAATGCGACAGGAATCCGCCTCTAAGGCACTATTTAGCGTACGCTAACCTATTGCTTCAGATGGGGGCGTCGACCGAAGATTTTTGCCTGTGATTGCCGAGAATGATCCGCGTACCTAGTTATCATGACATGCAGCGGAGCGGATGAGAAAGCCATCTTGCATTTAGACCAACGCAGGCAGTACTGGATGCCCATTTATAGCCGACTTTTCAAAGCGCTCGCTCACAACAAGCTTGTTGTGCAAAGGTAACTGTTACCACAGTGCGGCGATGGCACAGAAATACGAACTTTAAGCTGATCTTATCTGGATGATCTCCAAGCCAGACTGGTGGACTGCATACACTATTGCAATCACTATCGTATCAAACTGAAGCTATACGGACTGAGTCCTGTTGAACTACAGGGCTCAGTCCGCTCAAATATACGCTTGTATTTTCTGATTTTTCGGGATTCATTAGAATTTACGAGGATATTATGGTTTTTCCTGAGTCGACTAATGACTTTGTCGGTTGGATGTACAAGTTTAATCAATAATCCATTGGGGTTACCGCTCAGTGGTCGTCGTAAAAATATTTACCGCGACCATGTATTTGGACTTGCCCCATTCACAGATTAAACTGTTGTACAGCTCGATTAAGGTCCACCGCGAGTTGGGCCAATTCATTCGTGGCAGTAGCGGTCTGATTAGCGGCCGCAGCATTTTTGGCTGAAAGGTCACGAATCCCAACTAGGTTTCGGTCGACCTCTCGCGCGACCTGAGCCTGCTCTTCTGTCGCTGTTGAGATGTTCATATTCCGTTCAGTAATCTGGGCAACAGAATGGCTTATCGTCGAAAGGGCCCCTCCACAGGCGGTAGCCACGTCAAGGCTATCCTGTGCGTATCGATTACTGACTTCCATAGACGTTACCGCCTTACCAGTACCCACTTGGATAGCTGTGACAATCTGTTCAATTTCGCTAGTGGAGTGTTGCGTCCTATGTGCTAATGCGCGTACCTCATCAGCGACAACCGCGAAGCCGCGTCCAGCTTCCCCGGCTCGGGCCGCTTCAATTGCAGCATTAAGTGCCAACAGGTTTGTCTGCTCGGCAATACTAC
>RCUO01000189.1_pt1 | contig 38599 bp, 35 predicted proteins | sample 2166161 | NCBI WGS metagenome assembly RCUO01 (sample SAMN09932617, study PRJNA488358) | compost metagenome | feature: garden; material: soil; isolation source: compost soil in cyclohexanecarbonitrile-enriched culture | place: Germany: Experimental Botanical Garden Goettingen | collected 2016-01-27
TACAGCAGCGCCAGCGCGTCGTCGACGCCCGGGTCGGTATCGAAAATGACTTTCAGCATGTTGTTGTTCTTCTTCCGTGTGGTGCGGGGGGCGCCGGCGGCCCGGAAGCAGGCCGGCGCGCCCTGTATTGTCCCATCTTCATGACGGGCAGGGCGAACCAGGGCGCCGGTGGGGGCATATCATCGCCTTCAAGGTAGGGTATCGACTCGAACCGTTTGAGAGCTGTCCTGCCAGACTCCGAACCATCTTCATTGATGATGAGCCAGTGCCACTTTGCATTGCCGACACCTACTATGCAGAGAACGGCAGCACTTCCGTATTTGAAGAGCGCACCTGGCTCATTGGCAGGAGGTGACTCCTTGGTGGAAACAATTGCAGAGAGTTTCAGGAAAATAGCGATGAAATATCAACTAACAGAAGGACAGCTCAATGGTCCAGCTCAACTTTCGGTCATTGATAGCCTGCCAGAAGACTTGAGAACGGCACTCCCTAAGAGCTACCTTGAATTCCTTAAGACTCACGACGGCGGCGAAGGATTCATTGGCGATAACTACATCATTTTTTGGAAGGCAGAAGAGCTGGTTGATTTCAATCGTGAATATGAAGTCGAGACGGATGCGCCCGGTGTATTTTTGTTCGGCTCCAGCGGGGGAGGAGAAGCGTATGGATTCGACATGTGGGATGTCGCTATGCCGATAGTAATGATTCCTTTTATAGGCATGGATCGTCAATACGCCATCTTGGTAGCGGCCGACCTTCCAGATTTATTTGCGCAATTGGCAGAGCGAGAATGATTGGCCTGGATAAGCACGCACGCCCTAAAGGCATGGAGCTGTTCGAGCTTAGACCCGTTATCGTTGGCGGTGATCCGGTCAGCCCTGAGAACAAAGCCTGGTTGACGAGAGAGCAGCATTTTGAGGCTGTGCGCTACTGGAATAGGATTGTCAGAAGTCTGCGTGATGGGCCGAAGTAGCTGGAGATAGAAAGGTGTAGAAGGAATAGGTCAGGAACGGCCAGCTTCGATATCAGACATCTGTAATTGCTAAGCGAACCGGAGGATGTCCGGCTCGCGCAAGATGGTTTGTAGAATTCCTGCAGGTCTGACTAAAATGCTCGGTCAACATTTATCGATAGCCTCGCAGAGTATTTATTCGAACGGAAATCCGAAGGAAAAGCCGCGCTGCAACCAATGGATCAGTCGCGGTAGGTATGCCCCCCTGCTCAAGGAGCTGCGCCATGCTGGTGGTAACCCTGGTCTTGGTCGCCCTGGTATTGGGCTTGAACCTCGTCGCCACCTTCGTGGTGCTGGGGCGCGAAGAGGTGTCGGCGGGCGGCCGGACGGTGCAGCTGCTGCTGGTATGGCTGCTGCCGCTGGTCGGCGCGATCGTGTGCATGGCGATGGCCACCGCCGATGACTCACCCGCGCGGGGCGATGGCACTGGCGGTGGCGCCTATGATTCTTCTGGTGGTTCCTCCGGCGACAGCCACAGCAGCCACAGCTACAGCAGTTCGGACTGCGGCGGCGGCGACAGCGGTGGGGGCGGTGACGGAGGCAGCTGCGGCGGCGGCGATTGACGCGAGGTTCCAGGTTGCCGGCCAGCGGCCGGCACTACCCGGACGTGACCTATCGAGGTTGCCGGCCAGCGGCCGGCACTACCGTGACCGGGCCTCGCCGGGGTAGTGCCGGCCGCTGGCCGACACCCTCATCCGCTCAACCGCCGCCTTCGGTCGGCAAGGGCGCCGGCACGTTCAACAGCCCGCCCGCTGCCACATAGGCGGCCAGGGCCTGGCCCTGGCTGAGCAGATGGCGTTCCATGGTGCGTTCGGCAGCCTGCGCGTCGCGGCGGCGGAAGCACTCCATCAACTCGCGGTGTTCGGCCAGCGACTGCGCGGTGCGCCCCGGGGCCAGCAGCTGGCGACCGCGATGCATCTTCAGGATGCGGTGCAGGTCGTGGGTGATGCGGATCAGCCACGGGTTGCCGGCGTAATGCTGCACGGTTTCGTGGATCAGGTAGTTGTTGCGGTAGTACTCGGCGATGTTGCCCTCGGCCGCCGCGGTTTCCATCGCCGCATGCAGGTCTTCCAGCTGCTGCACGCCGGCATCATCGATGTGCTTCACGGCCTCGTGCGCGCAACGGCCTTCCAGCATCGCCATCACCGGGAACAGCTGGTTGAGGTCTTCCAGCGTCAACCGGGTGACCCGACTGCCACGACCTGCGTCGATCTGTACCAGGCCTTCGGCGGCCAGCAGCTTCAACGCCTCGCGCAGCGGCGTGCGGCTGATGCCCAGTTCTTCGCACAGCGCGGGCTCGTCGATCCACTCGCCCGGCGGCAGCCGGTAGTCGTAGATGCGCTCGCGCACGTGGTCGGCCACCTCTTCATACAGAGGCGCGCGCTTCTTCGGTGATCGCGGGGCAGGGGCAATGGCCATGGAGGAAGTGTACCGCCAGGTAGTGCCGACCGCTGGCCGGCAACCCGTGATCGCTGGATGGCTTCATGAGATTGCCGTCCAGCGGCCGGTACTACCGCAGGCATTTACATCCAGCCCGGCACCACGAACACCAGCCACGCCAGCAGCGGGCCAAATGCCACCACCAGGCCGCTGTAGACCAGGAAGCGGCGGAACAGCGTTTCGCGTTCTTCCTTCGCGGCCGAGGCCACCACCAGTGCGCCGTTGGTCGAGAACGGGCTGACATCGACGATGGTGGAGGACACGGCCAACGCGCAGATCACGCCGGCGGCGCTGAGATGGCCTTGCATCAGGAACGGCACCGCCAGCGGAATGGTGGCACCCAGCACTGCTGCCGACGAGGCGAACGCGGAGACGATGCCGCCCACGTAGCAGACCAACAGCGCGCCCAGCAGCGGGATGCCGATGCTGGAGACACCGTGGCCGATGAAGTCCACGGCACCGGCATGTTCCAGCACGCCGATGTAGGTGACCACGCCGCAGATCAGCAGCACGGTGGACCAGCTGATGCCATCCACCGCACCCTTCTGGCTCTGCGGCGACAGCAGTGCCAGCACCACCGCAACGGTGATCGAGACCAGGCCGACGTTGAGGTTGTAGATCAGCGCGGCCACGCCCAGGCCGAGCAGGCCGATCAGGGTGAACAGCCGTTCGCGGGTCAGGCCCACCGCATCCAGTGCCACCGGATCGTTGGACAGGGTGCCACCACCGGCCGCGACCAGCGCACCGTGGCCTTCAATGGCGAACTGCCGCGACGAGGCCTGCGGACCACCGGCCATCGCCAGTTCCGCGGTGCCGACCGTGCCTGCCGCAGTGATCGAACCGCGACGCAGCAGCGCGATGCCGCCGAAGGCGAAGAAGCAGATCGTGGCCATCATGAAGTTGAAGCCGAGGCTGGTCAGGAACACCGCCATTTCGGTGACTTCCAGCCCGGCCTTCTGCACCACGCCGTTGGTGATGCTGCCGTACACGCTGATCGGCGAGAAGCCGCCGGCCTGCGCGCCGTGGATCACCAGCAGGCCCATCATCAGCGGGTTGATGTTGTACTGCTTGGCAAAGCGCAGCGCGACTGGTCCGATGATCGCCACCGCGGCCGGGCCGAGCGCGCCGAAGGCGGTCAGCACGGCGGTGATCACGAACATCACCCACGGAATGGCCACGATATGGCCGCGTACCGCTTTCACCGCCCAGTGCACCAGCAGGTCGATGGTGCCGTTCTTCTGCGCGATGGCGAACAGGTAGGTGATGCCGACCAGGGTCAGGAACAGGTCACCCGGGAAGCCAGCGAGGACTTCCTTGCCCCCCATGTCGACCCAGAGACCGCCGACGATGAAGGCCAGCGCGAAGGCGACGGCACCCATGTTGATCGGCATCGCAGTGGCGACGATGAACATGATCACCAGACCGATGATCGTTGCAATTTGTGGAGTCATGCGCCCTCCCAGACACCTGATTCGCGTACTGCACGGATGGAAGCCCGCCATCCCGGGGTATGGCCTGTTACGTACTGCGCGTTACGTACTGCTCAAACCCGCTACTGCTCAAACCCGTTACTGCTCAAACCCGTTACTGCAGCCGCTGCAGCGCGCTGCGGACCCACGCCGCCGCGCCGTCCAGGGTCTGGAATTCCTCGATCGCGCGCACCTCGCAGCACGGATAGGCCGGCGCGATCATGCGTGCCAGCGCGTTGCCCGGGCCCAGCTGCAGGAACACACGCGCGCCGCGCTCGAATGCCTGGCGCATCACCTGCGCCCATTCGATGGTCTGCGCCAGCTGCGCGGACAGCGTATGCACCGTCGTCGCGGTGTCGCGTACCGGCCGTGCATCGATGCCGGCCAGCAGTGGCAGGCGAGGAGCATGCAGGGTGGTGGCCTGCAGCGCTGCGGCGAACGGTTCGACTGCCGCCGACAGCAGGGGCGTGTGCGCTGGCACATGCACCGGCAGCAGGCGCACCTCCGCGCCCTGCGCATGCGCGGCAGCGGCCAGCGCATTCAGTGCCTGTTGCGTGCCGCCAACGATGAAATGATCTGCGCCGTTGGCGATGGCCACATACGCGCCGTGTGTGTCACACAGTGGCTGCAGCGTCTGTCGATCCAGGCCGAGGATCGCCTGCATGCCCGCACCGGCGGGACTGGCAGCATCCATCAAACGCGCGCGCTGGGCCGACAGCGAAAGGCAGGTGGCGGCATCGAAACTGCCGGCGATGGCGTGTGCTGCCAGTTCGCCGATGCTGTACCCGGCCAGCACGATCGGGCTCGGCAGGGTGTCGCGCAGGACATGCCATTGCGCGATGGTGGCAGCGCACAGCAGTGGTTGCGCCTGTGCGTTGTCGAAGCGGTCGTCGGCGGCTGCGGCAGCGAACACGTTGCGTTCCAACACATCGCCCGCCGCATCCAGTACCGCGCGTGCAGCGGCGATGCCACGCACGCGGTCGAACATCGCCGGATGCTGCGCACCTTGTCCGGGGCAGAGCAGGGCCAGGCTCATGCATCCTCCTGCTGCAGCAGGAACCAGGCGCAGGCCAGCAGATCGGCACTGCCGCCCGGGCTGAGCCGGCGCATCACGAAGGCATCGCCCATGGACTGCAGGCGCATGCGCCAGTCCGGCGCGAAGGCGCCACCCGAGGAAAGGAATGCGCTCGCTTGTTGCTGCGCCCAACACAGGCCCTCGGCGCCACCACGGTGCAGCAGGTTCAGATCGTCCACCTGTGCCACCAGCTGCATCAGCGTGTGGCACAGCGCGGCATCGCGCGGCAGGCCGCTGTCCAGCGCGTGGCGCAGGGTGGGCAGGGCCAGCTCGCGCAGCACCGGGTAGCCGGCGGCAGCCTGCTCGCGCACACCGCTGACCCCATGGCGTGCACGCGCGCGCTGTCCCGGGCTGTGAGGGTCCAGTGGCGCCGCGATGAGCGCGTCCTTCCACTGCTGGACCGCCAGACACACCTGCGCGGCGGGTACTGCATGGCCATGCACGCGCCTGCGCTCTGCAGCGGCAGCCACCAGCAGGCCAAGGCTGAAGATCGCACCGCGATGGGTGTTGATGCCGCCGGTGGCGGCCAGCATGGCCGTTTCGGCCGCAATGCCGTGATCGCGCAGCACCGTGAAGGGGGCACCCGCGGCACCGGCCCTGGCCACCGCAGTGAAGTAGTGGCGCAGGGCAAACAGGCTGCGCAGGAAGGTGCTGGCATCCATGTCGTCATGGCTGCCGCTGTTGAACGGCGTGATCAGGCCCGGTTTCGGGGCGCAGGCCAGCTCGGTGTGCAGGCTGGCAATGGCCAGCCGTCCCAGGCGTGCGCTGTCGACCACCATACCGAGTGCAGGAATCTGCTTGCGGGCGGCAATCATGCGATCGCCTCGCGCGGGGCGAACAGCGCATCGCGCGCCTCCAATGCGGCTCCGTCCAGACGTTTCACCAGCACCTGGCGACTGCGGCCGGCAAGTTCGCGCCAGTTCACCGCGCCGCCATCGGGCAGGCACAGCTCGCCATCGAGACGATGCGGATGGCGGGTCTCCCATGCCAGCAACTGCGCTGTCAGCGCCTCGGCCTGCGCGGCATCGGTCACCTGCCATAGCAGGTCGATGTCCGAACGCTCATGCACGTAGGGCAGGGCGGTCAGCCATTGCCAGGCGAAGGCGCCGAACACCCGGGCCGGGGCCAGTGACTGCAGGTCGTGAAGTGATTCCTGCCACGCCTGCGGAACAACGGCGTCGCCCGCTGCCAGCAGCTCACTCAATGCCGGCGGCGCGTGCATGCGAGCGACGTCCCGCAACGGCACGCGCAACGACAGGCGCTGCTTGCCTTCGGCCGGTGGCAATGGAATGCCCAGTCGCAGGCGCGGATCGGGATCATCCGCTGCACGACGCGCCACCACCGCAGGCAAGCCCTGCGCCAGCCATGCGGCAAGGCGCGGCTCGTGCGTGGGCACGTCGGCCCGCCAATCGGCATCGGCCGACAGCCAGACCAGCGTGTGCCGGGCAGGCCGCTCAGGCATTGCCCTGGCTCACGGCAGCGGCCACCTGCGCAGCCAATGTGCGGCCACCGCGTTCGGCGCCCAGCGCCGCGCGATGGTCACCGTCGGCGGGTGCGCGCAGTGCATCCAGCAGGTGACGCGCCAGGTCGCCATCCCACAGCGATTGCACTGCGCCCATCGCTACATAGTTCTCCACGCCCGGCGCGAACACCGGCGAGGTCAGGCTCAGTGCCTGCAGTTTCTCCAGCGGCTGCTTGGTCACCCGTGCCATCGCGCGCAGGTCCATCACCCGCACCTGCGCATCGGGAAGGGCATGGATGTGGTCGGCCATCAGCCCGAACGACAGGAAGCCACCGCTGACCGATTCGCCATAGACCAGCGTGACCAGGCGCGAACCACGACGGCGGGCCAGGTCCAGGGTCTGTGCGAGGTGGGCGAAGTAGCCGTTGATGCCCAGCAGTTCGTCGCGGCGCGCCAGGCGCTGGCCTGCGGTATCGACCAGCATCACGATCGGACGCTGCGGATGTGCAGCGGTGCTGGCCAGCACGGTGTCGGCCAGCACCAGGGCATGGTCCACGCCCACTTCGATCTTGTCGGTGGTGCCGATCACCGTCACTTCGCCGTCGTCGGTGGTTGCCGTTCCGGTCAGTACCGAATCGTTCACCGCGATTGCGTGGCCACGCGGGAACAGCGCGTCCAGCAATGTAGTCAATGGCATGCTCATGGCAGGCTCCGGTGAGCGGTGGCAGCAAGGAAGGCATCGGTTTCCAGCAGCGCCAGGCGTTCTGGGTCCGCTATGCCCTGGCGTGCCCAGATCTGCAGGCCATCGTTGCAGTCGCCCCATGCGTCCACGCGCGCTTTCAATGCGGCGTGGCGTGCCTGCAACGCGGCCAGCGCCGCGTCGGTGTCGGTGCTTGCGGTGTCTGGCTGCAGCGCATCAAAGGCCGCCTGCGCAAACGCGCCGATCGCATCGGGCACCAGCACCTGCGCCTGGTCGATCAGGTAGCGGTTCTTGCCGCCGGTCACCCGCCACACCAATGCGCGGTCGCGCGAATCGAATTCCTCCACGCCGCGCACGGTCTCGATCACCTCCGGGCCAGACAACGACAGCCGTCCCTCCTCGGACATGATCACCGTGCTGCAGCAGCGGGTGACGATGCCCATGCCACCGAAGGCGCCGTTGCCACTGCCGATCAGCGCCACTACCGGTACACCGGCTGCACGCACACCCAAGGTGGCTCGCATGATCTCGGAAATGGCGATCAGGCCGGCGTTGGCTTCATGCAGGCGCACGCCACCTGTATCGAGCAGCAGCAGCACGCCATCGGGATGGGTGGCCGCCGCGCGGCGCAGCAGGCCGGTCAGCTTGGCGCCATGCACCTCGCCCACGCCGCCGCCCATGAATTCCCCCTGCTGCGCGGCCACCAGTACGCGTTTGCCGCGCAGGCGACCCTCGCCGACGACGATGCCATCGTCGAAGGCGGCCGGTTGGTCGAGCTGCGCCAAGTGCGGACTGATCGCGCGTCGGGCAGGACCGAGAAATTCGTGGAACGAACCTGCATCGAGCAGGCCGGCGATGCGCGCGCGGGCATCGGCTTCGTAATAGCTGTTGCGCTGTGCGAGCGTCATGGCTGGCCTCCGGCATGCAGGGTCTCAACCGCCTGGTCCAGGCGCAGACTGACCACGGCCGGTGTGGCGCCGGCATCGTTTATCGAGACGCGTACATCACGCAGGGGGTGACGCTGGGCGAAGTCGGCGATCACCGCCTGCCATACCGTGCCGAAGCCACGCGCGGCGGTGATGATGCGCACCGTCATCGCACCGTCCAGGTCGGCCGGTTCCAGCAGGATTTCCAGGTTGCCCGAGGCCAGTACGCCCACCAGCACGGCATCGGTGGGGAAGCGCACAGGCGTCGTGCCGTCGAATCGATAGTCGAGGGTTTCCATGGCGTGCCCCTTACCAGTTGCGGAAGCGCTTGGGCGGGTCGTACAGACCGCCGGACCAGCGCACCAGGTCTTTCACCGAACGCGCGGCAAGAAGATCGCGGCTGGCGTCACGCACGTTGATGCCGAGATCGTCCGGGCGGCGGATCACTCCGCGGTCGCGCAGGTTTTCCACCATGGCGCGATCGCGGCCCCTGCCGACGGCGGTGTAGCCGGCCACGCCGCGGATCGCCTGCTCGCGTTCTTCCGGGCTGCGACACAGCAGCAGGTTGGCGATGCCTTCCTCGGTCAGCACATGGCTGACGTCGTCGCCGTAGATCATCACCGGCGGCAGCGGCATGGCTGCGCGTTCGGCCAGCTCCCAGGCATCGAGGCGGTCGACGAAGGCCGGCGCCATGTGCTCGCGGAAGGTTTCCACCATCTGCACCACCAGCTTGCGCCCACGCGGCATCTCGCCCGGTCGCGCGGCCTGCTGGCCTGCCTTGATCCAGGCGTCGCTGGCATGGCGACGGCCGCGTGCATCCGAGCCCATGTTGGGTGCACCACCAAAGCCCGCGATACGGTCGCGCGTTGCGGTGGAGCTGTTGCCCTGCAGATCGATCTGCAGGGTGGAACCGATGAACATGTCGCAGGCATACAGGCCGGCAGTCTGCGAGAACGCACGGTTGGAGCGCATCGAACCATCGGCGCCGGTGAAGAACACATCCCCGCGCGCGGCGATGTACTTCTCCATGCCCAGTTCCGAGCCGAATGAGTGCACCGATTTGACGAACCCCGATTCGATGGCCGGAATCAACGCCGGGTGCGGGTTGAGCGCCCAGTGCTGGCAGATCTTGCCTTTCAGCCCCAGCGATTCGGCATAGGTCGGCAGCAGCAGTTCGATCGCCGCGGTATCGAAACCGATGCCGTGGTTGAGCCGGTTCACCCCGTACTCGGCGTAGATGCCCTTGATGGCCATCATCGCCATCAGCACCTGGATCTCGGAGATCTGCGCCGGGTCGCGGGTGAACAGCGGTTCGATGTGGTTCGGGCGCGGCGCCTGCACCACGAAGTTGACCCAGTCGGCAGGAATATCGACGCGGGGGAGGGTGTCGACGATCTCGTTGACCTGGGCGATGACGATGCCGCCACCGAACGCGGTGGCTTCCACGATCACCGGCGTATCTTCGGTGTTGGGGCCGGTGTAGAGATTGCCGTGGCGGTCGGCGGCCTGCGCTGCTACCAGTGCCACGCGCGGGGTGAGATCGATGAAGTAGCGGCCGAACAGTTCCAGGTAGGTGTGGATGGCGCCGATCTGGATGCGGCCTTCGGCCACCAGGTTGGCCAGCCGTACCGACTGCGGCCCGGAGAAGGAGAAGTCCAGCCTGGAGGCGATGCCGCGCTCGAACACATCCAGGTGCGAGGGCAGCGACAGCACCGACTGCACCATGTGCAGGTCATGCACGCGTGCCGGGTCGAGGTCGGCCAGCGCCTGGGCAAGGAAGTCGGCCTGCTTCTGGTTGTTGCCTTCCAGGCAGACCTTGTCGCCCGGTTCCAGCAGCGCGTGCAGCAGCTCGGCGACATCGCCGGCCGCCACCTCATGGCCACTGGCCCATGGCGCGGCGCGTTCCAGCCGCGCCTGGCGGCCCCGCTCCAGCGTGTCCCAGCTCGGGTTCATCGACGGACTTCCGAATGGCGTTGGGATAATTACGCCATAATTATGGGGACGTGTGCAACCCGCAGCGCAGCAAATCCGGCCGCTTGGCCACCTTGGGGCTGCGGGTCCGCGTCGCCGTGGAGGGGTACACCCTGTTCATGTTCTCCTGCCGGCTGTAACCTCGATCCCCAGCACGGGTACCGTGCCGCCATCCAAGGAGGGGATACCAGCATGGATCCAGGTGCATTGGTTGCCGGCATGGGACGCCTGCGCAGGTTTACGCGCGCAGTGGCCTTCGCATTGCTGGCGCTCTATGTGCTCGGAATGTTGGTTGGCCAGTCGATGAAGGGCGAACCGCCACCGCTGTGGGCATGGGGCTTGCCCGTGCTGTTCGCGGGCGTGGTGTGGTTCGATGTGCGCCGATTGCTGGCGCGCGTTGACGTGGTGCGCGAGGTCAGCCCTATCGACCAGGTCCGACAGAAGTTGTCATCGTTGGACGAGCGCGCGCGTGCCACGCACCTGCTGCGCCTGAAGCGTCGGATGCTGCTAGCCGTCGTATCACTGCTTGCCAGCGCGGCCACGCTTCTGTTGGTTTCCGGCGATCATCCGCGTGCCATTGCCTGGACCTGGTTGTGGTTGGCGGTCAGTGCGTTCATGACCTTCGCCTACTGCGGCGGATTCCTTCTGGCCCGTCGCTGGCTGCAGTGAATCCACGCATGGCGTGGATCTACCGGAGATCGAAGCGATCGGTCGAAATGCACTGCCGCCGCGCGCTACCGTAGTAGATCCACGCCACGCGTGGATAAAGCCTGCAATGGGGTCAGTGTCCTTTCCTGCGGAAAGGGATCCGACCCCAGGCGTGCGCCTGCCTCAGAACTTCCAGCGCAGGCTGGCCGCCACGAAGCGCGGTTCGCCGTAGTTGTTGTAGTCCAGGTTGGCCCAGTAGGTCTTGTCCAGCGCGTTGCGCACGCTCAGCGTCGCCGTCCAGTTGTCGCTGATGCGGTAGTTGGCGTTGAACTGCACCAGCGCATACGCCGGCTGGTTCACCGTCACCGTGGTGCCCACACCGACCGGGTAGGGGATGTTGTAGCCCTGCACCTTGCTCTGCCACTGCACGCCACCGCCGATGCTCAGGCGCTCCAGCGCGCCGCGCAGCTGCAGCTGGGTATTGAGCTGCAGCAGGTTTTCGGCCGGGTTGGCGTACAGCAGGTCGGTGGCCGCACGGGTCACCTTGACGTGGGTATAGCCAGCGTTGACCGTCCAACCCGGCAGGATCTCGCCGTTGACGTCCACTTCCCAGCCACGCGCCTTGGTGCCGTTGACACCGATGAAGGCCGAGCTGCCATCGCTGAGCGAGCCTTCCGGCACGCCCATGTCACGCACCGCGTAGTTGTCCTGCTTGGCTTCGAACACCGCCGCGTTGGCGGTCAGGCGGCCGTCGAACCACTGCGTCTTCAGGCCCGCTTCCAGGTTGGAGCCCTGCACGGGAGCCAGCAGGTTCTCGTTGCGGTCCTTGTTGTTCTGCGGGTTGAAGATCTCGGTGTAGCTGGCATAAGCCGCCACGTTCGGGGTGATGTCGTACACCAGGCCCACGTACGGGGTGACTTCATCGCTCACCTTGTATGCGCCGCTGGTGGCGGTGTAGGCGCCGGCAGCGTTGTAGGCGCGGGTCTGGGTCTGCCAGCGGCTCAGGCGTGCGCCGGCAATCAATGCCAGCGGATCGGCCAGGCGCAGGCGCGTGGCCAGGTAGAAGCCGCTCTGCGTGGTCCTGGCCACGCGGCGTGCGCCGGTAAGGGTGTACGTCACTTCGGAGATGTCGCCATCCCAGCTGTGCACGTTGGGGATGTAGTAGCAGCGCTCACGGCCACACGTCGCCCAATCGCGCGGGTAGTTCAGCGCCAGGGTATTGGTGGTGCCTTCCAGGTCGGCCCACTGTGCGCCCACGGTCACGTCGTGCTCCTGGCCCCACAGGTTGAAGGTGCCGGTCAGGTAGGCGTCGACGTTGCGGCGGGTGTCTTCCGAATCGCCGGCGGCGGTGCGCAGGTAGATGCCCGCGCCGGTCACCGGGTCGGGATTGCCGGTGCCATACAGGCGCATGTTCTGCACGTTGCCGCGGGTGTAGGCGGTGTTGATCTTCAGCAGCCAGTTCTCACCGAAGCGCTGTTCCAGGTTGGCGAATACCGTGCTGGTCTCGCGCTGCCAGTAACTCCACTTCGGTGCCAGGTTGGTTGAGCGCGGCAGATGCGCGAAGTTGCCCTTGCTGTCGAAGAACGGCACGGTGCCCCAGGTCGAACCCACCGGGTTGTTGTCCTGGGTCTGGTAGCCGACGGTGACCGTGGTGCTGTCGGTCACGTCGCCTTCCAGCACGGCCATGCCGGCCATCTTGTTCTCTTTGTAGCGGTCGTAATAGAAATCGCGATCGGTGTAGGCGGCGACCACGCGGCTGCGGAAGCGGCCGTCGGCGGTCAGTGGTGCGGTCACGTCCGCCTCCATGCGGCGGTAGTCCCAGCTGCCGGCACTGACCGAGAACGAGGCGTCGAACTCCTTGCCCGGGCGCTTGCGCAGCAGGTTCACCGTGGCCGACGGCACGCCGGCGCCGCTGAGCAGGCCGTTGGCACCGCGGATCACTTCCACCCGGTCGTAGAAGGCGGTGTCGTATTCCTGGTTGGTCGAGCCGCTGTAGGTGGGAATGCCGTCCACCTGGAAATCGGTGATGGCAAAGCCGCGCGCGTAGTACAGCGGGCGCTGGGTGTCATAGAAGGACACGCTGACGCCGGTGACATTGCGCATCACGTCGTTGAGGCTGAACAGCGACTCGTCCTGCAGGCGCTGCAGGCCGATCACCGTGGACGACTGCGGCGTTTCCTGCAGGGTGATCGGCAGGCGGGTGGTGCTGGACGGCGGCGCGGACTGCTCGGCGCGCACGCTGACCCGGTCCAGGGTCTTGGCGTCGGAGGCGTCGGCAGCGACCTCGGCGAACGCCGACGGTGCAGCCACGGCGAGGGAGGACAGCAGGGCAGCCGGCAGCAGCGCACGGCGGGGCAGGCGGGTACGGAGAGTCAGGGACATGGCGGGCTCGAAGCGTGAAGGCGGGGAAGGGGCGGCAACAGTCGTCCAGCACCCGGGCGGCGGCTTCGGGCACATGAGGTCCATCTGGGAGGGGCGCGGTCACTGTGCAGGACGCAAATGTAAATAATTCTTAACAACATTACAATTCGCGTCATTGCGCAGCGGCTTTGCGACGTGTGGAAGGGATTTCTGTAGAGCCGAGCCCATGCTCGGCTGTCGGCAACCGCGAGGAGCAGCCGAGCCCATGCTCGGCTCTACAGGTGGGGGCTGCACAAACGCAGACGGCCACCCGAAGGTGGCCGTCCGTTTCCGTCCAATGGGAAGCGCAGGCTTACAGCGCCTGCAGTTCCTCGTTGGCGTTGCGTTTTTCCTTGGCCGGCGCCGGCGCCGGCGCGGCCGTTGGTGCCAGGGCCGGCGTCGTACCTGCTTCCACCGGGACCTCCAGGTAGGGCAGGTGCAGGGTCTGGCTGGTCAGCGTGCGGATCTCGTTGGTCAGCGCGGCACTGTCGTTGAGCTTGCGGCCGTACGACGGCACGATCTCGCGCAGGCGGGCTTCCCAACCGGCCTTCATCTGTTCCGGGAAGGCCTTGGCCATCAGGTCGAGCATGATCGGCGGCGAGGTCGAGGCGCCCGGTGAGGCACCCAGCAGCGCAGCGAGGGTGTGGTCCTTGTCGGTCACGATCTCGGTACCGAACTGCAGCACCGCGCCCTTCAGCGGATCACGCTTGATGATCTGCACGCGCTGGCCAGCGGTGACCAGCTTCCAGTCGCCCGGCTTGGCGTTGGGGAAGTACTTGACCAGTTCGGCCTGGCGATCGGCGTCGTTGAGGCGCGCCTGGCCCATCAGGTACTGCACCAGGTCCAGGTTGTCCTTGCCCACTTCCAGCATCGGGCCGACGTTGTTGTGGTTGACCGACGAATACAGGTCCCACCACGAGCCGTGCTTGAGGAACTTGGTGCTGTACAGCGCGAACGGCCCGAACAGGACCACCGGCTTGCCATCCAGCTTGCGCGCATCCAGGTGCGGCACCGACATCGGCGGCGAACCGGTTTCGGCCATGCCGTAGGCCTTCACGCCATGGCGCGAGGTCACGTCCTGGCCCTGGAAGGCGAGGAACTGGCCGCCCACCGGGAAGCCGGCGTAGTCCTTCGATTCCGGGATGCCCGACATCTGCAGCAGCTTCAGCGCGGCGCCACCGGCACCGATGAACACGAAGCGGGCGTGGGTGGTCGATTCGGTGCCGGCCTTGAGGTCCTTCACCGTCACGTTCCAGCTCTTGTCCGCGTTCTGCCGCAGCGCGCTGACCTCATGGTTGAGGTGCAGGCCGAAGTTCGGGCTGTGCTGCAGGCCGGCGGTCAGCTGGCGGGTGATGACGCCGAAGTTGACGTCGGTGCCCAGCGGCATCCAGGTCGCGGCGACCTTCTGCTTCGGGTCGCGGCCTTCCATCAGCAGCGGTGCCCACTGCTTGATCTGCGCCGGGTCCTCGGAGTACTGCATGCCGTAGAACAGCGGATTCTTCACCAGCGCCTGCTGGCGCTTGTGCAGGTAGGCGATGTTGTCATCACCCCAGACGAAGCTCATGTGCGGGGTCGGGTTGATGAAGTCGCTGGGCTGGCTCAGCCGGCCTTCCTTCACCTGGTGCGACCAGAACTGGCGCGAGACCTCGAACGATTCGGCGATGCCGACCGCGCGCTTGGTCTCGATGCTGCCATCGGGCAGTTCCGGGGTGTAGTTCAGTTCGGCGAATGCCGAGTGGCCGGTGCCGGCGTTGTTCCAGCCATCCGAGCTTTCACCGGCGACGCCGTCGAGGCGCTCGTAGACCTGGATGTTCCAGTCCGGCTGCAGTTCCTGCAGGTAGGTGGCCAGGGTGATGCTCATGATGCCGGCGCCGACCAGCACCACATCGACGGGCTTGTCGTTGCTCGCGGCGGGCACCGAGCGCTGGGTCAGCGGCCAGTACAGGAACAGTGCGGCGACCAGCAACAGCAGCACGAGCAGGGCGAGTAGGGCCTTGCCAAATTTCTTCATGGGGGCGGAATCGTTGGCGGGGGGAAGGGGTCAGGATGCGCAAGAAGCAGGGAAAGAGCGTGAAGAAACAACGCCTTGCAGCATTCCAGGGGCAATTTTAACCGCTTCTGGTCCGATTTTGATGCAACGCAGCATCCGACGGTTCGCGGCACCCTCACCCGATAGCGCCGAGCCATGCCCGGCGATGCACTCAATCACGCCAACTCAAGGATCTCGTCACCGGCCTCGTCGATCTCGCCGGTCGCCTTCCAGCCCAGATGCCGATAGAAGCCATACGAGCGCGAACGCGGGTCTGCCGAGCAGGCCAGGAACAGGCGGGTGTGTCCGGCATCGCGGGTCAGGCTGACCACGTCCTGCAGCAGCTGCCGGCCGATGCCGCGGTTCTCGAATTCCGGCAGCAGGGCCAGCACCAGCACCTCGCCGCTTTCGCGGTCAGCAAAGCAGTAGCCGGCCATCCGCTCGCCCTCCCAGGCGATGCGGCCGATGGAATCGCCCTCGGCGATGCCCGCTGCCCAGCTGTCCTCGGTGATGCCCAGCCCGGCCAGCTGCGCGGCACTGAAGGCGTTTTCGCGGGTGCGCCCGCGCAGGTCGATGCAGGCAGCGGCATCATCGGGGAGGGCATCGCGGTAGTGGATCGTCATCTGGGAGACCTGTGGTCGAATGGAACCACATGAGTGTGGACGACCCGGATGGAGATTGGATGGAGACGGCGGCGGTCTTCAATCACTGCCGATGGTGAAGTATTCCGCCGCGAAGTAGGCCAGTTGATAGGCCAGTGTCGCTGCGGCCAGCACCAGTTGCATGCGCGCGCTGCGCAGATGCCATCCCAGCGCCGCAACGATGAGCATGAGCGCCGTGTGCAACGGGTAGGCATCCCCCAGCAGCCGCCATCGGCTTCCTCCCTTGATCGCGGTGTCCACAAGGTCCAGTAGCGTCAATATCGCGATCACCCCGAAGATCCAGCGCCGCCGCTGCATCAGGTAGTGGCCGTAACTGCCGTAGTCGCGCAGATCGTCGGGAAACAGCAGCGCGCACAGCAGGAACCAGGTCGCGCTGTAGGTGATCACGAACAGATAGGTTTCAAACGTCCAGCGGTGCACTTCGACGAGGCGGAATTCCCACCACCAGAAGGTGACCAGCGACACCAGCGTCCACATCACCCAGCACAGGTGCAGCGCCGAACAGCCACGCCGCTGCGGGTGCTCGATGATCTGCGCCAACCCCTTCAGCAGGGTGGTGATGGACAGGCCGAGGATGATCCCCATCACCACGCGGATATGCAGGAATACCGGTTCGGTTTCCATCAGCCAGCCCCCTCGTCGGTTGCGCCGATGCTTGCACAAAAAGGGGACGTAGGGATCAGGTCGTTTGTGGCAAGAAGGACTTGATCCCCTCGGTGCCCTCTTTTCAGCGCCTGCGCTGCACCAGCGCCGAGGCGGCGTCCAGCACCGCCCGGGTCAGCAGGGCCATGGTCTGCACGTCGCCCTTCCAGTGCTGCCAGTACAGCGGCACGTCTTCCCACGCGCGCTGCCGCACGTAGACCAGCCGTCCTGCATCCAGATGCCGCTTCACCAGCGGCAGGGGATTCATCGTCCAGCCGAGCCCGCCCAGATTGGCCTGCACGAAGGCACGGGTGGAGGGAATCCACCAGGTCGGCGCGGTGCTGGGCAGGTCGGCGCCGGCCATGCGCCGGGCAAAGCGTGACTGCATGTCGTCCTTGCGGTTGAACACCAGCACCGGTGCCTGCGCCAGCGCCTGCGCGGTCACGCCCTTGGCGAAATGGCGCTCGCGGAACCCGGGTGTGCAGGTCGCGGCGTAGCGGATGCTGCCCAGCGCGTGGATCTGGCAGCCCTGCACCGGCTCGTCCAGGGTGGTCACCGCGCCCAGTACGGTGCCCTGGCGCAGCAGTTCGACGGTGTGGTCCTGGTCTTCCACCCGCAGGTCCAGGGTGGTGCCGGTGCCCTGCGCGAACTGCTGCGCGGCCTGCGGGAACCAGGTCTCCAGGCTGTCGTGGTTCACCGCCACCGGGATGCTGGCCTGCGGCAGATCCTCGTCGGCCAGGCCCATGCGGTGCAGGGCGTCGTGCTCCAGCAGGGCGGTCTGCTCGGCCAGCTGCACCAGCAGCTGGCCTTCGGCGGTGGCGGTCGCAGGCGTGCCACGTTTGACCAGCAGCCGGCCGATGCGGTCTTCCAGTGCCTTGACCCGCTGCGAGATGGCCGAGGGGGTGACGTTGAGCGACTGCGCGGCACGGTCGAAGCTGCCTTCGCGGATCACCGCAGCCAGGGCCCGCAGCTGGGCATGGTCGATGCGCATGGCAATTAAGCTCCGCTAATGTTGGTTTAGTAAGTTTAGCTCGTCTTTTCTATGTTGCGGCGCGACAATGGCGCCCGTTCCGGTGCTGTCCGCCTTCGCGAGGCACCGCTCCCCCCAAGCAAGACAAGGTAGTGAATCCCATGTTCTCGGTCATCTCCGCCAGCACCGGCCTTGGTGCCTGGTTCAGTGGTGCGGCTACCGGCATCGGCCTGTTTGCCGTGGTCGGCGCCCAGAGCGCCTTCATCCTGCGTCAGGGCATCCTGCGCAAGCACATCGTGCCGGTGGTGGCCACCTGCGCGGCCATCGATGCGATCTTCATCTTCGCCAGCGTGGCCGGCCTGCGCACGCTCACCACGGCGCTGCCGTGGCTGACCACCGCCGTCCTCTGGACCGGCGTGGCCTTCCTGGCCTGGTATGCGATGAAGTCGGCACGCCGTGCGATCGCCGGCGGCGGCGGCATGGGCGAAGCCGACAGCGATGACGGCAGCCGCCGTGCGGTGTTGATGGCGGCGGTCGGCTTCTCGCTGATCAACCCGCACTTCTGGCTGGACATGATGGTGATCGGCTCGATCGCCGAGAACTTCGGCAATGCACGCATGGCCTTCGCGGCCGGCGTGGTCACCGCCAGCTGCCTGTGGCTGACCGCGCAGGGCCTGGGCGCGCGCCTGCTGGCGCCGCTGTTCACCAAGCCCAGCACCTGGCGTGTGCTGGACGGCACCATCGCCGTGATCCTCAGCATCCTGGCCCTCACTCTGGCGGTGCGCGGGGTCCATTGACCCGGCGCACGCCCCCCGAACCCACGTCCTGACTCTCTCTCCAAGGTAGTGGTAACGACGGCACCGGCAACGGTGCCGTCGTTTTTTCTGCCCACTGGCGGATGTGTCGCATGCCTGCCTAGAATCGGCCATCGTGGACAGGGTGTCCGAGGCAGGAAGGGGGAAGGATGCGCAGGACTGTACTTGCCGTGCTGCTGTGCACGGTCGTGGGAGGGGCGACGGCGGGGGCCGGCGTGGTCGATCTGGAGCGCTATCTGCGCCAGGAAGCGTTTACCGACATCAGGATTTCGCCCGGGGGCGAGTATGTGGCTGCCACGGTCCCGATCGAGGCGGGCACTGCGCTGGCGATCTACAGGATCGCCGACATGAAGATGGTCGGCACCTTCCGGCCGCCCCGCAACAACCATGCCCACACCTTTGATTGGGTCAGCAATGACCGTCTGCTGGTGGGAATGGCGCAGAAGTTCGGCGTGCTTGATCGCCCCGTGCTTACCGGCGAACTGTTCGGCATCAACGCCGATGGCAAGGGCGGTGAACTGCTGGTCGGCTACCGCACGGCTGAAACCGGCCTGGGCACCAACATCAAGGTCAAGCCGGCCGGCATGGTGGCCGCGTTCCTCACCGACGAATTGAAGGATGACGACCGCAACGTACTGGTTGCGGTAACGCCGTTCACGGCCAACGCCTTCACCCAGCTGGAGCGGATGGACGTGAACACCGGTCGCCGCAATGCCGTGGTGCGGGCGCCGATCGCACAGGCGGCATTCACTACCGATGCCCAGGGTGAGGTGCGCTTTGCCTACGGTTCCGGCACCGACGAGACGAACAAGAAGCTCTATTACCGCGCAGGTGCCAGCAGCGAGTGGGTGCTGCTGAACGATGAGGCGCTGAGCCGACGCATCGAGGTGGCTATCGGCTTCTCTGCTGATGGCCGCCTGGCCTATCTGCAGACCGAGCAGGCCGAGGGACCCGATGCAATCGTCAGTTGGGACCCGCAGAGCAACGAGCGTCGGGTGGTACTGCGCGATGAGGTGGTCGATCCGCATCGGATCATCTTCCGGCCGGGAACCCGCGTGCCGGTGGGAGCCGAGTTCCTTGGCGACGTGCCACGGACGCGCTTCTTCGACGAAGCCTCGGCCGAAGCGCGCCTGTACCGCAGTCTCGAGGCAGGGCTGGGCGGCCCCGTGTACATCACCTCCAGTACCCGTGATGGGCGCACGGTGCTGGTGGAATCGCACTCCGCGCGCAACCCGGGCGACTTCTATCTTTACGACACCATCGACAAGAAGGCGCGCCATCTCATCAGCCGCAGTGACTGGATCGATCCGGCGCAGAGCGCCGTCGTCCAGCCGGTCAGCTTGAAGGCGCGTGACGGGTTGGCGCTGCACGGCTTCCTTACCCTGCCGGCAGGCCAGCCGGCCACCGGCCTGCCCATGGTGGTGATGCCACATGGCGGGCCGATCGGGATCTTCGACGACGGAACGTACGACGTGGATGCGCAGATGCTGGCTGCTGCCGGCTATGCCGTGCTCCAGGTGAACTACCGTGGTTCGGCCAACTATGGGCGTGCGCACGCCCAGGCCGCGAAGCTGCAGTGGGGGCGGGCGATGCAGGACGATGTCACTGATGCCACGCGCTGGGCGATCGCGCAGGGCACGGCCGATCCGGCGCGCATCTGCATCTACGGCGGCAGCTATGGCGCCTATGCGGCGATGATGGGGCCGGTGCGCGAACCCGGCCTGTATCGCTGCGCTGCCGGCTATGTCGGTGTCTATGACCTGCCGTTGATGTACGCCCGCGGTGATATCCAGGATGATGCGTCCGGATTGACCTACCTGCGCGAATGGGTCGGCCGGCCGAAGGAGCTGGCCGAGCAGTCACCGGTCAACCTCGCCGCACAGATCCGCGTGCCGGTGCTGCTGGCGGCAGGAAGGGAAGATCAACGCGCACCGGTGGCGCATACCCAACGCATGGAGGCGGCGCTGAAGCAGGCCGGTACGCCGGTGGAGGCGCTGTACTACAAGGCCGAGGGGCACGGTTTCTACAGTCCGGCCAACCGGCGTGACTACTACACCCGGTTGCTTGCCTTCCTGTCACGCAGCCTGGGCGGCGAAACCGCCAGCGCGACCGCAGGTGCTGACAAGGCGCCGTGAGGCAGCCCCGCCGCGTCCTGCGGACCCGATGCCGGGCAGGGGATGCCCGGCTTCAAGGAGGAAGTCATGAAGCTTGCAAAGGCACTGGTCGCAGTGATGGCCATCTGCGGCGCGGGTGGGGTGGATGCTGCGGAGGTTTCGCTGGACGGCTATGTGCGTCGTGCGGAGTTCAATGACATCCAGCTCTCGCCCACCGGCGAATACCTGGCCATGACCTTGCCACTGGAAGGCGCGACTGCCGTGGCGGTCCTGCGTACCGACACGATGGAGCTGGTCGGCAATTTCCGGCCGCCACGCAACAACCATGCCGCCGAGGTCGACTGGGTGAGTGATACCCGCCTGCTGATCGGTCTGGCCGAAAAATGGGGTCCGCTGGACCAACCGCGGCCGACGGGCGAACTGTATGCCATCGACGCCAATGGCAAACGCGGTGATCTTCTGGTCGGCTATCGCGCCCGCCCGGATGAGCCCGGCTTCGTGACCGGGCGCGTGGTCGAGCCGGTCGCCGCCTTCCTGGCCGATCCGCTGCCTGCCGACGAACGCAATGTATTGATCTCGCTGTGGCCATTTGCCAACGACACCAATACGCGCCTGGAACGGATGGACGTCATCACCGGGCGCCGCATCCCGGTCTCGCGTTCACCGGTGCAGCGCGCGACGTTCACCACCGACAATCAAGGTGAACTGCGCTTCGCGCATGGCGCCGCCGCCGACAACGTCAACAAGCTCTACTACCGCGAAGGGCGCGATCGCTGGACGCTGGTCAACGACGAAGGCAACAGTCACCGCATCGAGCGCCCGATCGGCTTCTCTGCCGACAACCGCCTGGCTTACCTGGTGGTGGAGCAGGCCCGCGGTCCGGACGCGGTGGTCAGCTGGGACCCGGTCAGCGGAGAGCGGCGCACGCTGCTGCAGGACGATACCGTTGACCCTACCCGCGTGGTCTACCAGCCTGGTACGCGCGTGCCGGTGGGCATCCAGTTCGTCGGCGCTGTTACGCGCACGGCCTTCTTCGATGAGCAGTCGCCGACCGCCGGCATCCAGCGCAAGCTTGAAAAGGCGTTTCCAGGGCAGGCGGTGAGCCTGCTCTCCGGCACCCGCGACAACGCTCGCCTGCTGGTGAAGGTGAGCTCGGCGACCAATCCCGGCGATTATTTCCTGTACACCACCGCCACCCGCAACGCCGCTTTTCTCACCGGCCGCCATCGCTGGTTCGATCGCGAGGACGGCGCCAGCGTGCGACCAGTCACCCTGGCTGCGCGCGATGGCCTGCCGCTGCACGGTTTCCTGACCCTGCCCAGGGGCAGTGATGGGCACAATCTGCCGATGGTGGTGGTCCCGCACGGTGGCCCGATCGGTGTGTTCGATGATGGTGGTTTCGAGCGCGAGAACCAGTTGCTGGCCGACGCCGGTTACGCGGTGCTGCAGGTCAACTTCCGTGGCTCGGGCAACTACGGCCGCGCGCATACCCAGGCCGCTGCCCAGCAATGGGGCCGCGCGATGCAGGACGATGTGACCGACGCCACCCGTTGGGCGATCAGCCAGGGCATCGCCGACGGCGGACGCATCTGCATCTACGGCGCCAGCTATGGTGCGTACTCGGCGATGATGGGGGTCGTGCGCGAGCCCGGGCTGTACCGGTGCGCGGCAGGCTATGTCGGCGTGTACGACCTGCCGTTGATGTTCAAGCGTGGCGACATCCAGGATCGGGCTTCAGGCGTGACCTACCTGCAGCAGTGGCTGGGCGACCCGGCGACGCTGGATGCCGTGTCGCCGGTCAACCTGGCGGCAAGCATCAAGGTGCCGGTGCTGCTGGCCGCTGGCCGCGAAGACCTGCGCGCGCCCGTGCAGCACACCGAGCGCATGGAGGCCGCGCTGAAGCAGGCCGGGGTGCCGGTGGAAGCGGTGTACTACCCGCGCGAGGGACATGGGCTGTACGGCGAAGCCAACCAGCGCGACTACTACACCCGATTGCTTGCCTTCCTGTCGCGCAGCCTGGGCGGTGGTACGGCAGCAGCTGCGTCGGCTTCGGGCAAAGCCAAGGCACCCTGAAACAGACGCGGCGGCAACCATCATGGTTGCCGCCGCAGTGAGCTGCCAATGGGCGTTACTTCACCCCATGCATCATCCGTTTCAACAACGGTGCGGCGATGAAGGCCAGCAACGCGCAGCCCAGGCCGATCCACATCAGCAGCCAGAACAGGTGCGCATAGGCGCCGGCGGCCGCGGCCATGTCCAGCGTCTCGCCTTCGGGCACGTCAATCGCCGCCAGCTTGCCGAACAGCGCGGCCAGCGTTTCCGAGAACGCAGTGGCCAGGAACCAGGTGCCCATCATCAGGCTCATCACCCGTGGTACCGCCAGCTGGGTCACCGCCGACAGGCCCACCGGCGACAGGCACATCTCGCCGCTGGCCAGCAGGAAGTAGGCCAGTACCAGCCACCACACGCTGGCCATCTCGCCGGTGGCACCGACGTGCTGCGCGGCCAGTGCCAGCGGCACGAACGACAGCGCGCCGATCACCAGGCCCCAGGCTGATTTCACCGGCTTGCCCGGTTCCCAGCCGCGGCGGTCCATCCACGTCCACAGCGCAGCGAAGGCTGGCGCCAGCAACACCAGGAACAGGCCGCCCAGATAGGTCAGCGAACCGGCGGTCTGCGGAATCACCAGGCAGTCGCGCACCAGCAGCACCAGCATCAGTGCGACGATGCCGATGAAGAACGTACGCGGCGCGGCCGAACCGGGGCGGCGTTCGGACAGGCGCGCGCTGACCACGAAGCCCAGCGGTGCCAGCAGCAGTGACACGATCGACCACGGCAGCGGCGAGCCTTCGCGGATCACCAGCGCCGGCACGATGTCCTTGGTCAGCAGGCGGTCGGTGAAGGTCACCCACGAGCCGTACGACTGCTCGTACATCGTGAAGAACACCAGTGCCATGAAGATCAGCACCATCAGCGCGATCATCTGCTGGCGCTGCACCGGCGTGCACTTGCTGCCGGTGAACCAGGCGAACCAGACCAGCACGCCGCCGAGCACCACCAGCATCAGCATCAGCGCCAGGCTGATTTCACCGCCAAGCGCGAAGGCACCGTTGCCGGCTGCCCACATCAGCCAGGCCACCGGCAGCACGCCGATCACCGCGCACAGGTAGATCAGCCATTCGCGCGGCAGGCCCAGCACCTTCTGCTTCAGCGTGGCCGGCTGCGGCGGTTCGGCATGGCCCTGCAGGTATTTCTGGCCCCACAGGAACATCGCCAGGCCGGCAATCATGCCGATGCCGGCCGCACCGAAACCGTACTTCCAGCCGTAGACCTCACCGAGGAACCCGCACACCAGCGAGGAGAACAGGGCGCCCAGGTTGATGCCGGCATAGAACAGCGAGAAGCCCGAATCGCGGCGCGGATCGTCCTGTGGGTAGAGCTTGCCGACGATGGTGGAGATGTTCGGCTTGAGGAAGCCGACGCCCATGATGATCAGCGCCAGCGACAGGTAGGTCACTGCCAGCGCCGAGGTGTCGCGCACCACTTCACCATTGACCCGGTACGCCGCGTGGCCTTCGAAGGCCATGCCGAGGTGGCCGAGCACCAGCAGGATGCCGCCGAACAGCACCGCGCGGCGCATGCCCAACCAGCGGTCGGCCAGCATGCCGCCGAACACCGGAATGCAGTACACCAGGCCGCCATAGGCACCGAGCAGGTCCAACCCGGCCTTGTCGCCGAACAGGTGGTATTTGGTGAGGTACAGCAGCAGCAGCGCCTTCATGCCGTAGAAGGAGAAGCGCTCCCACATTTCGGTGAAGAAGCAGACGTAGACGCCCTTGGGATGGCCCAGGAAGTCGTCGGAAGCGATAGCAGTGGAATTCATCGCGGAATTATAGGCCCGCGCCCGCTTTCAGTAGATCCACGCCATGCGTGGATGGCCGCCCCGGTACATGGCCTACAGATACCGCAACCAGACCAGGTCGCGTCGCCGTGCCTTGAACCGTGCGAACGCCCGCGTCGGTGGATACAGCACCACCGCCAGTGCGCAGGCCACCAGCAGCAGGCCGGCCACCGAGTCCAGTGCATACAGGCAACCGTGGGTCGGGCCCCAGGCCTTCAGCGCGGCCAGGTACAGCAGCTTCAGCACGTACAGGTGCAGCAGGTAGAAGAACATCGGCGCTGCGCCGATATCGGCCAGCGGCCGCAGCGCGCGCGCCAGCGGCGGCCACTCATACAGCCGCAACAGCAGCAGGCCCACGCCCAGTGTCAGCAGCAGGAACTGCAGCGACGGCGGGTACTTGGTGATGTTGAACACGCTCATCCACGTGCGCAGCGTGCTGGTCTGGTACTGCCAGGAGGCATCGCCGTAGTCGTTGGCGAAGCGCAGCAGGGCGAAGGCGGCCAGCGCGCCCAGCCCGACCCACAACAACCGCTGCCGGCGCTGATCCGGATCGCTGCCGGCGCCGAACCACGGCGCCATCAGGTAGCCCAGCGAGATCACCCCGATCCACGGCAGCACCGGGTAGGAGGTACGCAGGCTCAACGGCCCAGCCTCGATCCAGTCACGCTGGTGCAGCACTTTCCACAGTACCGCCAGCGCGCCGTCGCCCTGCACGCGTACGCCATCCAGCAGGTTGTGGCCAACCACCAGCGCCACCGCCAGTACTGCCAGCACCGGCCGCGGCAGCCACAGCAGCCCGGCCAGCGCGATCATGCTCAGGCCGATCGCCCAGATCACCTGCAGGTACACCGTGTCCGGCGGGAACTGGAAGGTCCAGGCGAAGTTGACCAAGGTCAGTTCCAGCACCACCAGGAACAGGCCGCGCTTGAGCAGGAAGGCGGCGATGGCGCGGCGCGGGTCGGCCTGGCGCTGGCCGTACAGCCACGCCGACAGACCGGTGAGCAGCACGAACACCGGTGCGCACAGGTGGGCCAGCAGGCGGCAGGCGAACAGGGCAGGGGACACGCTGGCCGCGTCCATCGGGTCGCTCACCTGGTACTGCAGGAAGAACGTCTCGCGGACGTGGTCGAGCAGCATCAGCAGCATCACGGTACCGCGCAGCTGGTCGATGGAGGCCAGCCGGGATGAGGCGGAAGGGGGCATGCAATGGGGCGGGTGCGGATCAATCGAAAGTTATAACATATCGTTTGCATGGTGCCCACTCGGGCTTTGCCGCATTGGTTGACTGGCGGTGCCGGTGCGGGCCTGTGTCTGTTCCATGCTCGGCCCCCATCCTTTGGCACGCTGGACTTGCTGCCCCCTGAACGCTAGCGTGGCAGGGATTTTTTGCCAGCAGGGGCTTTCATGAACCATGACGCTGCGCCCAAGCAGCTCACTTTCCGCGCGGTGGTCCTTGCCATCGTGCTGGCGGTGGTGCTGTCGGCCGCAAACGCCTACCTCGGTCTGTTCGCAGGCCTGACCATCGCCACCGCGATTCCCGCCGCGGTCATCTCCATGGGCGTGCTGCGCCTGCTGGGTGGCGGTTCCATCCTTGAGAACAACATCGTGCAGACCGGTGCTTCGGCCGGTTCGTCGATCGCCGCCGGTGTGATCTTCACCATCCCCGCGCTGGTGATCATGGGCTACTGGCCGGACTTCAAGTACTGGTGGGTGCTGGGCATCGCCGGTCTCGGCGGCCTGCTGGGCGTGCTGTTCTCGGTGCCGCTGCGCCGCTCGATGATCGTCGAAGACCCGCTTCCGTTCCCGGAAGGCAAGGCCGCGGCTGAAGTGCTCAAGGCCGGTGAAAACCCCGGCCCGGGCCTGAAGATCCTCGGCCTGTCGGCGGTGATCGGTGCGTTCGTCAAGCTGGCCGCGGAAAGCGGCATGCGCCTGATCCCCGACGCCTGGGCTACCTCGGCCTATGTCGGCAGCTCCAAGATCACCGCCTTCATCGGCACCAACCTGTCACCGGCACTGCTGGGCGTGGGCTACATCGTCGGCCTCAATGTCGGCATCGTGGTGGTGTCCGGCTCGATCCTGACCTGGCACATCGCCATTCCGATCTACCAGGCGTTCTTCATGAACACCGATCCGGCGCTGGCCGCCTCGATCGCCACCGCCTCGTCCACCGAAGCGGCGTTCGCCATCTGGGGCGCGAAGATGCGCTACCTGGGTGTCGGCGCGATGCTGATCGGTGGCATCTGGACGCTGATCTCGCTGCGCAAGTCGCTGCTCAACGGCGTCAAGAGTGGCTTCGCCGCCGCGCGCAAGAGCGGTGGCCCGGTACTGGCGCACACCGAGCGCGACCTGCCGATGAAGTGGATGCTGGTGGCCCTGGTGGTGTTCACCCTGCCGCTGCTGGCGCTGTACCAGGCCATCGTCGGCCAGTGGCACGTGTCGATCCCGATGACCCTCATCATGATCGTCGCCGGCTTCCTGTTCGTTTCGGTGTCGGCCTACCTGGCCGGCCTGATCGGCTCGTCCAACAACCCGGTCTCGGGCATCACCATCTCCACCATCCTGTTCGCGTCGGCGGTGCTGGTGCTGCTGCTGGGCAAGGACGGTCTGCAGCCGGTCGGCGCCTTCGGTGCGCCGCTGGGTGCGGTGGCCGCGATCATGATCGGCGCGGTGGTGTGCTGTGCCGCCGCCGTCGGTGGTGACAACCTGCAGGACCTCAAGGCCGGCTACATCGTCGGTGCCACTCCGTGGAAGCAGCAGCTGATGCTGGGCATCGGTGCGTTCTCGTGCGCGCTGATCATGGCCCCGGTGCTGAACCTGCTGGCTACCGCCTACGGTATCGGCGTCAAGTCGGAGCTGCATCCGAATGCGCTGGCCGCACCGCAGGCGAACCTGATGGCCTCGGTGGCCAAGGGCCTGTTCGGCGGCGAGCTGCCGTGGACCTTCATCGGCATCGGTGCCGTGGTCGGTGCCGCCATCATCGCCTTCGACAGCTGGCTGAAGTCGCGCAACTCGCGTTTCCGCGTGCCGGTGCTGGCTGCGGCGATCGGCATCTACCTGCCGCTGGAACTGATGGTGCCGATCTTCCTCGGTGGCCTGATCTCCTACCTGGTCGAGCGCTTCCACAAGGTGCGCGCCGATGACGAAGAGGGCCGCGACCGCGTGCACAAGCCGGGCGTGCTGTTTGCTGCCGGCCTGATCACCGGTGAGGCGCTGATGGGTATCGCCATCGCTGTGCCGATCGTGGTCAGCAGCCGTGCCGACGTACTCGCTGTGCCGTTCCACCTGCCGGCCGCGCAGTGGATCGGCCTGGCCGTGCTGTTCCTGGTCGGCTGGCTGATCTACCGCACCGGCAAGCGCGCCGTGGCATGACGCCCACGGGGAGCGGATCCCTTCCCGCAGGGAAGGGCTCTGACCCCATGCTGGCAGCGTCTGGGGTCAGAGCCGATTCCCATGGAATCGGATCCGACCCCGACCTCCGACAAACCGCGCTTCGGCGCGGTTTGCTTTTTCTGGCGGTAGCTCAACCCCGGCCATGACCGATGGCCTTGGCAGGCCCGGTCGCGCAGGCCTACCATCGGTTTTTTGCCGTCCTGCGGAGACCCCGATGAAACTGCGTCATGCCCTGCTGCCACTGAGCCTGCTGGCTGCCCTGCCCAGCGTCGCCGCTGCCCGTGGCCTGGAAGTCCGCGACATGGTGGCCATGGACCGCGTCTCCGCGCCGGTACTGACCGCTGACGGCGGCACCGTGGTGTTCGCCAAGCGCAGCACCGATGCCAACCTCAAGGCCAGCACCGCCCTGTTCGCGCGCAACCTGCGCACCCGCGATGCAGCCCCGCCGAAGCAGATCACCCCGGCTGGCTGGAACGTCAATTCCGCCTCGCTGTCGGCCGATGGCCAGACCGTGTACTTCCTCAGCGCCAAGAACGGCAGCCAGCAGCTGTACTCGCTGCCGATCACTGGCGGTGCTCCGCACCAGTTGACCGACTTCCCGGTGGACGTGGACAGCTACCACGTGTCGCCGCAGGACGACCGCGTGCTGTTCAGCGCCGGCGTGTTCCAGGCCTGCGCCTCGGACCTGGCCTGCACCGAAAAGAAGCTGAAGGACGTGGAAGGTGCCAAGGCCAGCGGCAAGGTCTTCGATTCGCTGTTCGTGCGCCACTGGGATACCTGGAACGACGGCCGTCGCAACACCCTGTTCGTCGCCCCGTTGCCGGCGGCCAAGGCCGGTGCGGTCAAGGGCGCTTCGGCGCTGAGCGCGACCATCGATGGCGATGCTCCGTCCAAGCCGTTCGGTGGCAATGACGATTTCGCGTGGTCGCCTGACGGCAGCAGCGTGGTCGCCAGCATCCGCGTGGCCGGCAAGCAGGAATCGTGGTCGACCAACTTCGACCTGTACCGCTTCGATGCCGCCAGCAAGCAGGCACCGGTCAACCTGACCGCGTCCAACCCGGCCTGGGATGCTGGCCCGGTGTTCAGCGCCGACGGCAAGACCCTGTTCTACCGCGCGATGAAGCGCCCGGGCTTCGAAGCCGATCGCTTCGGCCTGATGGCGATGGACCTGGCCAGCGGCAAGACGCGCGAGATCGCTCCGCAATGGGACCGTTCGGCCGGTGGCATCACCCTGTCCGCCGACGGCGCCAGCATCTACACCACGGCCGACGACCTCGGCGAACATCCGCTGTTCCAGATCGACGTGGCCAGCGGCAAGGCCACCAAGCTGATCGGCGATGGCAGCGTCACCGCTGTGGACGTGGCCGGCAACAGCGTGGCGATCACCCGCAACAGTCTGAAGAGCAACGACCAGGTGCTGGTCGGCCTGCTGCCGGCCGCCGGCGAAGCGATCGGCGAACTGCGCGCGCTGACCCCGGCCGCTGGCGAGGTGCTGAAGGACGTGTCCTTCGGTGACTACGAGCAGTTCGAGTTCAAGGGCTGGAACAACGACACCGTGCATGGTTACGTGGTCAAGCCGCACAACTACCAGGAAGGCAAGTCCTACCCGGTCGCGTTCCTGATCCATGGCGGCCCGCAGGGCAGCTTCGGCAATGGCTGGAGCTACCGCTGGAACCCGCAGACCTATGCGGGCCAGGGCTACGCCGTGGTGATGATCGACTTCCATGGCTCCACCGGTTACGGCCAGGCCTTCACCGATGCGATCAGCCAGCACTGGGGCGATCGCCCGCTGGAAGACCTGCAGAAGGGCTGGAGTGCGGCGCTGAAGAAGTACGACTTCCTCAACGGTGACAAGGCCTGCGCACTGGGCGCCAGCTACGGCGGCTTCATGGTCAACTGGATCGCCGGCAACTGGAACAGCCCGTTCAAGTGCCTGGTCAACCATGACGGCGTGTTCGACCAGCGCATGATGGGTTACGCCACCGAAGAGCTGTGGTTCACCGAATGGGAGCAGGGCGGTACCCCGTACCAGAAGGCGGCGAACTACGAGAAGTTCAATCCGGTCAACCACGTGGCTGACTGGAAGAAGCCGATCCTGGTGATCCACGGCCAGCAGGACTTCCGCATTCCGGTCGAGCAGGGCCTGGCCGCGTTCACCGCTGCCCAGCGCCAGGGCATCGAGTCGAAGTTCCTGTACTTTCCGGATGAAAACCACTGGGTGCTGAAGCCGAACAACAGCATCCTGTGGCATGACACCGTCAACGCCTGGCTGAAGCAGCACATCGGCGAATAAGCGATACCGGTGCCGCCCTTCGGGGCGGCGCTTTTGTTTCGCCATCTGCTTCACCGGTGGGTGCCGACCGTTGGTCGGCACACCTCCCTGAGCTTCCGCCAACAGCAGCCGAGCACGGCTCGGCTCTACAAGAGCGCCTGCATGCCTTCGACTGCCCTGATCCAGAACGACATCGTCGTCTTCGGCCTGATCGCCGCCACTCTTGGCGCCGTGTTCTGGACCGCCTCGCGCGAGCAGGGCCTGTGGAAGCGCTTCTATACCTTCGTGCCGGCCCTGCTGCTGTGCTATCTGCTGCCCGGCGTCTACAACACCGTCGGCCTGATCGATGGCCAGAACACCAAGCTCTACAACCCGGTCGCGCGCGACATCCTGTTGCCGGCGGCGCTGATCCTGTTGACCCTGGCGGTCGACATCAAGGGCATCCTGCGGCTGGGGCCGAAGCTGGTGCTGATGTACCTGGGCGCCTCGGCCAGCATCATGCTGGGGGCGGTGGTGGCGTTCCTGGTGATGCGTGCGATCCATCCCGATACCGTCGCCGGCGATACCTGGGCCGGCATGGCCGCACTGGCCGGCAGCTGGATCGGCGGTGGTGCCAACATGCTGGCGATGCGCGAAGTGTTCGACGTCAACGCGACCACCTTCGGCCAGTTCGCGGTGGTCGATGTGGGGGTTGGCTACGTGTGGATGGCGGCGCTGATTTTCCTCGCCGGGCGCGCGGCGAAGATCGATGCACGCAGTGGTGCCGACACCTCGGCCATCGACGAACTCAAAGAGCGCATCGCCCGCTTCCAGGCTGAGCACGAGCGCATTCCCAGCCTGACCGACCTGATGCTGATCGTGGCCGTGGCCTTCGGTGGCGTCGGTCTTGCCCACGCCATCGGCGCGCCGCTGGCGGCCTGGTTCAAAGTCAATGTCAGCTGGGCATCGCAGTTCAGCCTGGACGCGCCGTTCGTGTGGGTGGTGGTGTTGTCGACCACGCTCGGCCTGGGCCTCAGCTTCACCCGCGCACGGACCCTGGAAGGGGCGGGCGCCTCGCGACTGGGCTCGCTGCTGCTGTATTTCCTGATCGCCTGCATCGGCATGCAGATGGATCTGCTGGCGCTGCTGGATCGCCCGTGGCTGTTCCTGCTCGGCATCATCTGGATCAGCGTGCACATCGTGCTGCTGTGGTGCCTGGGCAAGCTGCTGAAGGTGCCGTTCTTCTACTTCGCCATCGGTTCGCAGTCGAACATCGGCGGTCCGGCCTCGGCGCCGGTGGTGGCCGCCGCGTTCCATCCGGCGCTGGCGCCGGTGGGCGTGTTGCTGGGCACGATGGGCTATGCCACCGGCACCTATCTGGCGTATGTGGTCGGCATCACCCTGCGCGCGCTGGCAGGGCAGGGTTGATCCTGTAGAGCCGAGCCCACGCTCGGCTGCTTGTGCATTTGTGCAGGCAACGGCGAAGAGCAGCCGAGCATGGGCTCGGCCCTACAGTAGATCCACGCCATGCGTGGATGCTCTACGCCTGCAGCAACCCGCGTTCGATCAACCACGCCTTCGCGTCTTCCGCATCCTGCTCGAACCGCGCCGAGTGAAAAGAAGGGCGCCGCAAGGTCCGGCGCGTCGCCACGCGCCCATTGCCAACCGCGCCCGCGGCTTTACGCCACCGGCAAGCCGCGTTCGATCAGCCACGCTTTTGCGTCTTCCGCATCCTGTTCGAACCACGCCTTCGTCGACCCCAATCGATACGTGTACCCCCACGCATCCATGTCGGCCATCAGCCGTTCGCTGCCGACGCCGGGCAGGTGCCCGGCCAGCACGATCTGCAGGTAGCAGGTGGCGTCTTCTTCGGGCACCGAATCGGTGGCGTCGGTATGCACCTGCGCGCGCCGCTCCGGCGGCAGCACGATCAGGTGGCAGGCCTCGTGCAGCATCGAGTGCACCGGCGTGTCATCGCGCACGTACACGTCGCTGGCGATGATGCCGGCCTCGGGCTCGCCCCAGTAACTGCCGGGGATCGGTTCGCCGGCCGCAACGTGGTGCAGGCGCAGCTCATGTGCAGCGAGCAGGCGCTGGGCATCGGCGAAGGCGATGTCGCCGACGCGGGTAACGTTCGGTTCGGGCGTGGTATCAGTCATGCGGGTCAGGCAGCCCCGCCCATGCAGGCACGGGCGGGGCAGGGGGTCAGGGTTTGTCCGGGCCTTCAGGCAGCGCCACGGAGATGTCCAGCACGTCGTGCTGGCCATCCTTGACCAGGTCCACCTTCACTGCATCGACGTCGATGTTGACGTACTTCTTGATCACTTCCAGCAGCTCGCGCTGCAGCAGCGGCAGGTAGTCGGGACCGCCACGGTGGCTGCGCTCCTGCGCGATGATGATCTGCAGGCGATTCTTGGCGGTTTCGGCGGTGGTCTTCTTCGCTTTGAGGAAATCAAACAGGCCCATGCTTACCCTCCGAACAGCTTGCTGAAGAAGCCCTTCTTCTCGACGTTGGTGAAGCGCATCGGGCGTTCTTCGCCGAGGATGCGTGCGACGGCGTCGTCATAGGCCTGGCCGGCAGCGGATTCGCCATCCAGGATGACCGGCTCGCCCTTGTTGGAGGCATTGAGCACGTCGCCCGATTCGGGGATCACCCCGATCGCCTTCAGGCCAAGGACCTCCTCGACGTCGGCGATGCTGAGCATCTCGCCGCTTTCCACGCGCACCGGGGTGTAGCGGGTCAGCAGCAGGAAGGCCGGCACGTCCTGTCCGGATTCGGCCTTGTGGGTCTTCGAATCGAGCAGGCCGATGATGCGGTCCGAGTCGCGTACCGAGGACACTTCCGGGTTCACCACCACCACTGCGCGGTCGGCGAAGTACATCGCCAGGAAGGCACCCTTCTCGATGCCGGCAGGGGAGTCGCAGATGATGTACTCGAAGCCGTCGGCGGCCAGGTCCTTCAGGACCTTGCCCACGCCTTCCTGGGTCAGCGCATCCTTGTCGCGGGTCTGCGAGGCAGCCAGCACGAACAGGTTGTCGAAGCGCTTGTCCTTGATCAGGGCCTGCTTGAGGGTGGCCTCGCCGTGCACGACATTCACGAAGTCGTACACCACGCGGCGTTCGCAGCCCATGATCAGGTCGAGGTTGCGCAGGCCGACGTCGAAGTCGATCACCGCCACCTTCTTGCCACGCTTCGCCAGGCCGCACGCAAGGCTGGCGCTGGAAGTGGTCTTGCCGACGCCGCCTTTGCCGGAGGTGACTACGATGATTTCAGCCAAAGGACTTCTCCTGATGATTCTGTTTGAGGTGCTGCGTCAGTCCAGCGCAGCGATCTTGATCTGGTCCTGTTCCAGCCACACCTGCACGGCCTTGCCGCGCAGGGTTTCCGGGACATCGTCCAGCACCTTGTAATGGCCTGCAATGGCGACCAGTTCCGCATGGAAATCACGGCAGAAAATGCGTGCCGCGGTGTTGCCCTGGGCCCCTGCCAGCGCGCGGCCGCGCAGGGTTCCGTAAATATGGATGCTGCCATCGGCGATGACCTCGGCGCCGGCGCCGACGGTGGCCATCACGGTCAGGTCGCAGTTTTCCGCATACAGCTGCTGGCCCGAACGCACGTTGCCCAGCTGCATGCGGCCCGGCTGTGGCGCGGCGGCATCGGCAGCCTTGCCCATCGGCGTGGCCGGAGCTGGTGCCGGTGCGGCCTTCGGCTCGGCGCGGGCCGCACGGCGCGGCTCCGGTGCCGGCGGCGGGGCAGGCTCTGCTTCGGCGCGCTCGTACTGGGCACGGAACTTGGCCAGCAGCGGCAGGCCGAGTTGCTGCGACAGCAGGTCAACCGCGCTGGTGCCATAGGCAAGCGCCACCGGCAGTACACCGGCACCGCGCAGGCCATCCACCAGCGCCTGCGCCGTGGCCACGTCGGGCACCTGGCTGAGGCCGCCGAAGTCCAGGATCACCGCTGCACGGCCGAACAGCTTCGGCGCACGGCTGACCCGCTCCTGCATTTCCTGCACGAGGCGTTCAACATCAAGGGTGCGGATGCGCAGGTTGGCGATGCCCACCTGGCCGATCTTCAGTTCACCGGCCTGTTCGTAATCGAAATTCACCGCCACGCTCAAGTCCCCGTCGACCGCTGTGCCTGCGCCGGCAGCTGCCGGTCGCGTGCCCACGCCACATCGGGCAGCTTGCCGCCGTAGGTTTCGTTCACCCACGGGAAGCTGCACAGTTCCTTGGCCAGCATGCTGGCCCGCACGTCCACCTGCGGCATCGTGTTCTGGCCCAGCTCGCGGAAGCCGAAGCTGCCGTGGAAGAGCAGGGCGGCATCGGCGCCGTGGTCCAGGAACACTTCGCAGGTCATCTGCGGGTAGCGCAGTTCGGCAAAGCTCTGCGCGTCGGCGTAGAACGCACGGCCGACGCCACCGCCGCGGCGGCGGCTGGCGACCACGATGCGGTCGATATAGAAGAAGGGGGTGTTCAGGTGTTGCTTGAACCAGGCGAAATTGCTGCTGTCGTGCTGGCTGTCGCTGCCGAAGCCGATCAGGAAGCCGGCCAGGTTGCCGTCGCGCTCGGCGACGCGGAAATATTCAGCGGTTGCATAGAACAGGCGCAGGCGCTCGGCATCCAGGGGAAGGATGGCCAGGCCAGCATTGTTGTTCAAAGCCAGGACGGAATCGAGCTCGTGCTCGCGCACGTCGCGGATGACAATCGACATTGTGACTCCGTGGGGTAACGCGGTTGGTCCATTACAAGACCCTGCGCACGATTATTGCATGCCCGGGGTGGGCTGCGGCATGAACAGGGGGCCGCGCCGAACATGACTTTATGCCCTTGGGCCCTGACGCGCACAGGCTACGATGGGCCATGCTGGCCCGACTCAACCACAATGCGATGCTGCGCTACTCCGGGTTGTTCACCTGGGGCACCGTCGGCCTTTGGCTTGCGATCTACCTGATCGACCCGGTGTCGCTGACGCTGGAGAGCCTGGACGGCGAGGCCGGCTTCCGGATCATTCCCTGGGCCTCGGCCTACCTGGCCTTCGGCTTCGTGTACTGGGTGCTGACCCGCTCGCTGGGCGAAAGCCGGCCCGGCTTCTTCGACCATGCCGCGCTGATCCTGCTGACGGGCTGCGCGATCGGCGTGAGTTATTTCTCCGGCACCGCGCTGGGCAGCATCCTGCTGATGGTGGTGGCCGGCCTGCTGCCGTGGCTGCTGGGCCCGCGCATCGGTGTGGTGTGGCTGGTGGCCAGCAACCTGGCCGTGCTGCCGGTCTACATCCAGCCACTGGGCTTCCCGCCGGTCATCGCCGTGCTGCAGGCCGTCGGCTACATGGGCTTCTCCAGCTTCGTGTTCGTGATCGCGCTGGTGGCCCGCCGCCAGGCCGAGGCGCGCGAGGAGCAGCGCCGGCTCAATGCCGAACTGCGCGCCACCCGTGCGCTGCTGGCCGAAAGCGCGCGGGTGAACGAGCGCACCCGCATTTCGCGCGAACTGCACGACCTGCTGGGTCATCAGCTGACCGCGCTGACCCTGAACCTGGAAGTGGCCGGCCATCTGGCCGAGGGCCAGGCACTGGAGCACGTGAAGCGCTCACATGCCCTGGCCAAGCTGCTGCTGGGCAACGTGCGCGAGGTGGTCAGCCAGCTGCGCGAGACCGGCGCCATCGACCTGGCCGCAGCCCTGCGCCCGCTGACCGAGCACGTGCCCTCGCTGGACATCCAGCTGGAGATCGAGGAGCCGCTGAACGTGGAAGACCCGCAGCGGGCCCACGTGCTGCTGCGCTGCACCCAGGAGATCATCACCAACACGGTGCGCCACGCCGGCGCCCGCCACCTGTGGCTGCGGGTGTACCGTGAGGTCCCCGACCAGGTCGTGGTGGAAGCCCGCGACGACGGTGTCGGGGCGGAAACGGTCAATGTGGGCAATGGTTTGCGCGGCATGCGCGAACGCCTGCAACAATGTGGAGGCCAGCTGCAGGTGGAGACCCGCCCCGGCGAAGGCTTCCGGCTGCGGGCGACGGTACCGGCAACGGTGCTGGCGGCCCTTACCCAGGTTCCTGAAGGAGTGCGTTGATGATTCGCGTCTGCCTGGTCGACGACCAAACCCTGGTGCGGCAGGGGATCCGCTCGCTGCTGGCGCTCGACGACGGCATCGAAGTGGTGGCCGAGGCCGCCGACGGCCGCCAGGCGGTCGAGCTGATCCCGCAGATCCGTCCGGACGTGGTCCTGATGGACATGCGCATGCCGGTGATGTCCGGGCTGGAGGCGCTGCAGGTGCTGTCACGGCAGGAACAGCTGCCGCCGACCATCATCCTGACCACCTTCGACGATGACCAGCTGGTGCTGGCCGGGCTCAAGGCCGGTGCCAAGGGCTACCTGCTCAAGGATGTGACCCTGGCGCAGCTGGTCGGCGCGATCCGCACGGTGGCCGATGGCGGTTCGCTGGTGCAGCCGGCGGTGACCCAGCGCCTGCTGTCCGGGCTGGAGCACATGCGCAACGACTTCGTCAGTCTGGACCGCCCCGACCCGCTGACCGACCGTGAGACCGAGATCCTGCGGCTGATGGCCAGCGGTTTCTCCAACAAGGAGATCGCCAATTCGCTGGGGGTCGCCGAGGGCACGATCAAGAACCATGTGTCCAACATCCTCTCCAAACTGGGCGTACGTGACCGTACGCGTGCGGTCCTGAAAGCGTTTGAACTCCAGTTGGTGTGAGGAAAATCCTTTAGCGACAACGACTTGGCATGCAGTCCGGGGGCGGATTCAGGGTTGACGCCTGTTTGCCCCCTACTTGCCGGGTACGCGGATGCGTTACCCTTCGAATTCTTTGTGCATACAAATGCGCCGCCGGCACGGAAACCGGTGCGCCAATCCCGATAACCAATGCCCGCGAAGCCTGCTAGGATTGGCGCTTCGCTTCAATCAACCCGGCCGTGGGATCGGCCCCGGAGACTCTCTGAATGACCCGTATTATCGAGTTCCTGATCGCCTTGGGGATCGTGGCTGGCCTGTTCGTCATCATTGGCGTCTGTCTGCCGGGCGAGCGTCACATCACCGAAAGCATCGAGACCAACCGCAAGATGACGATCGTGTACGACACGGTCAGCAGTCTGCGCCGCTTCAAGGACTGGAACCCGCTGGTACTGCGCGATCCCGCCGTTGAACTGAAGCTGTCCGGCCCGGCCTCCGGCGTCGGTGCCACTCTCGACTTCACTTCCAAGGACCTGGGCACCGGTTCCTGGAAGGTGACCGAAGCCGAAGAGAACAAGCGTGTTGTGATCGCCGTCGACGATGCCTCCAAGGGTCACGACAAGGTCACCACCTTCACCCTGGAGCCGACCGGCAAGGGCGGTCGCAACGTCAAGATCACCCAGGACTACTCGGTGAAGTACGGCTTCGACCTGTTCGGCCGCTACGCAGGCCTGTATGTCAGCCGCCAGATCGGCGATGACATCAAGATGGGTCTGTCGCGCATGGCGAACATGCTGGCCACCGTGCCGAATGTCGACTACCGCACTTCCGAAGCTCCGCTGACCGATCTGGGTATCGTCGATGTCCCGGCCGAGGACCTGCTGGTCGTCACCGCCGGCAACGTCGATCGTGGCCAGGACTCCATCACCAAGTCCATCAAGGACAACCAGGAGTGGATCAAGCGCGTGATCGAGGCCAATGGCCTGGAAGCCGCTGGCCCGCTGCGTATCATCACCACCGATTTCGGTGCTGAGAAGTACGCCTTCGACATCGCCCAGCCGGTGAAGAAGAAGGGTGCCGAAGGCGTGCCGGCCGAACAGCTGACCGTCAAGATCGACGGCGGCGCTCCGGTCAAGTACGTCCGCGTTGCTCCGCACCGTTCGGCGCATGCGGCCTACACCGGTCACATGGCAGGCTTGGACGTTGCCCGCAGCGCCCTGCGCGCCTGGGCCGTGACCTCGGGTAACGAAGTCATCGACCGTCCGTACGAAACCTGGAAGGACGGCGTGGACAAGTCGTTCACCCCGGAAGCGACGTACGACATCTACTGGGCCGTCAAGTAAGCCTCGGCTGACCCATGTAGTGTTGGACACAAAAACGCGCCGCTTCCTGCGGCGCGTTTTTTTTCATCCCGAGCCCGGTGTCGGGCATTGCGCAAGGAGCTGTCATGTTCAATTCCGAACGACGCGCGCGTAAACCGTCGTTGCTGGCCTGCCTGGGCGCGCTGCTGGCGGCCGCCTCGATCGGTCTGTCCGCCTATGCCGCGCATGGCGTGTCCGATCCGCTGGCGCAGCAGCACCTGAACATGGCGGCGTTGTACGCCTTTGCCCACGGAGCGGTACTGGCCGCCCTCGGCCCGCGCGCGCAGGGCGCGATCGCGCATCTGGCGTTGTACGTGTTGCTGTTGGGCGTGCTGTTGTTCTCCGGCAGCCTGCTGGGCGGTGCGCTGTGGCAGTGGCCGACGCGGCTGGCGCCGGTAGGCGGCACCACGCTGATGGCCGGATGGGTACTGCTGGGTATCAACGCGTTGAGACGCTGACCGCAGCGCCCACGCATCGGTAGCGCCGGCCCATGCCCGGCTTCAAGCGCAGCGACCCGCTTCTGCCTTTTGCTCTCTTGTTCCATTCCGTGGCGAACGCACGCGGAAACTGTCCGTGGCCGGGAGGGTGGGCGGCGCAGGGGCGTAAGCGCCATGGATGGCGCGCCGAGCTTACATGGACGTACTTGCAGCGGCCCCTGCGCCGCCCACCCTCCCGGCC
>RCUO01000191.1_pt1 | contig 38383 bp, 30 predicted proteins | sample 2166161 | NCBI WGS metagenome assembly RCUO01 (sample SAMN09932617, study PRJNA488358) | compost metagenome | feature: garden; material: soil; isolation source: compost soil in cyclohexanecarbonitrile-enriched culture | place: Germany: Experimental Botanical Garden Goettingen | collected 2016-01-27
TCCTGTTCCAGTTCCTTCTCAATTTCAGCATCGGACATATTAAAATCACCATGTTCATTAATTCCCAGTCTTTCTTTTATAAGCCCCAAATCATTGTAGATTTCCTTCTGCCTCATAAAAGTACTTAATATCATGCCGAACATTATGGACAAAAGCACGATTCCGGCGGTCGGTCCGAGTATAAAAATTAGCGCAATTGCCAAGATCGTACCGATGACCGGTCCCATAACAGCCATTTTGGTCCTCCTTTGAGTCCTTTCAGTAAGTAAGCATAAGCGGGTTATGTATTTCCTTCTTCCTCTTTCCCTACTATTCGCCAAGCTCATAGCTTTTCCTTTTTCTGTAACCCAATAATCCATGATGCGGAAAAAAGGCCAACCAGTAATCTCTGGTTGACCTAATAATACGAACGAAGCTGTCCCAATCAGCAGTTCACTCTTAATGAACCTGCCGCTCAAACAACGTATGCCGCTGATTCATCTTCGTGAGCCGGCGTAACAGAAGGAGATTGACGAGCAGCAGTAACAAACCAACGCCCAGCAACAACTGCGGGCTTAATAGCAAGACTCCGGTAACCTGGGAGATGGCAAGCCCGACCACCGGCAGCACGACGATGCCACCGATTTGCTGCGCTCCTTGGAAGCCTTTGGACCGGGCGGAGATGAAGATGCTGATCTGGATAACCAGTCCGGTGAACATCGGCGCCACCCACAGCAGGAGAAGGCCCCAGTTCAGGTTGGGGAAGATCAACCCGTCGAACATGGAGTACGTCAGCCCGTTGATGATAATGCCGCATAGCAAGAAGCTGACCAATGTGACGACGAAAGTCGGGATGAAGGTCGCTGCCAGTTTGCCAACGAACAAATCTTTAACCTCAATGGGTGCGAACAGAAGACTTTCGAGCGTCCGCCGCTCCTTCTCCCCGACGAGACTGTTCAGTGCAATCATCAGTGAATTCAGCACCGGGATGAGCAAGAAAAAAGGTCCCAGCATATAGTTGACGAAGATGTAGATGATCTGATGGTTAAGCGTCGGTAACGCCGTGATCTGCTCCTTCTTACCCCCAGCGGGCAGCTGAGTGATCACCTTCTGTACCATGTCGACGAGATCGCCATCGGTAATGTTCACCATCTTTATCACCAGAATTAAGACGCCCGGCAACAGGACGCCGAACACAAGTGGAAGCAGGACCAGCCCGAGCCATACCTGCACGTTACTCGTTATCGCCCTGATGTCTTTCTGTGCGATTGCGATGATTTGGCTCCGGTTCATCATTGTTCCCCCCCAAGTTGAAATAAAGCGACTCCAAGTCATGGTTCATGATCTCTGCCGAGTGCACCCATGTAGCTTGCAAAACTTCACGGAGCAACGCCGAAATCTGATCGGTTGATGCCAGCTCCAGCTGCACCTCGCTCGGCCCTAGTCGCCTGGCCGGATATCCCGCATATGTATCACCTTCTACGGTCAGTCCGGTTGTTAATTTGAGTTGAATCATCTTCAGATGTTTCTTCTCCAGCTCTTTTTTCGTCCCGGTATCCAGGATCGTACCATTCTTCATGAAAATATAAGTGTGGCATAGCGGCTCCAATTGATGCAGCACATGAGAACAGAGGATGATTGTCGTTCCGTAAGCCTCATTCATTGCCTTTAGATCGGTCACGACTTGGTTGATGCCTTCCGGATCGAGTCCGTTCGTCGGCTCATCCAGGAACAAGATCTCCGGCTGATGAAGCATCGCCTTCGCCAAGGCCAGACGTTTCTTCATGCCGGTGCTGTAGCTGCCGACCTTCTTCTCTTGTGCACCTTCCAGGCCGAATTGCCCCAACAACGCTTGAATCCGCTCCTCAATGAAACAATTGTACAGCTTAGCAAAGAATCGCAAGTTGGCGACTCCGCTCATGTCGTGGTACAGCCCGGCACCCTCTGTGACCACACCGCTAATGCGCCGGATCGCATTTCCCTCGGTTATCGGGTCGTACCCGTTCACCCGCAGCGTTCCACGGTCCGGTAGAATGACGCCATTCAGCAGGCGTACCAAGGTGGTCTTGCCGGTGCCGTTGGGCCCAAGCAGGCCAACGATGCTTCCTTTCTCAATCGTGAAGGAGACAGCCTTCAACACGTCCTGTCCACCGTAGCTCTTATTCACGTCGCGAACTTCAATGTAAGATGAATTCAGCTGCATAGACTCCCTTCTATCATTAGCGTTAGTTCCTTCGAACAAGCAATCAGTAGACAAGCCAGGTAACTTGGCAAGGGCTATTTTACTGCATCTTTCTTTAGTAACCGATTATAGTACGATTAAGTATTCCAAAAAGTTCACGTGGTCCAACTATAATGTCCAAAAAACCCGCTCAAAATGAGCGGGCTTTACTATACACAACGGTGGCGCCCCCGTTATGGGATTATTGCTGAAAGCCTTCCTTCAGCCAGCTAGTGGCCAGGGAGAGCGCACTTTGGGCCGCGTTAGTCTCTGCCAGGGCATTCAGCATGACGAAGTCATGAATGATGCCCTGATAGCGCACCGCGGTTACCGGAACGCCGGCCTCGCGCAGCTTGTTCGCATAGGCCTCGCCCTCGTCGCGAAGCACATCGGCTTCGCCGGTGATGACGAGAGCGGCGGGAAGGCCGCGCAGATCGTCAACGGTTGCCCGCAGCGGAGACGCGGTAATTTCGTTCCGCTGACTTTCATCCGTCGTGTACTGGTCCCAGAACCACTTCATCCCGTCGCGGTGCAGGAAATAGCCTTTGGCGAATTGGTGGTAAGACTCCGTATCAAAGGACGCGTCCGTCACTGGATAGAACAGCAGCTGCCGGGCAATCGCCGGCCCTTTGCGCTCTTTGGCCATCAGTGTAATGGCCGCAGACATATTGCCGCCAACGCTGTCGCCGGCAACAGCCAGGCGGGACGGGTCAAAGCCGTGCCCGGCTCCCTGCTCTGCAATCCACTCCAGTACGGCGTAGATTTCTTCGATCGCGGTCGGATACTTTGCTTCCGGCGACAGGCTGTAGTTGGTGAAGACAAGCGCGGCTCCGGTACCGGCCACCAGCTTTCGGATCAGGTTGTCGTGCGTGTGCGCATTGCCGAATACCCATCCTGCGCCATGTGTGTAGAGAATGACGGGCAGCGGTCCGGACGAGCCGACAGGGTGCATGATCCGAATGGAGACCTGACCCGAGGGGCCTCCCGGAATCGTAAGATCCTCGATCTCCACCTCGGGCTTAAGTATTTCGCCGGATTGGGCTTCATCGACGGCCTTGCGGCCTTGTTCCGGGCCAAGCTCATACAAATAAGGAGGATTCGCCGTATCTTCAACAAACTTCTGTGCTGCGGGCTCTAGAATAATCTTGTTATTCACCTGTCCAGCTCCTCTTCGCTTTGATGTAGATCGTTCTCTGGCACAAGCCATTATCTATTATTACCACCCTTCAAGAGAAGACTATCAGGTTCTTCATAAATCGCCTTTGGACTCATCGCGGGTATGCTCCCGTTCAACGCAAGAAGGACAGCCTCTCGGCTGTCCTTCCATAGCTACCAAACACTATTCAATTCAAGACAAACGTCCTGCGTAATCCTCATAACCAAATGTACGGATGACTTTGATGCCTTCCTCTTCATTGAAGGAGACGATCGACGGCAGGTTCACGCCGTTGAACATATGGTTCTTCACCATGGTGTAATGCGCCATGTCGGTGAACACCAGACGGTCGCCGGCCTTCAGCGGCTCGTGGAACGAGTAGTCGCCGATGACGTCTCCGGCGAGACAGGTCAGGCCGCCCAAGCGGTACGTATGCTCGTACTCGCCGGCCTGGCCGGCCCCGATAATGCCGGGACGGTACGGCATAGCCAGCACGTCCGGCATATGGCATTCCGCCGAAGTGTCGAGAATGGCGATCTCCATCCCATTCTTGACGACATCGAGCACCGTCGCTACCAGATAGCCGGTGAACAGGGCGATGGCTTCGCCCGGCTCCAGGTAAATCTGGACGCCATATTTGTCCTTCATATAATTGATGCAGCGGATGAGCGTCTCCACATCGTAGTCCGGACGGGTAATATGATGCCCGCCGCCGAAGTTGAGCCACTTCATTCCGTGGAGGTACGGGCCGAATTTCTCGTCCACGACCTTGATCGTCCGCTCCAGCGTGTCGGAGTTCTGCTCGCACATCGTGTGGAAATGCAGGCCTTCGATGCCTTCCAGCTCTTCCGGCCGGAAGTTATCCAGCGTCACGCCGAGTCTGGAATTGTTATAGCAGGGATCGTACAGCGGAATCTCGATTTCGGAATACTCGGGATTCACGCGAATGCCGCAGCTGATGTGCTTTGATGCGCTTTGCACTTTAGCCTTGTAGCGATTCCACTGATCGAATGAATTGAAGACGATATGATCGCTGTACTTCATCATCTCGTCAAACTCCGAATCGACATACGCCGGGGCGTACACATGAACCTCCTTGCCCATCTTCTCATACCCGAGACGGGCTTCGAAGAGGGAGCTGGATGTCACGCCTTTCAGGTACTGGCCGACCAGCGGATACAGGCTGTGCATGGAGAAGCCTTTTTGCGCGAGCAGAATATGCGCGCCGGTGCGGTCCTGTACCGATTTCAGCAGCTCCAGATTCTTGATGAGAAGTCTTTCGTCGACGACATAGCTGGGCGAAGGGACAGCGCCGAAATCAAGTTCTGTCATGGGCCGTTCCTAGTCCAGCAGCACCGGCGAGAAGTCTTCCTTCCACGGCAGCCCTTTCGTATTCAGCAGCTCCATGAACGGATCCGGGTCCAGTTCTTCCACATTGTATACGCCCGCTTTCATCCATTTGCCCTGGATCATCAGCATGGCGCCGATCATAGCAGGCACGCCGGTCGTGTAAGAGATGGCCTGGGAGCCAACTTCACGGTAGCATTCCTGATGGTCGCAGACGTTATATACATAGTAGTTCTTCGGCTCGCCGTCTTTGGTCCCCTGGGCGATAATGCCGATGTTGGTCTTGCCTTTCGTTCTCGGTCCGAGCGAAGCCGGGTCCGGAAGCACTGCCTTCAGGAACTGCAGCGGAATGATCTCCTTGCCTTCGAACAGAATCGGCTCGATGGAGGTCATGCCGACATTTTCCAGAACCTTCAGGTGAGTCAGGTAGTTCTGCGAGAATGTCATCCAGAAGCGGATCTTCTTGATGCCTTTGATGTTCTTCGCGAGGGACTCCAGCTCTTCATGATACAGCAGGTAGATGTCCTTCGGTCCGATTTCCGGCAGGTCGTATACCTTCTTCTCGGACAGCGGCGGGGTCTCGATCCATTCACCCTTCTCGTAGTAGCGTCCGTTCGCCGTAATTTCACGGATGTTGATCTCAGGGTTGAAGTTGGTGGCGAAAGGATAGCCGTGATCGCCTGCGTTGGCGTCCACGATATCGATCGTGTGGATTTCGTCAAAATAATGCTTCTGCGCATAAGCGGAGAATACGCCGGTAACGCCCGGGTCGAAGCCGCAGCCCAGCAGCGCCATAATGCCGGCTTCTTCGAATTTCTGCTTGTACGCCCACTGCCAGCTGTATTCGAATTTCGCCGTTTCCGGCGGCTCGTAGTTCGCGGTATCCAGGTAGTGAGTTTTGGTTGCAAGGCAGGCATCCATAATGGTCAGATCCTGGTAAGGAAGCGCAACGTTAATTACAACGTCCGGACGGAATTTCTCGATCAGCGCAATGACCTCGTCCGTGTTGTCGGCATTAACCTGGGCCGTCTGAATCTTCGTCCGGCCTCCGTCCAATTTTTGCTTCAAAGCTTCACATTTCTCGACCGTTCTGCTTGCAATGCAGATTTCTTCAAACACATCCGGGTTCTGGACGCATTTATGAACGACTACGCTTGCGACACCGCCAGCGCCGATAATTAACGCTTTTCCCAAAATGAATGACCTCCTCAAAGTTTTGTGGTTTCATCAATACTCGTGTAAATAGCATAAGCTAAGTTTGTATTCGGTAAATAAAAAGCCGCGCGAGCTTGATGATGGATGATGTCAATACATGGCGCTTTTTTCCCATAAAAAAACGACAACGCTGATTATACAGAATAGGCCGCAAATAATCAATAAAAATCAACAAAAACCGGGATAAGCCAAGAAGATCATTAAATTTCCTTGGAAATCCTCTGAAATCCATGAACATCCTCCGTTTTTCACCGCTTTAGAGCGGTAAAATCAGCTGTCCTCTACAGCTTAGCTATACCCTTTTCACACAAAAGTAAACGGATGTTTCGTTAAAGCCCCGCCGCCGCAGCCATGCAATCTCATTATTGTAGCATATTGAAGTCAAGCATACGAATGAACGCCTGAGATATGGTTCTTTCGTGGTTTGACACGGCCTTTTTTATTGCACTATAGTTTAAAAATAACCTGTTAGAATGCGGCAAACCGGATGAACAAATGATCATAAGAAGGAGGTCTTTAAAAGATGCAGCCGGAAATCAGTATCATCGTTCCCTTCTACAATGTGGAGAACTACATCCGCAAATGCGTGGAATCCATTCTGGCTCAGAGCTTTAAGGACTTCGAGCTGATTCTGATCGACGACGGCTCTCCCGACAACTGCTCCGCCATTTGTGAGGAATATGCGGCTCGGGACGAGCGGATCAAGCTGATGCACAAGCCGAACGGCGGACTCTCCGACGCCCGGAATTTCGGACTTGACGCGGCAACGGGCAAGTATATCGGCTTCATTGACTCGGATGACTGGATTACCCCGAACATGTTCGAGGTGCTCCACCGGGAGATAACCCGGCATGAAGCGGACATTGCGATCAGCTGCCATTACAGCGAGCTTGATGGTCAAGCCGAGCGGGTGAACGACTTCGGACAGACGGCCGTGCTGAACAACACCGAGGCGATTGAAGAGATTATCGTGGACGGGCGGATCAAGAGCTATGCCTGGGACAAATTATACCGGCGCGAGCTGTTCGATACGGTGCGCTTTCCGGTTGGCGTTACATTCGAGGATATACTGACGACGTACAAGCTGTTCGTTCAGGCCTCCAGCGTAGTTCTGGTCAACGAGCCGACCTATTACTACGTCAAGCGCGGCGACAGCATCACCGGCTTCACCAGCGCCCGGAAGCTGATCGAGAAATTCCATGCGGTGCTTGAGAAGCATGAAGCTCTCATGAAGATCTACAGCGGGAAGATCGGCCAGCCCGTGTGGGAGACATCGGTCAACAATATGATTCATGAAGGAATGGACCTCTACAACTTCTTCCTGCGTGAAAAAGACCAGAGCGGTTCCCGAAGCGCGGCGCGCGAGGTCGAGGATTTTGTGAAGAAGAATCTGTCCTTCATCCTGGCCGCCAAGAATGTGGATCTCAGATCCAAAGCCTTCGCGCTTATGGTGAGCAAGACGAAATTCATGTACAACTATATGTACAGCAATTTTACGTTTCTCCGCAAAAACGGCGATACCGCCAAGGAGAAGCCGGTCAAGTAACGATAGCAAGGTTAGCAAAATGCCGACCACGAAAGAATATGCAGACGGAATATAAAGAAAGACCTGTTCTCCGGGCTGGAGTCCAGGTCTTTTTTTCATTATCACTATACGTCAGATCAAGGAGTCCCAAGCTTCCCGCAGCGCCTTCACTCCAGGATCAATTAATTCCAGCGGAATTCCGGCGAATCCGGCAATAATCTCGTGAATACCCTCCGGCTTCTCGCTTGGGTCCAGCCAGGTATACGCTGTTGAGGCAACATGCACCCCGGCATGCTCCGCAGCGGCGATCAGCCTGCTTACAGGATGGGCGCAGCGGACTCTGAGGAGAATATGGAATCCCGCTCCCTCTCCGATAACCTCAGCTTTGTCTCCAAAATACTGCCCTGCTGCCTGGACGATCGCCTCGTATTTTGCCTTGTAAATCCTTCGCAGCTTTCGAATGTGCTTGGTTAGATGACCCTCGGCAATAAATTTCTCAAGTGTTCGTTGATGCAGCCGTGAGGAAGATTGCTCGAACAGCACGCGCCGATATAGTTCTTTGTATCGCTCAATCAGAGGCAGAGACAGGACCAAGTAATGCACGCATACCGCTGGAGCAAGCGTCTGGGAGAATCCTCCGATGTATACGACCCTCTCTGGTCCCAGTCCCTGCAATGACGGAATCGGTCTTCCAAAGTACCGGAACTCGCCACTGTAGTCATCCTCGATAATATAGCCCCCCTTCCGCTCAGCCCATGCCAGCAGCTCCATCCGTCTGCGGATCGGCATCGTCAGCGTAGAAGGAAAGTGATGCGAAGGCGAGACACCGACGAGCCTGGCTCCGGAAGCCTCCAGGGAAGACATGCTGATCCCGTCCTTATCCAAGGGAATGGGCGAGACATCGAAGCCAAGCTCCCTGAAGGTTCCAGGCAGCAGCGGATAGACCGGATTCTCGGCGGCAATGTGCTGCTCTATCGGCTTCAGAATGTGAGCCAGGCAGGACATCAGCAGGAACTGTTCGGAACCGATCACCACCTGCTCGGGGCCACAGACGACACCGCGGTATTGCTTGAGATAGGCGGCGACTTCACAGCGAAGCCCCCACTCGCCCTGGGGATCGCCATAGAACAGCAGCCGCTCTCCCTCCTGCTTCAGGATACGAGTCTCCAGATGCCTCCAAGTATGGAGGGGAAAAAGACTGAAATCATTCCGCGACAGATGAAAGTCGTACAAATACTCCCGTTCGGGCCGTATGCGACTAGCGTGAGCCGCCTCCTCTTCCCGGCTGATCTTCGGCAGAGCGGAAGCGTTGTAAGGCTGGGGGATTTCTGATGCCAGATACCCTACTCGAGGCCGGCTTTCAATGAAGCCTTCCGCGACAAGCTGGCGGTAAGCCCATTCGACGGGCGTCATGCTGACGCCAAGATGCTCAGCAAGATGGCGCACCGAAGGCAGCCTGCTCCCGGATGACAGACGGCCGCTGCCGATCTCGTTCTTGAAATGATCGCTGATCTGGATATATATAGGCGTGTCCGGGTCCAGCATCCACGGCTCCATGATCTCCTTCAAGCAATTAACCTCCGATAAATCTGTCCTGTTAAAAAGATTGAAAACTGTATATTTTATAGTATACAGAATTCCTCTATAATTTCCTCATTACCTACAGGGAGGAACTGCCATGAATCATTTGGACCAAGCTTTACCGCCGGTCAGGCTGCTTGAAGGAGAACAGGTCTACCTGCGTCCGATCAATCTTGAAGATACCGAGCTCTACTTCCGCACGCTGTTTGACCCCGAGACCCGGCGGTTAACGGGAACGGCGCGCAGCTTCAATAGAGAATTCATCGCCGGCTATATTGAGCGCAAATCGCAGGATCAGAGCGGTCTGTTGCTGCTGATTGCGCTGCGTGAGAACGATAACGTGATCGGAGATATCGCGCTGCAGGATATGGATGCCTTAAGCCGCAGCGCCAATATCCGGATCGCGATTAACGATGCAGAGCATCAAGGCAAGGGTTACGGCAGCGAAGCCCTCCGTTTGATGCTGGATTACGGCTTCGGTATCTGCAACCTGCATCGTATCGAGCTCAATGTGTATGCCTACAATGAACGGGCGCAGCGCTGCTACGAGAAGGTCGGCTTCCGTCAAGAAGGCGTTCAACGCGACGTTTTGTTCTACAATCATCAGTACCATGATTCGATTCTGATGAGCATGCTGGAGGATGAGTATCGCGAACGATACCTGAAACCGCAATAACGAGTCCGCCGTTCCACGCTGCCTTAGGCTTTCATCTCAACCGATTGCCGAAAGCTAAATCTCGATCACCCGGGTAGCGACATTCCGGCGGAATTCGCTGTCATGCTCCACGAAGAGAAGCGTGGGCTGGTACTCCAGCAGCAGCTCCTCAATCTGCATGCGGGAGAGGACGTCGATAAAATTGAGAGGCTCATCCCAAATGTACAGGTGGGCCTTCTCGCAGAGGCTTCTCGCGATGAGCACCTTCTTCTTTTGTCCGCCGCTGTAGGACGCCATATCCTTCTCGAACTGGACTCTGGCGAAATCCAGCTTCCTCAGAATGGATTTGAACAGGCTTTCGTCAATTCCGCAGTCCCGGGCGTAGCCGGATAAATCGCCTTTTAAATCCGAGGTATCCTGGGAGACATAAGAGATGCGGAGCTGGCTCCCCATACGGAGCATTCCGGTATGAGCGAGAGACTCGCCGCATATCAGCTTCAGAACGCTGGACTTGCCGGAGCCGTTCTTGCCGGACAACGCAATCCGCTCGCCCTGATCCACCGAGAAGCTAACATTTTCGCAGATTAGCCGTTCCCCGTAGGCAATCGATACGTTGTCCAGCTCGACAAGCCGGCTTTTATGATACAGAAGCGGCGACAGCTTGAGACTCTCCGAAGATTCCAGATCCTTGAGAAGCCCGGACTTCTCTTCGATGGCCGATTGCTGCCTTTGCTCGATCGATTTGGAGCGCTTCATCATTTTGGCGGCCTTGTGTCCGACATACCCCTTATCCAGCTTGGAGCCGGAGTTCCTGGTCCCGTTCTTCGTCTTCTCCACCTCATGGGACCAGCCGCTTTTTTGCCTTGCGGAGTCCTCCAGCCGCCTGATATCCTTCCTCAGCCTTTCGTTCTCCGCCAACTCATAACTGTCGCGCCTTTCTTTGTTGTCCCACCAGTCGGAGAAATTGCCCTTCTGCACTTCGATCGTGGTCTTATTAATAGAAAGAATATGATCCACACAACGGTCCAGAAAGGCCCGGTCGTGAGATACCAGAATAAATCCTTTCTTCCTGCTCAAATATTCGCTGACCAGCCTTCTGGCGTTCATGTCAAGGTGATTGGTCGGTTCATCAATTAACAGAAAGCTGTTCTCCTTCAAAAAAAGTGCCGCAAGCAGCACCTTCGTCTGTTCCCCATTCGACAGGGAAGCAAACGGCCGGTACAGCACATCGTCAGACACCTCCAGCAGCGAGAGCTCCCGCATCAGCTCCCAGAGCTGAAGATCCGGAACGGCGCCTTCTACAATATCAAGCGTATTCGCTTCCTTGTCTTCGACAGGAAAAGGAAAATACTCAAAATCGACAGAGGCGGAAATCGTTCCGCTGTATTCGTATTTGCCGAGGAGCAGGTTCATGAAGGTCGTCTTGCCCCTGCCGTTTCTCCCGGTAAAGCCCAGCCTCCAATCGGTATCCAATTGAAAGCTGACGTGCTCAAAGATGTTATCGTAGCTGCCCTCATAGGCAAAAGTTAAATCCGATACTTGAATTACGGACATTATGGGTTCCTCCCCGCCAAGGATAAACGCCTTGCGGCGTCCCTGGACGCCGTGCGTTTACCGAGAAATAGAGGTCGGGATAAGCGTTCAGCTTATACTTTCCTATATTTTTAAAAAATAAATGAGCTGCAAGAAAGTTACATTCTCGCAGCTCAAATAAATATAGCGGTCCCCAGCCTCGTCCGTCCTGGCGAAGCTGAGGAGAATATTTATTCCGAGTGACCCGCATCGTAACTTTCTTGCATACCGAATAAAACATGTCAAATTGATTTTGACGGTTCTATTTCAGCAAGAAAATTACATCCGCGTTCAACCCCATTCCTAAAAGTACCTGTAGTTTACCACATCTCCCCGCTTCATGCCAAGTTTGAGGCTCTCGGGGGCAGGGGGATGGCTCACAGTCGTTGAATGATCTTGTCTACGATGCCGTACTGCACCGCCTCTTCGGCGGACATGAAGTAATCCCGGTCCATATCCTTCTCCACCTTCTCCGCCGACTGCCCCGTCCGCTCCGCAGTAATCCGCGCGATCCGTTCCCGGATCTGCACAATCCGTCTCGCGCTAATCGCGATGTCACTGGCCTGTCCCTGTGCCCCGCCATGCGGCTGATGGATCATGACCTCGCCGTTCGGCAGGATGCTGCGCTTCCCGGGCTCTCCCGCCAGCAGCAGAAACGAAGCGAACGAAGCCGCCATCCCCGTGCAGATTGTATTCACCGGCGGCTTGATCAGCTGCATCGTATCAAAGATGCCGAAGCCCGCCGAGGTGGAACCTCCGGGACTATTGATATACATGAAAATGTCCTTCTCCGGGTCCTCCGCCGCCAGAAACAGCAGCTGGGCGATAACACTATTCGCCAGCGCGTCGTCGATCGCCGCGCCCACGAACACAATTCGATCCTTCAGCAGCCGTGAATACAGGTCATAACTCCGTTCACCCCGGCTCGTCTGCTCCAGTACATAGGGAATGTAACTCATCTTTGCTTCCTCCTTGGCTATACGAATTCAAGTGATTCGAATCGTAAACGGAGGAGAAAGCACGGAAGATACGCAAGTAACCTGTCAAAAATAAATATTTGCGATCCTCCCATATGGCCGTATCGTTTTGCTCCGCTTCTTCGTTTACACTGAAGAAGAGAAGTTTCACAAGTACAGAAGTTTTACTTGCGCCCAGCCTGAATAATCCGGCTCATCATGCTCAGGGAGGAACAATCATGAATTCACTGACACGGCCGTACTCGGCCAGTTCGATGGAAGATACAGAGGTTCTGAAGCTCCATTCCGCGCTCCAGCGGTACTGCTTGTCGCTCACCCGCTCCCCCTGGGAAGCGGATGATCTTGTCCAGGACGCCTGGCTGAAGGCGCTGGCGCCCATCCGCGCAGGGCATGCCAACCCGGAGGCTCTGCTGCTCCGGACAGCCCGGAACGCCTGGCTGGACCGCATGCGCCGCCAGGCCGTGCTGCTGCGCAAGCTTCCCCTGCTCGCGCAGCAGCAGGATATAGACGCGCAGCAAGACGCCCCTTCGGACGCCGGCCTCATGGAAGAGGCGGCCTTCCGAACGCTGGCCCGGGAGCTGTCCCCGCTCCAGCGCTCGGTCTTCCTGCTGCGCGACGTGCTGGACTACTCCGCCGCCGAGACGGCGGAGCTGCTTGGCACGTCGGAGGGCGCAGCGAAGGCGGCGCTCCACCGCGCGCGCCGCGCCCTCCTCTCCCTGCGGGCAGAGCCGCAGGGAGAACCCCCCGCTCCCGCAGACGAAGCGCGGGAGCAGCCGCTCCGGGGCCTGCCGGAGCGCATGGCTGACGCGTACCGGCATGGCCGGGTCGCGGAGCTGGTGCGCCTCATCCGGCAGGATGCCGGAGCGGCGGTGCCGGCGCGCGGCGGCAACTTCGCGCCGCGCATGGCGGCATAGCCCGCTGCGGCTGCAGCGGGCTGTGGTACAATCCGGCGGCGGAGCACCGCCGGATCAGTCTTTCCAGATTTCGTCCGCAATTTCCTTGATGAAGGCCAGCTTTTTCCATTGCTGCTCTTCCGTCAGGACATTGCCTTCTTCCGTGGAGGCGAAACCGCATTGCGGGCTGAGGCAGATGTGGTTGATGTCCACAATCTTCGCCGCTTCCCGGATACGGTCGATAACAGCCTGCTTATCTTCCAGCTCTCCTGTCTTGGACGAGACGAGGCCGAGCACGACCTGCTGGTTCCCAAGCGATTGAAGCGGCGTGAAATCTCCCGCGCGTTCCGTGTCGAACTCCAGATAATAGCCGTCATACTGGTCAATGCCGAAGAGCGTCTCGGCCACCGGTCCGTAGCCTCCCGAAGAAGCCCAGGTGGAGGCATAATTTCCCCGGCAGACATGTGTCGTGACCGTGAGATCCTCCGGCACATCCGCGATCGCCTCCCGGTTCACCCGGGCGTACAGGCTTGCGATCGTCTCCACATTGACGCCTTCCTGCTGTCTGGCCTCCCAGTAGTTCTTGTCGCACAGCATGCCCCAGGTGCAGTCATCCAGCTGGATGCTCCGGCATCCCGCTTCGTAGAAAGCCAGAATCGCCCCTCGGTAAGCCTTGACGATATCGGCGATCAAGCTCTCGATATCCTCGCCGTACACGGCCTGCGTGCTCTCCTTGTTCTCGCCGCGCTGCAGCTCGGCCAGGAACTGGGCCGGAGCGGGAATCGTCTGGCGGGGGACAACATCATCGCCTGCAATCTTTTTCAGAAATTTGAAGTCCTCGATAAAAGGATGGTTGGAGAAGCCGATTGGCCCGGACAGGCGCGCCGTCTCCGCTCTGGTCTCCACGCCTTGGAACTTATAGCCCTGCTCAACCTCCGCCTTCTCCACGCCGTCCAGTCCCCACATAAAGTCCAGATGCCACCAGGACCGTCTGAACTCGCCGTCCGTAACCGCGTGAAGACCCACTTCCTTCTGCTTCTCCACCAGCTTCACGATCTCGGCATCTTCCACTGCGCGCAGCTGCTCAGCGTTGATCTCGCCGCGCTGGAACTTCGCTCTGGCTTGCTTCAAGGAATCGGGACGCAGGAAGCTCCCGACCATATCATGACGATAAGGGGTCGTATGCCGCTGTACGGCGCCTTCGGTTACAATGCTCATCGGTGTGATCTCCTTTGTTCATGCGATAGTATAAATTCGTTAGTTGAACGATACCATGAGTTTTAAGCTATAAGGTAACGCCAAATAACTATAGCCGGCTATAGCTAAATGCTATAACCGGCTATACATAACCGAAGTATGCAATTGAGGTGGACCACTTTTAGTGCAGCCGCACCTACTACTGACCCAGGACAGACCCCGCACATGTAATTCAGACGGACGAACTTTTTTAAGCAGTCTCCTGTCCCGATCTTACTGGGGACCGCCTTCCGCCGCGGCCTTCTTGCCCGGTCTGAAGCGTCCGGCGATCTTGCGGCCAACCTCGGGCAGCAGCTCCATGCCTTCCTTGACGAACAGGGAATTGACGATGAAGAAGATCGGGAAGATCACAGCCGACAGAAGCATTCCGCTCAGTACCAGAGAGAGGAAAGAATGGATCTGGAGATGGATGCTGCGCACAAGCAGATCAACCGCCACGAACAGGACGATATTCAGCTGCCATTTCTTGATGGTGACCCATGGGCTGCGCTCAAGCAGACGCTTGTTGGAATACAGAATCATATCGGTGGTCCGGTACAGGAGGGCGGCAATCGTCCCCAATACGACACCATAAATGCCGAATAGCAAGACGAACACAATGGAACAGACGAGATTAATCACCGATTCCAGGATGGAACGGCCCTGCGTGTTCTTGAAATGCCCGGCGATTTCAATCACCGTGTCCGAAGGTGCTCTAGCGTTCATCAAAAGCTTCGCAATAGCGAACAGAATGGGCAAAAAATAATCGATATAATTGTTATCGTGAATTCCTGCCGTATACAACCGCATGAACGGAAGAATCAGGATGGTTACGATGCTGATCATACCGAAGATAAAAGCGATGTAGTAGGTTTCGTACAGATTGAACATTTTCATGAACTTCGTCCGGTTGCCGAAGTAGCTCTGCCCCAGCGCGAATTTCAGGCTGCCGTTGATCATGACGACCACATTATCGACGATGTTGAAGATCAGATTGTACATGACGTAAATGCTGACGACCTTCAGATTGGTGAAGACCGTGAGCACCAGGACGTCCGTATTTTTGAAAATCAGGTAGGAAAGCTCGTGGATAAGCGCCGAGTTCTTCTGGCTGATCGCGTCAAAATCGGGCTTCCTGTTCAAATCGATCCACTTGTAATTTCGTTTGATATACACGCGGTAGACGATAATTTGCAGCAGTACGACGATGAAATACACCGACTGCACGGCAATAATATTGAAGCCGCCCAGAAGCAGCAAAATCCGCACTACATTATTGACGATGTTCGCGACCATCACGACCGAGGATTCAATATAGTTCTTGCCCTCGGCGATCAGCAGCACCCGGAATTTGCCCTGAAAATAATAGTTGACCGCGCCACCCAGTCCGCTGAGCGCCACCACCGCCATGACTGTCAAGGCGTCGAACCCGGACTTTATAACGAACGGATAGACAACGGCAAGCAGAATGACGGCGGCAAAATAATAAAGACCGGTCTTCTTGTAATAAATAGAGGTCGCCGCCAGAATATCGTTGATCTTCGAGCGGTCGTTCTCACCGACCGGACGGTAGAGAGCCTGAATTGAAGCAGCCCCCACCCCGGCTTCCAGCAGGGAGAGATACGCGATGATCTGGGTAATGGAGGCGATAAGACCATTGGCTTCCGATCCGTAATGAAGCATTACCAGCCTGGGGATGAAGAAGCTGAGCGCAATTGTAATCAACTGGCTTAACAAACCGACGGATACATTAAGAAAGCTCCGTTTCGCGATCATACCGTTCCTCCTTAAATAATGTCACAATAATCGCATGTTCGGATGCGTATTGGCTGCATTGCATAATGTTAAGCGCTCCCCCGGGTAAATCGTTATTTAGTTGTAGTCGTTCTTAGTTCCGTTCCATGCCGCTTAAGCTGTAACCTGCCGCAGCCGCGCCCGTACGCCGGACTTGAATTTGATTATCCGCTGTTGAACCTCCAGCAGGAAACGCAGAAGCTCTGGCGCGATCAGGAAGGCGTTGATATCCGCTTTGGAAGGCCGCTTCTCCCGCTTCCAGCGCTTCATCAGCGCCCGCATCTCTCCGTTCAACTCGGGATACTTGCCGTCAATATCCTTAAGCAGCGTCCGGATCGAGACCCTGTCGGCATTTCGGAGACAAGTCTTCAAATTATAGAAATAGTTCTCCAGCATATGCCGCAGCAGCAGCATGTCGCGTACTTCCGTAAGTTCCGGACGGTCCATATAGGAGGCAGCACGCTTGAAGGCATCGGCATAGTCGAACTTCTTGACGTTGTAGACGCCCGATATCGACGATCCCCGCTCCAGATAAAAAGACAGCGCCCGGTCAATGAAGATCATCTCACCGGCTTTGGCCAGCGCCTTAAAGGTGAATTCCTGGTCCTCTCCGTTGACACAGCCTGCCGTATACCAGATGTTCTCCTTCAGCAGCAGCTCTCTCCGGTAAGCGGCGCTTGCCGTCCAGATTTGCATTTTATGATCCACCAGAATCCGTTTCAATCCATCGGCCCCGCTCATCACCCGGGGCATATCCGTTACGTAGCGGTAGCAATCCTGAAGCACCCGCCCGTTCTCATTCACCTTCTGCCACTTCCAGAACACGATGTCCGGCTCTTCCTCCGCCGCCTGGTTGAACAGCGACACCAGCTCGCGGTCTACAAAGTCGTCGCCGTCCAGAAAGAGGACATAGTCACCCGACGCCTCTTCAATCCCCTTGTTTCGGGCAGAGCTGACACCGCCGTTATTCTGGGATACCAGGCGGAAATGGCCGGCAGAAGTCCGGTCGATAAAGCTCCGCACTGTCTGGGCCGTACCGTCCTTCGATCCGTCATCCACGATAATCGCTTCAAAATCCAGGTCACTCTGGGCGGCCAGCGACTCAAGCGTCCGTTCGATATAGCTCTCCACATTGTAAGCCGGAATAATCACACTAAGCTTCATGAGTCGTCCTCCCTTTCACCTTTCACGTTTAAGCCCTCACCCTCGATTCTCAAGAGAAGCTCTCATTCTTCTCCCTGCGCAGCCGGCTGATGACTGCATTATAGAACAAGCTGTACAGCATTTTATTGGTCGCCAGAATGAGTGCCGCCGCTTTAAGCTGGATGCCGATCGTCTTGGCGGTCAGTATGCTGTTCAGATTTTCGCGCATGAAGGCTTTGATAGTATCGATCTCCCTGCGGTCGCCGGTCTCAAGCTTCTCTCTCAGGAGATGGTTGTATATACCCATGCCTTCGTCGACCATCCGGTAGGTGAACCAGTCCCAGGTCGGCTTGTCGATGGCATCGGCGTAATGATCCTTTACTCTTGTATATTTCTCGTACGTGCCGTTGAACTTATCCAGCCTCTTCTTCAAATCATAGGTCCCGGATATGCTCTCCGTCCGTTTGAGGTAATAATAGAGCGGTTTGTCCACGATAGCGATCTTCTCAGCTTTCATGAACAGTTTATAGGTTGTCGGGATATCCTCAAAAGCAACGCCGACCGGATAGGCTACGCCCCGGAACAGCTCTCTTTTGTACAGTTTGTCCCATGCCAGGTTCTGGATGCGCTGGTCGATCAGCAGCTCGCTCATGGCCTTGACGTTATCCAGCACGACGGGAAAGCCGTCAAAGCTGTTGATCCGGTTAAATACGCCGTCACTCACTTCGTAATGGCAGCACACCGCAATATCCGCATCCTGGCTCCGGATTGCCTGGTACAAGGATTCGAACATGTCCCCGGCGATCCAGTCGTCCGAATCGACAAAGCCGATATACCGGCCTTCGGCAATGTTAAGACCGTAATTCCGTGCGTCTGACAATCCGCCATTCGTCTTGTGGATGACTTTGACCCGCGGATCCTGGGCCGCATACCGGTCGCATATGGCCGGGCAGTTATCGGGAGATCCGTCATCGACGAGAATGAGCTCGAAGTCCCGGAAAGTCTGATCCAGGATCGAATCCACGCATTTTTCGATATAATTCTCCACTTTATAGCAAGGCACGATGATGCTGATTTCCGGTTTCATCGCTGCGGCACCCCTCTTCATTCCTATGTCCGTCGGTTATTTCGCATCTGTATCATGGGCAGAGATGTCTTTAAACTCAATATATTTTCCGCCAGAAAAAAGGTCAATGGACTTTCAGAAAACACGGCAAAAATGGCTCTAACGTAGTATAGCCATCTACCCTTGAAGAGGGGTAAAATGGACACCCCCGCTCCTTGCGGCAAAATCATCCCGATAACGTGCCTTGTCTCCTCTCTCCCTAACAAAAAGAGGACCCCTGCACCAGGAATCCTCCGAAAAGTTGAACCGTGATCTCCGCAAAAAGTTTGGGCTGTGCTATCTCTTAATTACCGGGCTGCTCGGCGGTCGCTTCCTTCAGCTCTTCCACATAGGCCAGAGCCAGCTTGGAAAGGGCGGCGTCCTTATGGCATATCCAGCCAACATTAATGCTCTCGTCGCAATCCAGCGGAACCGGGATAATCTCGTTGCCGTTCAGATCCGCGCTGAGCACACCGGTTGAGATCGTGTAGCCGTTCAGACCGATCAGCAGATTGAACAGCGTTGCGCGGTCGTTCACCCGGATGCTCTTCGGATGCGACAAGGTGCTCAAGATTTCCTCCGAGAAATGAAAGGAATTGTACTCCCCCTGCTCAAAAGACAGATACGGATAAGCCTGCAGCTGGTCGATGGTGACGATGGACTGCTTCGCGAGCGGGTTATGAATGCTGATGAAGATATGCGGCTTCGCCGTGAACAGGCTGTTGAATACAAGCCCCGCGTCCTTGAGCAGCCGCCCCATAACTTTGGAGTTGAATTCATTCAAATACAGAATGCCGATTTCGCTCCGCAGCGTCTTGACGTCCTGAATGATTTCATAAGTCTTTGTCTCGCGCAGCGCCAGTTCGTACTCTTCCTGACCGTGTGCATTCACCAGATTCACGAAAGCGTTGACGGCAAAAGCGTAATGCTGGGTCGATACGGAAAAATGCTGCGGCGACGGCTTCGCACCCAGGTAACGCTTCTCCAGCAGCTCCGCCTGCTCGACCACCTGGCGGGCATACCCCAGAAACTCCGCGCCTTCCTTGGACAGCGTGATGCCCTTGTTCGTGCGCTCGAAAATCGTGACCCCGATTTCTTCCTCCAGATCGCGGATGGCGTTCGACAGGCTCGGCTGGGAAATGAACAGCCGCTTGGCAGCCTCGTTCATGGAGCCTCTGCCCGCCACCTCAATCACATATTTTAGCTGCTGCAAAGTCACGGTCAGTTATCCTTTCCGGCCAGGCTTACTCCTGCCCTTTCTTCAGATTGCCGCAGGTGAAGCCCTGCGCGGGAAGCGTCGTCTTCGCATCGCCGTATTCGGGGTTGGCGGCGAAGAACGATGCGACGCGCGCGGTCCAGTCCTTCTCCTCTGCCCCCTGTGCCCGGAGCAGGCTGCGGTTGGCTTCGTTCATCGCTCCGAATCCGGAGATCGCCGCCTCCGCGTCATAGGCTTCCTGATGCCAGACCGAAGCCAGCGGCAGGCGCGGCTGCTTCGGCAGCTCCGCTCCCGGATAACCAAGGCACAGCCCGACAACCGGGAACACGTACTTCGGCAGCTTCAGCAGCTCGATAACGCCGGCGGAGTTCCGCCGGACTCCTCCGATCGGGATAATGCCCAGCCCGAGAGACTCGGCAGCGGTGATCGCGGCTTCCATCGCGATGCCCACATCGACTGCTCCGGTCAGCAGGGCGTCGACGTCACGCTCGGCTTCGAAGGCGATGCCTTCCAGCTCTCCGGCCTTCTTCGCCCGGTAGAAATCCATGCAGAATACGAGGAATACCGGCGCTGCCGCGACATGGGCCTGTCCGCCGCTAAGCTCCGAGAGGCGGCGTTTCCGTTCCTCATCGCGGACGGAAATAACCGTCGTATGCTGGCCGTTAATCCAGGAAGGTGCGGCCTGCGCAGCTTCGATAATCGTCTGAAGCACGCTGTCCTCCACCGGGCGCTGCGAGTACTGCCGGTAAGAACGGTGATTCATCAGCGTTCTGAGCGTATCGTTCAACTTAAACTTCCTCCTTCTTTCATCATAAGGCTTATTATAGCGGAAATTGCGGAATCGTCCTATTCAGCTCGCTATTTTCGGATGCACAAAAGGGCTGCGGGTGCATCCAGTTGCACCCGCAGCCCTTTTGGCATGCGTGACGAATTATATACTTATGGCGTGCTGATCGTTCCGGTTTCGGACATCTCCTCTTCCTTGTACCGGCGGGAAATCTCCCTGAACTTCGCCTGGCACTTTAAGAACACCTCGACCATATCCGGATCGAAATGCTTGCCCGCATCTCCGGTTATGATGTCAACGGCCCGTTCATGGGGCATTGCATCTTTATATACCCTTTTGCTAGTCAGCGCATCATACACATCGGCAATCGCCATAAGTCTGGCCGAGAGCGGTATGTCCTCGCCTGCTAAACCTTCGGGATACCCGCTTCCGTCCCATTTTTCATGATGAGACAGGACGATTTCCTTCGCATGCCGGAAGAAGGTCTCCTTCTGCCCCATCAGCTCTTCCGCCCGGAGAATCGCTTCCTTGCCGAGAATCGTATGGGTCTTCATGATCTCGAACTCCTCCCGGGTCAGAGGACCGGGCTTCAGCAGGATGTGGTCGGGAATCCCGACCTTGCCGATATCATGCAGAGGCGCTGAGGTCGTTATCAGATCAATGGTCTCCCGGTTCAGCATCCCCTTGTAGCCGGGAAGACTGCTCAGGTGGGTAGCCAGCACTTCAATATACAGCTTGGTGCGCTTGATATGATTGCCCGTATCGTTATCCCGGATCTCGGCGAGGGCCGCCATCGACATGATGCTGACTTCCTGAATCAGCGAGACCTCCTTGGTCCGCCGCGATATTTCCGCCTCAAGAAAATGGTTCTTGTCTTTGAGAAAGTCTCTGGACTGCTTAAGCGTAACATGGGTCTTCACCCGCGAGAGCAGCACGGGAGCGCTGATCGGCTTCGTAATATAATCGACCGCTCCAAGCTCGAATCCCAGATTCTCTTCCTCCACCTGTTCCTTCGCTGTTAGAAAAATCACCGGAATATCCTCTAGCTCCGGATCGCTCTTAAGTCTCCGGCATGTCTCATAACCGTCCATGACCGGCATCATAATGTCAAGCAGAATGAGATCGGGCGGAGCGGCCTTCGCAATGGCGAGAGCCTTCTCGCCGTTGGTGGCCACTTTGACCTTGTACCGCTCCCTAAGCAGCCCGCTGAGCAGCACAATATTGTCCGGTGTATCATCTACTACTAAAATGACCGCTTTCGAATCAGGCATAAGGATCCTCCTTCCACTCCAAATGGCTGTCCGCAGCCGCCCGTTCAATCGTCTTGATGGCTTCGTCAAAATCAAAGAGTGCGATTGCCCGCTTCGCCTGCTGCCATTCCTTAGGCTTCATCCAGAGCTTCAGCTGCGGCTCCGCCGAATCAAAGACGTCCACCGCTTCAATGTCGCTGTCCCGGAGAAGCGCCAGCAAGCGGGTCACCGCCTGTTCCGCCGGAGGGTGCCGGTGGATGTCGTCTCCAACTCCGCCGGATTCCACTTTCCCGTTATCCGGCTCTTCGATAACCGGCTCTCCATTATCTGCTCCCCCGGCAGCCAGCTCTCCATTATCCGCTTCCCCATTATCCGCTTCCCCGGCAACCGGCACTCCGGCATCCGGCCTCATGAGCCGGATCGCCTCCAGGACGCCGCCAATTGCGGCTTCCAGCCGGTCTATCACCGCCTCAAGCTCCGCCAGGCGGCTTCCCGCCTGACCTGAGGAGAGCATGGCGACGATCTCTCCGGCCAGCTCGCCCGCTTCCGCGGCGCCGATATTGCCGGATACGCCCTTCAGATTATGGGCGATCCGGTGAGCCTCCGGGTAAGCTCCCGCCCGGATCGCGGCGCGGATGCCCTCGGCCGCCTCCCCGTGATGCTCGGCGTAATTCCGGAGGAGACTGGCATACAGCGCCGCGTTCCCGCCGGTCCGTCTCAAGCCCTCCTCCGTCCGGATTCCCTCAAGCTGCCGCAAGCCAGGTCCCTCCAGCGCTTCGGTCCGCTGCAGCGGACCCGGCGGGACAGGCCGGGAAGACTCCGGTTTCTGCCGGCTCGACACCCATTTGCCCATAATCGTGAACAGCACATCCGGGTCAATTGGCTTCGCCACATGATCATTCATGCCGGCCAGCAGAATCTTCTCGCGTTCTTCGGGCATTGTACGGGCCGTCATTGCGATAATCGGCAGCCCGGGATCGCTCTCCCGGATACGCCTTGCGGCTTCGAAGCCGTCCATCACCGGCATCTGCATATCCATCAGCACAAGATGGAAGAATCCTCGTGGCGCTTTCAGCGATTTCTGAACAGCCTCCGCGCCGGTAGAGGCGATTTCGGTCTCTACGCCCTGGCTTTTCAACAGCTCGGCTGCGATCAGCTGGTTAATCTCGTTATCCTCCGCCACCAGTACCCGCAATCCGTTGAGCCGGTAGTCCTTTTCCAATACCTCCGGACCCTGTACTGTACCCTTCCGGGCCGCGAACAGATCGATAATCATGTCGAAGAGCAGCGACTGGTTCACAGGCTTGACGAGACATTCATCAAAATGGGCGGACTCATCCTCCAGCAAGAACGAATCATCCTGGCCGATGGCCGTCATGAGCACAATTACAGGAATATGCCGCAGCGTCCGGTGCTCTTTGATTCTTCGGGCAGCCTGATTGCCATACTCTTCTTTAAGCTCCCAGTCGATGAACACCATATCATACGGCTTGGCTTCATTTGCCTGTTCCAGAACCTCCAGCGCCTGCGATCCCGAGGACACGCCGTCAGCGGCGCAGCCGAAGTCTCGCAAATATTCAACCACCATGTCGCGAGCGGCCGGATTGTCGTCCACAACCAGCGCTTTGAGATAACCCAGCTCCTGGGGTACGCGGCGGACGAGATCTTTCTCCTCGTTGCCGAGGCCGAACCATGCAGTGAAGGCAAAGGTGCTCCCCCCCTCGGCATTGTTCTCCGCCCAGAGCGTTCCGCCCATCATCTCCACCAGCCTTCGGCTGATGGCAAGTCCGAGCCCCGTCCCGCCATATTTGCGGGTAGTGGAGTTATCCGCCTGGCTGAAAGGCTGAAACAGCCGGTTCTCCGCTTCCGGGGACAGTCCGATGCCGGAATCCCGAACGCTGAACTTCAGCTTCACCTTGCTGTCGATCAGCCGGACGGCTTCCACCCTTACGACCACCTCGCCGCTTTCGGTGAACTTGACCGCGTTGCTGACCAGATTCGTGAGAATTTGCCGAAGGCGCAGCGGGTCTCCGTTCAAGTTCTGCGGCAGGCCGGCGGGTATGAAATACATAAGCTCCAGCCCCTTGTCGTAAGCGGTCTGGCTGCTCATCGTTACCGCGTCCGTTACGGTCTCATGAAGCACAAAGGACGTGCGCTCCAGCTCCAGCTTCCCCGCTTCGACCTTCGAGAAGTCCAGAATTTCGTTCACGATGCCGAGGAGCGACGTGCCGGCGTTGTGAATTTTGGAGAGGTAGTCCTTCTGTCTGGCTGACAGTTCCGTCTTGAGGGTCAGATGCGTTAAGCCGAGAATCGCGTTCATCGGCGTGCGGATCTCATGGCTCATATTCGCCAGGAACTGGGATTTGGCTGCCGTCGCTTCTTCGGCGATGCGCAGCGCCTGTTTGATTTCTTCCTCTTTTACCTTAAGGCCGGTAATGTCCTCCGATACGCCCAGAATAAAATGCGGCCTGTTCTCCGAATCCATGATCGGCAGCTTCGTTTCGTTCACATAGCGGAGCTGTTTCCCCTCCGTATCGACAGGGAGAATTCGGATTTCCCTCGTTTTTTGGCCGGTCTCCAACACCTTCCGGTCACTTTCATTGAAGAGGCAGGCAATCTCTTCCGGCATCAGGTCGCGGTCGACTCTGCCAAGGATTTGGTCGGCAGGATAACCGAGGAAATCCGCGCAAGCCTGATTAACGATCCGGTATTCCATCGTATCAGCGTCTTTGACATACACCATAACGGGGAGCAGGTTGATGACCGCATCCAGAAAGTTCCGGCTCTCCAGCAGCTCCTTCTCTTTCAGCTTCAAATCGGTGATATCCATCATGAGGCCTAAGTAGCCGCCATCGGTGTTGTCCGACATCTGGTACGCCGAGAGCGAATACAGAAGGTCATGCATCGTTCCATCGGTATACGGTCTCTTCACCTCCCGAATAGCCGGGGCGCCGGTTCGGGTCACTTCCTTCCGCAGCTCATCAAGAATCAGGTAGTTCTCTCTGGACAGGTTCGGCAAATCCCTGGCGTGAAGCCCGAGCAAATCTTTGCGGCTTACCCCCAAGGCCTGCTCATATGCAGCGTTGCACCCGAGAAAATACCCCTCTGTATCAAGGTAAAACAGGGGATGGGGCAGCGTATCGATCAGTTGGGACGTGAAATGGAGCTGGTCGGACAGCTCCTTCTTGATCCGCTTGTAATCCGATACATTCTCTTTAATGCCGACATAATGGGTGATGCTTCCCGTCCCGTCTTTAATGGGAGATATGAGCACGGACTCCATGTACAGATCGCCGTTCTTCTTCCGGTTAACGAACTCGCCTTCCCAATTGCCGCCCTGGCTGATCGCCGACCACATTTCCCGGTACTGCTCGTCTGTCGTCACACTGGAGCGAAGTGCGGACAAAGTGCCTCCTTCCATCTCCGCTCTTGAATAGCCGGTAATCTTCGAAAAATACGGATTAATATATTCCACTTTACCGAATTTATCAGTAATAACGATGGACAAGGGAGACTGCTCCACGACATTCAAATACAGCTGAAGCTCTTCGCTAAGCTTCCGTTCCAGGTCTAGCAAATGCCTGGCTGCCCGGCTCTGCTTCATGTACAGACGCACGATGAACAGAGCCATCAGGATAATCAATATATAAATTGCGCTATGTAAAACGGTTTGAGTCGGCAAGCAAAATCGCATCCTCCCGGTTCGGTTAAATCCTCCAACACTGTAATACTGCCTATTCTTTTCTTCGACACTATCCTACAAAAGTATTAGCTCCACCAAATAATAAATCGCTTACAATCTAATTTCACCCGACGAACAACCATTTTAATGGACCTCCAGGTAAAAACAGACAAAAAACCGCCTGAACGCTTGCTCCAGCGTTCAGGCGGTTGTTCCTGTACAGTCCGATTATTTGACGGAATCGTTGTACTGCTTGATTTTGTCCGTAATTTGGGTCGCAGCGTCCTGCAGAGCCTGCTTCGGCTGCTTCTTGCCATTCAGCGCTTCTTCAATCGCGCCTTCCACGATCTGGCGGGCTTCCGGGAATACGCCCATTACGGCTCCGGATGTGGCGTTCGAAGCGGTGGAAGCATGAAGCTGGTCGACCGCCGTCTGGAACTGCGGATACTTCGCCATATTATCCTTCAGCACCTGCTGGTCGTAGGCTGCCTTCGTGATCGGGAAGTAACCGGTGTTCACACTCCAGTTGGCCTGTGCTTCCGGAGAAGCGACGTATTTGATGAACTCCCAAGCAGCCTTCTGGTGATCATCCGGCTTGTTGTTCATAATGTACAGGCTGGCGCCGCCGACTACGACGCCGCCTTCCTTGGCGTCAGCAGGCTTCGGCAGGAAGCCGGTACCCACTTCGAACTTGCCGCCCACTGCTTCGACCATGTTGCGAAGCGAAGCGGTGGAGTTCAGCGTCATAGCGACCTGTCCGGCAGCAAAAGCGCTGTCCGTGTCGTCCGTGTCACGGCCGAGATTGGCGACGGCTCCTTCGTCGACCATCTTTTTCCACCATTCCAGCGTCTTCACACCGGCATCCGAAGCAAGCAGCGATTCGGTGGCTGCCGCATCACGGCCGTTGCCGTTGTTGACGTATTCGGCATTCTGGTTCGCGAACAGCTGCTCCATGAACCAGCCGTAAATCGCGATGGCCGCTCCCGGCTTGCCGTTCTTCTCAAGCGCCTTGGCCGCGGTCTCAAATTCCTCGAATGTCTTCGGCGGCTTCTCCGGGTCCAGCCCAGCGGCCTTAAAGGCATCCTTGTTGTAATACAGAATCGGGTTCGATGTATTGAACGGCATGGCGTTCAGCTTGCCGTCGATTGTGTAATAGCGGATAATATTCGGCTCAAGCGCCGACAGGTCGAAATTGTCCTGGTCGACGAACTGCTGCACGGGAGTGATCATTTTGGAATCGATCATGAATTTGCTGCCGATCTCATAGACCTGGATCAGATCGGGTCCGCTGTCAGATCCGAGCGAAGCCTTGAGCTTGTTCAGACTTTCGTCATACTTGCCTTGAAAAATCGCTTCGACCTGAACATCGGGATGAGAGGCGTTAAAATCGGATACGAGCTGCTTGATCGCCTTCTCGTTCGTTCCCGACATGGAATGCCACCACGTAATCTTGACCGGGGCAGCCGCAGCAGAGCTGGCAGGACTTGCCGAAGCCGTTGTTTCGTTGTTAGCAGACGCTGAATTCGCTGCCGCGTCACTGGCGTTCGAGTTATTGCCGCATCCTGTCAAAGCTGCCATACTCAAGGCCAGTGGAAGCACCATTCTTCTCTTGAAGAACAGCCGGCCGAGTTTCTTCCTCTTCATGATCTCAATCTCTCCTTTGTTTATCTGATAATTGTATGCATCATCTGCAAAATGCAGTTGACTCCCCGGATTAGTCGAAGACTGTCCTAGCCCTTGAGCGCGCCAGCCGCCATGCCCCGAACGAGCTGCTTCAAGCCGAAAGCAAGCAGGAACAGCGAAGGCAGAATGGCGAGTGTAATGCCGGCGAATACCAGATTCCAGGAGGTCGATTCCTGAAACTCCAGCATCGAAATTCCGATTTGCACGGTGCGCATGTTCTCGCTGTTCGTAATGAGCAGCGGCCATAAATAGGAGTTGTACATATTCAGAAAGGAATAGACCGCAAGCGTGCCAAGAGCGGGTCTGGCGAGCGGCAGGACATGGCCTGCAAAATACCGGAGATGGCCGCAGCCGTCCATTTTGGCCGCTTCCAGCAGCTCCTTCGGCAGCTGCATGAAGAACTGCCGCAGCATGAACGTCCCGAACGCCGTCGCCAGAAAGGGAATGATTAAGCCCTGGTACGAATCGAGCCAGTTCAGGCTCCGGACGATGAGATAGTTCGGAATCATCGTCGCTTCCCAAGGGACCATCATCGTGGCGACGAACAGGCTGAACACCAGATTTTTACCCTTGAAATTCAATATGGCAAAAGCGTATGCCGCCAGGCTCGCCGTAAGAAGCTGGCCCAGCATGACGATACCCGAGACGAGAAATGTATTGCCGATAAAGACCGCGATCGGCACGATGCCGAACACTTCCGTGAAATTGGCCGGGTTGAATGTATGGGGCACAATGGAAGGCGGATAGGCGCTCGCCTCTTCCGGCTTCATGACCGACATGAACAGGCTGTACACAACCGGATACAGTACAAGAAGAGCGGCGACGGCAAGGATCAGATAGACGGTGGCCGTTCTCGCATTGAATCTTCTCATTGATAATGCACCTTTCTCTCCACCCATTTGAATTGAATCAAGGTCAGGAGCATGATCACGGCGAACAGCAGAAGCGATTGGGCGCTGCCTGTGCCAAAGCGGAAATTAACAAATGCTTCCCGGTAAATGGAGTAGACGAACACATCGGTCGAGTTCATCGGCCCGCCCTGGGTCAGAATATGAATCTGGGCGAAGGACTGAAAGGCGCTGATGACCGAGACGATCAGCACAAAGAACAGGGTCGGGGACAGCAGCGGAACAGTAATTTTGCCGAAGGTCGAGATTGGACCCGCTCCGTCGATCTTCGCGCTCTCATACATCTCCTCCGGAATTCCTCCTAGCCCCCCGGAGAGAATGATGAAATTGAAGCCGAGATTCATCCAGACCGTCATGAGCGATACGGAGAGCAGCGCCCAGCCCGGGTCCGTCAGCCAGGAGATGGGCGGCAGTCCCGCCAGCTCCAGCCCATAATTCAGCATCCCGAGCGTCGGGTGAAACAGGAACTTCCAGATAACGGCGGAAGACCCGACGGACAGCACCATGGGCAGCGAGAACGAGAACTGGAACAGTCTTCTTCCGCGCGGGAGATGATGGGCAAGGGCCGCGAGCAAGAGTGCGAGCAGAATGCTTGCCGGAACCGTGTACAGCGCGAACAGCGCCGTTACCCGGATACCGGAGAGGAAATCGCCCGATGACATCAGGGCGCGAAAATTATCAAGTCCGATGAAGGAATGAATGCGTCCGGCCGGATCGGTGCTGTGCATACTGAGATAGACCGAGCGAAGAAGCGGATAGAACAGGAACACGCCGAACAGAAGCAGAGAAGGCGATAAAAAAGTGTAGGCCAGCAGATTCTCCCTGATCTTCAACCCCCGAAGCGTCTGAGACCGCCTTCCGGACTCCGCTGCGCTTTTCCCTGTTCGGGCCGGCAGATTCAAGTGATTATCGAATTCGCTCAAGGCGCTTGCCTCCTTTTTAGGAATGAAATCCATATCTATAACCCTCTGCCAGTGTAAAGCGTGTATGTAAAGAGACAACTCCCCGATCTTCAATCCGGGGTAAAACTTTCGGCCAAGCGTTAACGGAGTGATAACGGAGGACTGAACGCCCTTTCGCTCTGCGGTACATAACAAAAAACGAAAAAGAAACCCAAGGCCGTAAAAAGACCTGGGTTTCTCGACAATCTGGATATCCGCGCTCTCATGGGCCGGGGCAGGCAAGAGCCGCTTCATTGTCTCAGCCTGACGTTCGTCTTATCCCTCCTGCCCTCCGGTCATGGCCTTGTACAGCCGCTCGGTATCCTCCCGCTTGCACAGCTCACGCTCGGGGTTCATGACGGCGGCTGCTCCGGACGCGACGCCGAAGGTGACGGCATCCTTCAGGGAACCGCCCTGCGACAGCCGGTATACGATACCCGCCACCAGGCTGTCGCCTGCGCCGACAACACTCGCCACAGGGACTTCCGGAGCGGTGATATGCTCCGTTCCCTCCCTGGAGATCAGCAGGGCGCCCTTCGGCCCCAGCGACACGACAACCGTCTCGGACTTGCCTTCATCAATTAGCTTATTGGCCGCGGCCTTCGCATCTTCGTCGCTCGCAAGTGTCATCCCTGTCAGTTCCTCAAGCTCGCGGGCGTTCGGCTTCAGCAGGAAGACGCCCGCATCTGCTGCCGGCTTCAGAGCTTCACCCGAGGTATCGACGATGACGCGGCAGTTCCAGTCCTTCACGGCGGTGATTACCCTGGCGTAGAAGTCCGCAGGACATCCAGGGGGCAGGCTGCCGCTCAACACCAGATAATCCGGCTTCTGCGGAAGCCGCAACAGCGACTCCAGACAGCTGCGGATATCGGCATCGCTGAACTGCGGACCCGGCATATCGAACCGGAACTGCTGCCCGGTCGATTCCTCCAGGACGATCAGGTTCTCCCGCGTCCGGCCGGAAATCGGGATGGCTTCATGGCCCACGCCTTCTTCCTGCAGCATTTCATGCAGCAGCTCGCCATGAAGCCCGCCCGACGTGTACAGGGCGAGCGCCTCACCGCCCAGCCGGTGAATGGCGCGGGATACATTGACGCCCCCGCCTCCCGGCTTGTACGAAGCTTCCCGGCACCGCAGCTTATGGTCGGGAACTACTGTGCCGATGCTGGTGCTGGAATCGACACTTGGGTTAACGGTTAAGGTGATTATCATTCGGACATCTCCTCTATATGAACAGTCATGATCCGGATAACCGTATCATGCTCTAGTACCCGCGTAAGCTATCCCTCATCGGCTCCGACCCTGGCTCTTGCGCCACAGACGGTATCCCCTGCGGACTGCCTGGAGCACGGCGTCGGGAACCGGAACCGCATGGCGCGAAGCCAGCGGCCGGTACAGCCGGTAATAAGCTTTTTTGAAATCCTCCCACATCATACAGTCTTCCCGCTTCAGAAAATCCGAAATGTCCACGACCAGCCCGCGCCCGTCCAGCTGCATCACATTCTTGGCATGTACATCATGGGGATGAAGTCCCCTGGCCTTGGCATCGTGCAGCGCTTCGTCGATGTCCCGGACCGCCTGCTCGGCGATCGGCACCCCCCGCTTGATGCAGTCGTAGAACGTAATGCCCCTTAGACGTCTGAGGACGAGGAAGCTCCCCCCGTCATGCATCAGCTCGGAGAAAGCCGGATGGCTACCAAGCCTTGTATAGACTTCCGCCTCTTCACGGATTCCCGGCCTGCCGGGGGCGTAGATTTTGACCGCATAATCTTCGTATTCCGGATGATAGAGCACCGCGGCATAGTTGCCTGAGCCGAGCAGCCGCCATGACTCCGGCACCTCCCGGACCTTAATCGGCTCTTCCGGATCGATGCTCTCCAGGATCAGCCCTTCCAGCAGCTCCTCATGTATGCTGTTCAGCAGTTTATCCATGCTCTCTCCCCCATATTCTGGAGCCAATCCACTCTGGCTGACTTCTTCCGCTTCCCAGTCCTGCTTCCAGTTTATAGCATGGACATCAAAAAGGCACCCCGTGGGCGCCTTTTTTCATGAAAGTCCGCATTTTGCCGTCTTTAGACATTATATCTGCTTGGGGAGCCACTTCCGGTAATGCTGGCGCAGCCTGTTCAGCTCATCCCCGTTGGCGTAAGCCTGCTGCTCCCGGCGTTTGCCGACCGCTACAATCAGCGTTTCGATCATGGCAATGGGCGCCACCATCGAATGGAATTCCCACAGCTGGCCGCGTGCGGTGTACAGCACATGATCCGCCTTCTCCAGCATGCCGCTGACCGCCAGATCGGTTATCAGGAGAGTTCTGCAGCCGTGCTCTTTTGCAAAATCAAGCAATACGGCGATTTCCGGGGATTCGGATACGAATCCGAAAATGACGATGACATCCTTCTCCCCGATCTGCAGCAGGCTCTCAAACAGCTCATGCCCGCCGCGGCTGATCCGGCGAACGCCAACGCCGAACCGGGTAAGCCGGAAGTCCATCAGGGCGGCCAGGCATTCCGCAGAGCCCGGACCGTACAGATGAAGGGTGTCGGCGGAGCTAAGAACCTCCACCGCCTCTTCAAAATCCCTCTCCTCCAGACGATCCGCCGTCTGCCGCAAATAGTCCGCCGTTCCGAGGACGCTTGCGCCGGCTCCTTGCCCTTCGCCAAGCTTGTCGAAGGCGGAATGCAGCTTGCGGGCGGACGAGGACAACTGCTCCTCCCTGACCTTTTGCTTGAAATCCTTCAAATTCCGGGAGCCGATCTCACCCCAGAACCGCGATACGGTGGAGGTGCTGACCTGGCACGCCTGTGCCAGATCATCCTCGACCATGAGCGGAATATCCTCGATATGCTTCGTTATATAATCGGCGATCCGCTGGTGACCGCGCGAGAACTTTCGTCCATCAAAAAGAGTGTTCATATTCAACATCTCCTGCTATGAGCGTTACGATTACACCACTTCCGTCTTCTTCTTCAACAGCTGCTTGACCAAATTTGCCGCGCGCACCTGAAGATTAAGGCTCGGGGATACAACACGTCTGTAAGCACCGGACCGGATAGCGTCTTTAAGTTCTGCAACCGTCTCGAAATCTCCTTCAAATTCGTTGTACACGCAGCCTACCTGGAACATTTGATGCGCGTCGCTTCCCGCCACAACGGGAATGTTCAGCTCGGCACCAAGGCCCAGTACTTTCGAAGTGTTCTCCTCGATGCCGATTTCATGCAGATCTTTGCCGTTCAAATCGAAGGCGTCGAAACGGCCAAGCAGCTCCCGGTCAACCTGATAGAGCGGATTGGACTCGCGGAAGGGATGTCCCCCTATGACCATCATGCCCCGGGGCTCACATAGCTCAAACAAACGTTCCAGCCGGATGAAGGACCCTGCAGTGGTGTGCTCCTCCAACAGTTCACGGATTTCCAGAAGCTTATCCTTCGGGCCGCTGACCAGAATATGGCCGCCTTCAGCCACATCGACCTCGATTCCTGTGAAGATTTTGAACCCGTCCCGGTCATAGTAGTGGTTATTGCACGGAAACAGCTGGTCCAGCGTTCCGTATACCTCCCCGAAGCGGTGGGTGTTGAAATGCTCGGTCAGCGTGATGGCGTCAAGCCCGTGTGCCCGCGCTTCATCCAGCATGCTGTTGAAGTGCGTCAAGTCGAATTCCGTCTTTTTGGATAATTTAACGTGAATATGAAAGTCGATTTTCATGAAGTGTATCCTCCAATATGTGGGTTAGCGGAACAAGGTTCTCAAGCCGGCTACCTGTCCGTTTGTCATACAGATTAAGTCTCTCTCTGCGCAGCGCGGCATAACACATATCACCGGGTTCTGCATCCGATTCGCCCATCACCCGGGCCATTAATACCGCTTCGCCTGCTCTAAGCTGCACCAGCGTCTCCGCACCGGCAGGAAATACTGCCTCGACTACCGCCGGGATGCTGTCCTGCGAGTTCTGTTCGCTCAGCCGGATTTCCTCCGGCTTAATCGTCAGGACCACTTCGCCTTCATGCAATAGCCCCCCGCCTTCCAGCGGAAACAGGCCGATCTGTGTCTTCAGTATACGCCGCCCGTTCTCAATGACAATACGCCCGTTCAGGTGATTCAAATGCTGGCCGCCGTTTCCGATAAACTCCGCCACCTGCAGGGTGCGCGGATGCTTGTACAGATCACGTGGCTTATCAACCTGGACGATTTGTCCGCCGAAGAAGACGGCTACCCGAGTCGACAGCGACATGGCCTCATACTGGTCATGGGTCACATAAATAATGGTCGTGTTCAGCTCCTGATGGATGCGCTTCAGCTCGGTCCGCATTTCAACGCGGAGCTTGGCGTCCAGATTGGACAAGGGCTCATCGAGCAGCAGAATTTCGGGCCGGGTGACAATGGCCCGGGCGATCGCCACCCGCTGCTGCTGCCCGCCCGACAATTCGCCTGGATACCGGCCCGCAAGCTCCGGAATCCGCATTTTCTCCAGGGCTGCTCCGACGCTCTCCGCAATATTCGCCTTCGGCATTCTCCGCACCTGCAAGCCGAACGCCACATTGTCAAAGACGGTCATATGCGGCCACAGCGCATAGCTCTGAAACACCAGACTGAGCCCCCGCTTGGCGGGCTCGACATGAAGTCCGGAAGCGCCCTCCGCCACCGTCCTGCCGCCTATGGTGATCACGCCCCTCTCCGGCTGATGAAGCCCGGCGATGGTCCGCAGAAGCGTCGTCTTTCCGCAGCCCGATGGGCCGAGAAAGGTCATGAACTCCCCTTGTTCGACGGTAAGATCGATGCCATGCAGCACATGCTTGTTCTGCAGGCTTACGTGAAGATTGTTAAGTTCAATCGCGTCCATGTTATCCACCCCCTATCCCTTTGCTCAAGTCGGCTTTTCCGAACCTGACTGCCAGGAAATATACGGTAATGACGATGATGGTAATGATCATGAGGATGACGTTCGTCAGCTGCTGGTAGCCCTTCTCGGCATAATAGAAGGTAAGCGTGGTCAACGTCTCCGTCTTCGGCGTTACCAGCATGATAATGAGCTCCATCTCCTTCATCCCGCCGATGAACACAAGGAGAAAGGTTGACACCAGGCTCTTGCGGCTGAGCGGCAGCAGAATCCGGTGGAGCCGTGTTAACCAGGAGGCGCCGCCGATTCGCGCGGCTTCCTCCAGCTCCGCTCCGATCTGCATCATCGACGCGCTGCTGGCCCTTACGGTGAACGGAAGCTCCTTCACGATCGTAATCAGGATCAGCAGCGTAATCGTTCCGTACAGAGCCGGCAGAATGAGGCCCGGCTTGGCGAACATGCTGATATAGATCGCCGCCAGCGATATTCCCGGAATGAGATAAGGCAAGAACGAGATTTGATCCACAGCCCGGCCAATCCAGGACTCCTTGCCGCGCGAGGCGGCATAACCCAGCAGCAGGCCGATTACGGCGGCGGCAATGGAAGCAGCCCCCGCGATCTGCAGCGAGTTTTTCAGGGCAAGCAGGAAATTGTCGTTCAGCAGAACGCCTTTTTCCCCGGTGTTGATCGACGGATCAGAGGCTCCCCACCAGTAATGGAACGTGAAATTACCCGGAGTGTAGCTGCCTTCCTTGAGCATGAAGGTCTGAAGCAGCAGCACAAGCAGCGGTACGGCGGACCCCGCCGCCATCAGAACGATCAGCGCACCAGTAACCGGAATTCTCCACCGGCCGAGCCGGATCGGCGTCCGGGGACCGTCCTTGCCGGTAACCGTTACATAGCTGCGCCGCCGGCCGATCATACGCTGATTGAGATAAATGAGCAGCATGGATATCAGCATCAGCGTCAGGCTGAGCACATTGGCCTCCGTCGTAAGCCGCGAACGCATGCTGGAATAGAGCATGGTCGATATCATATAGAAGTTGACGGGCGTTCCGAGCAGTGCCGGAACCCCGTAAGAGCTAATTGCTTTGGTGAAGATCAGAATGAACCCGGACAGCACGGACGGCAGCACTAGCGGCAGCACAATCCGGCGCAGCACCGTCAGCCTCCTGGCTCCGGCCACGCTCGCCGCTTCCTCCAGCTGGCTGTTCATCGAGCTCAAGGCAGAGCCGACAATAAGGAAGAAATATACGCTGTCGTGAACGGATAGCGTAATGACGACCGGAACAAAGCCATAAGAGAGCCAGTCCGGAGGAGACACATGGAGCAGTGATTGCAGAATGCCCGGTGTCCCTCCGATCTTGCCGTTCTTGAAGAAGGTCAGCCATGCCTGTGACAGCATCCATGACGGAAGCAGATAGGGAATCAGCGCGAGAAACGATATCGCCCGCTTGAGAGGGAGATCGCTTCGCGTGACCAGCCAGGCCAAGCCGCAGCCAAGCACCAATGACAGCGCGGAGACGGCAACTCCGACTGCCAGCGAGTTGAGCACAGGCTTGTAGAACAGCGAGAAGCTCATATCGCTTGCCAATACACGGTTCCAGTGATACAGGGTAAAATGGCCCGGCATCGCCTCCGCTGTCAGCCGGACATCCTGCTGCTTCCAGATCAGCGTTGAATACAAAATTTTCAGAACCGGCCACACGATCAAGTAGGATAACACCAGAAGAGCCGGAATTCCGATCACATACACCGGATTAAGCAGCCGGTTCAAAACACGGTTCCGCACTCTGGTCCGAACGGAGGCCTCCCCGATTCCCAGCATGTTCTCCACTCCCCGCATTATTTCTGTTTGATCCAGAAGTCACGCACTTTGGGAGCGGTATTATACAGCTTCTCGCCGTCGAACAGCCACAGATTGAGCTGCTCGAAGGAGACAGCGTTCTCCGTCTTGACATCGGATCGCGGTACCCATGAGCCTACTTTATTGAAAGGGTTCAATCCTTCCCCTGTTCCGTCCGTTTCGCCCATCATCCAGCGGATGAACAGCTTGGCGGCAGCTTCATGAGGCGCTTTGTTCGCGATGAAGAGATAGCCCGAATCCGGGACGGAAGTCTTGGGCTTGATATCATAGATCGGCTGGATATTCCATCCGTTCTCCTCGTTCTTGGATACATCGCCCGAGACGGCGATTCCGACCGCATCGCTCTTGGCTTTGCCGATGGCGTCCAGCACATCATCGCTGCCTTTGAGGACAATCAATCCGTTCGCGAACAGCTGCTTGATGAACTCATAGCCCGCATTGTCGGTGCCATGCAGCTCGATATCTTTGCCGAACTTCTCTTTGTAGGCGGCAGCCATGTCGTCGCTGTTGATCACCATGGTTGTAAATAAATCCATAAAGGCGGGAGAGCTCAGCGGATCGGCGGTATACACCTTCCCCTTGAACTCCGGAGCCGTCAAATCCCACCAGTTCGTCACCGGAGCTTCCTTGTAAAATCCGGCGTTATAGAACAGTGTGCGAAACTCTACATAATTGGCGTAGGCCTCCGCCTGAGTGCGGTATGGCTCATCCACTTTGGGGGCGATATCCGCCGGCAAATATTTAATATAACGGCCGGTCTTGACCATTTCCTCTTCGACTGCGCCGCTCACTTCTTTCGTAATAATTACATCCGGGTTAAACTGCCCGGCATCCTGCTCCTTCGATACTTTGTCCATCATCTCATCCGATTTGACCTTGCTGACCTCCACCTTGATTTCGGGATACTTCTTCATGAAGGTCTCGGCGGCATCGTTGGCCCGTCCGGATGTGGAGTAGACTACCACTTTGCCTTCCTCTTTGGCCTTGGCGTACAAGGCATCTGCCGATTCGTCATCTGCGGCGGCCGTCGCAGTAACGGCACTTGAAGATGGCGAAGCCGATTCACTTGCTGCATTTGCGCTTGTGCCGCTGTTCCCGCCGCATGCTGTCATCAGCATCATCGAACAAGCGAGCAAGAGGGCCACGGATACGGACTTGGTTTTCTTGTGAAGCCGGGTTTGCATTGGACACTTTCCTCCTAGCGATTGACCCTGGCGGGCCATATCTATTGGATTGCTCTACCTGTCTAAGTATAGAGACGGATTGTTAATAAGGTGTCAGTACAATGCTAACGTACGGTAAAAATATTTCAAATAAAATTTTATGATAATTAAATACCATTTTTATGTCTCTTATTTCATTTCTTGATTCTTACATTTAATGAAGCATGATATTTGTCAATTTTTTTATGTTCCATTCTTGATATAGTATTAGAAAAATTTTAGGAATTTGGAGGGACAACGAAATGTACTGTGTGCAAGCGATCGCCTCGGGGATTTATTGGGTGGGCGGAACGGACAAGAGGCTGGAGAGATTCGAGAACATGTTCCCGCTGCCGAACGGAGTCGCCTATAACTCCTACCTCATTATGGATGACAAGACCGCGCTGATGGACACGGTGGACGCCGCGATCAGCGCGCAGTTTCTGGAGAACATCGAGTTCGTGCTGGAAGGCCGGCCGCTGGATTATTTGGTGGTGAACCATATGGAGCCCGACCACTGCGCCAATATTGAAGAGCTGCTTCGCCGTTATCCGGAGATGAAGCTCGTTGGCAACAAGAAGACCTTTCAGTTCATGGAGCAGTTCTACACCTTCAGTGAGCCCGATCGTTATATTATTGTAAAAGAGGGCGACGAGCTTCCGCTCGGCTCCCGGACACTGCGCTTCTTCATGACTCCTTTCGTACACTGGCCGGAGGTCATGTTCAGCTACGAGGTGTCGGAGAGCATTCTCTTCTCGGCGGACGCATTCGGCTGTTTCGGCTCGCTGTCGGGCAATATATTCAGCGATCAGACGGACTTTGAGGGCGTCTATCTGGAAGAATCCCGCCGGTACTATTCCAACATCGTCGGCAAATACGGTCCTCAGGTGCAGACAGCGCTCAAGAAGCTTGGCAAGGTCGATATCAAAATGATCTGCCCGCTTCACGGACCGGTATGGCGCGACAACCTGGATTATATTGTCGGCAAATACCGGCAGTGGAGTTCTTATCAGCCCGAGAAGCAGGGCGTTGTGCTCGTCTACGCCTCCATGTACGGCAATACGGAGAACGCCATGAATCTGATCGCCGGCAAGCTTGCCTCCCGCGGCGTGAAGGACATCCGCATGTACGACGTCTCCAAGACCCATCCTTCCTACATCATCGCGGACGCCTGGAAGTTCAGCCATCTGGTCTTCGGTTCGCCCACCTATAATCTGGGGCTGTACCACGGAATGCAAGCCCTCCTTCATGAAATGGCCTCGCTGAATCTGCAGAACCGCAAAGTTTCGCTCGTCGGCAATTACACATGGGCCAATGCCGCCATCGACGAGATGACCGACATCCTTCAGTCCATGAAAAAAATCGAATTTGTCGGCGAGCCGTTCGTCATCCATTCCGCTATCAAGCCGGAGCAGATGGCAGATCTCGACCAGCTTGTGGAAGACATTTATGCCTCGCTGACAGCAGAGACTGCGGAGGCGGCGGGAGCTGCTGTATAACAAACGCCGTCTGAAGCCTAATCGAAACTGAAGCTCATACGAAAGGCCGTTCTCGGCCGGAACGCGTTTACCGCATGTCCGGCCGAGAACGGCCTTTTTTGACATTTGAGAA
>RCUO01000192.1_pt1 | contig 38299 bp, 38 predicted proteins | sample 2166161 | NCBI WGS metagenome assembly RCUO01 (sample SAMN09932617, study PRJNA488358) | compost metagenome | feature: garden; material: soil; isolation source: compost soil in cyclohexanecarbonitrile-enriched culture | place: Germany: Experimental Botanical Garden Goettingen | collected 2016-01-27
TAAAGGGGATGCCATGTTGCTCCCTCCATTTGAAACTAGTTCTTATTAACCATATCGCACCATATAATTACAGTCGCCGCTCTTACTTCCATAATCCTTAAGCAACCATGCTATACTAGAAGTATGATAAACCACGTGAGGTGATGAAGCCAATGAAATGGGTAGAGATTACGGAACTGCACCCAGGTCGCTATGTACTGGTGGAAGCAATCAAGGCAAGCTCCAGCAACCGTGTGCGCCAATTAGAGGATATGGCAGTCATTCAGGACTACGCTAATCCACAGGAAGCGTGGAGCGGTTATAAAGAACTGCATAAGCTTCATCCTACCCGTGAGCTGTATGTATTCCATACGAGCAGAAGCAATGTCGAGGTTGTAGAGGAATTTTTCTCAGGAGTACGGCAACGGATATGAGGTTACGATTACAGTATGGTTTGCCTATTGTTTCTTTGACTGTAGCTCATAATGACACGTCAATTGTTCTGCATAATGTTCTATTTGATACAGGCTGTGCGGCAACCGTTTTTGATTCCGATGCATTAGCTATAATAGGTATCCAAATTGATTTTATCAATGGGCGAGCCAAGCGAATGTATGGAGTAGGAGGGACAAGCGAAATTTGTTATGAGCAGAAAATTCCCGACTTTTGCATCGAACATATTGCTTTGACTGATTTTCCAATTCAACTTGGTTCAATTCAAGAGCCTTACGGCTTTGATGGGATAATAGGCATTGATTTTATGATGAGAGCCAAATGTATGGTGAACTTTGAAACATTAAATATCGAGTTTGCAAATTAGACCAAACGATGCCATTCTTCATTGGATGCAATCGCTTGGTTTTCTTTTGTTTACAATTGATCCGTTTTCAACTTCTGCATATGTCAAAACGTATTTCTAAATTCCCCACGGTTCTCCACACAACAAAAAACCTCCTCTCGGCCATCGGCCAAAAGAAGGCTTTACGCGCAACGCGGGCTCGCTAAATCTTGAGTTCGCCGAGCTTGATCAGTTCTACAACTGCTTGTGAACGGCCTTTTACATTGAGCTTCTGCATAACATTGGAAATGTGATTCCGCACTGTTTTTTCGCTGATGAACAGCATGCCTGCGATGTCCCGCGTCGTTTTGTCTTGAACAAGAAGCTCGAACACTTCGCGTTCTCGATGAGTCAGCAAAAATTTGCTGGGATGTTCGTTCCCCTTCATGGTGGTGTCACCCCTCCTTGCCCGGGATTGTTTGGTCTAACAAGGTAAAGGGATACAGTCAAACCATACTATGAGCGGGAGGTTTCAATGGTGCCGTAGCGCCCGCAAAATGGGCGCGGCCAACATCTTATTGACGACGAGCATTTACCGGGAAATCTAACGCCTTCTGTAGGCGGGCGGCTAGCACAGCTCAGGATAAATTGGGGAAATCCACCGGAAAGAGGGCTGCTGAAGAAGACATAAGCGCAGTGAGGTCCGTTAGCTCTAGGAATAGGATCATCCTGTGAAAATAGAGGCGCTCCAGTCCGTAGGAGTCAGAAGGAATGCCGTAATCATTCGCAGAGAACGGACGCTAACGTCCGTCTTGTCTGCAACCTAACCCCTCTTCATTGCGTTCTCCTCGGATTCATGAGAAACGGCAGGGCGCGGGCTTCTACATATATTTTTTTAACATTTAGTTGTTATACTCATGTTATTTCCCCTATGAAAGGATGTTTCTATGCTTAATATACTTGTTGTGGAAGACGACATTAAGCTTAATCATATTTTCTGCACCTATCTTTGCCACAACGGATATAATGCGAAAGGATGCTTGAACCCGCGCGAGGCCTATGATTTGATGTATAACACGCTGTATGACCTCATCATTTCGGATGTTATGATGCCGGAGATTGACGGCTTTGAATTTGCGGAAACGGTAAGGGCGATCAACAAGACGATCCCGATTCTATTCATTACGGCCCTCGACGATTTTTCCTCGAAGCAAAAAGGGTTTCGGGCGGGAATTGACGATTACATGGTTAAGCCCGCCAATGTGGACGAAATGGTGCTGCGTGTAGGCGCGTTGCTGCGGCGGGCGAATATCGCCCACGAACGGAGGCTGACGGTAGGCGGCCTTGTGATGGACGGAGACGAAATGACCGCGACCTTGAACGGCAATGAAATTCCGGTGACGGTGCGGGAATTCAACATTCTCTACAAAATACTCTCCTACCCCAAGCATACCTATTCCAGAGCGCAGCTTATGGACGAGTTCTGGGGCATTGACAGCGAGACCAGCCTGCGCGCCGTGGATGTGTATATTGCCAAGCTGCGGGATAAGTTCTCCGCCTGTGAGGATTTCAAGATCGTGACGGTGCATGGGCTTGGCTACAAGGCAGTGTTGAAATGAGAAAACCCTTGGGAAAGAGCAGCAACGGAGAACAGGAACGAAAAAAAATTCAAATGAGATCGAAGCGCTTCTCCTGGAAAGAATTTATGTGGATTTATATTGTCCTGTCCGTTCTGACCGCAGGGCAAGCGATGATCTACGAAGCTTATGTTCCAGCCAGAAGCGTCCCGACTCCATATATCTTTGGCATGTTGGGATACTGGACTATTGTGACCGCGACCTTCTGTTTCATTACCGCACGGCAAAAGTACAAAACCTTCGATAAGCCGATGCAAAGACTCAGCGAGGCGGCGAAGCAGGTGGCGGAGGGGGATTTCTCCATCTATCTGGAGCCTATTCACAGAGCCGACAAGCGGGACTATGTGGACGTGATGTTCGACGATTTCAACAAGATGGTAGAGGAACTGGGGAGCATCGAGACGCTGAAGAATGATTTCATCTCCAATGTGTCCCATGAGATCAAAACGCCGCTGTCCGTCATCCAGAGCTACGCGATAGCACTGCAAAAGGATGATTTGTCGCCGAAGCTCCGCAAGGATTATACCGACACTATCATCTCAGCCTCGCAAAAATTAACGACTCTGGTAAGCAACATTCTGAAGCTAAACAAACTGGAGAATCAGGAGATTCACCGCGCCTTCAAGCCTTATGATGTGTGCAGGCAGCTGTGCGACAACGCTCTTTATTTCGAGAATTTATGGGAAGAGAAAAATATCGAGTTTGTGGCTGACCTGGAGGACCGCGCCATTATTTATGCCGAGGAGAGCATGCTGGAGATCATCTGGCATAATCTCTTTTCCAATGCGCTGAAGTTCACCCCTCCTGGCGGAAAAATCACGTTAACGCAGACTTCAGATGAAGACTCGATAACGGTCATGGTATCGGACACCGGCTGCGGCATGGACGAGGAGACATTGAAGCATATTTTCGATAAATTCTATCAGGGCGATACCTCCCATTCCGGTGAGGGAAACGGCTTGGGCCTTGCGCTTTGCCTGCGGGTCATTGAGCTGGTGAACGGCGCTATATCGGTGAAGAGCGAGCTGCACAAGGGCACGACATTTACCGTCAAACTGAAAACTGGTATGTAAGTTAGAGCAGTCTGAATACGGCACAGCCGGAATCGGGCTGCTTTTTCTTATTAATCTCCCGGTAAGATCAGTTCATCGAATATAGAGCTATTAACATTTTTCTAACATTTTGCAAGCAATTCATAAACAGGCTCAGGTTACCATGTTGTCGTCAATGATTCCAAGAAGGTTTACTTGATAAATTTCAATCTGAAGGAGATCGGATAATGATGAGTGAAATCACGAAGAACGAAGCGAATTTTATAGGCTACGAATACAAGGACGTTACGGTAAAACGCACGATGGAGGCGGTGTACGCCGACGGGTATAGCAATTTTGGCTGGTTGCTGGAGGGAACCTCAACCCCTATTCAGAGCATTGGCTCTATCACTATGAAATTCAAACGCGACCGCAAAATCCGCAATAAAACCGAACTGACCCGCCTGCAGCGTAAATTCGACGCCTGCGTGTCGGAAATTGATATGCTGGAACGCTCCAAGGGCCTCGTCTCCTCGGCTGTCGCCTATATTATCGGTGTTGTCGGAACGGCATGTATGGCCGGCTCTGTGTTTGCTTATCAGGATGACATGCTTCCGCTGTCCATCATCCTCGCTATCCCCGGCTTTGCCGGCTGGGTCCTCCCTTACTTCACCTACTGCAGCATCCACAGGAAAAAGACCGCCAAGGTGTCGCCTCTGATCGATCAGAAATATGACGAAATCTACGAAGTGTGTGAAAAGGCCAACGGCCTGCTGACCCGTTAACTTGCCTCCAGCAAGGAGGCATACATGAGAAAGGAGAGCTATCTATCAAAGAATTACTTGGCCGATACCTGTCAGATTATCAAGACCGGGCAGCAATAACAAACGTACTTTCACTTGCAATCAATGCCCTGATCGGCGTCGGCAAGCTGATCCTCGGGATGTATCTCCTTTCCGGCTGGTTCATGACCACTGCGGCATATTACCTGATTCTCTGCGCCGCAAGAGGGTACGCGCTATATAAATATACCAGGGCCAAAGGCAAACAAGATCCGAAGTTGAGATATACGCTGGAATTTGCCGTCTACCAGCGAAGCGGCATCTTCCTTTGTCTCCTGGGAGTCTCTTATTTGCTGGTCTGCCTGAGAATGTATTTTTACGGTGATGCTATTGTTTTCAAAGGTCTCGTCGTCTATCTGGTAGCAACCGTTGCTTTCACCAAGCTTAGTATCGCCATTTACGGCATCTTGGCCAACCGGCACCTCAAAGGCCCTATTATTTCAACTCTCAAAATGATCAGCTTTACAGACGCAATGGTTGCGATTGTAGTGACCCAATATACCTTGATTATGCTGGAAGAGGATTCTAGTCATGCTATGAGTTCAAGCGCCTTGCTGGGAATGGGCTGCAGCGTTGTATTTTTCCTCATGGGGATTTATATGCTGCTCAAAAAGAAGAAGTATCCGCCACCGGAAAATCCCCCGGAGAGTTCCGACGATGGACTGCAATCATTTCATGAGGCCTAGCCTCGGAAGGAGCGAGAGAGGCATGCTCAGCCAGCTTATTATTCTGTTTCTTGGCTATCTCATCTTCAGAGAATACAGCAAGCACGGCTAGATTCTCCTTCAGAAGCAGAACAAGCAAATGGCCGTTCCCAGCGTACTCCCGAGAAGCGGCCATAGCATAAGCGTTGCTTAAGCTTGTCCCGGCTTCGTCTCAATCAGCTCCTGCAGGCTGATGCTGGAGTTGTTAATGCTGCCGATGGACTTATAAATGATATCAATATTTCTTTCTTGCTCATGTGTTGTTGCCAGCATCTCTTCCGTTGTCGCTGCGTGCTTCTGGGAAATATCCGTGATAAGCTCCACCTGGTCGCGCATCTGCGTAAAGATCAGACTGATATGATCTGTCATGTCCAATTCACTGGCAATATACCGATCGACACGCCGGAAGATCATGCTGATGTCGTCGAAGCTCTCTAGTACCTGTCTGGTGATTGCTTCCCCTTCTTTAACCGCCTCGCTGCCGTTACGTGATTTTTCAACTACAAGCCGTGTTCTAGTCTTAATATTATGAATGATCTCATCGATTTGTTTGACGGTGTTCAAGCATTGCTGGGCCAGCTTCTGAATTTCGTTCGCCACAACCGCAAATCCCGCTCCGGCTTCTCCCGCTCTTGCGGCCTCTATGCTGGCGTTCAAAGCGAGCAGATTGGTCTGGTCGGAAATCTGGTTGATCGCTGACAGGAAGGTATTGACATCATCCATGCTATGGTTAAGTTCTTTGACAGTAGTCATGGAATCTGTTACCGCCAAGTTGATGATATTCATTTGTTTGCCCATTTGCTGGATTCTCTCCGAGCTTTGGCGGACAATTTGACCGGTCGTCTCCGAAGTTTCCGCCAAGCTGTGGGACAGCTCATTGATTTGAGCCATCTTCCCGTCGGTCTCGTTCATTTTCTCGTTGATATCGGCAATGCTCTCTGACTGATCCACAATCCCTGACGCCACTTCCTGAATATTCGCTGTTATGGCATCGCTGATATTTTTGAGCACTCCAATATCATTATTACAGTTCACGATGTCGGCATTCAGCGCGGACGTATTGTCGTGAATAACACTGACCATTTTAGCCATAGCCCCCAGCAGTTCCTTGGCCTCCGCTTCTTTGCGGACGGATAATTCGATCAAGTCCGCACTTCGTTTACATACAAAATATAAGGCCACGATTGTCAGCTCAATAAAACCTATAGTCGAGTAAAAGTTAGTATCAAATTGCTTATGATTAGAGTAGTAGATCACAATATAGGCGACATTGTACATTGCGCCAAAACCGTAGAGCAGTCCTTTGTTCAGGTACAGGGAAACGATACAGAGTACAGTAATGATCAACATTCCCGCGATGGGCAATTCTATGTACGGCACTGTACAGGTCAAGGTGGCGAGTACGATAAAGACCATGCCCCGAATCTGATATTTCTTCACATAAATGAACCAGGTGGCAAACAGCAGCTCCAGCAAAAGGGAAAAGACCACCTCGGCCCTAACCTCTCCTGTGACAAAAACACAGCCAAATCCGATGAAAGCGAGCCAGAGAATTGTTGCGACAATCTTGTTGACCTTCTCTGCATTTGTCTTCATAAAGCTTTCATTCATTACACATACCCCCAGCGGCCTATTAGTTTTCTCTTCCAATCTGCATATCGCATTGCTGCACTATTATCTTTTACAGATGTTAAATATTTGTTAAAGCTCCCCAGACAACCGGTAAGTCCCATAGCCGCTAAGAGAAAATTAAGCTCAGATCAAGCTTACAATTAACATTTCGTTAACAAGAGAAAAATAAGTCAGCAACATTTCTAAGGAAAATTAGATCTAGCAATTTACAGATCAGAACATTTGAAAGGATGGAGTGCAGTGAGTAAAACAACAGCAGTAAACCTCAGTTCCATAAGAAAAGGACCTATCGTGTTCATCATGATACTGGGCGCTTTTCTTGCGACGCTGAACCAGACGGTAATGAGTGTTGCGCTGCCGGAGTTAATGGGGGATTTCAATATTTCGGCGTCAACCGCCCAGTGGCTTACAACAGGCTATATGCTTGTCAACGGTGTGCTGATTCCGATAACAGCCTATCTGATGCACCGGTTCAACACACGGCAGCTATTTCAGACCTCGATGATCATTTTCTTAATCGGTACCGTCCTCTCCGCTGTGGCGGGCAACTTCTACGTTCTGCTGAGCGGACGCTTGATTCAGGCAGTCGGTGCAGGGATTATCATGCCGCTGCTGACTAATGTGATCTTAACCCTTTTCCCTCCAGAAAAAAGAGGAGCGGCTATGGGTACAGTTGGATTGGCTGTCATATTCGCCCCTGCGGTGGGGCCGACGCTCGCCGGATACGTCCTGGAGCATTACAGCTGGCAGACGATGTTCTACGGCATGCTCCCGATCACAGCCCTTGTAATCATCAGCGGATTCATCTTCTTAAAGAACGTATCCGAACGCTCGCGTCCCAAAGTTGATGTAGTCAGCGTGATCCTATCTACCCTCGGATTCGGCGCTTTGCTGTATGGCTTCAGCCGGGTCGGTGTGGAGGGATGGTCCAGCTCTGTAGTACTCTGGTCGCTTGGCGCAGGCATTGTCCTGCTGACCGTATTCACATGGAAACAATTGGTTTCACTAAATCCACTCCTTGATCTGCGGGCCTTCAAGTACAACATGTTCTCCTTGACGACCGTTATCAATGTCGCCGTTACGATTGTTATGTATGCGGATATGATCCTGCTTCCCCTGTACCTTCAGAACGCCCGCGGGTATACGGCGATGGAATCCGGCCTGCTGCTCCTGCCCGGCTCGTTCGTCATGGGATTCCTGATGCCGATCACCGGCAAGCTGTTCGACAAGTTCGGAGCCAAATGGCTGTCCATCCTCGGTCTGCTGATTATGATCGCAACAACCTTCAGCTTCACCAACCTGACGGATTCAACCAGTTATCTCTATCTCGTTCTCATGTCTACCGGCCGCCGTATCGGAATGGCTATGATCCTCATGCCAGTACAGACCGCAGGATTGAACCAATTGCCGGCCAAGCTGAACGCCCACGGCACAGCCATCTCCAATACTGTTAAGCAAGTGGCCGGCGCAGTAGGCACTTCACTGCTGGTATCCGTTATGACGAACCGAACCACCGCCCATCTGACAAGTCTGGCCACCGCCAACACTGCGGGCAGCGCAACGAAGGAGCATCTGATCATAGAGGCTTCCATCCAGGGTATCAATGATGCCTATCTCGTCATCATCGGCATCAGCATCGTCGGCCTGCTGCTCTCCCTGTTCATTAAGAATACCCAGCAGGATAACAGCGAACAGCCAGAAACGCAGACCGCAGCAAAAGTAAAAAAGATCAAGCTCAAAAAAGCCTGAAAAAATGGATAAGGGGATCACGCAGCAGCCTTAACCCCCCTTTTCCCCTAAAAATGAAAAACAGCGTGCGAGCGAGATAATGGGCCGATAAACGTCAACATATATGCGTTTAGCCACTCTGTTTCATTCACTCCACCCAATTTAACCGAAACTTGCCATTGCGCCTCCCTTTTCCTTTTTTACAAAAACAGCCCCGAAAGAGTATGATTCGTTTTGAAAGTTATTCATGAAAAATTACAAGAACGCTGAATTCCCGGCGCACGGGAAACGGGGGAACCACCAGGCGAAAGCCTACTTGGGGTGAATCCTTAGGAGACTATAGAAATGCGGTCTCACAGGGTAGGGCGACTCTCACCGTCCGAATCCGACAGCTAACCTCGCAAGCGTATAGAGAGAGATCCTGATCCGCCACGCTTATGCGCCAGGTTTGTTTAAGCCTGTACTGAAGCCGCAGCAGAGGTCCTCCTCTGCTGCGGTTTTTTGTCGTACCCGCATATGCTGATTTCGGGAGATTAAGTGATTCGAAACTTGATTCGAGACTTATGGAATTGGAATTCTGAGGAGGAAAAGCTGAAATGGATCAGCGCAGTCTATCACGTATTGAGGTGTTTGTATTCAAAGCTCCTTGGCCCGCCTTTTGCGGCCCGGAATCGTCCGGCAACTCCCGCTTTGGCATTCTGAAGCTGACCTGCAAGGCAGGATACAGCTGGGCCCAGGGCTTATTGTGCGCAAATGATAGGGATTTTGACTTGATGAAATGGAGCAGCTTCCTGCGCACCATCCGTCATTGCCGACTGGATGAAGCCATCGAGATCGTCCGCCGTCTGAGCCCGGAATGGGAACAAACACAGCGGGAGATGGTACAGATAGCCCTGCTGGATTTACAAGCGAAGCTGCAGGGAAAAGTACTGTCCGCGCATATACAGACAGACTTGCGACTTCATGCAGTTGCCGCAGGCAACGGCTTAAGTCCGGGACAGATGTACTATAAGCCCTCAAGAAGCCTGAAGCACCCGCAGAGCTGGACGGGGCTGGACATGGCGGAGCTTATCGACAGATCCATCGCTTATTGCTCCATATTATAGATTTCATATTCAGAGAGGACTGTGAGATCATGCCTGACCCTTTATCACAACAGCCGCCTTCCTCGGCCGGGTACGCGCAGTATGTTCAGAAATACAGCGGGAGCATCTATGCACTCAGCAGACTGCTGCTTGGGCTGGAAACCGAGGCGGAGGAGGCTGCGGTGAAGACCTTTGCAGCACTCTATGAGCCTTACCTGCAAAAGTGCCTTGACCCGCTTGCCTTCTCCCTTGATGCTTACCGCGAGTGCATCCAGCAATGCTCCCGGCTAACACAAGCCCGCAAGCCCTGTTCTGCAAATATGCTGACCTGGGAAAGCCGGCTTGTTCTGGCGCTCCGCTATGGCTTGCAGCTCCCCCTGCCCGAAATCAGCGCCATTCTCCAGCGAAGTGTCCCCGTCCTTAAGGCGCAGCTCAGACAGGTGCGCGAACAAATGGCTGGACAGGAGAGCTTGCTGCCGAAATCCAGCTTAACCGCCGGGTGAAGATCGAAGTCTAACAAGAGAGCTTAATGACTGCGGCTTCTATAAAATCATTATTTTGCTGACAACCGAGCTGTGGCATCCTGCCGCAGCTCTCTTTGTTTTGGCGCTCATTATACAGCCACCAGTCACCCTTACGTTGGACCTTACGCTGTTTCCGGCTTGGAATGACGATTGTAGGTTCACTGTGCAGCTGGCAGCCCAGAGCATATGATTTGAAGATATGTCCTAGTAATTTTTTAGATTTTAAAAAAGCATTAATTCAAATTTGATATTGACATCGATTTACTAGCCCGCTATGATAAGTGCAGTTTAGGTGATAATGATTATCATTTACATTATACATAAGGGGTGTTTGACGTGAAATTCCGTTATACCGTTCCCGCAGGTATGCTTGCGGCCACGATCCTGTTATCTGGATGCTCAAAAGGGGGCGAAGACGCTGCCGGAGAAGCCGTACAGACAGCGAAGGCTTCAACAGCTCCTTCTCCTTCTCCATCCGCTTCACCAGCTGCGTCCCAGGCGGATTTCACTTCCGCAATCTCGCAATACCGCGAATATGTGATCGCCGAATGCGACGAATTCGTCAAGCAGACGGAAGCCTTCGTTCAGGCCGTCAAAGCCGGCAAAATGGAGGAAGCGAAGAACCTCTACGCGCCCGCGCGAATGCACTATGAACGAATCGAGCCGATTGCCGAAGCGCTCGGTGATCTTGATCCGAATATCGACGCCCGGGAAGGAGATGTGGATGACAGCGAATGGCGGGGCTTCCACCGAATCGAGAAGCTGCTCTGGCAGGACGGCAAGACCGCCGGAGCCGAGGAATACGCCGACCGTCTGCTGAGCGATGCCCAGCTTCTCCGGGCCAAGGTCGAAACAGCGAGCATCGATGCCTCTCTCCTCGTGACGGGCGCGGTCGAGCTGCTTAACGAAGTATCCACTTCCAAGGTGACCGGCGAAGAGGAGCGGTATTCCCATACCGACCTGTACGATTTCGCAGCGAACGTGGAGGGTGCGGAGAAAATCTATGAGCTGCTGAAGCCCCAACTGGAGCAGCAGGACCCTGAGCTGAGCCAGACGATCAGCGAACGCTTCAAGGCGCTGTACAACGAGCTTGCTCCTTTCAAGCAGGGTGACGGCTACGCCTCTTACACGCTTCTTAAGCAGGACGAAGTCCGCAAGCTGAGCCAGAACCTCGACGCGCTGGCCGAGCCGCTGTCCAATATGGGCACGATTCTTGGAGTGTGAGACCGATGAAATCGAATCGTCACGAGCCGGGACATCAAGACTCCGGCAGACAAGAACATGATATTGAACAGCCTTCTTCGGGCACCAAAATCAGCCGCCGCGACATGCTGCGGCTGACCGGCGCTTCCGGACTTGGCCTGTTGCTGGGCGGCGGCGCCGTGGGCGGACTGCTCGCAGGCAATTCGGCAAAAGGAACATCATCCGCAGGTACCGCTGATGGCGGCAATGAATTTCCATTCTACGGCGAGCATCAGGCGGGCATCGTAACTCCGGCACAGAACTTTCTCTGCTTCGCTTCCTTTGATGTCACTTCAGACAATATCGCCGACCTCAGGAAGCTGCTGAAGTCATGGACGGAAGCGGCGGAAGCCCTGATCTCGGGAACGCTGATCGGAAGCGCCAATGATCGTCCGAATCTTCCCCCGTCCGATACCGGGGAAGCCGACGGACTGGCGCCATCACGGCTGACGCTGACCTTCGGCGCCGGCCCTTCCCTGTTTGACGGCCGCTTCGGCCTGTCAGGCAGCAAGCCCGCCGGATTTCAGGATCTGCCGGTCTTCCGGGGCGATCAGCTCGACCCGAAGTGGTGCGGCGGGGACTTATGCGTGCAGGCATGCGCCGACGATCTGCAGGTCGCCTTCCATGCGATCCGCAACCTGGCCCGGATTGCCCGGGGCACAGCTGTCCTCCGCTGGACCCAGGAAGGCTTCCAGCGGACGGGATCGGCCGACCCGAAAGGCGGAACTCCGCGCAATCTGCTCGGATTCAAGGACGGAACGGGCAACCCGGATACACAGGACGCTGCTATCATGAACGAGGTGGTCTGGGCTGGCGGTGAAGCGCCCGCCTGGCTGAACGGCGGAACCTATATGGCGGTCCGCCGCGCCCGGATGCGGATCGAGGTCTGGGACCGCTCCTCGCTCAGTGACCAGGAGGCGACCTTCGGCCGTCACCGGGCCAGCGGCGCTCCGATTGGATCGAAGAACGAGTTCGATACGCTTGATCCTTCCGTAACAGACAGCGGAGGCCGGCCGCTGATTCCGGCCGATTCGCATGCCGCGATCGCCCACGGCGACGGCTCCGTGAAGATGCTGCGCCGCTCCTATTCCTACTCGAGCGGCCTTGACAACATAACCGGCCAGCTTGATGCCGGGCTGCTCTTCATCAGCTTCCAGCGGGATCTTCAGAAGCAGTTCGTCGAGACCCAGAAGAAGCTGGCCGCAAGCGACCGCCTGAACGAATACATCACCAATATGGGAAGCGCCGTATTCGCCTGCTTCCCCGGAACCCGGCAGGGAGGCTACATCGGCCAAAGCCTGCTGGGCTGACCTTGACTTGGATGACTAATTTGGGATGACTAATTATAGAAGTAATTCGTTAAAGGGGGCTTACCGGATGACAAGCGTACAGCTAAGCGGGATGAGAACCAAGCGCAAGCGCCGGCTCCCGCTTCTCGCCGCGGGAGCGCTGCTGCTCGCGCTCTGCGCGCAGCAGCCTTCCTCCGCTGCCGCAGCCGCAGCGGACAAGACCGACGCGCTGCTGCCTCCTGTCGGCAGCGCGCTCGTAGAAGCGGGAGACGGCCGCTGGAGCGAAGCCGCGGCCGATACCGAGACCTTCGCCGCGCTGTGGCGCGAGGCGAAGGCCTCGCAGGCGGACCCGGAGCTTGCGGGTCCGGCCGCCAAGGTCGACGCCGCGCTCGCGGAGGCGTCGAAGACGCTGCAGGCGGGCGGCGGAGCGCCCGCCAAGGCCGCGCTGTCCACGCTCGCAGGAGCCGTGGACGCGTATGTGACCGCCGCCGCTGCAGACGGCGGTCAAGGCGAAGCCGCCGGGCCGGAGGCGGCGGCGAAGCTGCTTCCCGCAGCGGATCGCGCGCGGGAAGCGGCGGGCCGGGCCGACTGGGACGCGGCCCGGAAGGCGTACAGCGACATAGCCAAGGGCTGGACGGCTGCGGAGCAGGCCATCAGGCAGAGCAATGCCGCCCTGTACGGACAGCTTGAGACGAAGATGAGTCTCTTGCGGATTGCGCTGCAAGCGGAGCCCGTCCGGGCTGACGCGGCCAAGACCCAGGCCGAGGCGCTGTACCGGCTGCTGGACGATTACAGCGCCGGACGAACGACTGCGGCAGCTGCCGAAAGCAGCGGCGCGAAGACTCCGACCATCGACAGCCTGATCGCCAGTCTCCAGAAGGCAAAGACGGCTGTTCAGGGTAGCGACGCCGCTGCGGCGGCGGCTGTTATGGAGACCTTTATCACGGACTGGCCTTCCGCCGAAGGCAAAGTCCAGGTCGCCTCGCCGTCTGCCTACACGTATATCGAGAATGAGAGCGCCACAGCCGCTGGCTATCTGGAATCATCCCCGCCGAAGCTGGAGAAAGCCGCCCAGTCTATCGACGGCATGCTGGCGAAGTTGACGCCGCTGGCGGGCGAAAGCTCTTATACCGCCTGGGATGCAGCGCTTGTGCTGCTGCGCGAGGGCATGGAGGCCGTGCTTGTACTGGCCGCCTTGCTCGCTTATCTGAAGCGGAGCGATAGCCCGCAGGCACGCAAATGGGTGTGGAGCGGCGCGGTCAGCGGCCTGATTCTCAGCCTTGCGCTTGCGGCGGGGCTGACCTACGCTGTGTCGCTGGCTTCGGCAGGCGGAACGCGGGAAGCCATTGAAGGCATCACGGGACTGGTCGCTGTAGTCATGATGCTGTTCGTCAGCCGCTGGCTGCATGCGAAATCAAACACGCAGGCATGGAACCGCTATGTCGGCCGTCAGGTTGAGGGCGCGTTAGCCAAGGGCAACCTCTGGTCGCTCTTCCTGATCTCGGCTCTGGCCATTTTGCGCGAAGGTGCGGAGACGACGATCTTCTATGCCGGCATGGCGCCTTCCATGGAGACATCTCAGCTGCTAACCGGTATCGCGGGCGCGCTTGCGGTCCTCGTATTGGCCGCCTATGCGGTCATCACGCTAAGCGCGAAACTGCCGATCGGCCTGTTCTTCAGGACCGCATCGCTGCTGATCTATTTCCTGATCTTCCGCTTCCTCGGCGAGAGCATTCATGCTCTCCAGGTCGCCGGAAGTGTGCCGGCGCATACATCGGAGGCGCTGCCGTCCATTAGCGGCCTGGGCCTCTACCCTACCTGGGAGAGCCAGCTGCCGCAGGCGATCCTGCTGCTTGCGCTGCTCTTCGGCTTCCTGCGGAGCCGGCTGTTCTCCGCTCCGCGTGCGGCCGAGTAGCTCCTCAGAGGCACCGCACCGGCGGCGGGGAATTGTACTGCTCGAGCATTACATCGTACACCGGTCAGGAACTACACTGCCAAGGAATTGGAGCACTTAGGAATTACACCGCTCGGCATTACCGTTCAGGAATTGCAGCGGATGCCGGGATCGTCACCCTGGCCGGCATCCCCATCTCCTTGCATCAAGCAAACAGCTGCAGTCCATGGTTCTTTTGGGAACCTGGCTGCAGCTGTTTTTTTTACCATAGATGATGTATTTAGTTAGGCCGCGCATCTGCACTTCTGCTGAGAATGGGATGCCCGTTCTTGTTACCTTCAGCAAGCTTGAACAAACGCCCGGAACAGCCTAAGACTGCTGTCGTCGGAGCGGTAGGTGAATTCGGGATGCCATTGGACGGCAAGCACGAACTTCCGGTCCGGAAGCGTAATGGCCTCAACGAGCCCGTCCTCCGCCAGTCCGACGGCAAGCAGCTCTGTGGCAAGCTTCTTGATTCCCTGGTGATGATAGCTGTTGACGTCCAGCGTTTCTCTCCCTACGATGTCGTGCATGAGATTCCCCTGTTCAATGTAGACCTTGTGCACTGGCCGGTCATGGGGAGGCTTCTGAACGTGAACGATCTCCGTCTCCGTTCTCCGCTGGGAGGGAAGGTCCTGGTACAGCGTTCCGCCAAGCAGGACATTGAACAGCTGAAGTCCCCGGCAAATGCCGAAGGCCGGTTTATCAAGCGCGAGAATGTCCGCGAACAGTCTCCGCTCCAGCTCATCCCTCTCATTTGATACTTGACCGCATACCTCCAGCGCTTCCTCGCCGTACAGAGCGGGATTTACATCCTGTCCGCCGGTAAACAAAAAGCCGTCGAATGTCTCGGCCAGTCTCCGGATGTAATCCTTGTCAGATGTCAGCGGCAGCATAACCGGGATCCCGCCCGCCTCTTCAATGCCTTTCATGTAGCCCGGAAGCATCCAGTAGCTGTCTCTTTCTACGTCCATCAAAGGCAGGACGCCAATCATCGGTTGTTGTGCCATGGTCTTCTCCTCTCTGTCTTTCTTGTCTGACATAAAAATCACTGCTGCCCCGCGCAGCTCCGCCGAACCAGTCATCCCGGGTTTAGGCCCGGGTATGAGGTTCCAGCCAATGCACGGGCTTGTCCAGCCGGGGCGGCAGCTTCGTGCTGCGGCTGCCCTGCGCCGCATTAAGCTGTGCCTGCGTCAAATAAATGCCGCCAGTCAGGTCGGCGCCGCTTAAATCCGCGTCCCGCAAATCGGCGCCGATCCATTCGGCGTACCGGAGATCGGCGTCCCGAAGATCCGCCGCAATCAGCAGCGTTCCGCGCAAATTGATTCCCGGCAGGTCGGCTCCCCTTAAATGCGCGCCGATCCAATCCATCCCTTTGGGTGTCCGGCGTCCGGCATTCTTCCCGCTTCTCTTCACAGGCGCCTGGGCCCGTACGAGAGCGCCCGCTTTCAGCAGCGATTCGTTCACTTCCGCGCGATGTCTCTGGATGTCCAGACCCAGCACATCCTCAGCGCTCTTACTGGCAAGCGCCACGGTCTTCTCCAGCATCTCCTTCAGACCCGGATGGACAGAACGTGCCGCATCCGCATGCAGGGCGTCGTCCAGGTAGTAGAGCATTTCGTGAAGCTGCTGCATCACGGGAAACACCTGGTACATGTTCTCGGCTAGCTCCGGATGGGTTCTCCAGTCCTTACCGGCGAAGGTAATCTGCGAGACCCGCTGCCCGGCCCCGAAGCAGTCGTATACCGTGCATCCCTTCATCCCCTTGGCCCGCAGTCCGGCATGAACGCCGCATCGGAAATCGTCTTTGAGGTTATGACAGGGAATGCCCCCCGCCTTGTCAAAGGCAAAATCGGCCGTGCGGGCAAAAGGCAGCGCGACGCAGCACAAGCCGAAGCAGCTGACGCAGTCGGCGGTCCACTCGCTTTTGCCGGCGGTATTACGTTCAGTCATTGGTGCACTTCCTTCTATATAGTAATGCTCTGTCGGTCTTTCATTAGAATACCATAGACAGGAGGGAATGAGCTGTTCTCCTCTGCCTAAACTTCACATTCGGCTTCATAACTTGCATATCCCGGTCCACGTATTTCAGATACGGGACGATCTTGCCGGGCTGCTCCACCTTCGGCCCCAGAATGATCCGCGATGCGCGAAACGGCTTGCCGTCGTCTTTCTCCAGATAGAGCTCGGGGACGGGCGAAGCTTCCTTGTTTAGTTTAATATCCGGGGAATCCGCAGGAGCGTAACGGATTAGCCGCAACTCTTTTTCGTAGGCATAGTCCTCGGTCTTGAACAAGAATCGTATCTGGTCAACCGCTTCCGTCAAAATTGCTCGCTCTTCTCTAACCCCCCTGTTTCACCTTTCGCCCACTGGGCCCGGTCTTTGCCTAACATAAGCCTCTCCCTCCCTCACAGTTTTTCTTTGTCTGAATTTGTCGGGCTTGCATTTTGACGAAAGGCAGTTTATTCTATACTCAGAAAATAATTTTTATGTATTTTCGTTAAATTCAGAAAATAATTTTCACACTGTTTTGATTAAACCGAGCCTAGAGGAGGCTGTCCATGTCCCCCATTCTGCATACCCTGGAGTCCGAGCTCCCGCGTCTCTCGCTGACCGAGCGCAAGCTGGCCGAGCGGATTCTTCACGCTCCCGGGGATATCGTTCACCTCGGCATCACCGAGCTTGCGGAGCAATGCGGCATCAGTCCCGCGGCGGTGACGCGCTTCTGCAAGGAATTTCATTTCAAGGGCTTTCCCGATTTCAAGGTCAAGCTGGCCGCCGAGCTGGCTCACACCGAAGTCGGCCAGCAGGGCGGTCCGGCATCCTATCAGGATATTGTGGCGGGCAATCCGCTAGCGACGATCGTCGAAGCGATGCAGGCCAATCACCTCGCCTCCATCCGCGACACAACTTCGCTTCTGGACCTGGACAATCTGGAACAGGCGGTGAAGCTGCTCTGCGGCGCGCGCCGGATCGACCTCTACGGAATAGCGACCTCCTCGGTCGTTGCCCAGGACTTCTACCAGAAGCTGATCCGGATCGGCGTGAACTGCACCGCCTTCGCCGACCCGCATATGCAGATCACGTCAGCGTCCACGCTGTCGGAGGGCGATGTCGCCTTTGCCATCTCGTATTCAGGGGAGACGCCCGAGACGATCGAATCGCTGTCCTGCGCGAAGGAGAACGGCGCGTCCACCATCTCGCTCACTTCCTACGGCACCAGCACGCTGGCTTCGCTGAGCGGAATCGCGCTCTTCGCCTCTTCGCTGGAGACAGGCATGCGCCGGGGCGACATGGCTTCAAGGATCGCCCAGCTTCATATTATCGATATTTTATTTACCGGAATGGTCAGTGCGCGGTTCGGCGATTATATCCCCAGACTGGAGCAATCCTACCGCAACGTCCGCCGGTTCAGACATAAAAGAGGAGGCAGCGATACATGAATCTGTTCAAAATCAGCAAGAACGAAGACTTCGCGCAGACGGGAGCCAATCTGGTTGCCGGACTGCTCCAGACCAATCCCAGAGCCGTGCTTGGCCTTGCCACCGGCAGCTCGCCCATCAGCGTCTACGAGGAACTGATCTCCATGCACCGCAGAGGACTTGTCAGCTTCTCCAAGGCTTCCTCCTTCAACCTGGATGAGTATGTCGGACTGCCGGCGGATCATCCCGAGAGCTACCGGAGCTTCATGAACCGGAATCTGTTCGATCATATCGACATCGACCTTGCCCGCACGCATATCCCGAACGGCAACGCTCCGGATCTTGCCGCCGAGTGCCGGGCCTACGATGCCATGCTGGAGGAGCAAGGCCCTGTCGATCTTCAGATTCTCGGCATCGGCGGCAACGGCCATATCGGCTTCAACGAGCCGGGCGCCGGCCTTGAGGGCGGAACTCATGTCGTCGACCTGCTGCCGGATACGCGCCAGGCCAACTCCCGATTCTTCCCCTCCATCGACGAGGTTCCGCGCCAGGCGGTCACGATGGGCATCGGCACGATCCTCAAGGCACGGCAGATTCTTCTGCTGGCAAGAGGGGCCGAGAAGGCTGAGGCAATCCGTAAGGCGGTGCGCGGGCCGATCACGACGGAATGCCCTGCCTCCCTGCTTCAAACTCATCCAAATGTTGTCGTTCTGCTCGATGAGGAGGCCGGACAATGGGTGAACTGAATTCCGGCAAGCTGCTGTTGTTCGGACGGGTGCTGACACCGGAGGGAGTGCTGAATGACGGCGTTGTTGCCGTCGAGGATGGAGTCATCTTCTACGCAGGCGATGCGAAGGGTCTGCCTGCCGCCTGCTCAGGCTGGCCGGAGAACGGACGGGGCGAGGATGCGCTCCTGATTCCCGGCTTCGTCGACGTGCATGTCCATGGAGGAGCGGGACATGACTTCATGTATGCGGATCTTCCGGCAATCTCGGAGACTGCCGCCTTTCACGCCGCGAACGGAACAACGACGATGTTAGCCACAACGATGACCGCTTCGAAGAAGGATCTCGATCTGGCGCTGTCCCGGATTCACGCCTACCGGAGCAGGGACATGCCGTACGCGCAAATCGCGGGCGTGCATTTAGAAGGTCCCTTCATCAGCCCGGACTGGCCCGGAGCCCAGAACCCGGAGCATATCGTACTCCCGTCGACGGAATGGCTGGAGGAATGGGAGGCGGCCTATCCGGGAATGATCCGGCAGGTCACCTTCGCTCCCGAGCGCGACGGGGCGGATAAGCTCATTCCCTGGCTCAGAGAGAGAGGCATTACTGCAGCGCTCGGGCATACCGGCGCCACCTACGAGCAGGTCATCGCCGCCGCCGATCTCGGCTTGAATCAGGCGGTCCATACATTCAACCAGATGACTCCGCTTCACCACCGGAAGCCGGGAGCAGCGGGAGCCGTGCTCGCGGATGACCGGATACGGGCCGAGGTAATTGCGGACGGGATTCACGTTCATCCCGCCGCCATCACGATTCTGGCCCGCCTTAAGGGGCCGTCAGGCCTCATTCTGATCACCGACGCCATGGCGGCGGCGGGGCTTCCGGACGGCAGCTATGCCATCGGCGATCTCCCCGTCACCGTGAAGGACGGCGTCGCCCGTCTGCGTGACAACCCGGACGCTCTGGCCGGAAGCACGCTGACGATGATTCGGGGCTTCCGCTTCCTCATACAGGAAGCTGGGCTTTCTCTGGAGGACGCCTCCAGAGCAGCCAGCCTGATACCGGCACAATCGCTCGGTCTGGATCATGTGATCGGCTCGCTGGAGCCCGGCAAGCAAGGAGACATCCTGAAGCTGGACTCGAAGCTTAATCTTACCAGTGTCTGGATCAAGGGACGGGCGTTATCCTCATAGTTTCGTCTCATAGTTCCATCTCGTAAATCCGGCTCATAATTCCGTGCCTCATAATTCGGTTATGTAACGATACAAGCAGTCATTATTCCCTCGCAGGGAATGAATGGCTGCTTGTTTTGGCATTCTAAGCTTAAGTCTAGCGGGTCGTTGTCGTACCGCTGCGTGTCGGGAAAATGCGTTCAACGAGCGTACTGAACTCGTTCGCAAAGCCCGCAATCGGATGGCCGGCACGGACCTGATCAGCGAAGCCGCCGATCCGGTCTACAAAATCCGGGTTAGCCGACACATAGACATTGTCGATATGAGGCGCGCTCCGTTTGACCTCAACCGAAATTTTGTCCTTCATCGCCGGAGTCACACCATCGGTAGCGGTGGAGGGGCTGGTGGAATACATACCGTAGGTGTGGCCTCCGCGAGCAGCCGGATGCGTAAGTGTGCCCGTCATCGTTCTGCCGTCTTCCGTAAGCGTGCCGATCCGGTTCGTTCCTGTTATCCCTGTAACACGGTTATGATACAAAGTTCCTCCCCCGGTTCCATATCCGGTGCCGTTGCCTGTACCGTATCCGGTGCTGCCTGGAGCCATGTTCATTCCTTTGGATGTGAATCCATCGGGAGCAACAGCCTTCGGTGTGATATGTCCGGGAGTAGCAGCCCTCGGTGTGATGTGTCCCGGAGCAACAGCTTTCGGTGTGATGTGTCCGGGAGTAGCAGCCTTCGGTGTGATGTGTCCCGGAGCAACAGCTTTCGGTGCAACAACTTTAGGTGTTACAGCTCTCGGTGCAACAGTTTTCGGTGTAACGCCTTTGGTCGTGGTGCCTTTGACGGCTGCGGGGGCCTGATTATCCAGAGAGACCGCCACATATGCGCTTCTGCCAACAACGAAGACGTTGGCGTTCTTTACGCCCTTCATGGCGGCAATCCGGTGAGACAACGCATCGTTCATGCTGAGGCTCGACATATCCTCTCCCCGGACGGACCGGATACCGAGACGTCCGTCACGAACACTCTGAGTCTTAACGGTATTAGTGCCAACTGCCCCCTGATTATTGGTCGTACCGCAGCCCGTCAAGCCGATCATGCTGACCAGCAAAGCAGCCGAAACGGTCATGCCTATTTTTGCCCGTAACATGCAGTCATCCTCCTCTGATTTATAGGTCCAACCATAGTTAGGATGACTCCGCAAGCCCGGAACTATGCTGAAAGGATTTGGCATCGGCGACCGTTCCGTCTACCCCCCGAGCGAAGCGATGAGCCCGCGAAGCGGCTCGCGATAGCGGGCATTCGTAGCCTCCGCTTCCGCCAGAATCGCCTCGCGGTGCCGGATGGTTCCCATGCCTTCATGCCGCCGATAGCCGGTCAAAGTCTGGTTCAGCATGACGGGGAAATATCCGTTCAGTATGGCCCGATACCACAAATCAAAATCATGCGTGTACGGAAGAGATTCGTCGAACAGCCCGATCGCGCCGAACAGCTCTTTTTTGAACATTACCGTGCAGCCGTTGATGGGGTTGCCCTGCAGGAAGCAGCGGAGCAGCTCGATCGGACTGCCAAAGACGAGACCGGCGTTTAGCTGAGTGGCCTGGGAAGCCGCATTGATGTAATTAAAGTTGGTGAATGAAATCAGCAGCCGGTTCTGCTCCATGAACAGCGCCTGATTGTTGATTTTGTCGTGATAAAAAATGTCGTCTGAGCTCAGCCAGGCTACATAATCGCCTGATGCGCTGCGGATGCCGTGATTCAGGGCGGAAGCGGTGCCGCCATTGGCCTTGCCCAAATAGTGGACGTTCGGGTGCCCGAGAAACGGCGTGATCTGGGCAGCATGATACACGGAGCCGTCATCGACCACGATAATTTCGTGAGGAGGCAGGGATTGAGCCAGCGCACTTCCGATCGCCTGCTCAACATAGGGACAGTTGTAGAACGGAATCACGACCGATACTTTCGGCTTCATTGACTTTCTCCTTTCCCGCTGCTGCGGCAATATTCCAGAATATCTCTCAGAGAACGGTCAAGGTTGATTTCCGGACTCCATCCCAGCTCGGAGGCATGGGCATCACCCGCATCCTCCTGCACTAAGGGTGCAGACGAAGCCCCCCAATCTACGGGAACCTGGGCCGAAGTCATCGCTAGCAGCCGCGACGCCACCTCCCCGAGCGTCAGGAAGCGTCCGGTATCCACTCTGTAGACCCGCCCCGGCTCCCCTTGGCGAAGAATCAAGCCGTAAGCGCGCACTGCGTCCCGGACATCCAGAAAATCGCGCCGGTCCTGCGCCGATGACAGCCGGAACGGCGAAGGCGCAGCTCCCCGCTCGCAGGCGGCGATATGCCCGGCAAGCAGCGAGCAGAAGCCGGTCGATGGGCCGGGTCCAATCAAATTGCACGGTTCCACTACGAGAACCCGCTGCCTGAACAGCCGGCTCCAGGCCAAAGCCACCCATTCCTCCAGCGTCTTGCTAAGACTATAGGGATGGGAAGGCTGCTCGCCGAGCTCCGGCCTGAACTTCAGCAGGGAGCCGGCGACCAGCACAGGCACGGACGGGCGCCGGCAGAGCGCCTCCAGCACATTCGCTGTCGCCATGACGTTGGCCTCCAGAACCTGCGTCGGCCGTTCCCAGGATTCCGGCACCGAATTCCGGCCAGCCAGATGCAGCACCTCATCGGGAGCCGCATCGGACATGAGCCTAAGGACCGCCTCGCGGTCCCGCAGGTCGCAGTACATGATACGCACCCCCGGAGGGAACGGGGGAACCGTCCCGTCTTGCGGAACGGGCCCTCGCAGCACTGCCGTCACCTCCGCGCCTTCGGCCGCAAAGAAGGCTGCGGCATGTCGGCCCGTAAAGCCTGCCGCGCCGGTGATAAGAAGCCTCCGGGCGCTCATGTGTATCGCCCGCTTCGCGACATCCACCCGGCCAGCTCTGCCAGCATATCCGGGTAGGATGGCAGTTCGAAGGCCGCGTCTGTCCGTGTCACGGCAAGCGTCCGGTCTTGAACGGGATCATTCGTCGGTACGATCACGACATCCGACTTGCCGAATGCCGAAGCCATCAGGCCGAGAAGTTCCAGCTTGCTGACCGGCGCGGGATGTGCCAGATGAATAAGGCCGGATATCGGCGAGTCCAGCAGGCTGCCGACCGCCTTGGCCAGCTCCAGCGTCGTCACCCCGTTCCACATAACCCGGCGGTAACCCGGCACCCGGCCCGACTGCGCCAGGAACCAGCCCATCAGCCCGATTCCGCCGGGGCGGATTTCCGGCCCGATGATCGAGGTCCGGACCGTAACATGCCCGGACTCCCGAACCTCGCCGAGCGCCTTCGTCACGGCATAGATGGAGGTTCCGTCCGGAGAGTCCTCCTCCGTGTAGCTTCCGCGCGTGCCTTCGAATACACAGTCGGTGCTGATATGGATCAGGCGCGCGGACACCAGATCGGCTGCTCGCCGGAGCCGGTGAGGCAAAAAGCCGTTGATATGATAAGCGGCGATTTTGTCAGCTTCTGCGAATCGGTTAAGCACCCCGACCGCGTTGATGATGCAGTCCGGCGAGACGATGCCTACCGTCTGCTCCACCGCCGCGATGTTGTCAACATCGACGATAAGCCCGTGAGGGTCGCTGCGGTCCCGGGTGGTATAGAAGACCTGGTGCCGGCCCTCAAGACGGAAATAATCCGCCAGCATATGCCCCGCCATGCCGTTCCCCCCGAAGATGAGCAGCTTCATTGCAGGAAGCCTCCCCGGAACAGAATGTCGCGGATCTGGCTTTTGGACATCAGATTATTCCCGGAGCTGAAGCTGCTGAAGGTGACCGGCTCACAGCCGGCATACCGGTCCTTCAATTCCGGGATGTTGAGCGTGGGCAGAATGACGAGATACTGGCTGTCGTATACTACGGTTGAAAGGCTCTCGAAATCGCTCATCAGTATTTCGTCGATCTTCTCTCCGGGCCGCGTTCCGGTCTCCACAATTTTCACGCCGGCCTTGCCCGACGCCTCGATCAGCACCTCGGCCAGATCGACGATCCGGCAGGTGGGCATGGTCATTACGAAAATTTCACCGCCTATGGCGGCCTCGGATGCCTTGAACAGAAGAGTGATGGCATCCCGCAGCGTGAGGAAGAAACGGGTCATTTTGAGATCGGTGATCCGGACTTCCCCTTTATCCCGGATTTGCTTCATGAACAGATGGACGACGCTGCCGTTCGTTCCCAGCACATTCCCGCCCCTTACGGTCACGAACTGCGTACTTGAGCCAAGAAGATTCGCATAGACCATCAGCTTCTCGCCAATGGCTTTGGTCATGCCGTAGAAGTTGGATGGGTTGGCCGCTTTGTCGGTGGAAATGTAGATCACCTTCTTCACATGGCTTGCGGCTGCGGATTCAATGACGTTCTGCGTCCCGATCACATTGGTCTTGAGCGCCTCGTACGGCTGATCCTCGCAGACGGGCACATGCTTCAGGGCAGCCAGATGAAATACATAATCCACTCCCCGGCAGGCTGCGGCCAGCGCCTCCCTGTCCCGGATATCCCCGATTACAAAGGTCAGACGGGCGTCCTCAAACTCACGGCTCATGGCGACCTGGGCCGACTCGCCGCGCGAGAAGACGATGATCTCCTTCGGGCTCTGCTGCAGCAGCTGCCGGATTAGCTCATGCCCCCAGGAACCGGTGCCGCCTGTAACCAGAATCCGTTGATTATTGAACATACAGGTTCCCTCCAAGCAAAAATTTAACGACCTTGCGCGATACATCCGGCGCCAGATAGCCCTCCGGAATTTCCCAGTTGCGATCCATCTCCGTCATCAGCTTCGCGCTGCGCAGGATGGCCCCAGCGTTAACGCCTGATACGATGTTGCTGCCGCAGTCCACTGTCTCCGGCCTTTCAGTCGTTCGTCTCACAGTGACTGTCGGCACACCCATCAGGCAGCATTCCTCCTGGACCGTGCCGCTGTCGGTGACGGCGCAGAAGGCATTTTTCTCAAGCGAGACAAAATCAAAAAAACCGAACGGCTCATGAAATTCCACCAGACTGTGCATCTGCAGCGGGAAGTCATTGCCGAGCCTTGATCGGGTGCGGGGATGAATGCTGCAGATAAGCCGCTTGCCGAAATGCTCCGCAATCCGGTTCAGTCCGGTCATGATCTCAAGCAGCGGCCCGGGTCGGTCGACATTCTCGGCCCGGTGGGCCGTCACGAGAAAATAACCGCCCTCTTCAAGGCCAAGCCTTGCCAGAACATCGCTTGACTCGATGCGGTGGCGGTAATGATCCATGACTTCATGAATCGGATTGCCGGTCAGCATAATCCGGCCGGGAGGCATGCCCTCCGCAATCAGATTCCGCTTGCTCTGCGGAGTGTAAGGCATATTCACACTCGATACGGCGTCGATGACCCGCCGGTTCTTCTCTTCGGGCACCTCAAGGTCGTAGCAGCGGTTGCCCGCCTCCATATGCACGACCGGAATGCCCATCCGCTCGGCCAGAATAGCGCAGAGGGCGCTGTTGGTATCCCCGAGCAGCAGAACCCGGTCGGGCCGCTCCTTCATGAGAATCGGCTCCAGCGCGCCGAACATGGCCGCCAGCTGGCCTCCGATTCCCGCCTGCTTCTCCTGCAGGTAATAGTCGGGCGCCCGAAGACCGAGCTCCTTGAAGAAGATGCCGCTGAGGCTTTCAGTGAAATTCTGGCCGGTGTGCACCAACACATGCTGATCCGCGAACCGGTCGAGCAGCGGCACAATCACGCTCAGTCGAATGATCTCCGGCCGTGTGCCGAGAATGGTCATGATCTTCATGTCTTCACTCCCTGTAAGCTCTTGTTGGGCCAATGCCGATTCAGCGCCGCTTCCGTGCGCGGACACGGGCTCTGCCGCCTCGCCGCGCCCGGCGCCGGACCACCGTCTTCGCGGACTTCGGCTTCCGCAGCTTACGGCGCAGGCGCGGAGCTTGGCGCCGGGAGAGCCGGCGGCGCGCCCCGCCGCGCGCCTTCCCGGAGCGGCGGGCCCGCAGCCCCTTGGCCCGCTTGCCTTCGGAGCCCCCGCCCTCGGCTGCGGGGGGAGGCTCCGGTGCCGGCGGAAGGATGACCGCCGGTGGTGCAGGCCAGCGGAGAAGCCAATGCTCCGCCAGAACTCTCAGGCGCTCGCGGTAAGCGGCCGGTCCGTACAGGGCGGTCGCCCGAAGCCGGACGTTATAGCCGATGTCACCCGCCAGTGCCGGGTTCAGGAAGCGGAGGACGCGCTCCGCAAGCCCTCCGTGATTCTCCGGCGCCGCCAGGCCTTCCTCGAAGCCGACGGCGCGGAGGATCTCGCCCAGCCCGCCGGAATCATAGGCGACGACCGGCTTGCCGAAGACGAGACCTTCGAGCGCGGTCATGCCGAAGCCCTCACGGACAAGGCTTGGAACGACGACTACGTCCATCGCGCAATAAGCCTGAGGCGGACAGGATTCATAGCCGGTGAAGCGGAAGCGGGACATCAGGCCCTCAAGCTTCACTTTCTTGATACAACGGGCATAGTACGCCTTATCGCCGGGCTCGCCGATTACGAGAAAGCGGCAGTCCGGCCGCTCCGCCGCCACCGCAACCGCCATATGAATGAAGTGCTCCAGCCCTTTCGGCTCATTTATATATGAAGAAATATATCCGACCAGCGGATGCCCGGGCTTGATGTTCAGCTCCCGCCGCCGTTCAGAACGAAGCTTGCTCCAGGCCGGCTCCATCAGCTCTCCGTCATTCCATGTAGGCGGCAGCAGCGCGATATGCTCCCGCGCTTCCGGTCCGAACGGCTCCGCCGCCGTCTCGGATATGCAGAGGATCTGGTCGCTGAGCCTGCGGATAATTCCGGTACCGATCGCGGTGTGCTCGTTCTTCGCGATCGTCTCGCTGATCTTCCACACTACCGGGATTCCCAGACTTTTGGCCGCCGCGGCAGGCAGCACGTTCACACAGGTGCTCGTAACGATGAAAGCAGGCCGCCGCTCCCCGAGCCATGCCGCCAGCTCCCGGAACTCCCGGCCGCCCTGAAGCTCGGCCAGATCCTGCTCCAGTCCTGCGTAAGGGGTGTACACTCCATACAGCAGCGGTATGGGCAGCAATTCAACCGGAATGCCCAACTGCCGGGCCTGACGGGTCAGCTTGCCATCCTTCGGAGCCGCCAGCACGCAGTCGAAATAGGGAGCCAGCTCTCTGGCAAAGGTAAGCAGCAGTTTCTCGGCGCCCGTAATGCTGCTGACGTTGGATACATGGGAAAACAGAACAACCGCAGGTTTGTCGGCCATTGGCATATGGCCGCTCCCAGCCCTCTCGGCGGCGGGAGCGGCTCTTCACCTCCCTGTTCGATATTCGGGAGCCGTCTATCCGAAGATAATGGTAAGCAGCTCGTTGACCCGCTTCGGATACGTATGATCCCGCAGCGTCCGCTCCAGCCCCTTCAGCGCGATCCGCTGCCGCTCTTCTTCGTTCGCCAGATAATAGCGGATTTTATCCATCAGCTCCTGCTGCGTGTTGAACGTAACGATCTCTTCGTCAGGAGTGTAGAAGGTTGCCAGGTCATCACGGGCATCGCTAAGCTGCAGGGTACCGCTGGCCATAATTTCAAAGGTCCGGGGATTCGGCGATGCCGCCGGAACCGCCAGCGTGTTATTGTTGACGACGTCGTCGACATGGGAACGATGAAGGTTGATGACGATTCTCGAACTGCTGTACGCCGCCGCTGTCTCTTGCGGAGACATCCACTTGCCCACCTCGATCCGCTCTCCGTAGATCGGAGCCTCCGGCAGGCGGTCCCACCAGATGCCGTTGAACACCGTGTTGAACTCCATCAGCTGCGGCATGATCTCACGGAAGAAGTTAACCCGGTTCCAGTAAGCTGAGCCGATGAAGCTGATGTCTCTCGGCGATCCCGGACGGGTGATCAGCGGGCGGTAATGCGGCCGGTATGCCGCGAACGGCAAATAATGCACCTGTGCGCAGCCGAGCTGGCGGTAATATTCGATGCAGTTGCGCTCCAGTGTGAAGACATAATCGTAGTGGGGCGCGAGCACGAGCGTAAAGTCGGTGTAATAAGGGTCGTCTGTCAGCCAGACTGCCGTCCGGATGCCCATCCCCCGAAGCTCGTCGATCTGCTCCGTCGGCAGATCCATGCCGTCGAGCACAAGCACAAGATCGGGCCGGTTGCCACGGGCCAATTCGACGAGATTCTGGCGGACATCGGTTACGGTCACCGCTGCCGTCAGGGACTGAACCGAAGCCAGCACCGCTTCATCCAGCGGTGAATAGGGATAGCCTTTGCCGGAAGCGACATACATGACGTGAACGTCACGAACGGGCAGCGGCTCCTCGGGGCGTCCATCCAGTACGGCGAAACGCCCCCGCAAATACCCTTGATCAAATCCGCTTCGGAATCCGTTCAGCCTCCCCTGCAGCTTCGCTTCCTGCGCCGGAGTCAGGGGAATCGGCGGAACCGGAAGGATGAAATCTTTAATCATACGCGTCCTCTCCTTTATGTGAGTGTTTCTTCGCACGCCCGGGCTTCATGAATGGTGTCGAGCAGCTCGGGCAGCCTTGCCATAAACGTATGACGGGTCAGCGTGGTCCGCAGGCTCCTCAGTGCAAATTTTTGGCGCTCCATCGGATGCTTCAGGTAATACTCGATTTTGGACTCCAGTTCGTTCGCGGATTCGAAGGTCTCCAGATCATAGCCGGGCTGATAATGGTCCGTCAGATCGTCACGGATATCCGTCAGCTGCATCGTACCGCATGCGCTGATTTCATAAGTCCGGGGATTGATTGATCTGGCTGGGATTCCGAATGCGTTGCGGTTATCGGATCCCGGCTCCCAGGGCCGGTGAATGTTGATGACAAGCTTGGCTCCGGTGTAATAGTTGGCCGTCTCCTCCGGCGGAATGAAGCCGCCGTGAATGAGCGGGGACAGCCTGTCATAGGTCTGCAGCCGCTCCCAGAACCCGCCCGCGATGAAGGTCCGGTGACGGCATAGCAGAGGCGCGAGCTTGTCGAACAGCTCGGTCCGGTTATAGAACGCATTGCCGATGAACACGATGTCATACCGGTACTCCGGTCCGATCTTCCGGGGATGGAACATGGCCGGATTAACGCATAAGGGCAAATAATGCACCGACTGCGCGCCCACTGAGCGGTAGAATTCCACACAGCCCAGTTCATGTGTGAACACATGGTCGTAGTGGCGGCACAATTCGGCGGTATCCGCCGTAAAATAAGGATCGTCCACGAACCAGACCGCAACCGGAATGCCCAGGCTGCGAATGCCCGCAACCTGCTCCAGGTGATTCTCCGGGAAGACATGCAGCCCGTTCATCACCAGCACCGCCTGCGGAGATTCGCGGACAGCGGTCTCCAGCATGTCGTTCGCCGGGGCTATAATCAGTTCGGTGACGAGTCCGGCCAGCGCTTCGGAGACGCCTGCATCTATGGCGTCAAAGCCCTGGGGGACATACATCAGCTTCAAGGGCCGCTGGGTTCCCTGAGCCGGCGGATTCTGCGCCCTCACCGCTTCGCACAGGCCGAGACGGTAGCCCTGGCGGTAACCGTCGCGGTAGCCCATCTTGCGCGTCTTCCTCATATTTGCTTCCACAGCCTCACCCTGCCCTGTCTCAATCTGCCTAACAGTATAGCTATATGCGGGGGAGATAGTTGACTCATGGACACCTGTCCGTCTCATTGATAAATTGGCAGATGCCCTGTGACAGAAGTACAAGCTGAAGCCATGAACCTGGACTTCTGGGACATTCCATCAACAAGCACCGGACGGCGCGGGAGAAGGATCTTGCGTTCGCCGCCAAACACGAAGCAGAGAGACATGCGCCGTGCCGGTCAATACTTTCATCCTATATACTTTAGTATTCGAACTATAAGGAGGAGGTTGTTTCACTGTGATTATCGGCACCGCCGTCAACGCCTGCGGCTTAGCCCAGGCCCTGCTCATGGCGCGCTCGGTAAAGCGACAGATGCCTTGGGCCAGAATTGCGTTATGTCTGGTTGAGGAGTTCCCGGTTCAGCCGTTACCGGATATTGACTGGATATTTACAGCCAGAGAAATTTCCGAACGCCTGGGGCTTCCGGACTTTGAGAGCTATATGTTCAAATTCAACTCTCTCCAGTGCGGCGTGGCGATGAAGGGGCGGATGCTCGCGTACCTGCTCGAAACGTTCCCGTCCGAGAAGCATGTCGTCTATCTGGACCCGGAGATGTATGCGTTGCAGCCATTTCACGAAATCGTGCACATGCTGGAGAATTGCGATGTTGTGCTAACCCCCCATCACCTCGAACCCTCCTCTTCGGGGGACTGCTCCCGTGAAATCGGGACACTGATGGACGGCACCTTCCACAGCGGTCTAGTGGCCGTCAAGAACAGCCCGGAAGGACATCATTTTGCAAAGTGGTGGATGGAGATCGCCTCCGGCGACTTTGAGGGCCAGCCCTCCGGTATGTTCAAGGATCAGCCCTATTTGAATTTCGTGCCCGCTTATTTCAATGCCGGTGTGCTGCGCCATCCGGGTTACAACCTGGCTTTCTGGAATCTGCATGAGAACGGCAGAAAGGTCTTCAGAGTGGATGGAGATTTTGTCCTGACCCATCAAGTGCCCCTCTGCTGTGTGAACTTCAGCAACTTTCTGGGTCTGCTCGAGAGTTGTATGAACCAGCATGTCCACGGCGACGGAGCATTCCGGCAATTGTGGAGCGAATATCAGCGTGAACTCGCTTAGCCGCTCGGAGCATTCTTCCCCTCCATGGTCCTACAGCTTCTTCTACAGCGGCGAGACCATTTCCAATGAGACCAGGCTCCGCTACAAGGCCACCCTGATCAGCCGGAAGCCAGGCGGCAATCCCTTCTCCCTATCCAATCAGAGCGAGTTCTAAACCTCTCCAGACAAGGAGGTCCAACATGATCATTTGTTCAGTAACCTGTGCGGACAATCTGCATGAAGCCAAATTAATGGCAAGGGCCGTGAAATATCACATGCCGTATGCCCAGGTCGCCATCTGCTTGATGGAACGGGAAATTCACCCGGCGGCATTGGACGTTCCCTGGTTTGACGAAGTCATTCTCGCCAAGGATCTCGGAATCCCCCGGTTTGAAGCAAGCATCTTTAAGTACAGTCTGCTTGAAGGGGTCACTTCGATTAAGCCGGCATTTCTCCGCTGCTTGTTTGACCGGCATCCGGAAGAAATGAATGTGGTATTCATGGATACCGATATTGTGTGCTACGCCCCTTTCGACGACTTGCTGTACGCGCTGGAACAAAGCGATATTCTGCTGGTGCCGCACCGGGTTCTGCCAAGCGACTATCCGATGGGTTATCTGCATCACGGCATTTTCAACACCGGATTTCTGGCTCTCCGCCGGTCGGAGGAAACCTTTCGGTTCCTGAAATGGTGGGGTGACCGGCTGTACAGCTATTGCTATTACGACGCGCCCTTTTTCGTGGATCAGAAATGGGCCGATCTGGCGCCGGCTCTATTCAACGTAACGGTGTGGAAGCATCCCGGATACAATGTAGCCGCGTGGAATTTGCATGAAAGCTGCCGGATCATTGTCGGCGAGGAGAACGGGCGGTACTGGCTGGCAGACCAGAAACCGTTCGTATGCTTTCACTACTCGGGAACGCACGGCATGCTGCAGTACTGCATGTACGAATGGATTCCCGACCGGAACAACCCGCTGTACCAGCTGTTTCATCTGTACCTGGAGGAGCTTGAGGTTATGGGAAAAGCCGAGCTATCCCAGATTCCGTGGAGCTATGATTATTATCTGGATGGCACCCCGGTGACGGCGGAGGAGAAGAAAGCCTACGGCGCCGATATCGACGCTTGGAATTCCGGCCGCGATCCCTTTGCATCCAAGTTCTGGGCGAGCGGAGACGAAGGGGCATGAAGGGGCTGATTGTCTGCGCGGGGAAGGGCCAGCGGCTGAGACCGTTCACATTGACCCAGCCGAAAACACTGCTGCCTGTTGCCAATACTCCCATCCTGTTCTATGCCATTGAGAAGCTTGCGGGCGAAGGAATCCGGGATATCGGAATCGTGATACATCCTTCCCAGGAAGAGATGATCCGTAAGGCGGCGGGGGACGGGGAACGATTTGGCGTATCCCTGACCTACCTGTACCAGCAGGAACCGCGGGGGATTGCCGATGCCGTGGCTGCCGCCGAAGATTTTATCGGATCGAATGATTTCATTCTGCTTCTCGGAGACAATCTCGTCAAAGAACCCCTTCGCACCCTGATAGACCGGTTTGAGCAATCAGACGCTTGCATTCTGCTGACCAGCGTCGACAATCCGGAACAGTTCGGCGTGGCGGAAATCAAGGATAACCGTATCGTCTCCCTGGAAGAGAAGCCGCTTGTTCCAAGAAGCAATCTGGCTGTCGTCGGCATCTATGCGTTCAGAGCCAGCATCTTTGATCATATCCGGAACCTCACGCCTTCCGGGCGGGGAGAATATGAAATAACGGACGCCATTCAGAGCTTGATCATAAGCGGACAAAAAGTAGCCTTCGCCCTTACCCATCAGCCCTGCTCCGATGTCGGAACCTCCCAGCGCTGGCTTGCGGCCAGCCGCTGGGTAATGGATGAATTATGCGGAGACGCAAATAGCATTTCTCCCGAGGCTTCTTTGGTGGGCTGTACGGTCCTCGCCCCGGTGGTCATTGGTGCCGGATGCGAGCTGCGAAACTGCATCATTGGCCCCTATGTAGCGGTCATGCCCGGAGCCCGGTTGGAGGACTGCCATATTGAACACAGCATCCTGTTAAGCGGTGTCGTAATCAGCGGAACCGGCACAGAGCCAATGACCGGAATTTTTGGCGAAGAAGCAAGTATCGTCCGTTCCTCCGTTCAGGGCAGCTACCTCCCGGCTCCGAAGCCTTCATTGGATTTACGTATGAATGCACATGGGAGGGATCATGGATGAAGATCAGTCCACGAAGACTGCAGGGCGTGTTCGAGATCAAGCTGTCTCCGCTGTATGATCACCGGGGTCAGTTCATGAGAGTATACGATGAGACCATCTTCTCCGAGAGCGGACTCCACCGCCGCTGGCTTCAGGAGAATCAGTCCGTGACACTTCGCAAGGGAACGATCCGGGGCCTTCATTTCCAACATGCTCCCTCGACGGAGACCAAGCTCGTCAGAGCCGTCAAAGGCGCCGTGTATGATGTATTCGTCGATCTTAGAACCGGTTCTCCTACATTCGGAGAGTGGGACAGCATTGAGTTATCCGAAGATAATCTGGCCATGATCTATATTCCCAGCGGATTCGCACACGGGTTCTGCACACGAACCGATTACTGTGCCGTTCAATACAAGGTGGACCGGGAATTCTCTCCTGCTGCGGATGGCGGCATCCGTTGGAACGATCCTTCCATTGGTGTCCAGTGGCCAACCGAAGCCCCCATTCTCTCGGATAAAGACAAGAACTTGCCCACGCTCGAAATGTTCCTTGCGCAGCACAAAGGGCTTGATGTGAAATGAGAGTGATCGTTACGGGGGCCGGGGGATTTATCGGCAGCTTTCTGTGCGAGCAGCTCTGCCGTGACGGCCATGAGGTCATACGAATCTTCCGCCATCTGCCGGACGCAGCGGAGCGAACGAAGTTCGGGGAGGCTATTGAGGCCGATGTACGGTCGGGCAGCTTCCCCGCTCTAGTGCTCCCCGGCGACGCCGTGGTTCATCTGGCTGCGGCCAATGATATCATTTCGAAGGATGGCCATGCAGGACTGAGTCTCTCGATACTGGGAACCAAAAATGTACTCGATTTCGCTGTCAACAATCGTATTCCCCGAATGATCTTCTTCTCCACCATTCAGGTTCTCGGATCGGAGCTTGCGGGCGAATACAGTGAGGATTCGGCCATGCGGCCCGAGAACGATTATGCGGCCAATCACGCAATGGCTGAAATTTACACGGAGATGTACGCCAGAAGAGGCCTGCTCCAGGCCGTCAGCATCAGACCGACCAATGTATACGGACACTTTGCCTATCCGACCATCAACCGCTGGAGCCTGGTTCCCGCATGCCTGTGCAGGGAGGCTTTCCTGAACAAGACTATTACGATACGCTCCTCGGGAAGACAGAGAAGAAACTTTATCAGCGTGCAAAGTGTGGCCAAAGCGACAAGCGCCATTTTGACCAACTTCCCCGCATCTTATGATACCGTCAATCTAGGTTCGCCCTTGTATATGACCATTCAGGAAGCCGCCCGCTGCGTGAAGCAGGTGTATGACGAACGGTACGACGAACCGGTGCGCCTCACCCTTCAGGGAGAAGAACCGAGTCAGGAGAACCGGTTCCATCTGTCGCTAAGCAGACTGGAGGAGCGCTACGGATTCAGGGAGCACCTCGGCGCAGAGGATTTCCGTAGTCAGATCTCCCTGCTGTTCCAGCAGCTTGAGCATTCTCCCCGATCCGAATAGCAGCAATCAACGCCTGACAGTGTCCAATCCTGCGCCAAGCGTCAACCAGGAATAACAGGTTCAATTCGAAGCGAGAAGCATAATAGGTATCAAACAAGGAAAGGCCCGTTAAGCAAACACCTGAAGGTGATCTTGCTTAACGGGCCTTGGCTTGCCTGTCGCATATTAGCGCTTCGATTAACCGCGGGACTGTTCGAACAACTCGATCTGTGAGCGGCAAAGCTGAAGCATGTCTTTTCCATCCAAATAGGCTTTATACCAGGTGGCTGTCTGTGACAAAGCCGTATCCAGATCCCATCTGGGCTTCCAGTCGAGCCGGGCCTTCGCCTTGGAGCAGTCGAGCTTCAACGCCGTAGCCTCATGCAGGTCGCCGCCGGGAACGACTTCATATGCTGCACCTTCTCCCCATATCTCGCAAAATCGGCTGACTACCTTCTCCACATTTTGCGAATCCCGTTCCTCAGGCCCGAAGTTCCAGGCTTCCGCATACGTGACTCCTTCCTCGTAGAGCCGCTGCGCCAGAAGCAGATAGCCTCCAAGAGGCTCCAGCACATGCTGCCAGGGGCGAATCGCATACGGACTTCGAAGAACGGAAGGAGCCTGCTGGCCGAAGGCTCTGACACAGTCCGGGATCAGCCTTTCGGAGGCCCAGTCGCCACCCCCGATCACATTGCCTGCTCTTGCCGACGCAATGGCAACCCCATGCTGCCCATAATGGGCGGGATTAAAGAAGGAGTCGCGGTAAGCTGCCGTAACAAGCTCGGAACAGGCCTTGCTGTTGGAATACGGATCAAAGCCGCCAAGCGCATCATCCTCCCGGTATCCCCAGAACCATTCTTTGTTGCTGTAGCTTTTATCCGTGGTTACGTTGACGAACGCCTTCACCTTGCCTCCCTGGAGGTTATGCAGGCGGATCGCCTCAAGCACATGGACGGTTCCCAGCACGTTGACGGCATAGGTGTCCACCGGCCGCTGATAGGACGCCCTGACAAGCGGCTGTGCGGCGAGATGGAGCACAATATCCGGGTCAGCCGCTTTCACGGCGTACTGCAGCAGGGCTTCATCCCGAACATCTCCGGTGACCGAAGTCACAAGCTGATCGACACCGCTGCATTGATACAGGTTCGGATCGGTTGGGGGAGCGTCGGAATACCCGGTGACCTGAGCGCCGAGCTGGTCCAGCCAAATCGACAACCAGGAGCCTTTAAACCCCATATGGCCGGTCACGAATACTTTTTTACCTCGCCAAAAATTTATTTTTTCCACGGCGCATTCCCCGATTTCCATAGCTGGTCAAGATGATTTTTATCTCTTAAAGTGTCCATGGGATGCCAGAAGCCATCGAAGCGGTAACCCATCAGCTGCCCTTCGCGCGCAAGAGTTTCAAGCGGTTCCTGCTCAAATACGGTATGATCGCCTTCAATGTAGTCGAAGACTTTCGGTTCCAGCACAAAGAAACCGGCATTGATCCAGGAATTGTCGCCTTTGGGCTTCTCCTGAAATACCTTAACCTTGTGCCGGGAATCCAGCTGCATGGCACCGAATCTGCCCGGAGGCTGGGTAACGGTTACCGAAGCAAGCTTCCCGTGACTTTGGTGGAATTTGAGCAGCGCGTCAAGATCAATCGAAGACAGGCCGTCACCGTAAGTCATCATACAAGTCTCATCCCCGATGAAATCAGCTATCCTCTTCAGTCTACCGCCCGTCAGCGTCTCAAGACCCGTATCCACCAGAGTTACCTTCCACGGCTCTGCCTTGCGCTGATGAATGATGACTTCATTGCCGCCGGCATAATCAAAAGTCACATCCGAGTTGTAGAGATAATAGTTGGAAAAATACTCCTTGATCACATTGCCTTTATAGCCGAGGCAGATCACAAAGTCGTTAAACCCGTAGTGCGAGTACATTTTCATAATATGCCAAAGAATCGGCTTCTCCCCAATCTCAATCATCGGCTTCGGCCGCAGATGCGATTCCTCACTGATACGAGTGCCGTAGCCTCCTGCCAGAATAACGGCTTTCATTAACAGACATCCCCTTCCTTGATTTCGGTCCGGTTATCCCTCCAGCACCCGGTTCAGTACATTCATCAAGGCCGCTTGGTCATATCTTCTGACTGCAAGGTTCTGGGCAAGAATTTTCGTGATCCAATTCCGCTCGGACTGACCGCGGGTCGTACTGTAACATAAATGATGATGAATCTCCCACTCATCGGGGGAAGGATTAAGCCCCATACGGTTAAATAAGTCCACCCGCACCCGCTCCGCCTGCTTCCGCTGTTCCGCGCTTTGGGTCCGGCTCAGCTGCTGATCATGAAGCCGATAGTACAAGCCGCACTGCCTCAGGTTGGCTATCCGCGTAATAGACGACAGACGGGCCCAAAGATTGTAATCTTCGGCATATTGGTAGTCAGGGTTGTAAGGAGGCCCCGTAAGCTGGTCCAGAACCCGTCTGCGCATCATTACGGTAGGATGTGTCAGACAGCAGTGAAACAGCAGGGAGCATTCCAGAATATCCGGATCACAGGGAAGAGCGGTAAGGGCTTCGTTCGAAAGGGCGTTCATAATCCGGTACTGCGTCCCGCAGACCCCGATATCAGGATGCAGATTCATAAAATCAATCTGTGCCTTGAAGCGGTCCGGCAGACTGCAGTCATCCGCATCCATTCGGGCAATGTATGTTCCCGAAGCCAGATTCAAGCCATGATTCAGGCTGTACACAATCCCTCTGTTCGTCCCGTTATGAATCAGTTTGATCCGGGGATCCGAATATTGCTCCAGAATCTCCAGGCTGTTATCCGTCGACCCGTCATTGATGATGATCAATTCAAAGTCGGAATAACTCTGCTGAAGTACACTCCCCACCGCGACTCCCAGAAAGCGGGATGCGTTATAGACAGGCATAAGAACGGAAAGGTTCGGCATCCAAATCTCCTCCTTTAACAGTAGATTCCTGTCGCCAGCTCGCAGATATGGACAAATTCACCGGGAACACCGCACATTTACGGCCGTCCATCCGAGTTATTTGGAAGAGGTAGGCGTACTACCTTTGCATCGGGGGCGGTGGAATCATAGGATACATCATCTCGTATGCAAAAGCTGATCAGGAGGGTTCTCCATGAGAATTTTGCAAGTTGCTCCAAACCATGAAACGGTCCCTCCCTGGAGGGACGGCGGTACCGAACGCATCATTCATCTACTGTCCGAAGGACTGGCTCGCCGAAATCATGAAGTGATTCTGTTCGCGCCTTACGGAAGCCAGATCTCGGGAACCGTGATCCCATACCCGTTCTCTGGAGATGCCTACATCGGCCCCTATGTCATGGAGAATCTGCCGCCGGACATCGACATCATTCATGACCACACTTTTGACTCGGCCATGAGCCATACCGGAGTTGGCATTCCGCTCGTTCACACCCTTCATTTGCCTGTCAACAACGCGGTCAAATTCCCCATTTATGTAAGCCATGCTGCCAAAGAAACGATTGGAGGCGGATACGGCTATTACGTGCATAATGCAGTGGATGTCGAGAACTATGAATTCAGCACAGAGAAAGACGATTACCTGCTCTTCATGGGGAGGATAGTCCGTGAGAAGGGTGTCCTTGAAGCTATGGCGCTTGCGGAAATGAGCGGACAGCGGCTCGTAATCGCAGGGCCTTTGCATGATGAAGCACTGTATGTAAATGAGATTGCCCCCTGGCTGAACCGCAATCCGCTCATCCAATACGTCGGCCCTGTAGGCGGTCAAGTACGCCAGGATTTATTAAAATACGCCCGGTGTCTGCTATTCCCCATTCAGTGGGAGGAGCCCTTCGGACTCGTAATGCTTGAGGCGATGGCCTGTGGAACTCCCGTTCTTGCCTTATCCAGAGGTGCGGTACCGGAAATCCTAGGCCCCTCCTCCGAAATGTGCTGTGAATCCTTAGAAGAAATGGCAGCCAAGCTCCAGTACTACAGCCCTCCTCATTCTCCCGAGCTGTTAAGGCTCCATGTCCAGCAGCATTTCTCCGAATCCAAGATGATAGACGGCTACCTCTCCCTGTACCAGTTGGCCATTTGGGGCTAAAGAAGTAAAGGAGGGATTATCGATGTATGAGCGGAATACCCTGCGTTTTGACGG